>Ga0209936_1000129_pt1 | contig 47251 bp, 43 predicted proteins | sample SalPonR1_A_D1_MG_FD_185694 | JGI IMG/M metagenome (GOLD analysis project Ga0209936, IMG submission 185694) | Salt pond soil microbial communities from South San Francisco under conditions of wetland restoration - Salt Pond MetaG R1_A_D1_MG... ...
AAAAGCAATTTCAGGATTAAAAATTTCTTCCATTAATCGGGTTAGATGTTGCAGATATTCGTCGGCCACTTCATCATACTGGTTTATATAACGCTTCGTTTCCTTGCATTTTATTCTATATTCAAATACATTATCAAATAAATGCTTTACGGAATATACGCCGGGAACAACAGGCAGTTCAGGTTTTTTAATGTCCTGGTAAAATTTGGAATACAAAAAGGTTTGAAACACAGCGCTTCTTTGGTCGCTTTTTTTATCGGAGAAAATCGATTCGATATTTTGATAATCCAGGGTATCATTTCCGGTTTTATAATCGATAATACGGATACGATTTTCCAGTTCATCCACCCGGTCGATTTTCCCCCCCAGATTTACCGTTTCAAAAGCTCCCTCCAGGGTAACCGGAATTTCAATCTGATAGTTATCTTCCAGCGAAAGAATTTTAAAAGGTGCTATTTCGGCATCTCTCCTGACCAGTTTTTTTACATATTTTTCAATGATTTCGCGGATAATGATATTCTTTCCTGAATAGTCGGATTGATGGTTTTTAAAATAGTTTTTGTTAAAAGCATGGTCGATGGAAGCTGTTATTTGCTTTCCGTCTTTTAAAATCTCCGAAAGGGTGTCGGGCAAAACAGTTTTGCCTTTTAGGTGCTGGTAGAGGTTGTCCATCGCTTCGTGCAAAATATTACCAAACAAAGGAGCATCAATCTCCTCGGTTACCTCGTCCTGTTCTGTTAACCCGGCCACATAACGGAAGTAAAATCTCAGCTTGCAACGTAAATAGTTGCTTAAACCACTGGGAGATAAATATTTATCTTCTACGGATGAGGATAAGTAAGTACGTAAGATTTCCTGAATTTCCGGTGTTTTTTCTATGCGTATTTCTTTTGGTTGATTGATATTGATATCATACCGCAAACTTTTTTCGGTAATATTAAATGGTGATTCGTATTTTAACTGGGACAAAAAGCGGCTCATCTCTCCGGTTTGAAGCCCGTCAGTATTCGAGTTGTAAATCAGGGTAACACTTTGCGCCCGGTGTATCAACCGGTAAAAATAGTAGGCATAAATGGCATCCTGGTGTTCGATGGTGGGTAAACCAAATCCGCGCCGAAGGTTATACGGAATAAATGATAATGATGATTCTGTTTTTGGGAATACACCTTCGTTAACCGATGTGATAAAAATGTTTTTAAAATCGAGCAAACGGGTTTCGAGGATTCCCATCACCTGAAGGCCCGATAAAGGCTCTCCGGTAAACGGAACCCGAAGGTTACGGATGATTTTTCGTATAAGCCGTATGAAAGTATCCATTCGGATATCAACCTGTTGCTCATGTAACACTTCTTTTACCCTGTTTATCGACAGGTAGATGTGATAAATATATTCTTTTTCAAGGGAGGGCGTGTGGATTGTATCCTCAATTTTATTATCACTCAGCGATTGATATATATGATGAAGGATGGTTAAAAAATATTCGGATAATTGAGCATATGATTCAATTTTATTGAACAGTAAAGAGAAAAATTTGCAGGTGTCCAGTTCCTCTTTTGCAATCATAATCCGGTTATTTGTGCGTATGAATTGCACCAGCTTAGTGGCATCTTTGCTAAAATGGGTATTAATGTATTGATGATTCAGAATAGCGGTTACATCTTTAAAGTAAAAAGAATTTTTCCGGGCATTTTTCTGTAGTTCAATAACATGCTCGAGCAGACTGTAAATGGGTGTATTGATTACCGGATACCCCATGGTGATATTTACATCTTCGATGCTGTTGGGAATGGATTGCAGCACCGGAACCAACAAATCTTCATCGGCCAACACTATCGCTGTGTTGTCGGGAGATTCGGTAATTTCAGGATTTGTCTGTTTTAAATTTTCTGTAATGATTTTTGCCTGCCCTACATTTCCCGGGACGGAGATGATTTCAATATCTTTTTGGTCGGTAGATAACCGGGTAATATTTTTGTTGGAAAAGCTAAGGGGTGTTTTAAATGTTTGGATGTTTTCGCGGAGAAATAATCCTGCTTCGTTATGAGTATCTTGAATAAAACGCTCATCATAGTCCCAGAAAAATTCAGCACGCTGATTATTTTGTAAAAAATGGAAGAGGTTTTTTTCACATTGATTCAGGGCATTAAACCCGGCAAAAATGTATTTTTCGTGGGAGAGGTTAACAACCTTATTTCCCTCCAGCAAATCAGCTACTTTTCGGTAAATCATTCCTTCATATGCAATACCCAGTGAGGTTAATCTTTCGTTCAATTTCTTATAGATATCGGGCAACACATTCCAAATACTAATAAAATCCTGTTGGTGGACCGAATGTTTTTCCGGGTCGAAACTTTGCCAAAATTGCTTGATGGCTTCTATCTGTTTTTCGGTAAGGTATGAGAACTGGTCTTGTATGGATTTTAACGATTCGAGATTTTTAAAAAGGTCATCAGGGTTTATCAGGTATTTATCGATATCATCAAAATCGTTCAGCATCATTTCGCCCCAGAAATAAAAATCATCAAAAGGTTCTTCCGATTTTTTTGCTTGTTTATAAATCTGATACAATTCGAACAGGATTTTTATTGGGTCGGCAGTAGTTAATCCGGAGATTTCCTGCATTAATTCATTAATGGTTGTTGTTTTTGGTGACCAGATTGGTTTTGCGGTTAATTCGGACAGGTATTTCTTAAAGTATAAACCAGCTCTTTGGTTAGGGAATACCAGGCACAATTCGGAGATTTTATCTCCATATCTGTTATATAAATCCTCTGCGATATGTTTTAAAAAGGTGTTCATTCGTTTTTAATTTAATTTTTTATTTTCCAAAAAACTTCCCTTGCCAGGTATCTAATTCTTTAAGCTTCTTCTCAAATCTCACCAGAATCTGGTCATTACGGATTAACTCCCAGCCGGGGCCGGCTAAAAATCGAGGTGGTACTTCTCCGGCAAACCGTTCCACCACAAAATAAGGATTCAGTCTTTCAATAAACCGGATAAAAAAGTCGATATATTCTGATAATTCGAAAAAAGTAAAATTTTCCGGATGCTTAATGTATTCTTTCTCCATGGCTGTTCCTTTAATAATTTGCAACTGGTGGAACTTAATGGTATCGAGCGGCAAGGACGATATGGTTTTTGCCTGGCTTAAAATATACTCTTTGGTTTCGCCAGGTAACCCGATAATAAAATGAGCTCCTGTTTTTATGCCGAATTTTTTAGTTTTTTCCAATGCTTCAACCGCTTCTTCGAAGGTATGTCCGCGGTTAATTCTTTTTAGCGTTTCGTTGTTGCACGATTCTATCCCATACTCTAAAATAATGTAATATTTCTCCGATAATTGTTGGAAATATTCAAGTTTTTCCTCATCAATGCAATCTGGTCGTGTGCCAATCACTAATCCGGCAATTCCCGGAACGCTCAATGCCTCGTCATAAATAATTTTTAATTTATCCAGAGGTGCATAGGTGTTGGAGTAAGCCTGGAAATAAGCCAAAAACTTGTTCGACCTGCGGTATCTTTTTTCATGGAACTCAATACCTTCGTTTATTTGTTGGGTTACCGATTTATCGGGTGTGCAGTACGATGGATTAAAGGCATCGTTATTGCAATAAGTACAACCGCCTCTTCCTTTGGTTCCGTCCCGGTTTGGGCAGGTAAATCCCGCATCAATGGTTACCTTTTGTACCCGCTCACCAAAAGTCTGCTTAAAGTAGTTGCTGTAAGCGTTAAATCTTCGGTTATGTCCCCATGGATAGTTCATTCGTTTTTTATTTATAAATGATTTTTTCTCCCGTCCCTACAGGACGGATTTTTATTATGTGCTTTTTTTTACCGACCTTTCATCCTTACAGGATGGAGTGTAATCCTTTTTAAAAATACTTTTAAATATTTAATTATTGTATGCATTTAAAATTGTAAAAAATTAAGTCTTTTATTTTTAGTCATAAACTTTAAGTGCCGTTATGCACTAAATATCGGTAAAAAAAAGCAAAACAGTTTTTTCCGTCCTGTAGGGACGGGACTTTAAGTTACAGATTTAAAGATATATCGTTCATCATACTCAATATTAAAATCATTTAATATTTTTTTATATTCTTCCATAAAAGGTTTTGTTTTATGATGTTGTTTTTGATTTTCGATGTAATTAGCAACTGAATGAATTTGTGATTTATTATAGGAAAAAGCAGCATAACCACTTTGCCATGAAAATTTTCCTTTAACAAAACGATTGTCATTAATCCATTTTGACGAGTCTCCTTTTATTTGTAGCATAAGATTGGATAATGATTGAGTAGGTCTCATTCCAAATAAAATATGAATATGGTCTGGCATCCCATTAATAGCAATTAATTTATGATTATTATTTCGTATTATTCCGGAAATATATTTATAAAGTCTTTCTTCCCATGATTCAAAGATAAGGGATTGGCTGTTTTGTACAACAAATATTGCATGGATATGAATTTGAGTAAAAGTATTTGCCATAGTATTATTTTTATCATTTAACAGCCCAGAAAAGATAACTTATTTTCTCCCGTCCCTACAGGACGGATTTTTATTATGTATTTTTTTACCGACCTGTCATCCCTCCGGGATGAGGAACTATTTTTTATCATCATTTAAATTTTTGAGTGGCTTAAGCACTAAAAAACAGTAAAAACACTCTTCATCATTGTCCATAAATTTTAAGTGCCGTTAGGCACTAAATATCGGTAATAAAATAGCAACCAGTTTTTTCCGTCCTGTAGGGACGGGACATTTAACTATTGAATTGCAACGATGTTGCCCAAATCCACATACCACAAATATCCTTCAACATTTGTATCGCCCATTTTTTGTAACATTCCCATATAGGATTTTACCTGTTTTATATGTTTTTCTTCTTCCTGCTCGCCAAATTTGTAATCAATCACCACCGTTTTCTCCTGATTATAAATCACCCTGTCTGGTCGGGCTTTTTTACCCCCCGGTAAAATGATCTCTGCTTCGGTTTTCACGCTCCATTGATTACTAAACCAGTCTCTTATTTGCTGATTTTTAAACACATCGTTAATCTGTCCGGTTATTTCTTCTTTTTCCAGATGTGAAATTTTTCCTTCGAAAAGCAGCCTTTCTAAAGCCTTTGGGATATCGCTTTTGGTTTGAATATGTTCAAAAATTTCGTGCATCACTTTACCGTGGTTTACCCGTTGAAAAGCTCCACTTTCTTTGCCGGTGAAAAACGAGTGGTCATGTAATTTTAATCGCAGCTTATTTTTAATGTCGTACGATTCGTACGATTCGATTTTTATCTCGTTAAAAGTGTTTTCTTCTTCGCTCGTTTTTTCCAGTGTTCCATATTCAAAGATATTATCATCTTCAGGTTTTTGTATAAAGTCAATAAGGGGTTGCCCATCTCTGCTATAATTCTGGTAATTGGAATAAGTATAGTTCAATAAGCTGCCCACATCTTTAATCGTGTCTTTTTGATCTTTCACCGGAGAAAAAACAAATAAATTTTCTTCGGCACGGGTAAATGCAACATACAGCAAGTTAAGGTTGTCAACAAACACGTGGAATTTTTCATCCAGGTAATGATTTTTGAATACTGTGTTTAGTAGATTTTTTGAATATTGAACCGGAATGATATCCAGCTGATTAAAGGGGGCGGTATTTGTTTTGCACCAAAGGATATTTGTTTGTGTTGCGTTGTGGTCAAGGTTCCAGTTACAGAATGGGACAATCACATTTTTAAATTCTAGCCCTTTCGCTGAATGGATAGTAATAATCCGGATTGCATCCTGATTTTCGGAAACCGAAAGGGTCTTTTTACGACCTTCTTCATTCCACCAGCTGATAAAAGAGTGAATATCGGCTGTTTTTGTTTTGCTGAATTCCAGTACCATATCCATAAAAGCTTTAAGGTAGGGCAGCTCGGATTGTACTTCGTTTAAATTAAAAATTTTAATGATTTTGTCAATCAATTCATAAATAGGTAACTGCTTAAGCTGTTCGGTAGATTCGGAAAATCCAACCGGGAAAAAAGAACCGGCAGGTATGCCTTTATCTTCGTTTGTATTGTTTTTGAATAAGTGGTGGAGCCGACTGCTGTCTGCCTCTTCATTTTTAAGGTACTGATGAAATTCATAAGCTAAGAATGCGCGGTTTATAGCATCTTCATCATTTAACAAATACTCCAAAACAGCCAGAATAAAACGGGTAACTGAGGCATTGGCAATAAACAGGGAGTCGTTGGAAATAAAATCATACCTGTATTCCGATGAATGATTGTTCTTGGAATCGATAAGCGCATTGGCAATTTTTTGTCCTTCATCTTTTTTACGCACCAATACAGCAATATCTTTCAGGGCATATCCCTTATCTTGTAATAGCTCAATTTTTTTGATTACCTGTGCAATTATTTCTTCCTCTTTCGAATTTTCTCCCTCCTCATCTACAAAAGCATGATAAATATATCCACCATCTTTATTTTTTGCCGGTGTATGCTGGATTACGTCATGGTAGGCTTCAGTAATCTTATGTTGGTATGGATTTTCGGAGCTGCTTGCTTGTTCAAATTCCTGATTAAAATGTTGCTGCAATATGTTGGATGAATAATAAAATACCGAATTATTAAAATCGATTATATTTTTTTTACTCCGCCAGTTGCTATTGAGAGGAATTACACTGGGTTGATATTGTGCAAAGTCCTGCTCAATTTTATCCGATAATATCTCCCAGTCGCTGTTACGCCAACGGTAAATTGATTGTTTTACATCGCCTACCACCAGGTTGGTATTCCCCTGGGCCAGACTGTTGCCAATGAGCGGTTTAAAATTCTCCCATTGAATTTTTGAGGTATCCTGGAATTCATCCATCATAAAAAAGCGGTAAATACTCCCTGCTTTTTCGTAAATAAAAGGAGCATCATTATTATCGATAATGACCTGAAGTAATTGAGAAGCATCCGAGATGAGGAAAATATTTTGCTCTTCGCAGTAGCGGTGTAGCTTTGTGGAGATATCCGTTAAAATACCGAGGGTATGGATAAACTTGCGAATTTCAATTGCTGTATAGTATTCTTCCTGTTTGTTTTGATGAAAGCTTACCATTTCAGTAAACAGCTTAAATAAACCATGGTCCAAAACATTTTCAAGGATTTCTTTTTTGGGGCTGCTTTGGCTTATCCATTCTTTATAATCTTCCGTTCCCTTTACCGTTCTTGGTTTTAGCTCAAATACATTTTGCTGAATGATTTTATTAAAATAGTTGGGAACACTCGATTTGTTATACTTAAAATCTTCGGTAGTCAATCCGCTTTTTTCAATGAGCGCAAGCGCTTCTTTGGCAAGTTTTTTTAAATGATTTTCAAATTGGGCAATGATATTTTGAAGCTGCGAAATATAATCCTTTACAAATTCTTTCTCTCCGAACTTATTAATAAGCTGAATATCAAAATCTTTAAACTCTTCGTTAAAAATTTCACGGGCCAGCTTTAAAATATCTTCTTTAAAATCCCATTTCTTTCCTTGTTCAATTTTATTTTCAGCTAATGATGAGGTTAACTCCCGTAAATCTTTATTATCCCCAATGTCCATCAGTAGTTTGTCAACAACAAGCGACAATATCTCCGATTGGTTTAATTCAACGCTGTAACCGGGTTGGATTCCTACTTCGTGGGTAAAGGAGCGGATAATTTTTTGAAAGAATTTGTCAATGGTATTTACCGAAAATTTGGAGTAATCGTGTAACAGCAGGGATAATGATTGCTTTGCTTTTATCTGGATTGATTCTTCAGGTATATTTAAATCATTTTGAATGATTTTGAGGTAGGGCGATGATTCTTTTCGGGATAATTTGTAAAGTTCACGAATAATACGACTTTTCATCTCAGCTGTAGCCTTATTGGTAAAAGTTACGGCCAGAATTCTTTTATAATTCCATTGATTGGAAAATAAAATCTTTAAATATTCGGCCGTTAGCCTGAATGTTTTTCCCGACCCTGCAGAAGCCTTATAAATGGTAAGTTTTGACATTTCTTTTCCTGTTTAAAGGATAAAATTACTTAAAATATTTTCCATATCAGAATTATCTTATCAACAGATTTGGATTCGTTGACTGTCAATTCCAACCCCATAAAAATAATTTTTAAAGGCGTTAAACATAATATCAAACGATAAATTTGGGATAGTTTATCGTAAAATAAATATCTTTGCATCCGAAAATCTTAAATTAGATTTGTGATGAAAAAAGTGGTTGTAGGAATGTCGGGAGGAGTAGACTCAAGTGTTGCTGCATATCTTTTGAAACGAGAAGGATATGAAGTGACAGGGCTGTTTATGAAAAACTGGGATGATTCATCCGTTACACTTACCAGTAATTGCACATGGGAGGATGATTTGCTTTTTGCTGAAATGGTTTGTAATAAATTAGGTATCCCTTTGCATACTGTGGATTTGAGCAATCAATATAAAGAACGTGTAGTGGATTATATGTTTACTGAATATAAACATGGACGCACGCCTAATCCCGATGTACTTTGCAACCGTGAAATAAAATTTGATTTATTCGTTGATGAAGCATTAAAGCTGGGAGCCGATTATGTTGCTACCGGTCATTACTGCCGAAAAGAAACCAAAATAGTAAATAATAAACCGGTTTCCCGTTTGCTTGCCGGGAAAGATCCGAACAAGGATCAAAGTTACTTTTTGTGTCAGCTTAGTCAGTCACAAATTTCAAGGGCACTGTTTCCTGTGGGAGAACTGTTAAAACCAGAAGTACGCAAAATTGCCGATGAACAAGGCCTGGCAACAGCTACCCGCAAAGATTCGCAGGGAATCTGTTTTGTGGGTAAAGTGGATTTACCTACTTTCTTACAGCAACAGTTAAAGGCTAAGGAAGGTGATATTGTAGAGATTCCTGAAACTTACTATACTGATCAAGGGACATCTGATGATGTAAAAGAAATAGCTAAAGCCTATAAATACCAAAGAGAAGATGGAACAGTGTTGGCAAAGCATCGTGGAGCCCATTTTTATACTATCGGGCAACGCAAAGGGTTGAACATTGGTGGTACGGGCAAGCCTATGTATGTTATTTCCATTGATGTTGATAAGAATATTGTTTATGTCGGCAAAGGCGACAACCATCCGGGATTGTATCGTGAAGGGCTCTTTATTGCTTCGGATGAGGTGCATTGGGTACGCGAAGATTTAAAATTAACGGTGAAGGATTCAAAAGAATACTTAGTAAGGGTGAGGTATCGTCAGCCTTTGCAAAAGGCTAAAATAGTTGTTAAGCCCGAAGGGATTTATATTCTGTTTGAGAAACCACAGCGGGGAATCGCTCGCGGCCAATTCGCCGCATGGTATGATGAAGATGAATTGATTGGTTCAGGTGTTATTTATTAGTGTGAATGTGTAGATTTGTAAATCTACCTCCGGTAAAGCTTCTGCCTTTGGCTTTTAGCCTTCGGCAGATAAACCGGCAGACAAGTTAGTAAAGTTGTTAAATAGTTTTTTTATTAGCTATTATTTCGTTGCTTTAATGCATCAGTTAGTCGAATAGTTTTACCGGAAGATTGTTATCATCTACTGCAGCAAAAATAAAATTCCCATCAACAGCTAATGTTCTTGTATCAGTATATTTCTCTTCAATAAAGATCTTTACATTAATTTCCAGTTTTACCGCACCAGCTTTTTCGACAGAGCCAATAAGTTCAGCAATTGTGCCATAAGGAATAGGTTTCTTAAAATCTATTTTACCGGTTGATACGGTGACTACTTTTTTTCTGCAAAAGCGTGTGGCTGTTATATAAGCTACTTCGTCCATCCATTGTAAGGCAATCCCTCCAAACAGCGTGTTATGGTCGTTTATTAAGTTTTTAAAAACAACCTTAACTTGCCTGGTTTCTGCTTTTATTCTTTGTTCTTGAATATTCATACTAAATTTTTCACAAATATATACAAAAAATATTTGGATTATGAACATATGTTCAATATATTTGTACAGAATTTAGTAATTAAAAATATGCCAAGACCAAAAAATAATCGATTAGTATTTGAGCCACCGGTTTTTAAGAGCTTTAAACCCATTGGTGTGAAAGGAGCTGAACTGGAGTCTGTCATTTTATCGTTAGATGAATTTGAGGCTTTTCGTTTAGCCGACCAAATGGGGTTTTCGCAACAAGAAGCAGCGGAAGAGATGGAGATTTCCAGACCTACTTTTACCCGGCTTATTGAAAAAGCCCGGAAAAAAATCGCTGATTTTATTATTGGCGGTAAAATACTGGAGATTGAAGGTGGAAATATTCATTTTAAAAACAATATTATTAAATGTTTGGATTGCGGGCATATGTTCAGAACAACATTTAATGATGATGTTTTGGAATGTCCGTCATGCCACTCAAAGCGACTTTTGAATTTAGCCGGTGGATTTGGTCATGGCAAATGTTGTACCAATAGAAACCAAAAAAGAGGAGGTAATTATGGCAGGAAGAGATAGAACAGGCCCCTTTGGGCAAGGTCCAATGACAGGACGCGGAATGGGTTTTTGTTCAGGTAATGAATTTGCCGGAAATGCTTCAGGTGTTTACGGCAGAGGACAGGCCCGTGGTTTCCGCGGGGGCCAGGGACGAAGAGGCGGGTTTTCCCGTTTCGCAAATTTTGGCTTTGACCAAAATCCTGAAGATGCTAAGCAAAACAGAAAAAGATCCGTTGAAAATGAAATTGATTATTTAAAAAATCAAATCAATGGATTGGAAGCTGAACTGAAGAAGCTTGGTTAGTTGATTGATTAAAAGCCATTAGCTTGTTGAAATATGTTAATCTGCTACAATGGTTACAAATAACTTGCTAATGGCTTTTTTTAAAATTTAAAATGATAGGTTATGAACCGAGCCGTGACAAAATTTTTCACATACCTGTCTGCCGACAGGCAGGTACGACAATGATTAAAATGGATCAAGAATTGTTCGTACCCCAAATGTAATTTATCATGGCGGCTCCATCCCGATTGCATCGGGACAGGCAATGACCATTAAAATAAAAATTATAAACAGATGAATCAAGGAAAAGGATTGGGTAAAGGAAAAGGAGGTGGCTCAGGTAATCTTCGCCAGGGAAGAAATAAAGGCGGAGCCTTTGGACCCGGAGGATATTGCGTTTGTGCTAAATGCGGAGAGAAAATTCTGCATCAACAAGGGGTTAAGTGCACCTCCATTAAATGTCCTCAATGCGGACACCCAATGATTAGAGAAGAGTTGTTAAATAAAAATAAATAAGTATTAAAACTAATTAACACGAAACATGAAAAAGAAATTTGCGATTCCAACCCTAAATGAGCAAATAACGCCTCATTTTGGGCATTGTGAGAAATTTGCCATTGTTGATGTAGAAGATAACAAGGTTGTAAACCATGAGTTTATTTCGCCTCCGGTACATCAACCCGGGGTGTATCCGAAATTTTTAGCCGACCATGGAGTGCATATAATTATTGCAGGAGGAATAGGACAACGTGCCCAGGATTTGTTTGCTCAAAATAATATTGAAGTATGTATGGGTGTTCAGGGCGGTACTCCTACAGAGTTGGTTGAACATTATATAGAAAATCAGTTACAAACCGGCCAGAATTTATGTGACCACTAAACCAGAGGGAGTATAATGAAGATTGCTATTGCAAGCGGGAAAGGCGGTACAGGTAAAACAACCCTGTCTGCCAACCTTGCTGCTTTTTTATCAGAAACCGAACCTGTTGTATTAGCCGACCTGGATGTTGAAGAACCCAACTCCGGGTTGTTTATTAAAGGGAAATTAGAGAACGAGGAAGTAAAATATAAAATGATTCCTGAATGGAACGAGGAAACATGTACACTTTGTGGTGAATGCCAGAAAAACTGCAACTTTCATGCGGTTATTCAATTAGGGCCTCAGATATTGGTTTTTCCTGAATTGTGTCATAGTTGTTATGCATGCTCGGAGTTGTGCCCTACCGATTCATTGCCCATGGTTAGTCAAAGAATGGGTGAATTAAAGCATTACTCAGGGAATAATATTGCTTTTATTGAAAGCCGCCTGGATATTGGACAAGAGCAGGCTGTGCCGTTAATTGGGCAAACCATTGAGTATATCGAAAGAAAATTCAATGATAAGGCATTAAAAATATACGACGCTCCACCCGGCACATCTTGTCCGGTAATTGAAGCAACCAAAGACGCTGATTTTATTATACTGGTAACAGAACCTACTCCTTTTGGATTACACGATTTAAAACTTGCCGTGGAAACGGTTAAAGAACTCCGCAAACCATTTGCTGTAGTAATTAATCGTTGGGGATTGGGTGATGAAAAAGTGTTGGATTACTGTACAGAGAATGACATTCCGATTATCGCGAAAATTCCTAATCTCAGGCAAATTGCCGAGATATATTCGCGGGGAGAATTAATTTTCGGGCAAGTTCCTGAATTTAAGGATGAGCTTTTAAAAATCAGTAATTATATTAAAGAGGAGATGGAACGATGAAAGAAATTGTTATTATATCAGGTAAAGGAGGAACAGGAAAAACATCGGTTACGGCTTCTTATGGGTTTTTAGGAGGACAGGATGTTGTTGTTGCTGATTGCGATGTGGATGCTGCGGATATGCATTTGCTGATGAAACCCGATTTTGCCCGGTCAGAAGATTTCTATAGCGGAGTAGTAGCCGAAATTAATCCGGATAAATGTACTCAATGTGGGTTGTGTGCTGAAAAGTGCCGGTTTGATGCAATTCCTGTAATTAACAATCAGCATGTGGTAAAAAAACTGGACTGCGAAGGGTGTGGTTACTGTGCGAAAATTTGCCCGGAAGAAGCGATTACAATGCCTGAACAGAATGTTGGAGACTGGTATATTTCAACCACGAAAGTTAATAATACAATGGTTCATGCAAAATTGGGCATTGGAGCCGAGAACTCAGGGAAACTGGTTGCAAAAGTTAAGAACGAAGCGAAAGCAATGGCTGAAAAACAGCAAAAAGAGTTTGCAGTTATTGACGGCTCTCCCGGTGTAGGCTGCCCGGTGGTTTCTTCCCTTTCGGGCGCTGATTTTACAGTTATTGTTACCGAACCTTCTGTTTCCGGATTTCATGATTTAAAGAGAGTTTTCGAACTGGTGAAAAAGTTTAAGATTAAGGCCGGTTGTATTATTAATAAATATGATATCAACCAGGAGATAACCGACAAAATAATGAATTTCCTTCGGGATGAAAAAATTGAACATATCGCCAGTTTACCTTACGATGAAAATTTTACACGTGCAATGACTCTGGGCAAAACCATTGTTGAGTTCGATGAAGGGGAATTAAAAGAGAAAATGGTAAATAGTTGGACGAAAGTTAAACAACTAGTTAATCATGAAAAATAAATAAACGTTTAATAAAAAATTAATAAACAATGAAAATAGCATTCACAGCCAAAGGAACTAATTGGGACTCTCCCATGGACGCACGTTTTGGAAGAACCGAATATATTTTAGTATATGATGACGAGAAAGATGAGTTTGAATCTTTTGATAATCGGGATATTGAGAATGAAGCCCATGGTGCGGGTCCTAAAACATCGCAAAAACTTTTTGAATTAGGGGCTAAAGTATTAATTACAGGAAACGGACCGGGAGGAAATGCAGCAACTGTATTGGAAAAAGCAGGTATTGAAATATTTATAGGTGCTGGAAATATGACCGTAAAACAGGCTTATGAAGCCTATAAAAATACTCAACTAACTAAATTTTAAGGATATGAAAAAATATGATGTTATTATTATCGGAGCCGGACCAGCCGGAATTATTACCGGAGTAACTGCCAAAAAGCAAAATCCGGATAAATCGATGTTAATGTTTAAGGAGGAGGAAAAAGGATTAGTACCTTGTGGTATCCCTTATATCTTTCATAAACTTGGCGATGTGGACAAAAATGTAATGGGCCCAAAACCTTTTGTTGATGCAGGTGGTGAGGTGCTTACTGAAAGAGTTGTGGATGTTAACTTTGAAAACCGATCGGTGAAAACGGATAAAGGGAACGAATTTTCTTATGAAAAACTGGTGTTTGCCACAGGTTCAAAAGTAATTATCCCGACTTTTATTCCCGGGTACGATTTGGAGAATGTATTCTATATTAAAAAAAGCTACAATTACATTAAACAATTATTCGATGAGATAAAATTAAAGAAAAATATTGTTGTTGTTGGTGGCGGTTTTATTGGTGCCGAGGTAGCTGAGCAAATTGCTTTGCAACCGGATAAAAAAGTGACTTTGGTGGAAAGTGAATCATGTTGTTTTTCTAAAGCATTTTCTGAAGAATTGTGTGAAGTTGCAACAGAGGCATTGCAAAGCACTGCCGTTGATGTAAAAACATCCACAAAGGTGGAAAAAATTAATGGAGAACATGGAATAGTTTCTTCCGTATCGTTAAGTACCGGAGAAGAATTAGCTTGTGATACTATTATTATGGCCATTGGTTATAAACCCAATACTGAGTTAGCCATAAAAGCGGGCTTAGAGTTAAATAAAATGGGAGCTATCGTGGTCGATAACTATGAACGTACCCAGGTAAAAGATGTTTGTGCTGTTGGCGATTGTTCTCAAACCATTGGTTTTTTAACCGGTTGTATGGATTATGTAATGTTAGCTTCTACAGCAACTGCCGAAGCTCGTGTGCTTGGACATAATCTTTTTGAAATAAAAATACGAAAGAATTTCTCCGGCACATTAGCTGTTTTTTCAACCGAAATAAATGGCATGACCATGGCCGCAACTGGTTTAAATGATACCAATGCTCAAGCGGCCGATGTGCATTATATTTCAGCTAAGTTTAGCGATTTTGATACACATCCCGGCGGTTTTGAAGAAACGAAACCTATGACACTTAAGCTTTATGCATCGCCTTGCGATGGTTCTATCCTGGGAGGTGAAATTTGGGGCGGAAAATCGGCCGGTGAGATGATTAATACCATTAGCCTGGCCATTCAAAAGGGTGTAACTGCTTATGAATTAATCTCATTTCAGATTGGGTCGCATCCATTATTGACCAGTGCTCCTACAAAAACAATGCTTATTAAAGCCGCTGAAATGATAATTGCAAAGATTGGCCGAAAATAAATTCTAATGGATTCGATGAAATTGAGAGTAGCCTTTGCAACTGATGATGGGAAAGTACTAATGAAAAGGCATTTTGGAGATGCCATGTTTTATGCTATTTATGAAATATCTGAAGAAGAATCATTTTTTATCAAACGAATAGAAAACACAACCAGTGAGGAGGAAATTCAACATGCTGATGTGCAAAAGGCAAAAGGGATTTCCTCATTATTAAAACAGGATGAAGTTCATGTTGTCGTATCAAAGGTTTTTGGGCCAAATATTAAAAGAATAAAGAAAAAGTTTGTGCCTTTAATTGTGCATGAACCTGATATAGCAAAAACAATAAAAATCATACAACAAAATTATTCTGTTGTCCTTAAAGAAAGGGATAGTGAGATTGAACGGAAACCTGTGAGGCTATAATAAATTATTTTTCATGATACAATAACAAAAAGATGATGGCCAAAACAAAACCTTTTGATAACTATACCAATGATTATGAAAAGTGGTTTGAAGAAAACCAACTACTTTTTGCTTCAGAATTGGAAGTAATTAAAAAAGTAATTCCTGAAAATAAGCAGGGAATAGAGATTGGCTTAGGAAGCGGGCTTTTTGCAAGCAAACTGGGTATTGATGAAGGAATTGAACCTTCGGGGCCCATGCGTAGAAAAGCCATATCACGCAATATTAATGCGGTTGATTCTGTTGCAGAAAATCTGCCCTATCCTGACCAAAGCAAAGATTTTGCTTTAATGGTTACGGTTATTTGTTTTGTTGATAGTGTTACTGAAGCATTTAAAGAAGCTTATCGTGTGCTTAAAGAGGAAGGGTGTTTAATTGTTGCATTTATCGATAAAGACAGCCCGATGGGAAAGGAGTATGAAATAAATAAAAGGGAAAGTGATTTTTATAGAGAGGCAACCTTTTTTAGTACCTCCCAGGTTATTGATTTATTAAAACAACAAAATTTCAAGATTGAAAAAATTTATCAAACCATTTATGGCGATGTGAGTAAAACAACCTCGGCACAGAAACCGCTTGAAGGTTTCGGACAGGGAAGTTTTGTTGTCATTAAAGCAAATAGAAAACAGGAATAAAAAATGAAACTTGAACATATTGCAATTACGATTAATCTCTCTGATGAAATTATTAATTTTTATGAGCGTATATTAGGAATGGAGCAGGAACGTAATTTTGTTTTAGATAAAACCTTAAGCACAAAAATTTTTGGTGTGAATGAAAATTTGCCTGTTTATTTAATGAAACGAGAAGATTTTGTATTAGAAATTTTTATTTACAAACAAAAGCTACAGTCTGTGAACCATTTGTGTATTTCCGTAGAAAACAGAGAAAACCTGATAAAAGAAGTACAGGAAAAGGGCTATGAAACCATTATCATTGAACGAGAGCAACCTGATTTAGTATTTATAAAAGATAAATCAGGGAATATATTTGAAATAAAACAACAATAGTTATGCATCTACGATTTGCCTTTGCCTTAAATAAAAACAATCAATTTGAAAAACAATTTTTTGGGAATGCCGATAAGTTTAAGATTTATGAACTGGTTTCCGGTAAACTGGAAGAAGTATTTGAACTGGAAAATGAATTTAAGGATGAGGCAATCAACAATTTGGGTGTTAACGAACAGAAAGCAGAGAATATAACGCAAAAACTTATAGCCGAAGATGTTAAGGTGATTGTCTCGAAGCAGTTTGGTAAAAATATTAAATTGGTGAATGAATATTTTATCCCGGTTAAGATATTTTCTGATAGTCCCGATGATGCTATTAAGGTTATAAATAGCCATGTTCATTGGGTTGAGGATGGGCTGCAAAATTTTAGCTCGGAGTATAAATTATTTATTATAAAATCGGGGATTTTAAAAATACCAATAGAGAATAATTAAAACTATTAGCTATGCAAATTTCAATATTAACAGAGAATGCTGCTTCCGGCAGGTTTTTGGCCGAACATGGGTTGTCTTATTTTATTGAGCATGAAGACAGCCAGGTTTTGTTTGATACGGGCCATTCCGATGTTTTTCTAAAAAATGCCGAAAGATTTAAAATTGATGTTGACAGCATAAAAACAGTGGTTCTTAGTCATGGACACTGGGACCATGCCAATGGATTAAAGTTTTTGAAAAATAAAGTGTTAATTTGCCATCCGGAAGTTTTTCATCCGCGATTTAGAAAAGGAGGAACCGAAAATATTGGTATAGATTTTTCTGTAGATGAACTGCAAAATCGTTTTGAAATTATCTCTTCACGGAAACCCTATCCCATATCAAATGAGATTATTTTTTTAGGGGAAGTATCTCGACAGAATGCATTTGAAGCACAAACAACACCTTTTGTATACGATAAAGGAGATGAGGATTTTGTGATTGATGATTCAGGACTAGTAATTAAAATAAACCAGGATACAGAATTAGTGCTGATTTCAGGGTGTGCCCATTCCGGGATTTGTAATATGATAGAGTATGCGAAAGAAATTACCGGGATACATAAATTCAGGGCTGTTATTGGCGGCTTTCATTTAAAACAGAATAATAATCAAACACAACAAACCATCGATTATTTAAAAAATCAGGATATTCAGGAAATATTCCCGTCGCATTGTACAGAATTACCGGCATTATGTGCTTTTTATAATGCTTTTCAGATTAATCACTTAAAATCGGGAATGAGATTAAAATTTTAGATTAAATATGAAAACCTACTTAGAATGTATCCCTTGTTTTATGCAACAAGCCTATCGGGCAGCAAAATTTGCTACCCATGATGAAGAAAAAATAAAACAGGTATTGGATTCCACCGGGGAAATGATAAAGTCTATCTCGTTAAATGCTACCCCTCCTGAAACGGGAAACCATATTTATAAAAATGTCAGGGATATAACGCTTAATAATGACCCTTATAAGGATATAAAAAAAGCAAATATTAATGAAGCGTTAAAACTTTATCCCGAATTAAGAAAACGCATTCAGCATGCTGATGATCCATTATTAACGGCTATTCGAATAGCTATTGCGGGGAATGTAATGGACCTTGGGGTAAATAAATCATATAACATTATCGATGATTTACAGGAAATTTTAAAACAGGATTTTGCTGCTTTTGATTATGGCCATTTTAAAGAGCATTTACAAAAGGCAAAGTCTGTTTTGTATGTTGGGGATAATGCAGGCGAGTCTGTATTCGACCGGTTATTGATTGAAACGATGGGTAAACCTGCAACGTTTGTGGTACGTGCAGTTCCGGTAATTAACGACTGTGTAAAAGAAGATGCTGTTGCTTCCGGGTTAGACAAGGTTTCTGAGATTATATCCTCAGGAAGTACAGCTCCTGCTACCATCTTGACTTTATGTAATTCGGCTTTTATCGAAAAATTTAACCGGGCAGATTTGGTTATTAGCAAGGGGCAGGGAAATTACGAAGGGTTATCTGAAGTATCACGCCCTGTATTTTTCTTATTAAAAGCAAAATGTAAAGTCATTGCAAGGGATTTGGGGGTAAGTGAAAACGATATTGTGCTTAAGGGAATTAATATGGATTCGTAATGCATTAAATTATATTTTTATGAAAGCAAAAGTTAATTTTATTATTGATGCCATTATGTTCGTGCTAATGGGACTTTTGGCAGGTATAGGATTGCTTATAAAATATGTGTTGGTATCGGGTGAAGAACGTTGGATAAAATATGGACGGAATGTAGATATTCGTTTTTGGGGATTAGACCGCCATCATTGGGGGGTGATCCATTTATATGTTGCCATAGCTTTAATTATATTTTTGGTGTTACACATTGTGTTGCATTGGAATATGATTGTTTGTTTATATAAACGAATAATTGGTAATCGTAAAGCAAGGATTTTGTGTGGACTGACATTTATGATAGTTACTCTTCTAATGGTTTTATTTCCTTATTTTATTCGTGTAGAGACCCGTGAGCTGGCTTCGGGAAGAGAACGGTTTCAAAATTTATCAATGAAAGAAGATGATTCATCAATAGACGAATCCATACAAAAAACAAAGCCAGAAAAAGAAAAAGTCGAACTGGTTGCTGATGTTCAGGAAAAAGAAGAAGAATTACATCACCATATTGACCCTTCTATTGAAGTGAGAGGATTGATGACATTATCTGAAGTCAGGCGTAAATACGATATCCCCTGTGATTATATGAAACAAAAGCTGGATATCCCATTGTCGACCTCTAACTCATCGAAATTGGGACATTTGCGTAAACAATATGGGTTTAAAATGAGCGAATTAGAATTAATTATAGCGAATTATAAAAAATAGAACCATGAAAAAAACTACGAAAATTGGAATTATTATTTGTCACAGGTATCATACATGTGCCGGAGGCAAATGTTTCAGAGCGATGAGAAATCGTGAAGGTGCGTTTAGTCTTTATCCTAAAGACGAAGAATTAGAGCTGGTGGGTTACACTACCTGCGATGGATGCCCTGGAGGTAACGTGGAATATGCTCCTGCTGAGATGATAAAAAACGGAGCCGAAGTAATTCATCTGGCTACAGGTCTTATTGTAGGATACCCGCCTTGTCCCCGGATAGAGCATTTTAAAAAGTTTATTGAAAATAACTATAAAGTAAAAGTAGTTTACGGTACACACCCTATTCCTCAGAAATATCTGGATAACCACTCGGTTATAGGAACCTGGGATTCGCCCAGGTGGAAGAAAATTACCGAAGCGGTAATGGCCGATGAGCAAATGCGGATTACTTATAATTAAAAAAAGGAGCCTGAAAACAGCTCCTTTTATGTCTTATTTTGTGAATAAATCTTATTCCACCGTAACAGATTTTGCCAGGTTTCGGGGTTGATCCACGTTACAACTTCGCAGTACAGCAATATGGTATGATAGGAGTTGTAATGGGATAACCGTAAGTAAAGCCGAAAGTTCTTCGCGTACATCAGGAATTTCCAATACATGATCCGCCATGGCTTCTATTATTTTATCTCCTTCGCTTACAATAGCTATTACAATTCCTTTTCGGGCTTTTACTTCCTGAATATTAGTTACAATTTTTTCGTATGATTTGTCTTTTGTAGCTAAAACCACTACCGGCATTTTTTCATCGATTAATGCAATGGGCCCGTGTTTCATTTCTGCTGCAGGATACCCCTCGGCATGGATATAGGAGATTTCTTTGAGTTTTAAAGCTCCTTCAAGGGCTACGGGGTATAGATATCCACGGCCCAGATAGAGGAAGTTCGTTACATCTTTATATAACTCGCTTACTTTAAACACATCATCGTTATGGGTTAATATTTTTTCAATTTTTGCCGGAATATCATTTAGCTCGTTAATTAAGATATTGTAATCTTTGTCGCTAATATGTTTTCTTTTACGACCCAACATCATAGCTATCATAGCCAGTACTGTAACTTGCGCTGTAAATGCTTTGGTAGATGCCACACCAATTTCCGGGCCGGCATGGGTGTATACTCCTGCATCTGTTTCGCGTGGAATACTCGAACCTACCACATTGCAGATACCTAAAACAGTGGCACCTTCCTCTCTTGCCATTTTTATGGCTGCAAGCGTATCTGCGGTTTCGCCACTTTGGCTTATGGCAATAACGATATCTTCATCGGTGATAATAGGATTTCTGTATCTGAATTCTGAGGCGTATTCAACTTCGACCGGAATTCTGGCTAAATCTTCAATTAAATATTCGCCAACCAAACCTGCATGCCACGATGTTCCACACCCAATAATAATAATCCTTTTTGCTTCTAACAGTTTGGGCATTACATGGTATAAACCCCCTAAATGGATTTCGTTCTTATCAAGAGATATTCTCCCTCTAAAAGTGTCTAAAATTGATCGGGGTTGTTCAAAAATCTCTTTGAGCATAAAATGATCAAAACCATTTTTCTCAATGGCACCTATATCCAGGTCAATTTTCTGAACGATTGGTGTTTGTTTATCATTTTTAATGGTTTTTAAGGTAAGACCCTCTCGTCCAAGAATTGCAACATCATCATCATTTAAATAAATGACACTTTTAGTGTGCTCAACAATTGGTGTAGCATCGGAGGCAATAAAATATTCCCCTTCTCCAACACCAATTACTAAGGGACTTCCTTTTCGGGCTGCAATAAGTTTATCGGGCTCTTCATTACAAATAATGGCTAATCCATATGCTCCTACAACCTTTGATAAAGCAAGACGGACTGCTATTTCGGCGTTAACCTGCCCTTTTAAATAAATATATTCGATTAAGTTGGCTAAAACTTCCGTATCCGTCTCAGTTTTGAAAGTGTATCCGCGATCAATTAATTTTTCTTTTAACCGGCCATAATTTTCGATGATTCCGTTGTGAATAAGGATAAAATGCCCATTCATGGAAATATGAGGATGAGCATTGATATCGTTAGGTTCACCGTGTGTTGCCCATCGGGTATGTCCTATTCCGATATTTCCTGAAATATCATCTTCTAAAACGTGATTTTCAAGATCGGCAACTTTTCCTTGTTTCTTGTAGATTTTAACTTTTTTATCTAATAATGCAATTCCCGCAGAATCGTACCCACGATATTCAAGCCTCTTTAATCCGTTGATTAATATGGGATAAGCTTGTTTTTCTCCAATATAACCTACTATTCCGCACATAAAATAATCTTAATGTTTTGTATACGTAACTTTTAGTTCGATATCATTCTGTAAAAGAATTCGATGAGGGTGAGAAGAGTTGTTGACTATTCTAACGTCTATGCTTGAGTCATTGATCTCTCCATTAACGAGATCTCTAAAATGTTGAGAGATATCAAAAGTATAGTTGTTTAGATTATCATCTATGTTTCCTTTAAAAAAACTGCCATTATAATCTCCCAAATATTGAATATTATCATATTCATCGGTATAGGTAAAAAATAATTTTTGAGGCACAAAATCTTCATTGTCGTACTCAAAATCTACGATAGGAATAATAAATTCTGCTTTTAAAATAGAATATTTAAAATTTTTCCATTCATTTAAGTTGTTAAATACAAGCGTTGAGTAAGCACCGCCAAGTCCCTGAACAAATAGTAAGGAATCAGAAGTTTCAGGATCGTTTTGTAAAAAATTGTTAATTTCTGCCCCTTCATAGTTAAATTTATGTTGACCAAACTTATATCCATTAAAAAAGTAATTGAAATCAAGGGTGTCTGCTTCACCTTCATTATCTTTCTTATAATAAGCCGTTATTCTTGAAATACTATTTTCTAAATTCACATTGAATAACTGACCATCAACATCTCCCGAGTTCTCAGGTATTATTGCTATCCCTTTGATATTTTCCACAAAGGAGGCTCTGTCATCATAGAATGATGTATCGGCATCATCCGTACTTAACTGGTCAAAAAAGGTAGGGGCTAATTTAAAAATTAATAATGTGTCCCCGGAGTTTTCATAACTTGTACTTATCTGGGTCGAATTGGGGATCATATTTTCAATTTCATAATTTGAATAATAAATTTTTGATTCATCAATCGCTGAGTCTAGTTCAAAAATGTTGAAGACAGTATTGTTTTCAATACCGCAGATACTATCTATTTTTAGATAAAGTACCAGCGAATCTAATGAAATCAAGTTTTCAAAAGGGAATTCAAAATCACTTGGAATAATCTGAGATGCAAACCGGCCATCTGTTCTGCCAAAGTAAGGATTGAAATTTACACCTATATTATAATTTGATCTTAATCCGGAAGAAATGCTATCCCCCTCCTTTACATAACTTGAAAAATTAACAAAAGTGGTAGTATCAACCTTAATAATATCACTTTCCGGAATTAGATTTTCGCCTAAAGGACTGATTTCTTCTTCGCATGAAATAAATGTTGTAATTGAAATAAATAAGATTAAACCCAAAAGATATCTTAGGGTTGTCTTTTGTAAAAATGTTTGTAGTGTAGTCATAAGTTTTTTAAAGAATTTTATCATAAAAATCTGAGTAAGCATCAATATAATCCTCTTCGTTTTGATATTCTAAAAATGGTTTCCCTGAACTTTCTATAAAACTTTTAATTTCAGGATTTATTGTTTCACTTCCAATAATCGCAGCATCAGACATTTCAATAGCAAGCTTACTTAAATTGGTATAACTGGGTGTTTTTAATAGTTTAACATCATCTTTTGTAATATTCTCATAAAGTAATTTATCCTTAAATTCTTTTTTTAGTGGATGAGGAAATTCATCATTATAAACCGAATAAACAACTTTTGAATTCATAAATAAAGGGTCATCATTATACGCTTTTTTAATGTATAATGGAACAAGCCCGGTAAACCATCCATGACAATGAATAATATCAGGGGCCCAACGTAATTTTTTCACGGTTTCTAAAACTCCGCGTGCAAAAAAGATACAACGTTCATCATTATCTTCAAAATATGTTCCATTTTCATCTTTCAGGGTATATTTTCTTTGGAAATAATCTTCATTATCGATAAAATACACCTGCATTCTTGCAGCTTGAATTGATGCAACTTTTATAATGAGTGGATGGTCAGTATCGTCAATGATTAAATTCATCCCTGATAATCGGATTACTTCATGAAGTTGATTGCGACGTTCGTTGATACAACCAAATTTAGGCATAAAGGTTCTTATTTCTTTTCCCCGTTCCTGAACCCCCTGTGGTAAATATCTTCCTATTTGTGATATTTCTGATTCAGGTAAATATGGTGTAATTTCTTGTGAAATGAATAAAACTTTTGTATTCTCCATCTGGAAATTTAAATTAGTTTAAACCACCGCAAAATTAGTAAAAATTAAATTAACCATCAACAAATAACTTTGTTCTAAACATCAGGGGTTAAAAAATATGTTATAATAAAACCTATTATTCTTTATTTTGTTTTTTGTTTCGTTATATATTTGCACGATATTTTATCATCATTATGAAGATCCTTAAAAAAAAATCAGAAGTAGTTGAAACGTTATCCTTTTTTAAAAAACAAGGAAAATCTATTGGCTTTGTTCCAACCATGGGTGCTTTACATCAAGGACACCTTTCTCTAATTGAGTGTTCTAATAAAAAAGATGATATAACGGTTGTTAGTATTTTTGTTAATCCTACGCAATTTAATAATCAAAAAGACTTCGAAAAATACCCTCGTATTTTAGATGATGATCTGGAACAGTTAAAAAAAGTTAAATGTGATTTACTTTTTGTCCCTTCCAATGAAGAGATGTATCCTGATAAAGATACCCGGGAGTTTAATTTTGGTCATCTGGATAAAGTAATGGAAGGTGCACACAGACCCGGACATTTCAGAGGTGTAGGGCTGATTGTAAGCAAATTGTTTGAGATTATTACTCCCGACAGGGCCTACTTTGGAGAAAAAGATTTTCAACAAATTGCAATTATTCGATCGTTAACAAAAAAGCTGAAGCTGCCAGTAGAAATTGTTTCTTGTCCTATTATTCGTGAAGAAGACGGGTTGGCTATGAGTTCCAGGAATATACGATTAACCGGTGAACAGCGAAAGAATGTTCCTTTAATTTCGAAAACATTATTTGAAGCCCTTGAGAAGGAAAAGTATCTAAGCGTTGAAGAAACAAAAGAATGGGTGATTCGTACCATAAACAATAATACCTATTTAGATGTTGAATATTTTGAGATTGTTGATGAAAATACTTTACTCCCGGTTGAAAGCTGGGAACAACCATGTAATAAAAGGGGGTGTGTTGCCGTTCATGTAGGTGATATCCGTTTAATAGATAATATTGGATTTTATTTATAACTTTGTTTTTTAAAAAAGGTAGTAATTGATTATGAATATTGAAGTCGTAAAATCAAAAATACATAAAGTAACAGTAACCGAAGCGAATTTGCAATATGTGGGCAGCATTACCATTGATGAAGATTTAATGGAAGCTGCAAATATTATTGAAAATGAAAAGGTGCAGGTTGTAAATATTAATAATGGCGAACGGCTTGAAACGTATGTTATTAAAGGCAAAAGAGGAACAGGTGAAATATGTATGAATGGTCCTGCAGCCAGAAAAGCAACCGTTGGTGATGTAATTATAATTATTTCCTATGCTTCGTTGGATTTTGAGAAAGCTAAGAAATTTAAACCGACACTTATTTTTCCCGATACCGCTAATAATAAATTAGTTTAAATCATTGAAAAAAAATTTTTTTAAAATATTTAATTTTTTATTTTTTTTAGCGATAGGGCTGCTTTTATTATATTTTGCTTTTCGGGATGCAAATTTTGAAGATCTTGTTACCGATTTAAAAAAGGCAAACTATTTTTGGGTAATCCTTTCCCTCCTTTTCGCCTTTATTGGATATGCAAGTCGTGCTTACCGGTGGAGGTTACTAATCGAGCCATTAAACTATAGCCCATCATTTAAGAATGTATTTCATGCCCTAATGTTTGGCTATTTTGCTAACCTGGCATTTCCCCGAATTGGTGAAATTAGTCGTTGTGGTGCTTTAACAAAATCCGATAAAATCCCAATGGATTCACTTATTGGTACTGTTTTAATCGAACGGGCTATTGATGTGGTTGTTCTCTTGATTTTACTGTTTATTATTTTTATTGCTAAGATTGAGTCCTTTGGTTTATTTATCAAAGAGAATGTTTTTGCCCCTCTATCTCGCAAGTTTATTAGCACCATGGATTTCTCCATCTATTACTGGATTGGTATTTTTGTTTTACTTGGCATATCTGTTTTTTTAATCTATTTTTTTCGTAAGAAATTTAAACGGGTTCAACTTGTAATTAAAATTCGCAAATTAATTCGAGGTATAGTTTCCGGTGTAAAGACCGTTACCAGAATGAGAAGCCGTTCGGTATTTTTATTACACACCCTAATCATTTGGGGAATGTATTTTTTAATGACCTATGTTGCATTATTTTCTATTCCTGCAACTCAAAATTTAACCCCCATTGACGGTTTGTTTTTATTGGTTATTGGAGGTTTAGGCATGTCGGCTCCGGTACAGGGAGGGATAGGTGCTTTTCATTGGATCATTTCGTCAGGGCTGACATTGTATGGTATTTCAAAAACCGACGGTTTGGTGTTGGCAACAATACTTCATGAATCACAGGTGGTACTGGTATTGGTTTTGGGAATTACAGCTGTTATTACCTTATTTTTGGTTCCACGCTCGAAAAGCAAAAATAATCGTTAACTTTACAGGAAAAATAACAGGATGGATATGGATAAATTAGCAGTTATTCAATCTAAAATTATTGATATCGAGCAACTCGATTCGAAATTAGCTTACTGGAATTTTAAAAATCAGAAAATTGTTTTTACCAATGGATGTTTTGATATCTTACACCGTGGACATATAGAATATCTGGCTCAAGCGGCCAATTTCGGAGATATCTTAATGATTGGGCTAAATACCGATGATTCGGTTAGAAAACTTAAAGGAGATTCACGTCCTGTACAGGATCAATATGCACGAGCCCTGCTTTTGGCATCGTTGCATTTTGTCCATGCAGTGGTTTATTTTAATGAAGATACCCCTTATGAGCTTATCAAAAAAGTACAACCCGATATTTTAATCAAAGGAAGCGATTATCATGTTGAGGATATTGTAGGTTCTGATATTGTGATGCAAAAAGGGGGAGAGGTAAAAACGATTGATTTTATCCCGGGCTATTCAACCACATCCATTATTGATAAATTGAAGAAATAAAAGAATAATGGCTAAATCAAAATCAGTATATGTTTGTCAGAATTGTGGTGTTGAATCTTCAAAGTGGGTTGGCAAATGCCCTTCATGCGGTGAATGGAACACATTTGTTGAACAGGTAATTTCAAAATCAACGCACTCAAAATCTTCCCTGGCTCATGAATTTTCTGAAAAGCAAACCCCTCAAAAATTATCCGAAATAAAACCTAAAAAGGAAGGACGGATATCATCAAATATTCAAGAGCTGGACAGAATTTTAGGTGGAGGAATTGTCCCGGGGTCGATGATTTTAATCGGGGGAGAACCGGGCATCGGAAAATCTACACTCTCCCTTCAGATGGCACTCAGGCTTCATCATCTCAAATCCTTGTATGTTTCGGGAGAAGAAAGCCCGCAACAAATAAAAATGCGTGCCGACAGGTTAAAACTAAGTAACGAAGGGTGTTTTATCCTTAGTGAGACTTCGCTGGAAAGTATTTTTAATCATATTGTTAATATAAAGCCTGATATTATTATTGTAGATTCTATCCAAACCTTGTTTTCAGAGCATTTAGAATCAACAGCAGGAACGGTTTCTCAAATCCGTGAAACAGCAGCCCGCTTACTAAAGTTTGCAAAAGAATCCGGGACTCCCGTTTTATTAATAGGGCATATTACCAAAGAAGGAAATTTAGCCGGACCAAAGGTGTTGGAGCATATTGTAGATACTGTTTTACAATTCGAGGGAGACCATCACCATATGTACCGGATCCTACGAACCACCAAAAACCGGTTTGGCTCTACCGCCGAGTTAGGCATTTTTGAAATGAGCGATAAAGGACTTCGTGAAGTAAGCAACCCTTCCGAGGTATTAATCACTCAAACCGATGAGCAATTAAGCGGAACAACGGTAGCATCAACCATTAATGGCGTACGTCCATTGTTAATTGAAATACAGGCGCTTGTTAGCTCTGCTGCTTATGGCACCCCACAGCGTTCATCCACAGGTTTCAATATCCGGCGACTGGGCATGTTGCTTGCTGTTTTAGAAAAACGCGCCGGTTTTAGACTGGGGCAAAAAGATGTATTTTTAAATATTGCCGGAGGCATTAAAGTGGATGATCCTGCGACAGACTTATCGGTTATAGCCTCGGTGCTTTCCTCAAACCTCGATTTAACGATTGATAAAAGCATCTGTTTTGCCGGCGAAGTTGGTTTAACCGGTGAAATAAGGCCCGTAAACCGAATTGAACAAAGAATTAGCGAAGCAGATAAGTTAGGATTTAAAAAAATGTATATTTCAAGGTTTAATAGCAAAGGAATTGATACATCAAAATTTAACATAGAGATTATAAAAGTTGGAAAAGTGGAAGAGCTATTCCGTTCTCTTTTTAAAAAGAATTAATGGCCGGTGAAATTACTCGAAGTAAATAATCTTACCCTGACCTTTGGAAGTGGAACAGATTCTAAAAAGGTGATTGATAATGTATCTTTTAAACTAAATAAGGGAGAAACGTTAGGGATTGTTGGCGAATCGGGTTCGGGAAAATCAATAACTGCCTTATCCGTTTTAAACTTGCAGCCACCCAATGCATCTGTTAGCGGAGATATTTATTATGATGAGAAGAATAAGGAAATAAATCTTTTAAAATTATCCGAGAAAGAATGGTTGTCTTTTCGTGGGAAAAATATTTCTATGATTTTTCAGGAACCCATGACATCTCTAAACCCTACCATGAAATGCGGGAAGCAGGTTTCTGAAATTTTGTTTATGCATACAAATTTATCGTCTAAGAAAAGGCGTAATCGTGTATTAGCATTGTTTGAAGAAGTGAAATTACCCGATCCACAAAGAATATATAATAGTTACCCTCACGAGATATCGGGTGGACAAAAGCAACGAGTAATGATTGCTATGGCTATTGCCCTTAAGCCGGCCATTTTAATTGCCGATGAGCCAACAACAGCCCTTGATGTTACCGTGCAAAAGGCAATTGTCGATTTATTAAAAAATATCCAGGAGAAATATGCGATCAGTATTATCTTTATTTCTCACGATTTAGGTGTTATTGCACAAATCGCACATAAGGTTCTGGTGATGTATAATGGCCAGGTTATTGAAAAGGGAGAGGTAAAAAGTATATTATATAATCCGGAGGAACCCTATACCCGGGGACTGATAAAATGCCGGCCTGAACTGAGTTCTAAAGGAGTCAGACTACCTGTGCTTTCTGATTTTATGCAAGGTTCAGGAAGTAGTTCACAACCCGGAAGTCAGGAAGAGATTCATAAATTGGATCAAGAACAGATTCTTTTGTCGGTTAGAGGGTTGAATAAGAGTTTTGTGTCCAAAGCAAATTTTTGGGGTAAAGCCAGGCATTCTTTTAAAGCAATCCAGAACATACAATTTGATGTATATAAAGGAGAAACTTTAGGGTTAGTGGGTGAGTCAGGTTGTGGGAAAACCACCTTAGGAAGGGTAATTACACAATTGCTGGATTACAACTCAGGAGATATAGAATATAGGGGAAAGTCATTGAAAAGTTTAACAATTAGTGAGTTAAAGCAATTCCGCCAAAAAGTGCAAATTATTTTTCAAGATCCTTATAGCTCTTTAAATCCGAAGATAAAAGCAGGAGAAGCCATTGCGGAGCCTTTAAAGGTACATCAGCTTTATCAGACAACAAAAGAACGAAAACAAAGAGTTTTTGAATTGCTAAAACAGGTTAAATTATCGGAAGAGGATTATGCAAAATATCCCCATGAGTTCTCGGGTGGACAAAGGCAACGTATTGTTATTGCCCGGGCATTGGCATTAAACCCTGAGTTTATTATTTGTGACGAATCGGTTTCTGCACTTGATGTATCTGTGCAGGCTGAAATTTTGAACCTTTTAAATGATTTAAAAAGAAAATATCAATTAACGTATATTTTTATTTCTCACGATTTGTCGGTAGTGAAATATATGTCTGATAGAATGATGGTGATGAAAGACGGGCAACTGGTAGAAATAAATAAAGCAGATGAAATCTATGATTCACCTGCTTCTGATTATACGCGTAAATTAATTGACTCCATACCAGAGCTTAGCTTTTAAAAAAATTCATCATCAAACTCCGTTTTAGTACCCTGATTATTTTCTTCACAATCAATTTGGATTGAAAAATTAGCGGGTTTTTCAAATTCGTCTTCGTTGGTTACCGAAACAATAGTAGAATCATTATACACTTTTTGCATATACAGTCCAAATATGGGTAAAGCCATGTTATGGCCACCACCCAGACCAATTCCTTCAAAGTGTATGCTTCGATCTTCGCCACCTACCCAAACGCCCGAAACCAGGTTCGGAGTTACACCCATAAACCATCCATCAGAATGATTTTGGGTTGTTCCGGTTTTTCCTCCAATCTCGTTAAATAATTGATATTTCCATCGTATTCTTCCAGCCGTACCTTCTTTAACAACTGATTGAAGTAAATTCACCATTAAATAAGCTGTTTGTTCGCTTATAGCCTCATTTTTGGATGAGGTAAACCGGGCAAGTTCAGATCCGTTACTATCTTCTATGCGGGTAATATATATTGGCTCGGAATGCACTCCTTTACTAGAGTAAGTGGAGTATGCACTCACCATTTCTTCTAAACTGATGTCAGAAGTTCCTAAAAATATGGATGGTACCGGATCGATATGGCTTTCAACTCCCATCTTCCGCATTACATCAATAACTGATTCGGGATTAAATTGTTTGATTAACCAGGCAGATATATAATTAACGGAATTAGCAAGCCCCCATTTCAAAGTAACCATTTTACCATCTTTATCCGAAGGGCCCGAATTTTTTGGAGTCCATGTTGAGTCATTAACATTAAAAGTAGAAGGGACATTAGCAACTTTATGACATGGTGAATAATTCTCCTGCATAGCCAAAGTATATAAAAAAGGTTTTATGGTAGATCCTACCTGTCTTTTACCCTGTGTGATATGGTCGTATTTAAAGTGTTTAAAATGAGGTCCTCCTACATAAGCTTTAACATAACCGTTATGAGGATTGACAGATAAAAATCCGGCGCGCAAAAATTGTTTATAATATAATAATGAGTCCATGGGTGTCATTACCGTATCAATATCACCTTCCCATGAGAAAACGGTCATTTCAGCCGGAGTGTTAAAAACGGAAATAATGGAGTCCATATCCAGTCCTTTTTGTCGTAAAACTCTGTATCTTTCTGTTCTTCGCATTCCTAGTTCGATAATGTCGCTTAGTTCAGCTGATGAAAGATCTTCAGCATATGGTGCATTAGGGTTTGATTCTTGTTCTTTGTCAAAGACTTGTTGTAATTCACCTCCAAGATGCTCTTTAAGGGCTTCTTCAGCATATTTCTGCATCCTGGAATCGAGGGTTGTATAAATTTTTAACCCATCGCGATACAAATTATACGTTGTACCGTCGGGTTTTGTATTCTTATTACACCAGCCATATATAGGGTTTGTTGCCCATTCAATAGAATCTCTGATATAACTATCGTGTGAAAAATAATTTTTTTTATTCGGCTCTTTCCTGTTGAGTAATAATCTTAAATATTCTCTAAAATAAGTTGCTAAACCTACATTATGATCCTGTACTTTATAATTTAACTCAATAGGTAAAACGCTAAGCGAGTCAAACATTTTATCGTTTATATAATTATACTTATTCATTTGTGAAAGAACAACATTTCGTCTTAATCTGGAGCGCTCTGTATTTCGTACAGGATTATAATAACTTGGTGCTTTTAATAAGCCCACCAGCACGGCAGCTTCTTCAACTTTTAAAGAATCCGGGGTTTTATTGAAAAAAGTTTTAGCTGCCGATTTTATACCAAACGAATGTCCTCCAAAAGGAACTGTATTTAAGTACATTACCAGAATTTCATCTTTGGTGTAATTTTTCTCCAGTTTTACAGCGGTAACCCATTCCTTGAACTTAGTTATTCCCAGGTTTAAATTGCGTTTAAAGGTTGAACGATATATGGTTGTATCGCGCGGAAAAAGGTTTTTAGCCAGTTGTTGGGTAATGGTGCTCCCTCCTCCGGCATCCCGGTTTCCTAACAGAATACTGTATACGATAACACGACCTAATCCCCGGGCATCAATTCCCGGATGTTTGTGAAAACGAATATCTTCAGTGGCAAGAAGTGCATTAACAATGTTAGGCGAAAGATCATCAAACTGAACGTAAGATCTATTTTGATAATAATAACTACCTAACAATAAACTATCAGCAGAAAATACCTCCGATGCAAGGTTGTTATCCGGATTCTCCAGATCTTCAAAAGTAGGCATATCTCCAAACTTTTCCATTGAGATAAAAACAAAAATTGTTATTAGCGCTATTATGGGAAAGATAAATAAAGCCCAGAACAACCGGGTATAAAATTTTTTTGTAAATTTAATTTTGCTCATATTGCTTGTTTTCTCTTTGTTGTCAAAAATAATAAATAATATTTAATTCAAAATGTTGAAGTTAAAATACTATTTATATTAATTTTGTGTCATTTTAAATACAATTTTAACATATAATATATATGAGTGAAAATCTGGTAATTGTAGAATCCCCGGCAAAAGCAAAAACCATTGAGAAGTTTTTAGGGAAAGATTTTGTTGTTAAATCAAGTTATGGACATATACGCGATTTGGCGAAAAAAGATTTTGGTATTGATATCAATAACGACTACGAACCTCAATATATTGTTCCTGATGATAAAAAAGCGGTAGTAAAAGAATTAAAGAAAGATGCTAAAGATGCTAAAACGGTTTGGTTAGCATCTGATGAAGACCGCGAAGGAGAAGCTATTGCCTGGCACTTGTTTAAGGTATTGGAACTGGATCCTCAAAAAACGAAGAGGATTGTTTTTCATGAAATAACCAAAAATGCCATTCAAAATGCTATAAAAAATCCACGACCTATTGATGAAAACCTGGTCAATGCACAACAAGCTCGAAGAATTTTAGACCGTCTGGTTGGATTTGAGTTATCCCCTGTTTTATGGAAAAAAGTCAAACCTTCTCTTTCCGCCGGAAGAGTGCAGTCTGTGGCTGTTAAGTTGCTTGTGGAAAGAGAAAGAGAAATCATGAACTTTAAAAGCGAATCGTATTTTAAGGTTACAGGAATTTTTCAAACAGCTGGTGAACATGAATTAAAAGCGGACTTAAATGAACGAATAAAGAATAAAAAAGAGGTATTAGATTTCCTGGAGAAGAGTAAATCCGCAACTTTTGTTGTGAATAATGTAGTGAAAAAACCAGGAAAAAAATCTCCTGCTCCACCTTTTACTACATCCACTTTGCAACAAGAAGCCAGCAGGAAGTTAGGTTTTTCGGTTGCCCAAACCATGGCTGTAGCCCAAAGATTATACGAAGCAGGTAAAATTACCTATATGCGAACCGATTCGGTTAACCTGTCGGGTATGGCTATTAATTCGGCAAAAAAAGTTATTCTGGATGAGTTTGGAGAGAAATATTTGAAAACCAGGAAGTATAGTACTAAATCGAAAGGAGCACAAGAAGCGCACGAAGCTATAAGACCAACCTTTATCGAAAAAGAAACGGTTTCAGGGACCGAAAGAGAGAAACGTTTGTATGAACTTATATGGAAACGAACCATTGCGTCCCAAATGAGTGATGCTTTACTTGAAAAGACAACCATTACTATTGATATATCAAATCAAGATAAAAGAAAATTTATTGCCAATGGTGAGGTTTTAAAATTTGATGGTTTTTTAAAAGTTTATATTGAATCGAGGGATGATGAAAATGACGAAGAGACAAAAGGCTTATTACCTTCTGTTACCAATGGAGAAAAAATGGATTACCATTCAATTGTTGCCATTCAACGCTTTACTCATCATCCGCCAAGATATACCGAAGCAAGTTTGGTAAAAAAATTAGAAGAATTAGGTATTGGACGCCCATCAACTTATGCTCCCACAATTTCTACCATACAAAACAGAGGATATGTTGTAAAAGAAGATCGTCCGGGTAAGGAAAGGAGTTATGTTGCCATAAGCTTAAGAAACAATACGATTGATGAGGAAACAAAAAAAGAAATTACCGGGGCAGAAAAATCTAAACTTTTTCCTAACGATATTGGGATGGTCGTTAATGATTTCTTAGGGAATCATTTTGATGAGATAATGAATTATAATTTTACGGCCTCGGTTGAAGAGGAATTTGATGAAATTGCTCAGGGGAATATGCCCTGGACTCAAATGATTGATAAATTTTATCGACCATTTCATCAGCGGGTTGATGAAACCTTGAAAACTTCTGCACGAAGTGTAGGTGAAAGAATTTTGGGTAAAGATCCGAAAACAGGCAAACAGATACTAGCCAAAATAGGTCCTTATGGCCCAATGGTGCAATTAGGAGACAAAGACGACGAAGAGAAACCAAAGTTTGCTTCATTGCAACGAGGCCAGCACTTGGAATCGATTACGTTACAAGAAGCATTAGATTTATTTAAATTACCTCGTGAAATTGGAACATTTGAAGGAGAGGATGTAGTGGTTTCAATAGGTCGGTTTGGTCCATATGTAAGGCATAACTCAAAATTTTATTCATTAAAAAAAGATGATAATCCGTATAAGATTGAGTTAGATCGAGCCATTGAGATAATTAAAGAGAAAAGGGAGAAAGATAAAGCTAAAATAATCAATGATTTTCCGGAAGATAAAGACCTTCAGCTACTGAATGGTCGTTGGGGGCCCTATATCTCCTATAAAAAGAAAAATTATAAAATCCCTAAAGGAGAGAAGGCTGAGAAATTATCGTATGAAGACTGTATGAAAATTATTAAAGAATCGAAGACGAAAGATACCAAAAAGCCGAAAGGGAAGAAAACCAATAAGACTAATACGAAAAAAAACACGAAAAAAAAGAATAAATAAATACGTATTTAATCAATGAACCTGAATGATTATTTTAATCCGGTTGATCCCATAAGGAATATAAAATCCTTTGTAAGATCCGACAAACAGCTTTCTTCCTTGGTTGTTCAACATACTAAAGAGAAACCAATTTCAGCCGTTGAGGATTTTCACCTGGCTATTTTTGGGGTCACTTTAGATGATGAAGTGGCAATTAAATCATTTTTTGCTATAAGGAATCAATTATATGGATTAGCGGCACCTGATTATAAAACAAAAATATACGATTTAGGAAACTTAAAATCAGGAAAATCTGAAAAAGATAATGAAGCGGCCCTTAGAGATATTATTGTTGAGTTAATATCTTTAAATATAATTCCGATAGTGATAGGAGCTTCAGATAATTCTCTATATCCAATTTACACGGCTTATCAAAAATGTAATAAAGAGGTAAATTTTATTCATATTGATAACAAAATTGATATAAGCCAGAATATTGCTGAAAATACGAAATCTGCATTGTGGAAAATTTTAGTTGAAGAAAACAAATCTTTATTTTCTTTCAGTAACATTGGATTTCAATCCCACTTTGTTGGAGCAAATACCCTTCAGTTTGTTGCAGACTCTCTTCATAATGCTTACCGGATAGGTGCTCTGAGAGAAAATTTTCAGAATATCGAACCAGTGTTTCGTGATGCGGATTTTGTAGCACTTAATGTATCATCCATAAAACAATCTGATGCTCCGGCACAATTCTATCCTTCACCCAATGGGTTTACCGGAGAAGAAATTTGTCAGATTTCACGTTATGCGGGGTTAGGAAACAAACTTTCGGTTTTCGGTTTGTTTGATTATTTTTTCTCAAACGATAGTAATAATCAAACAGCACAACTTATTGCACAAATTATTTGGTATTTTATTAACGGGTATAGTTCTCGTATTGTGGAATATCCATTAGGGAATGATAAGAATTTTAAAAAAATCATTGTAAATCTTGATAACTTTAAATCGGAATTAGTTTTCTATAATAGCGAAGAAACTAAAAGATGGTGGATTGAAGTGCCTTCGTTTAAAAACAATAAAATAAAGAATGTGATTATCTCATGTACCCCACAAGATTATCACATGGCAACCCGGGGAGAAGTACCTGAAAACTGGTTGAAAGCATATCAAAAAATCAATTAAAAATCAGCGATTTAACAAAATAATAGTAGAAAAATCGTTATTTTTTTTTAAACATTAGTAACTTTATTAAATTTATAAAGTATAATGTGATATTATAAAGCAATCGATTAAGAGCATTTTATTATTTATAAAATTTGTTTAGGAATAATATTTTTACTTATTTTACTTTGGTAATGTTTATTGTAACTGAGGAAGATTAAAAGTAATATGAAAAGATCAATTTTTTTCTTGACTTTTTTAATGTTTTTATCTGTGTTTTTAAAAGCGCAGCAAGATCCTCAATATAGTCAGAATATGTTTACACACCTATTAACAAACCCCGGTTATGCCGGAAGTAATGATAATATTACCGTGTATGCCTTAAACAGAACCCAGTGGACTGGATTTGAGGGAGGCCCCATGGTTACAACCCTTAATATGGATGCAGCTATAAATCCATTCAATATTCCATTAGGGATTGGTGTTTCATTACAAAATGATGAATTAGGGTTTAATAAAGATATTCTATTAAATTTGTCTGTAGCCTATAAACAACCATTAGGAGAAGGAAATTTAGGAATTGGTGTGAAATGGGGTGTTGCAAATACAAGTATTAATACCGGAGGTTCAGAATGGATAACACCGGTTGATCCGGTTGAAAATGATATTGCTATCCCTGTTGACGGAAGTGAAGATATGAGTTTTATGGACTTTGGTTTTGGGATTTTTTACAAAACGCAGGATTTATATTTAGGTATCTCATCTACCCATATTAATCAGCCTGAGTTTAGTTTCAATCAAAGCAAAACCCGGTTAACCCGGCATTATTATATTACAGCAGGGTATAATTTGCCTTTAAATAATCCATTATTTGAATTCAAACCAGGATTAATGGTTCAGTCTGACGGAAAAAATTCACAATTAGGGTTTCATGGATTAATTGAATACAATAAAAAGATATGGGGAGGCGTTTCTTTAAGAACAGATTATGCGATAATTGGAATTTTTGGCATTGAATTATTTAAGTGGGTTAAGGTTAGTTATTCGTACGATTTTGTTGTGTCAGGGATGAAAGAATATAATAATGGTTCGCATGAGATTATGATGGGATTTAGTTTTGATGTTAAAAAAGATAAAACACCTGAACGATATAAAAGTATTAGATTTTTATAAAATGAATATGAATTATTGTTATTTTGCAAAATAAATATTGGAAATATTATGAAAAAATTATTAGTTGTAGGCATTGTTCTAGTATTCACTTTTAGTTGTAGTAATTACAATGCTGGAGAATTAACTGGTGTAAAAGGCAGAAAAGGATGGTTTGAATCTGAGCCTTACGGAATGGTTTTTGTCCCCATGGGTAGCTTTACGATGGGACCGAGTGATCAGGACGTAGCCTGGGCAATGAATTCATTTTCCAAGACTGTTTCTGTTGATGCATTTTGGATGGATGAAACGGAAGTCACCAATAATGAATATCGTCAGTTTGTATACTGGGTCCGGGATTCTATTATGAGACGCAAACTTGGTGAAGTCATCGAAGATTACCTTATTGCTGAAGATGATTTTGGAAATCCTATTGATCCTCCAATTATTAATTGGGAAGTTGAGATTGATCCCCGCGATGAGGAAGTTTCAGAAATCCTGAATGAATTGTATCTTGCCGAACATGAAAGATTTTATCGCAGGAAAGAGATTGATACCAGGAAGCTAATGTTTGAGTACTATAGAGTTGACATGCAACAGGCAGCAAAAAAATCCAATCGCTACGACTTTAATACAAGACAATATAACGGAACGGCTGTTAATGCGCAAGGAGAGCAAATAGATGTAGACGATCGTTCTGCTTTTGTTATTCGTGATGTGATTAATGTTTATCCTGATACGCTATGTTGGATCAGTGACTTTACCTATTCATTCAACGAACCATATACCAATATGTATTTCTGGCATCCTTCCTACGACAATTATCCTGTGGTTGGAGTTAACTGGGAACAAGCCAGAGCATTTTCTGTTTGGAGAACACAATATCTAAACGATTTTCTAAAAGGAGAAGGTGGAGGTTTTGTTCAGGATTTCAGATTACCTAACGAAGCAGAGTGGGAATATGCAGCAAGAGGAAATCTTGACTTATCCATGTATCCCTGGGGAGGAATGTATACCCGAAACAAACAGGGTTGTTTTTTAGCTAATTTTAAACCCTTAAGAGGTAACTATATCGATGATGGCGGATTGATAACTGTTTCTGTTGGAAGCTATGCTCCAAACGAATACGGACTATTTGATATGGCAGGAAATGTTGCCGAGTGGACATCTAATGCTTATGATGAATCGGCATATAGTTTCCAGCATGACATGAACCCTGACTATCAATATGAAGCGTTACCGGATGACCCTCCTGCCATGAAACGAAAAATAGTTCGTGGAGGTTCCTGGAAAGATATTGGATATTTTTTGCAAAATGGAACCAGAACCTATGAATATCAAGATTCTGCAAAATCATATGTTGGTTTTAGAAATGTAAGATCATATCTGGGAACAAATTAGTTAGATAGAGTTATAAACTAAAGTTATGTATCATGATTAACCTAACTGAAATAGTACAGAGCTCCGGATGGAGGAAATTTATGGCAAAGCTATATGGATGGGGAGCTTCATTAGTTATTCTGGGAGCATTATTTAAACTAATGCACTGGCCAGCTGCAGGAGCCATGTTAACAGCTGGAATGTTAACTGAAGCAGTAATATTCTTTTTCTCTGCATTTGAGCCGCAGCACGAAGAGGTAGACTGGACTCTTGTATATCCTGAATTAGCAGGAATTAATGAAGATGAAGATTTTACACCCACCCCAAGAGCAGAGAGAGAAAAATCAGTTAGTGGAGCTGGAGGTGCCGGGTTAGGAAAACTTGATGAAATGCTGGAAAATGCAGAAATTACCCCAGAACTATTTGAGAAGCTAGGTAAAGGATTGAAAAACCTGAACCAAACAACTCAGAACTTAATGAATGTCTCCGATGCAGCACAGGCAACCAATCAATTTGTAGATAATTTGCAAGCTGCTTCAGAGTCTATTAATTCAATGACTGAAAGCTACGGACAATCATCTGAACAACTGACAAATTCAATTGGCGGTCTGATCGAATCTTATGATGGATCTGCCGATGTTATGAATAATGCGGGCAAGAATATGGCTGAACAATTCACTCAGTCAAGTCAGGGTTTTATAGATAATTATAAGAGCCTTGAAGAAAGGATACAAGAGAATATTGAATTAATAGCTACAGGAAATCAGTCATATAATGAAAAACTGGAAATTCTTAATAAAAATTTATCTGCTTTAAATTCTGTTTATGAGTTACAAATGCAGAATACAAGCGAGCATGTTGAATCATCCAAGACCGTATTCAATGAAATGGATGTGCTTATGAATAATATTAAAGAATCGGTTGATGAAACAAAAGCGTATAAAGATGAGATTTCAAAATTAAATAACAATTTAACTGCATTAAACTCTATTTATGGCAACATGTTATCTGCCATGAATGTGGTTAAATAGTAAACAGTTAGTTAGATAAACTTAGAATTATGGGTCACGGCAAAGAAACTCCCAGGCAGAAAATGATTGGTATGATGTATTTAGTGTTGACGGCAATGTTAGCACTAAATGTTTCGGCTGAAGTGTTGGATGCATTTTCAGCTGTTGATGAGGGCTTAAATAAAACAACTCATAATTACGTACAAAAGAATAAGGAATTATATAAAGAGTTTGACGAACAGTATGCTATAAATCAAACAAAAGTAAAACCGTGGAAAGAAAAATCTGATGAAGTTAAACGTAGATCCGAAGAACTTTTCAGCTATATTCAGAATTTAAAACTTGAAATTGTTAGAGAGAACCAGGGAGAAGATACGGAGGCGATTACTGAAGATGGAGAGATTGTTAATGATCTGTTAATGGGAAAGGACAAATATGATGTGGCTTCGAGGATATTAATCGGATCCAACAATAATGGGAAAGCTTTTGATTTTAAAGAAATGATTGCAGATTATAGAGAATACCTGGTTAGTTTATGTGATCCTAGTGATGAACGAATTATTCAATCCATAAAAAGTAATCTTGATACCTCGGATCCTCCTCCTAACAAAGAAGGTGAAAGTAAATCTTGGGAGGTAAAACATTTTGGACAAATGCCATTAGCTGCTGTGATGCCTTTGCTAACAAAGTTCCAGGTTGATATTCGAAACTCTGAAACAGAGATGGTAAGGTATTTATTAAACCAGATTGTTGCCGGAGAAATTACATTTAATAAACTGGAAGCAACCATTATACCGAATACAAGTTATGTATTGCAAGGGAATGATTATTCGGCAGATGTTTTCCTTGCAGCAGTCGATACTACGCAACCTCCGGTTGTTCTTGTTGGAGATTATGACTCAACCCGTTTAGATGATGGAACCTGGCAATATAATATGGTTGGTAATTACGATACGTTGGATGTTATTCAGGGAAAAGCAAAATATCAGGTAAGAGGACAGACCATTGGGACACACGAGTGGAGGGGATTAATAAAATTGATTGACCCCAGTGGAAATTATATTGTTAAATCTTTCCAGAAATCTTTTCAGGTTGCTAAACCAAACCTTGTGGTGTCTCCTACAAAAATGAATGTATTTTATGTTGGGGTAGATAATCCGGTAAGTGTTTCAATCGCTGGTGTTCCAGGAAATAAGATTGTGCCATCCATAACAAACGCAAGGATTAGAAAACGATCTGACGGTGAATATATCGTAAATCCAACACGCCCCGGAAATAGTATCGTTTCGGTTCAGGCTGAAATTGATGGGGTAATGAAAAATATGGGAACAGCTCAGTTTAGGGTTAAGCCTGTACCTGACCCCGTTGTTAAGGTTGCAGGTAAACAGGGAGGTAAAATCGAGAAAAATGTATTAGCAGCTCAAGCCGGAGTGTTTGCCGAAATGGAAAATTTTGATTTTGATCTTGAGTTTAAGATTATTGAATTTACAGTATCTACTACTGATCGTGGTGGATTTTTTATCGGAGAAAAATCTGAAAATAATGCGTTTACTCAGGCGCAATTAGATTTAATTAATAATTTACGCAGAAACTCGCGTATTAATATTGAAGATGTGAAGGCAGTAGGTCCTGATGGAAAAGTTAGAAACCTGCCTCCAATAGTATTTGAAATTATTTAACATTAAAAAATAAAATTATGAAACGATTTTTTGTTGTTTTTCTTGTTGTCGGGCTAGTTACTACTATTTTTAATGAACAACAAATATTTGCCCAGGATGAAACCGTAAACGATGGGGTATATGTAAAAGAAAATATACCAGGTAAACGTCCAGTACCTTATCGCCAGTTACGTGAAGCTGATATTATGTGGTCCAAAAAAATATGGCAAATTATTGACTGTAGAAAAAAGATGAATCATTCTTTGTACTTCCCGTTGGAAGGTAAAGTGGATGATAGAAGAAGTTTGATGAATCTGTTTATGTATGGCATTGAAAATGAAGGACTGATTGTGTATAAAGATGATGAATTCAAAGATATTATGACGTTGGATGAAGTCAAAGATAAATTAGATGCATTACCAAAAACACAACAAGTTACCAATCCGGAAACTGGCGAATTAGAAGAAAGAGTAATCGAAGGCTCTATTAATTATGATGAAATGAGTCAGTATGAAATAAAAGAGCAGTGGTATTTTGACAAGCAGCACTCAACGATGAGAGTACGTATTTTAGGGATATGTCCGATTAGAAAGTATGTAGATCCGGAAACAGAGCAGGCAAGAAAAGAAAGAACTTTTTGGGTATATTTTCCGGCAGCCCGTCACTTATTGGCAAATCAGGAAGTATTCAACCGCCAAAATGATGCCCAACGAATTAGTTTTGATGATCTGTTTTTTCAAAGACGATTTGACAGCTACATTATTGCCGAATCGAATGTTTATGACAACAGGCCCATTAGCTCATATATGCAAGGGGTAAATAATCTATTAGAAGCGGAAAGAATTAAACAGGAATTGTTTGAAATTGAACATGACTTATGGGAATATTAATGTTCTGTATTATTAAATAATTAATATATTAAAAGAGGCGCATCTAGCGCCTCTTTTTTATAAATATTTATCTCCTAATTTTAGTTTTATATCATTTACATATTGTTTAATTTCCTGCTCATCTTCTTTTTTACAAACCAAGAGTATATTATCAGAATCGACAATAATAAAATCTTCTAAGCCCTGTAAAACAACCAGTTTTTCATTGGGCATTTTAACAATACAATTCTTAAGGTTATAAGCAAATACATTATCACCCCGAATAGAATTATTGTTTTTATCTTTGTCTAAATTCTCATGTAGTGATCCCCATGTGCCTAGATCTGCCCAACCAAAATCACTGCTGTAAACAAATACATTATCCGCTTTTTCCATTATCCCAAAATCGATAGAAATATTTTTACACTCAAAGTAAGTTCTTGCAATAAATTCATTCTCCTTTTCTGTGTCATAAGTCTGAACTCCCTCTTGAAACAATGAATTTACTTCGGGAAGAAAAGTGTCAAAAGCTTTCATAATTGATTTTAATGACCAAATGAAAATACCGGCATTCCATAAAAATTCACCACTTTCATAAAATACCTGGGCTAATTCTTTGTTGGGTTTCTCAGTAAATGTTTTAACTTTAAAAATTAGTTGGTTATCTTTTATTGGTTTGTTTTCAACAACCTGAATATAACCGTATCCCGTTTCAGGCCTGCCGGGTTTAATTCCTAAGGTTAAAAGAGCATCTTTATTGGAAACAAACTCAAGCCCTTCTTCAATTACTTTAATAAATTCATCCTCTTTTATAATTAGGTGGTCTGATGGAGCTGTTACAATATTTGCCTCCGGGTTATGTTTTAAAATTTTATTATTAGCATAAGCTATACAGGGAGCTGTATTTCTTCTCACAGGTTCAAGCAAAATTTGTGATTGGTTGAGTTCCGGCAACTGTTCTTTTACGATTTGATTATAATCTAAGCTGGTTACGATATAAATGTTTTCTATCGGACAGATTTGTTTAAACCGGTCAAAAGTCATCTGAAGCAAAGTTCTTCCGGTACCTAAAATATCCAGGAATTGCTTGGGCTTCTTTTGCTTGCTTAAAGGCCAGAATCGACTACCTACACCTCCGGCCATAATAACACAGTAATTATTTTTATTCATTTTTTTGGTTTTTAGTTTACTAATTTATAAAAACCATAGGTAATAATAAGAATAAATTTACCGAATATTCATTTTAAATGTTTTTGATCCTTTAAACTTTACAGTTAAAGAATTGTATATTTGTAAGAATTGAAAATAAATAATACAACAATGAATTTATTTTTTCATATTGGGAGGTATTTTTTATTATTAAAAAAGGTTTTTACTAAGCCCGATAAATTTAAAATATTCTATAAAGAAACCATCCATGAAATTGATAAACTGGGACTTAATTCTATAAGTATTGTTGCTATAATATCTGTTTTTATGGGGGCGGTAATAACCATACAAACTGCCTATAATACAGAAAGCCCGATTTATCCTGCTTATCTTATTGGACTTACGGCACGTGATACATTACTTTTAGAATTTTCATCTACTATTGTGGCCTTAATTCTGGCTGGAAAAATTGGCTCAAATATTTCATCCGAAATCGGTTCTATGAGAGTTACCGAACAAATTGATGCCCTCGAAATAATGGGCGTTAATTCTGCCAATTACCTTATTTTGCCTAAAATAACTGCCGCTGTTCTATTCGCCCCATTTTTAACCCTTATGAGTATGGTTATTGGATTATTTGGAGGTTGGATTGCCGGTATAAGTACAGGGGTTATGACCTCACAGCAATATATTTATGGAATTCAATATGCATTTATACCTTATTATATAACCTATTCCGTAATTAAAATCGTTGTTTTTGTTTTTTTAATAACGACAATCTCATCTTATCATGGTTATTATTCCTATGGTGGAGCTTTAGATGTTGGACGTTCCAGTACCAAAGCTGTAGTTCATAGTAGTATTTTTATTTTATTGTTTAATGTAATTCTAACCCAATTATTGTTATCATGATCGAGATACAAAATATTTCAAAATCTTTTGATGGTATCGAGATAATCAAAGATATTAATATTGTTTTTGAAAAAGGAAAGACCAATTTAATTATCGGACAAAGTGGATCGGGAAAAACCGTATTATTGAAATCCATTGTAGGACTGCATGATATTGATACAGGGAAGATTTTATACGATGATATTATATTTAATGAACTGGATTTTGAAGATAAGAAACAAATGAGGCAAAAGATGGGAATGTTATTCCAGGGAGGTGCTTTATTTGACTCAAATACGGTGGAAGAAAATGTAATGTTTCCATTGGATATGTTTACACACATGAAATATGATGAAAAAAGGGAACGCGCAAACGAGTGTTTGAAAAGAGTTAATATTGTTAATGCGAATCATTTATATCCCGATGAGATTAGTGGAGGGATGAAAAAAAGAGTTGCGATTGCACGAGCTATTGCCTTAAATCCCAATTATCTGTTTTGCGATGAACCGAACTCCGGATTAGACCCAAAAACAGCCATTTTAATTGACAACCTTATCAAAGAAATTACAGAAGAATACGAAATGACGACTATCGTTAATACTCATGATATGAATTCTGTGATGGAAATTGGTGACAAAGTAATGTTTATTCATCACGGCGAAAAATGGTGGGAAGGAACACGCGATGATATTTTTAATACAGAAAATGAGGAATTAAATAACTTCATTTTTGCTTCAAAGTTATCACGAAAGATTAGAGACCTTGAGCAATAGCATTAACCAAGGTCGTATATTTTTTGTAATCTTTCTATATCATTAATTACAATATTTTTCCCTTCAATTTGTATTAACCCGTCTTTTCTAAATTCTGAAAGCACTCTTATTACATTTTCTGTACTCATATCAATTAAATCCGCAATTTCTTTACGACTAATGGGAAGATTAAATTTCTTCGCGTTATATATGTTTTGTGCAAAAAACAGAAGTATATAAGCAATTCTGCCTCTTAACTGGCGAGTATTAATATCTACTCTTGTTTTGATTATTGAATCGGATAATATGCTTATTTTTTTAAAAAAATCCAGCGCAAAATTTCCATTGGTTTTAATAAGGTTTTTAATGATATCCAGATCTACAAAACATATAATAGAGTCTTCAATAGCTGTAATGGAATAGGAATGATCCATGTTCGAGAAAATACTTAACAATCCAATAAAATCTTTGGGCTTAGCTATACTAATAATGTGTTCTTTATGATTGGGTTCGGTTTTGAATAATTTTATCAGGCCGTTTTGCAAGTATAAAAAAGAATGCACAGGATCCCCTTCAATGTAAATATTTTCTCCTTTTCGATAAAATTTCTCTACTTTCTTTTCATTGATTAAGTTCAGTTCATCCGGAGTTAAATTTTTAAACGCCCATGAACGATAAACACAGTCTTTACAATTACTTACATCCTTTATTATTTCCATTGAAAACGTATTGATTTTAAACTGATATATATCACTAATGATATATATCATAATATATAGTTATATTAATATATTAATATCTGTTATTTTTGTAACAGTAAAATTTATAGTGTATAAAAATAACATAAAAAATAGCTAAAATGAAAAAGATTCTGATATTAGGTGCCGGTACAGGTGGTACAATTATGGCAAATAAGCTTCGAAAGTCTCTTGACAGGGATGAATGGGACATTACCATTGTTGATAAACATAAAACCCATTATTATCAACCGGGATTTTTATTTATTCCTTTTGGGATATACAGTAAACATGATGTAATTAAACCCAAAGCTAACTTTATTCCTTCGGGAGTTAATATTATTTATAATGATATTGATAAGATCGTTGCCGAAGAAAATAAGGTTCTCTTAGCTGGCGGGAAGGTTTTAAATTATGATTTTTTAATTGTAGCCACAGGAACAAAAGTTGATCCTGATGAAACTCCCGGATTAAAGGGAGAATTGTGGCATAAGGAAATTTTTGATTTTTATACCGTTGAAGGAGCTGTTGCCTTAAAAGAATTTTTTGAAACATGGCAGGGCGGAAGGTTGGTAATGAATATTGCTGAGTTGCCATTTAAGTGTCCGGTTGCTCCACTCGAATTTGTATTTTTAGCTGATGAATACTTTACAAAAGTTGGTATCCGGGACAAGGTAGATATTACCTATGTAACTCCTTTGCCCGGAGCTTTTACCAAGCCTAAGGCTACCAAGATGCTGGGTGCTCTTTTGAAAGAAAAGAATATAGAAGTTATTCCGGATTTTTATCTGGAGAGTGTGGACAATAAAGAGAAAAAAATTAAATCATATGATGGAAAAGAAATTCCATTTGATGTGCTCACTATTGTTCCGGTTAATAAAGGTGATGAGATGGTAGAAAGAAGCGGTTTGGGTGATGATCTGAATTTTATTCCTACAGATAAATATACACTGCAATCCGAAAAACATGACAACATTTTTGTTTTAGGTGATGCATCAAATATACCAACATCAAAAGCAGGTTCTGTAGTTCACTTTGCAGCAGAAGTAGTACATGATAATTTACTTTGTGCAATAAAAGGGCGCAGACTGAGAGCTAAATTCGACGGTCATGCGAACTGTTATATCGAAACAGGTTTTGGCAAAGGGTCTTTAATTGACTTTAATTATGAAACAGAGCCTCTTGCAGGAACCTATCCTCTTCCCGGAATTGGGCCGTTTGGATTATTGCAAAATACAAAAATGAACCATTATGGTAAAGTAATTTTCCGATGGATATATTGGCATATGTTACTCAGGGGAAAAGAACTGCCTATTGAGAATGAAATGTCGATGGCCGGAAAGAAAAAATAATAATTGTAAAATTTTCGAATGATGGAAACCAAAACAGAAGATGTTCAGGTACAAATAAACGAAATCAATCAAAAGCTTGATTTATTGCTAAACTATGTCAATGAGCAGCGATTAAAAAGCGAAACGATTGAAGATTTGGTATCTGACGTTTCAATAATAAGCAAAGATGCTTTTACAAGCGTTGTATACGAGCTGGACAAGCAGGGTATAGAGCTTAATGTAGATGATATCAAAACACTGGTTTATAAACTGGTAAGAAATGTAAATAATTTCTCTCAGGTAATGGATATGTTCGAAAGCATTTCCGATTTATTAAAGGATGCTGGACCTATGGTAAGCGAAATGGGCATTGATTTCGCCTATAAATTACAGGAATTTGAACAGAAGGGGTATTTTGAATTATTTAAACAAATGACCACACTTATTGATCATTCGGTAGTTGCTTTTCAGAAAACCGATTTTGATCCCAATAAAAAATATTC
>Ga0209936_1000131_pt1 | contig 47158 bp, 41 predicted proteins | sample SalPonR1_A_D1_MG_FD_185694 | JGI IMG/M metagenome (GOLD analysis project Ga0209936, IMG submission 185694) | Salt pond soil microbial communities from South San Francisco under conditions of wetland restoration - Salt Pond MetaG R1_A_D1_MG... ...
ATTTTTTCGGTAACATCCAGTAAAGAGGCGACACTTTTTTCGGTTCCGGGGATCATGTCGATGGATAAATAAATATTTTTTATTTGTTTGTTTTTATCGACAAACCGGAATTCGTATTCAGTTAAGACCTCCTGAAGATTTTTACGTCTTAATTCGTGTTGTTGGCGCATTCTCTCCAAATCTTCGGGAACGACAAATTCCATCCAGGTTTTTTTATTTTCAATTTCGTTCTTTAGATATCCGGATAATTCAACGAATTTTGTATTAGCCAGTGAAATGATACCGTCTTTTTCTAAAATGGTAGTGGCTGTTCCTGTATTTTCGAAAATAGTTCGGTATTTTTCTTCGCTCTCTGTTTTCTCCTGTTCAATTTGTTTTCTGTCCAGGTAGTTACTTATGTTTTTCCCAATCGTATTTAATAATGATATTTCTTCTTTTAGGAAAGGGCCGGAATCTATTTCAGGTTTTTCTTCAAGGTAATATACCTCAATTGATCCTGTTTTTTTTTCGTGGATATAAAGGCCTGCTTTTTGGCCCCATTGAGTTTCTTTAAAATTTTCTGTTGTGAAAATTTTATCATTCAATATTATCCTGACACAGGTAATCTCCGGATATTGCCATGCCTCAGGAATGATTTTTACAACCTTTTGTAAAAAAATATCTGTTGATAATCCCGATTCTTCAGATAAATTAGCAATCTGGTAGAGACATTGTAATTCCTTAATTCGTTCCTGAAGTTTCTTTTCTAATTGTTTTTCTTTACCGGGTATATTTTCAGATAATCGGTTTTGTATCATTGTTTCCTCCGAACTTTTTTAGAGCAGATATTCTTTATTTTCTTTATATGACTTATTCCTAATAAAGTTACAATTTAAATGACCAGAATTCAACAAAAGTGTAATAAAAGTATTTAAGATTTTTAATCACTGTTGTCCGATAAAAATATTTAATATATTCTGTAGCCCTGATTTTATTTACTATTTACAAACTTCCTATTTCTGGGGCTTTGCCCCAGACCCCACATACTTTCTTGTCTTGAAACAAGAAAGTACGCAAAGAAATTCAAGGCTGCGCCCGCCTCACTCGAAAAACTACGCGATGTGAGCTAAAAAATCTGAACTTGCACTGCCCTTCGGTCAGTGGTTGCCTTCGGCGAGCTCGCTCAAAATGCTCGGTTCAAACAGCAGATTTTTTTTAACGCTCACTGTGCTTGTTTTTCGGCTCGCCGGACCATGCCAATCCAAAACGAATCGTCAAAACAAAAAAATAATCAGCTATCCGGGAAAAGCAATTGCCTAACACGTTTATAAAATGAACCGCAAATTGTAATCCATGAGAATAACCCTCCGGTTCACCGGGGAGGGTATGGTTGCCATCCAACCAAATCTGCAAGCACCGTATGCCATCCCTTGCAGATACCAAACTTGCCGCGGAATATTAAAATCATAATACAACCCCGGAATTGAAAACTTGATTTTATTTATTTTTTACCGGACAGTAATGATTTTTAATTGTTTTTCATAATCGTTTGAGGTGGAATGATTAATTTTATCATTAAAAGGGATATGTTTATCGGGTAACTTTTGTCTGTTTTTAAATTACTATATATTTACATATTCTAAAAGAATAAAAAAATGGAATGGTATATTATTTTAGGGGTTGTAGGTGTTGGTTTTGCAGCCGGCTTTATTAATACACTGGCCGGAAGTGGTTCATTGCTTACGTTACCTATGTTAATGTTTTTGGGATTGCCTGCCAATGTAGCCAACGGAACCAACCGGATTGGCATTTTATTTCAAAGCATTGTGGCTACGGGAAGTTTTAAAAAGCAGAAAGTGCTGGATGTTAAAACCGGTTTGTGGCTCGCTATTCCGAGTATTATTGGGGCCATTGCCGGTTCAATATGGGCAGTAAACCTTACCGATGAAATCATGCGGATTTTTATCGGGATTTTACTGGTGGTCATGTTTTTTATCATTTTGTATAAACCCGAAGTGTGGATTAAAGAACAAGCTGGAAATATTAAGGGAAAACCTTCTGTTTTTCAAATGATTATATTTTTTGTGATAGGTCTTTACGGGGGTTTTATCCAGGCAGGAGTAGGTTTCTTTTTGTTGGGAGGGCTGGTTTTAGGTGCAGGGTATGATTTGGTTAAAGCAAATGCCATAAAAGTATTTTTAACCCTTTTGTTTACCATTCCGGCGTTAACCATTTTTATTATTAATAATCAGGTAAATTTTTTATTGGGAATTATATTAGCCGCAGGAAGTATGATGGGCGCTTTTGTGGCTGCTAAAGTTGCCGTAAGCTGGGGGGCTAAATTTGTACGATATGTGTTGTTGGTTGCGATTATGGGCTCAGCATTAAAATTATTTGGTGTTTTTGAATTGATTTTCTAACGATGGTTGAAGAGTTGTTACCATACATTTCCATTCTGGTTGGTTTTCTGGCAGGTTTCATTAATGTATTTGCCGGGGGAGGCTCTCTGTTAACCTTACCATTATTGATTTTTATGGGATTGCCGGCCAATGTAGCCAACGGAACGAACCGGATTGCTTTGCTGATGCAGAATATAGTAGCTACCGGTAGTTTTAAACAGCAAAAAGTTTTAAAATTTAAACAGGCTATATTCCTTGTTATTCCGGCAAGTATTGGCTCCATTATAGGGGCTGTTATCGCGGTTAATGTAGCCAGTGATGTTTTAGAGAAAATTATTGGCATCATGCTGGTGCTTATGTTTTTCTTTATTCTTTTTAAACCGGAAAAATGGCTTAAAACACCGGAAGAGCAAACGATGGTGAAACCAACAATCATGCAATTCGTAATATTTTTTGCCATCGGATTGTATGGAGGATTTATACAGGCGGGTATCGGATTTTTCTTAATTGCTGCGTTGGTGCTAACGGTAGGTGTTGATTTGGTCAAAGCCAATGCGTTAAAATTATTTATTGTTCTGATTTATAATGCGCTTGCTTTTGTTGTTTTTGCTTTAAATCATCAGGTAGACTATAAAATCGGGCTCATCCTGGGAATTGGGAATATGTTAGGAGCATTTGTAGGTACGCGTGTTGCGGTAAAAAAAGGGCCACAATTTGCCCGCTATGTTTTGCTGATAGCGCTGGTTATCTCTTCGTTAAAATTATTGGGAGCTTTTTAATATTATTGAAGCCTGAAATAATAAGTAATCGTCCCTTTCTGGAATGCCGGAGCGTCCGGTTTGCGGTCAAACTTGGCTTTAAGCGCTGCTTTTTTAGCGGCAGCAAGTAGAGTTGCTTCTAAGGTAGTACTTCCTTTAACTCCGGGATTAGCATCGGTAACATCTCCATCTCTATTAACGGTAATTTCTACCACTACTTTTCCTTCAATCTGATAGTTGTATTCCGGTTTAGGTAATGATTCCGGGTTTCGGCCATCGAGACTGTAGTTTATACCATTATTCCCCGAGCTGTTTAGGTCTGAATAATTGTCTGATTCTGTAGAGCCGGTTTTAGATCCCTGGTTACCTTCTCCTTCGGTTATTCCCTCGCTGGTATTTTCATCATTATCTTTATTGCGTCCGGTGAACAACGCTTGTTGGTTAACTTCTCTTACCTCTTCTTCTTTTTCTTCAGTCTGTTCTTCCTTAGTTTCTTCTTCAGTCTCTTTTTTTACCTCTTCTGTTTTTTCTTCTTCTTTTTTACCTTGCTCTTTAACGGCCGGAGCTTCTTCAAAATCCTGAGTAACGGCTCCATCTTCTGAAGGTGTTGGTACAGCCTCTTCAACTGATTCTTCCTGTTCTTTTACCGGCTGTTGCTTAACAGGCTCTGTAATACGGGGTTCTATATCCCCCATACCGGTTTCTGTATCGCCAAAGTTTATTAAAATACCTTCTTCACCGGGCAGTGGTAAAGGGGTAGAATAGCCAAATAACATAAAAAGGACTACAACCATTCCATGAAAGATAATTGTTCCTATTATTCCTGTTTTATGTTTTTTGATAAATTCTGACATACCTATAAAACTTTATTTTGCCGTTGTTGCAAGAATTAACTTCCATTTATTGTCTTTGGCAATATTCATTATTTTAACAACCTCCTGCATGGGTACTGTTCGATGAACATGGATTGATAGCGTGGGTTCTTCAACATTTTCTTCGGTGAACCGGTGTTGTAAGATACCTTCAATATCTTCAAAAGGAACCTGGGTGGTGCCGATATAAAAATTTAAATCCTGCGATATCGAAACGGAAGCAATGGGCGATGCTGATGTTTGATGCGAACTTTGGGGCAACAACAATTTTAATGCATTAGGGGCAATTAGTGTTGAGGTTACCATAAAGAATATCAACAACAGAAATACGATGTCTGTCATCGACGACATGCTGAAATTTGAATTTACTTTACTTCTTCTTTTTAAAGCCATAATCGGTTTCTTTTATGATTATTCAACCGGTTCGTATAATAAATCCATAAATTCAGTGGTGTTTGCTTCTAATTGAAAGATTACTTTCTCAATTTTAGCCACTAAAATATTGTAAGCCAGGTAAGCCACAATACCCACCATAAGACCGGCAACAGTTGTTACCATTGCAGTATAGATTCCATTGGATAATAAAGCCACATCAATATTATTACCTGCATTAGCCATATCGTAAAAAGCTCTAATCATTCCCATCACTGTACCTAAAAATCCAATCATAGGTGCTGCACCTGCTACCGTAGCCAGAGTGGGCAGACTTTTTTCCAGTTTTGATATTTCCAGGTTACCTACATTCTCAATGGCCGTGTTAATATCATTTAAAGGACGGCCTATTCGTTGCAGCCCTTTCTCTATCATACGAGAAACGGGACTGTTTGTCGATTGACATAATGCAAGAGCTGAATCTAGTTTATCATCGTGAATATAATCTTTTATCTTATTCATAAAATTAACATCCGTTTGTGACGCTTTTTTTATGGCCAGGTATCTTTCTACAAAAATATAAACAGCCACAATCGAAAGAATAACAATAGGAAGCATAATCCAGCCTCCTTTGAGCGATAATTCCCAGTAAGATAAAGTTAATTCTCCGGCCTCTTCGCTGGCTGTTGCAATGCTGTCTGTAACATTGGTTTGTAAAAGTAAAATCAGGTTTTTCATATGTTCTGTTAATTATAAATCTGTTTAATAACAATTAGACTTTTATTTTAATCTGTCAAAGGTAAAAATACTTTGATTGTGTTAATTAATTATTTTCATCTTTTTTCGTACTACTAAAATTGTTCCAAAAGCGGTTAAACAATTCAGAAAAAGAGTTAAATTCTTCTCTGTAAAAAATGCCAACCCCCTGGGTGTAAGGTGCGTTTTCATATAGTATGCGGTCATTGGTTTCGTTAAATGCTTTTAACCGGAGTTTTCCGTTTTTTGTTAATTTAACATCTACCCTGAAATCACCTACCAGATTGGTTGTTTGTTCGGTTGTTTGTCCGGTTGTTTGTCCTCCATAACCCAGGTTACCATTTATGCTGACACGATCATTCAATAACTGAGTTGATAATGCCACCTCAACCTGGTCGCGGCTGATTTCGTCTCCCGGTCTGTAGTTTACCCCAATATCCCACTCGTCGCTTATTTGAGAGAGCCAGTGGCTCAGCTGGTTTGATAAAAGTTCGCTTGTAGTTACGGATCCTAATCCGGATGTTCCACTTTCGGCCAGGTAACTTTCTGCACCCTGCTGTTGGCTGGGCATAAACGAATTGAGTACCAATAAAGATAAAAATTGTTTATTCAACTTTTCCTGTGTGTTTATAGTCGATTGTACCCGTGTATTAATTTCTTCATCGGCAGAGGGTAGATTAATATCAAAACGGATATTTGGATTCATTAAATTGTCAGATAAATAAATCTGGCATTCTACGGGTATTCTCCTACGGTAATAATCTGTTGAATCTTCAGGAAACAGATTACTTAACTGGGTCCGTAAATTATAAATGGCTTCCATCTCAATATTTGCATTATAAGGAGCTCCGCTCCATAAAATGGTCCCTCCCCGTTCAATTTCAAATTTTTTATTGATCACATTTTGTAATGTAAACAGATAATCACCTTCTTCAATAGTATAATTGCCAAACATATTGAAATTATTGTTGGCATCAGTCTCCATTTTTAAATTTCCTTCGCCACGTGCTCGAATAATATCGCCGATCTTTGAATCGAATATTAAAAGGGCTTCTGCTTCGGGAGTTACTTCAAGGTCGAAATTTAACCGAAATCCAGAAAGATCTATATTATAGTCATCTGATAATTCTTCTGCCGATTTCTTTGTGTTGATAAATGTAACAAAACCTGATTCATCAGCAGTCCCGGAACGATTTAACGGGATATTAATTTTGGTGTTACGTTCTGTCCTTCCCGAGATGTCGAGAAAAACATCCCCTAAACTACTTCCTGAGATATTGATGACTCCGGATACTAAAGCCTTTCCGTAGAAAACTTCATTATCATTCCCGCTTGTATTTAAAGCCAGGATATTATCTGTATTGATATCAAAATCAAAACTGATGTCTTTTTGTGGCCCGAATTTTACATATCCATTCGTTGTTGCCTGATTATCTAAGTTGTCGTAAATGTCTATGTTATTGAAGAATAAAGAATTGTTTTCAATTTTTGTTTCGGTGGAAAAATGATATTCTGTATTAATATAGTCAATGGTCATTGCGCTGTTTTCTAAAAATACATTACCGTTAAATAATGGTTTGTTTAACGTGCCGGTTACATTAACATCACCTGATGATGTTCCTGAAATATTTCGGGCAAAACTGCTGAGAAAAGGATTTAAGATGGAAAGATTGAACTGATTTAACCTTATGCCAAAATTTAACGTTTGGTTTTCCGGGAAATAATTACCGTTAATCAGTAAAGATTTATTCTTATTTTGATGTTGTGTATAGATATCAAGATTTATAGCTTCCGATTCATCAATCCATGTGGCAAAAATTTGTGAATAGCCTAAGATTTCGTTGTTTAGTTTTAAATTGTCTACAGTAATTTTTGAATGAAATAATGGATTAGTATATAGACTGGAGAAGTTTGCATTACCGTTTATCTTACCATCAAATGCAAGTTTTTTGTCTTTTGTTAAAATATTAATATGTGAAAGGTTTAAATCAGAAAAATAAAAAAATAATGAATCTTTGGCATTTTCAGATATCTTTCCATTTACATTTAAAAATTGATCTTTATGACTAATGGTAAAATTGTCAATGGTATAAGCAGTAGAATCAATTTTTATGGATGATTTATTGATGTTCCATATTGAATCCTGCACAACGATTGTTGATCGTAAAATGTCAATATGGAATAAAGGGTCATCGTAGGCTTCTTTTTGTTTAATAAGGGTAGAAGCTAATATCTTTCCATTGTATTCATCTTGAGTATCGTCATTATCCCAATCAACTTTTAAATGTACTTCATTTTGGCTTGTTAATGAGGTCGTTCTGAAATTCTCAAGGAATATCTGATTTCCTAATAAGATACTTTCTGTTTTTGTTGATGCAGTAAAAATACTGTCGTTCGATACAGCCTTAACAGACAAATGATTAATAGAGTGTTGATTGAATGATGCTTTTTTTGCCGAAGCATTTAGGAGTAGTTGTTTCTTGGATTCACGGTATTTTAAGTCAACCTTAGCACTATCACTTATTTTTACCGAGGGGAGGAAAAAATAGGTTAATAGTTGTGTGTTTTTTAAATCAGCATTAAAGCGGAAATTATTGGTTGAAATTATATTTAATGTATCACCGGGATTTTTTATTAATGCAGGAGTATAAGTGTAAAACAGGTTTTTTATCGATTGAAAAAGAGTTGAGGGCTGGTATTCGCCAATTAATAATCCATCGACATAATCAGATGTAAGGGTAATTTTATTTGTATCGGCAAAATGTTCAGCAATAATTTTTAACGTATCGAAATGCATGGTTTCATTACGTTTGGTTAACTCTGTCTGAGAAAAATTTATTTCACCTACTGCATTATCCAGGGTATTTCCAGTAAAGTTGGCATCAACATTAAAAGATAACCGTGCAGAAGTATCTTTTTTGTCGATATTTAAACCATATAAGTTAGCTTTAGGGACATTTGCATTAAAATTAAACACGGGGATATTGCCCGAGAAATCAATATTCCCAATAAAATCCATTTCAATGTTGGGGTCGCTGATACTTAAAATACCATCGTACGTTTTTTCGGTTAAAAAGCCATCAAGAATAATATTTTGGTAATTGTAATTATTGACGGTAATATTCTTAATTACTCCATCGGTATTTGCTTTTAACGTTTTGTCTCTACCGATAACTCCTTCAATTTGTGCGTTCGTTGTGATTTTACCTACGGTTTCATTATCTGTAAACAATTCTCCAACCCTAAAGTCTGTAGTTTCTAATTTCCCATCAAAAGCAAGTGTTCTTGAAGTATCCGGTTTTAAATACAAGTCAGTAGATATGTCCCCTAAATCGGTGGTAAATTTACCATACGTAACAAAATCATCTATAAACCCGGTGAACTTACCTTCGTAGTTTACTATCCCCAGCTTGTTAAGATTTTCCGGGATTGTAAATTTTTCAGAGCCTTCTGTAAATTGATTGATAATCTCAAAGTCTTTTACCGCAGCTTTAAATTTTTTAAAGTTTGCATAAATAAATGTTTTTTTCAGGTTTGGCAACCCATTAAAATCAAAATCAGTAATTAATTCAGTCTGTTCGCCAACCTGGAATTTCACATCCTTGCCTTTTAAAGAACTTACTTTGCCATGAACCCGTCCGGAAATGACAAGGTTTACATCAATATTTCTTAGTTTAGGCGAGAAATAGTATATATCATTAAAACTAACATTGGATTCGCGGAGTGCAAAATCGATTTTAACCCATTCGGTAAAGTTTTTGTATTCATCAAAATCATTATGGTTAAACGATAATGAGTCGGCGTAGATAAAAGAATTGGGTGTTCTTATTTTTATATTTTTAAACAACATATGTTGTTTGCCAATACTCATATTTGATTTTAGGTTATAAATCTTGAAACCTGATTGTTCGGAAAAGTTCAGTTTGTTAATATGAAAATCTACGACCTGGTTTTTAATCTTTAAGTTTCTAATATCTAAATCTTCAATATAACAGATTAAATTGCTGAAATCTACCCCTGAATTTTTTTTAATGTTTTTGAAATTACGAAAACGGAAGACCATTTGATGCATCTCAATATTACGAAAGTTTATTTCCCATCGGGGTTTAGTATTCGTACTGTCGCGCTTAAGTTCATCTACAATAAATTTTAGATTTAACGGGGCAAGTGAGTCGGGTTTATTTAAATAAAACCGGGCATTAAGAACATTAATATGATTGATATCTATGGCCCGTTTTTTTCGGTCAATTCTACTTAGGTTGGCAATTATTTCTTTGGCAAATAACAGCGAATCCTCATATTGATCTTCGATGTAAACATTCTTAAGGACAACTTTGTTGAAAAAACGGTAATTAACAGATTCAACCCTGAATTTTGCATTCAGATTCTCTGATACTGTTTTTGTTATTTTTTGGGTAATATAAGTTTGTATTTTGTTGTTTTGCAGAACAAAATATGCTGTTACCGGAAGCACAATGATGACCAGTAAAACAATGATTAATATTTTATATATTTTTTTGATACTTTTGCCCATTAATTACTTAACGCAAAAGAAATAAAAAAAATTATAAAAATCTTAAAATCCTTACAATAAATGAGCATAACAATTTTAGGAATTGAATCATCCTGTGACGACACTTCAGCTGCCGTGATAAAAGATGGATATCTATTATCTAATTACATTGCTAATCAGGATGTTCATAAAGCTTATGGAGGGGTAGTGCCGGAATTAGCATCAAGAGCTCATCAACAGAATATTATTCCGGTAGTTGATCAGGCTTTAAAAAAAGCAGGAGTTACTAAAGAAGAGGTAAGTGCCATTGCTTTTACAAGAGGTCCCGGATTGTTAGGTTCTTTACTGGTAGGGACCTCTTTTGCTAAATCTTTTGCTTTAGCTATGAATATTCCATTAGTTGAAGTTAATCATCTTCAGGCTCATATTTTAGTCCATTTTATTAAGCAACTTGAAAAAGAGAATAAACAACCCGAATTCCCTTTTTTGTGTTTATTGGTTTCCGGAGGACATACCCAAATTGTGATTGTTAAGGATTACTCTGATATGGAAATTATCGGTCAAACCATTGACGATGCTGCAGGCGAAGCATTTGACAAATGCGCAAAAGTAATCGGATTATCCTATCCCGGCGGGCCTTTAATTGACCAGAAAGCAAAACATGGAAATAGAGAAGCTTTTGCTTTTAATAAACCGAAAATTAAAGAACTGGATTACAGCTTTAGCGGATTAAAAACATCTTTTTTATATTTTATCAGGGATGAGATGAAGAAAGATGCTGATTTTGTGAAAAACAATATGAACGACCTTTGTGCCAGTATTCAATTTACTATCATAGATATTTTGATGGAGAAACTGGAGAAAGCATCAAAGCAAACAGGGATTAATCAAATTGCTGTTTCAGGAGGTGTTTCGGCAAATTCGGGCTTACGGGAAGCGCTATTAAAAAAAGCAGAAATAAATCAATGGGATACATATATCCCTGAATTTAAACTTACTACCGATAATGCAGCAATGATAGCTATTAACGGGTATTATAAGTTTTTAAACAGAGATTTTGTGAGCCAGGATATTGCTCCTTTAGCCCGGTTTGCTTATTAGAGCGATTTTATTTGTTTTTGCCTGCTTTATAAAGTTTTATATTTACCGGATCGAGTGTTACCAAACATCCTTTGGGCATTTCATTTAGCAGGGGCTCAACTTGTTGGTAAAATGCTTCTGTTTTTTCTTTGTCGTCAATAATTTCAATAACTACGGGTAATTTTTCCGTTAACTCCCAAAATTTCGATGAATGGATAACAGAGCTGGCACCGAAACCCAGTACCCCGCGAAAAACGGTTGCTCCGGCTAAGTTATTTTCTTTAGCCATATAAACAATTTTTTCGTATGCCAATTGGCCTGAAATTCGGTCGGTACTACTGATAAATATTCGTAATATTTTATTGGACTTGTTGTTTTGCATACGTATCAGAGTATTTTTGACAGATTATATCCTAAATATACAAAAATAAAAGCTAATATTACACTTATTGAGGTGTAAAGAAGCATACCCTGAAAGTTGGCATTTCGCATCATTAGCAGATTTTCTCCAGCAAAGGTCGAAAAGGTGGTAAACCCACCACAAAAACCCACCATTAAGAACATACGCCACTCTACACTAAGAAGAAGCGATCGGTCAGCAATCCCGGTTAATAACCCCAGCAAAAAGCTACCGGCAATGTTAACCAATAATGTGCCTAATGGAATCGTTGATAAGGCAGGTATTAAATTTATTTTCGAAAGGTAATAACGTGCAATACTTCCGGCAAATCCTCCTAGTCCGATAAAAAGTGCTATCTTCATTATAAATAAGTTTTCCCAAAGATAAAAAGTTTCTGAAAATTATTATTTGCTATCGGACGCATAATCTACTTTTTTGCTAAATATAAGATTGCTGTTGATGCTAAAGATATTGCTACTACGGCAAGAGCAATCCCTACATTATATTTATCGGCAATAAATCCCAAAACAGGGGCAATGATTGCTGCGAAAAGACTTTTTGCCTGCGAATTTGCTGATAGAGCGGTAGCCAGTACTTTGTGATTGTATAGTTCGCTTACATAAGCTACACCTATTGGGTTGCGGAGATTCTCGATGATATAAATACCAATATAAAATATAATGGAAATAAAATAAAAGTTGTAATGATAAAATATTCCACTCAACAGGGCTAAAATAAATCCTGTATAAAGCGTAATATTTAACGCACGGGGCATCGAATTTATTTTTTCTGTAAAACGCCCTGAATTTTTAGAAGCTATGGAAGTTAGCAGGTAAACGATAAAATAAACAACTCCAATGATTAAGGCGGTACGTTGTTTGTCCTGAAAGGCTAACAATACAGGTAAAGATAAAGCAAAACTCTGAACAACAGGCTGTAAGTAATCTTTAATGGCTTTGTGAAATCCGCTATGTACTGATAAATTGGCAACTGCTTTTAAAATTTGAATTTTTTTAAACGAAAAAATAAAATCTTTGGTAACGGATATAAATTTAGCTTTTATATCCTGTAAATGTAATTTGCTCGTTTCTCCGTCAAGTATTTTAGGATAAGAAGATATGAGCAGTAAGTCAAGAATATAAGGAAAGGTTGAGTAAACAAAAATAGATTGATAGTTCCCTGAATAAAAAACAATAGATGCTGCTAATAATGATGAGATTGCTGAACCCATCTGAGACCAGGAGCGGGTTTGTCCGTAGTAATATACCCGTTGATTTTTCCACCCTTTAATCTCAAGATATTCGAAAATCATTGCTTTGTGAGTACCTGTTCTGAAAGCATCGCCGAAAGCATAAAACAACATTGCCAGGATGAAAAACAGGTATTCTTTTGATGAAAAGAAAATAACGAATGATACAATGTAAAATAAGAAAGAAAAAATCATGGTTCGTTTCCTTCCTAATGAATCAGCAACTACTCCGGAGGGTATTTCAGTTATGTTAATTAATATTTCACGGATGGCATAAAGGGTTCCTATTTCTAAGAAAGAAAGCCCCTTATCCAAAAAAAACAAAATAAGGAAAGGCTCAAAAAACCGCAGGTTTTTAAAAAAACCATATAAGCAAAATTTATAATACTGGGTATCTTTTTTAAACGTTTGCTTCATCTTGTTTTTTAATCTTTTCAATTAAATAACATTACCCTAGTTTTAAGAAACGGATTCTGTTACTTTTAAAAAATAAATTAATAAAATATAGCTTAAAAATCCGAATAATAAATTAACTTTTGTTTTACACTTCATCTATAGAGTAATTATTACCTGACTAATGAATATACATACATTATTTAAAAATATCGAAGATTGTGTATTAATAGAATGTTGAATTGATTAGTTTTGTATTTTTATAAAAATTTAAATTATGGTTGATTTTAAAAAGCACAGTTTGTATAAGCCAATGGAAGCAGATACTATTTTCTTTCAGGTCTTTACTATTTATAAAAATAAATTTATTCCTCTTTTCCTGTCAGGGTTTATTGCTTTTTTTTTCATTCAATTTTTAACATACAACCTTGGGATTACCCAAATATATACTTTATCTGACACAGAGGAGATGATGAGGGTATTGTCTGGGGTAATGGGAAAAATGGGGATTATTATAACAGGTACAGTTATAGTATATGGTTTGTTAAACGCATTTTTTGTAAATCTTATCTTAAAAAGTGATGATGAAAGAAAAGTAGCTTCGGGAGAGTTGTTTATGGACTCTCTTAAAAAGTATTCGATACATATGATTTTCTTTTTATTATTATCAGGATTTATATTAGCCCTGGGTGCCATTGCAGGTATTTTTATTTTTATTATCGGAACTTTTGTAGCTGTTGTTTACCTGGGAACAGTACTTTCTCCCGGAGCAGCAATAGTTATTGCTGAAGAAAAAAATGCATTAGAAGCCATAAGCAGAACTTTTTCGCTGACCCATAAAAACTTTTGGCCGGCTTTAGGAGCAACTGTTTTATTTTTATTAATTATGATTCTGGTTTCTATTGTTGTTTCAGCCCTAATGTCAATCCCTTTTGTGATTATATTTTTTGATAATTGGAAAGAAACAGGGAATCTTCTTGAATCATTAAAAATGCAAAACTATGACATTGGAATGTGGACTGTTTTTTTTAACGCATTGGTGTCTGCATTAACTTATCCGCTTTATGCAATTTTTTCTGTTGTATTGTATTTTAAATTAAAATATAATGAAGACCAGAATTCGATTGCTATAGAATAGGTGGTGTTTTTACATTTTCTTTAGAAAGAAATCTTTAATATTTTTTCCTAACGCAACCTTTTATTTACTCTTTTCATCTATTGATAGTGATTGCATTTTCTCATGCAAAATACCCTAACCTAAATATCGATGCTGTTAAATATTACAGTACTTTTCAAAAATAGGCGGTGCGAGAGCGCCGCTTTTTTTGTCAAACAATCCATACCCTTTTGGTGTTAACTGTTAAAATGATTATTTTAGTAGTATAACATTAAAAATACATAATTTATGATAACGATAATTTCTCCCGCAAAAACACTTGATTATTATAATACCATTCATACGAATAAATATTCTCAACCAGAATTGTTGGATGATTCAGAAATTTTAGCTGAAGCATTAAAAAAGTTTTCCAAAAATGAATTGGCAAAACTAATGGATATCAATCCGGATTTGGCTTCGTTGAATTATGAACGATACCTGCAATGGAAAAAACCATTTACTCCTGAAAATGCAAAACAAGCTTTGGCTGTATTTAAGGGGCAGGTATTTATAGGATTAGAAGCTAAATCACTCACTAATGATGAATTATTATTTGCTCAGGAACATTTGCGAATTTTATCCGGATTATATGGGGTGCTTCGTCCACTCGACTTAATTCAGCCTTATCGATTAGAAATGGGAACATCGCTTAAAAATAAACGAGGAAAAAACTTATATGATTTTTGGGGGACTAAAATCACCGATTTCATTAACAAAGAACTTTCAGAGCAAAAAAATAAAGTGTTAATAAATTTAGCTTCAAACGAATATTTTAAAGCCATAAAATCAAAAAAAATTAATGGGGAAATTATTACTCCGGTCTTTAAAGAATCCAAAGGAAACGGGTTTAAGGTAGTGGCTGTTTATGCTAAAACAGCCAGAGGATTGATGAGTCGATTTATCCTCCGGAATAAAGTTGAAGAACCCGACCATTTAAAAGCTTTCGACAGTAATGGTTATTTGTTTAATCAGGATTTATCCTCAGAAAAAGAGTGGGTGTTTACCCGATAAACGGATCTTTAAATCATCACAATGAAATCATAAGGTAAATAAAATTTCTTTTATACCTTTGTGCCAAAATTTTACGCATTGAATATGGAAGAAGATTTTGACAGCAGTATTGTTTATTCTGAGAATGTTACCGACTTTGTAACCGTTGCAGCAGAATATTGTAAGTTTGTGGAAAATACTTATCGCTTCAGTAAACGGGATTTTTTGAATAAAGCCCATAAAACATTGCCTTTGCTCTATATCAAAGCTACGTTGCTTCCAAAATTTCAATCAGTTTTCGATGATGAAAATGAAAAATTTGTGTCCGAAGAAGAATGGGAATTTATTCACGAATCGGTAAAAAAGAAACTTGGCTATCATGATGAATACCGTGAAGTTTTTGACCCTTTAACCCACGAACAGGTTGAGCAAAGTACCGCTTCAATTGCTGATAATCTGGCCGATATTTACCAGGATATTAAAAATTTTATTTCGTTGTATCATGTGAGTACCGAGGAGATAATGAATGACGCTTTGTGGGAATGCCAGATGAATTTTGAAGATTTTTGGGGGCAAAAGCTGGTAAATGCTTTAAAAGCAATTCATTCGGTATTTTATAGTAGTGATAATCTGGATGAGGAGGATGAGACAGAAAATAACGAATCCTCAGATGAACCAAATACTGAAAATTGGATAATATCAAAACGACAGAAGGACTACAATAACGAAGATTAAAATGTTTAAAAATCATATCACTAATGCAGAGATAAATAACCTGCCTCTTTATCAGTTTGATGGCGGTGTTTTTATTATTGATACTTTTGAAAAACTGGATTATTATTTGCCTTTACTTCAGGAACAAAAAATATTAGGTTTTGATACAGAAACCAAACCATCGTTTAAAAAAGGCGTAGTAAATCAAGTTTCATTGCTGCAATTATCATCTTCTCATGAGGCTTTCTTAATTAGAATAAATAAAATTGGTCTGCCCCAGGAAATTATTGATATTCTAAGTAATAAAGAAGTAAAAAAGATTGGGTTGGCGATCAATGATGATATAAAAACCTTACAGGACATACAGGATTTTGACCCCCAAAGTTTTATTGATTTACAGGATTTTGTTAAATATTTTAAAATTGAAAGTCAGAGTTTAAGAAAGATTACGGCAATTGTATTAAATAAACGAATATCTAAATCACAACAAGTATCTAATTGGGAAAAAAAGGAGCTTGCTGAAAGTCAGTTGCTTTATGCTGCAACCGATGCGTGGGCTTGTTTACAAATATATAAAACGTTAAACCAGGTTATTTAAATTATTCATGGATTATCCAAAAGTTATTTTAAAATCAGGAAAAGATCAGTCGGTTCGCAGATATCATCCGTGGATTTTTTCAGGAGCCATCAAAAAGATTAAAGGTAATGTTAACGAGGGAGACCTGGTTATGGTAACCGATAATAAAGATGAGTTTTTAGCCATGGGGCATTACCAGATTGGCTCCATTGCCGTTCGAATAATATCTTTTGAGCAAACAGCTATCAATGTTGATTTTTGGCGAAGGAAAATACAAAATGCTTATGCATTAAGAAAAACGCTGGGATTAACAGACCATCCGGAGAATAATGTTTATCGGTTAGTACATGCCGAAGGAGACGGAATGCCCGGATTAATCATTGATTTCTATAACGGCACTATCGTAATGCAAATGCATTCTATCGGAATGTATTTGCAAAGAGAAAACTTTGTTGAGATACTAAAGGAGATATATGGCAATCAATTGCATGCAGTATTTGATAAAAGCAAATCAACCATTCCTTTTAAATCGGATATCGAAGCTAAAAACGAATATCTCTTTGGGAAGCCTGATAACAAGGTTGTTCTTGAATATGGAAATAAGTTCAGCATTAATTGGGAAGAAGGTCAAAAAACCGGATTTTTCATTGATCAGCGGGAGAACAGAAAACTTGTTCAGCAATATTCAAAGGATCGGTCGGTATTAAATGTTTTTGGTTATACGGGTGGTTTTTCGGTTTATGCCATGAAAGGAGGAGCAAAGCAGGTTCACTCGGTTGATAGTTCTGCTAAAGCCATTGATCTAACGAATGAAAACATTGCATTAAACATTGAACAAAACAATCTGCACGAAGCTTTTGCTGTTGATGCATTTGAATTTTTAGAAAATGCTGACCAAAAATATGATCTGATTATTCTTGACCCTCCGGCTTTTGCAAAACATCAGAATGTACTGCATAATGCTTTACAAGGGTATAAGAGAATCAATGCTAAAGCAATTGAGAAAATTAAACCAGGGGGTATCTTATTTACCTTTTCATGTTCACAGGTGGTTAGTAAAGAAAATTTCAGAAAATCAGTATTTACTGCTGCAGCAAATACAGGTAGAAATGTTAGAATATTGCATCAGCTTACTCAACCCTCCGATCATCCGGTAAACATCTATCATCCCGAAAGTGAGTATTTAAAGGGCCTGGTTGTTTATGTTGAATAAATATTTTATTTTTGATTACCTGAAAATTTAACCTGATTTATTAAGCGCTTGTATTATGAAGAAAAAAACACTATTAATCTTTATTTTACTTATTCTCGTAAAATTTAGTTTTAGCCAGTATATCTTCCCGGTTTCTGAATTTAGAGATAAGCAACGTCATTTTGAATTGTCCAATTTTGATATCAAAGATACCTTGTTATTTCTTCCCTTAGGTGAACAGGGGTTACAGGTTTATAATATTGCAGATATTAATGAATTTGAATTACTGTCTACGTATGAAGAGTTTGAGAGACGTTCGGGAAAGAAGGTTTATGGAACAGCCTATTGTGTGAAAGTGTTAGATGATAAGGCTTTTCTTTCCTATGGGGAACTGGGATTAAGAATTTTGAATATTTCCGATCCCACGATGCCATTTGTTCTGGGTACTTATTACAGACATCAGGAGGTTTACTTTACCGAAGTTTACGAAAATTATGTTTTTTTGGGTTATGTTGATATGGGGCTTGAAATTGTTGACTTTAGCAATATAAATAACATTGAGATGGTTTCCAGAAATAATGTTAAAGACTTTACCGTGAAAAATATGCAAATCATCCCTCCTTATGTCATAATTGTTGGAGGGAAAAGGGGGTTAAGAACCTTTAAGTTTAGCGAACCTTTTACTTCCTTTAAACAAGCAGAATTCCCGAAAGATTATTTAACCGATGCGGAAGCAAACAAGCTTATTGTTAATGATAAAATGGGATACATGGCAAATGATTTTGGAGGATTAGTTGTTTTAAATATGGGATTGCCTTTATATCCTTTAAAAGTTAATGAAATAAAAACGATTGGGAGAGCAAAAGATTTATTCATGGATGATAACTATTTATATGTTGCTACTGATAAGGGAATAGAAGTTTTTGATATAAGAGAACCGGAAAAACCGGTAAAGATTTTTGAACATACGGAGAAAAGAAAAGAATATAAATATTTACAAATGAGAGATTATTACCTGTTTGCACTTTTTCAGGATGGACGGAGAGATTATGGCATTGAGATATTTCAGGTAGAATAATTTGCTTAGTTGTTTTTATGCCATGTAAGCTGTTCTGCCGAATTTTTTAATATCTTATCATTATCTAACAACCACTGAATTACCTTTAGGCTTTTTTCTTTATTAAATGCTAACATTGATACCAAATCATCAAGTAGTATTGTTTGGTTTTTGAGTTTCTCTTTTATACTCTCCAGAATTAAATCAAATTCATATTTGCTTAAATCCAGCTCGTTGCGTCGTGTGCAAATATCACATACCCCACATCTGTCAGGGTTGCTTTCACCAAAATAGGATAATAGAAGCTGACTGCGGCATTTATTGTTCGAGGAAGCATAATGCAAAACACTATTTATCCGGTCCATAAATCGTTTTTTTCGGAAATCATAATTTTCTTTCGAAAGATGCAGGGATTTATCATCCAGACGCTCTTCGGTAAATACAATAAATGGATTGTTTTTTTTGGGTATGTAATTTAGAATACCTAAACTGCTTAGTTTACTTAAATATCTGTAAACGGTTTCTAAGTTTATATTGGCTCTTTTTGCTAAAGATACTTCATCAATATTTACGTAATCAGAAAATAACCCTGTGTATGAACGGAGGATAAGCTTTATAAAACCATCAAATTTAACATTGGCAATTTGAAATTTATACAAATCATCTCTACCCACTAAAAAATGTATTTTTGATGAGCTGAAAAGCTCGTCAGTAATTTCAATATATCCTTCGCGTTGTAAGAATTTTAATGCGCTATGTATTTTTAAAATGCTAAAAGGGTATTTTTTGGCAAAATCGGCCATAATAAAATCATACGCCAGATTTTTCCCACTGCCAAAGGCTATTTGAAAAAAGTTCCCTAACGCCTGATATATAGATCTTATCTCTTTAAGCTCCGGGAAGTTCGTTTCAACTCTTTTTTCGGCTTTTACTTTATCCGAATTATTGTATAAAAGAACAGCATAAGCTCTTTTTTCGTCCCGCCCGGCGCGTCCGGCTTCCTGAAAATAAGCTTCAATACTGTCCGGTAAATCAATATGGATAACAAACCGTACATCAGGTTTGTCGATGCCCATCCCGAAAGCATTGGTTGCTACCATTACTCTTGTTTTGCCTACTTTCCAATGATTTTGTTTATTGTTTCTGTCATCATGTTTTAATCCGGCATGATAATAATCTGCAGATATCCGGGCCTTTTGAAGCATTAATGCTATTTCTCTGGTTTTTTTCCGGTTTCGTGCATAAATTATCCCACTGCCTTTTACTTTATTCAGTGTTTCGATTAAATAATTCTGTTTGTCTTCGACTTCACGAACAAGGTAAACCAGGTTTTTGCGCTCAAAACTTTTACGTAAAACATTTTTTACTTCAAATTTTAATTTTTCCTGAATATCTTCAACAACCTTGGGTGTAGCCGTTGCTGTTAAAGCTAAAAAGGGTACATCAGGAACTAATTCACGTAAATCCGCTATTTTTAAATAGGAGGGGCGAAAATCATAGCCCCATTCAGAAATACAGTGTGCCTCATCAATGGCAATTAAATTTACCTGCATATATTTTACACGGGTCTTAAAAAGCTCGGTATTTATTCTCTCCGGCGAGATGTAAAGAAATTTTACCCCTCCATAAATACAATTATCCAGGGCAATATCTATTTCATTTTTAGTCATCCCTGAATAAATTGCGATGGCTTTGATATCCTTTTTTTGCAGATTCTCTACCTGATCTTTCATTAAAGCAATAAGTGGGGTCACCACAATACATATTCCATCCTGAGCCATAGACGGAACCTGAAAGGTAATAGATTTTCCACCCCCGGTAGGCATTAAGGCTAACGTATCTTTTCCGTCCATAACCATACGGATGATGTCTTCCTGTAATGGCCTGAATTTGGAATGACCCCAATATTTAATCAGTATTTGTTCATACTTGTTTATCATGCACTAAAGATGAGATTTACGCCTTAAATGAAAATCTTAAAAAAAGTTAAAAAAATCAAATCTATGGATAATATCATATTTTAAACCGATATTTTACTAATTTTTTGTAATTTGGCACAATTTTAAAACTACATAAAAATCATATAAAAATGTCATTTTTACAAGAGAAAGTTGCATTTGAAGGACTTACGTTTGATGATGTATTGTTAATTCCTCAATATTCGGAAGTATTACCACGCGAAGTGGATATTTCTACACAGTTTTCACGCAATATACGTTTAAATGTTCCTATTGTTTCGGCAGCTATGGACACTGTTACCGAAGAAGCAATGGCTATAGCTATTGCTCGTTTGGGAGGGATTGGTGTAATCCATAAAAATATGAGTATTGAAGATCAGGCCAAACACGTAAAAGCTGTTAAACGTGCTGAGAATGGAATGATTTATGACCCTATAACTATACAGGGGAATGATACTGTCGCCGATGCATTGAATTTGATGAAAGAATATAAGATTGGGGGGATTCCTGTAGTTGATAAAAATAAAAAACTGATTGGTATTGTAACGAACCGTGATTTAAGATTTGAAAAGCAAATGTCACGGAAAATTGCGGATGTAATGACCAAAGATAAGATTATTACAACCCACCAATCCATTGATCTTGAAAAAGCAACAGATATTTTACAGCGTCACAAAATTGAAAAACTTCCTGTTGTTGACGATGAAAATAAATTAATTGGTTTATTGACGTATAAGGATATAACAAAAGTTAAAGATAATCCTTTGGCTTGTAAGGATAAGCAAGGCAGATTACGCGTTGCAGCAGGTGTAGGCGTTACATCTGACACTCACCAGCGCATTGAGGCATTGGTCCGGGCCGGTGTAGATGCTGTGGTCATTGATACAGCACATGGACATTCGAAGGGGGTAATTGAAATGTTAAAATCGGTAAAAGCAAATTTTTCAACCATTGACGTAGTCGTTGGTAATATTGGAACGGCTGCAGCTGCCAAAACACTTGTAGATGCCGGTGCAGATGGGGTAAAAGTTGGTATTGGGCCAGGTTCAATTTGCACAACCCGTGTAATTGCCGGTGTTGGATTACCACAGCTTACAGCTATTTATGAAGTGGCAAAGGCTTTGAAAGATACAGGTATTCCTGTAATTGGTGATGGTGGGTTACGATATTCGGGTGATATTGTGAAAGCCATTGCAGCAGGAGCTCATACCGTTATGGCTGGCTCATTATTTGCCGGTGTTGAAGAGTCTCCCGGAGAAACCATTATTTATAATGGACGGAAATTTAAATCTTATCGGGGAATGGGATCTATTGAAGCAATGCAGCAAGGCTCCAAAGATCGTTATTTCCAGGATGTAGAAGATGATATCAACAAATTAGTTCCGGAAGGTATTGCAGCCCGTGTTCCTTTTAAAGGAAACCTGTCTGAAGTAATTTACCAGCTGGTTGGAGGATTAAGAGCCGGAATGGGATATTGTGGAGCCAAAGATATTTCCACATTAATGCAATCGAAGTTTGTGCGTGTTACCGGTGCAGGCGTAACTGAAAGTCACCCTCATGATGTGTCTATCACACGGGAGGCACCAAATTATAGTCGACAAATGTAAATTTTATTGTTAAATTTTGCCTATGAAAAATATCACTGGTTTATTAATCCTTTTATTCTTCTTTTTCGTTGCTAATGCTCAGCAATCGAGCAATGATGTTTTGTTTGAGATTGATAACGAGGTTGTAACAAAAGGAGAATTTTTAAGGTTTTATCAAAAAAATAAGATAAATATTTCAACAGGAGAAACTATCCCTGTAGATGAGTATCTCGATTTGTTTATTAATTTCAAGCTAAAAGTGATTGAAGCTAAAAACCGGGGATTAGATACCACTAAGCGTTTTAAATCTGAGTTTGAAGGATATAAAAAACAATTGGCAAGACCTTATTTACTTGATCAGGAAAAAGTAGACCAGTTAGTTAGAGAGGCTTTTGAACGAATGCAATACGAAGTAAGGGCAAGCCATATTTTAGTTGGGATAAATGATGATGCTACTCCGGAAGATACCACATTTGCCTATAAAAAAGCTGTAAAAATTAAAGAGAGAATTTTACGCGGAGAGCCTTTCTCCATTGTGGCCAAAGGTGCTTCAGATGATCCGTCTGTTAAAACAAATGCGGGTGATTTAGGTTATTTTACTGCTTTTCAGATGGTTTATCCCTTTGAAAATGCGGTTTATTCGATGAAAGTTGGTGAAATAGAAGGACCTGTTCGAACCAGATTTGGATATCATATTATTCAATTAACCGATAAAAAAGAAGCACGCGGAGAGGTTAAAGTTGCTCATATTATGCTTGCAACACCTAAAAATTTAAGTGTAGACAATGTAAATAAAAAGAAAGAATTAATCGAACAATTATATCATCGGTCAAAACAAGGTGAAGATTTCTCCAAACTGGCAGAAGAATATTCTGACGACAGAGGCTCTGCTTTAAATGGTGGAGAATTACCCTGGTTTGGTGTTGGAGAAATGGTTCCGGAATTTGAGCGTGCTGCCTTTTCGCTTACTGCAAATGGTGATATTTCAAAGCCGATTAGAACAAGCTATGGCTGGCACTTAATTAAACGGATTGACAGAAAAGAACCGAAATCATTTGCAGAAGTTAAAAATGAGTTGCGAAAAAAAGTTGTTAATGATCAGCGTTCACTCATCGCACAAGAGGCCTTAATTAATCAGCTGAAAGAGGAATATCAATTTACTGAGAGGAAATCCAATATACCTGTTTTCTTCGATTCATCAGATGATTTGTTGCGCTATAATGAAACATACTTTGAGTCGAATGATAATCAAAACAAAGTCCTTTTTACTTTCGACGATAAAAAAGTAACCGTTAATGATTTTGAAAGATTTGTGCCAGATAATAAAAGACAAATTAGTACACCTTATCAATATTATAATCTTTATAACCGTTTTGTAAAACAGTATATTCTGGAATATGAGAAATCAAGGTTAACACAGAAATATCCTGAGTATAAATTTTTACTAAATGAATATTATGACGGGATGTTATTATTTGAGTTAATGGATCAGAAGGTTTGGACAAAAGCAATTACTGATTCAGCGGGGTTAAATGAATATTATAAGAATCATAAAGAAAATTATATGTGGGATGAGAGATGGGAAGGTAGTATTTATTATTGTAAAAACGAAGAGATATACCAAAAAGTTGATAAAGAAATCAATAAGCGCAGGCTTTTTAGACGAAAACTTACAAATAATGAGTTATTGGAGAAATATAATGATGGAAAAGAAGTTTTAAAAGTTGAAACAGGTATATTCAAACAGGGTGAAAATGAAATCATTGATGAGATGGTATGGGAAAAGGGTACAACAAAAAATGATAAATTAATGATTTTGATTAAAGGAGAAAAATTAAAGCCTTCCATAAAGCCTTTTGAAGAAGCAAAAGGAAATGTTATTTCCGATTATCAGGAATATTTGGAGAAAGAGTGGATAAAAAAATTGCGGGATAAATACAATATCCGGATTAATAAACAGGTTTTATCAACATTAAAATAAATTGGATAATTTAATTAGAACGGTTAAAAATGTATAAATTTATATTACGTTTACTTTTTAGTTTCATGCTACTTTCATTATTTTTTGCCTGTAAGCAAAAAAATAATGAAAAAGATGATAAACCTTTGGCTCGGGTTCATGATAAATATTTGTATAAATCAGATCTAAAACAGTTGTTTCCATCAGATATTTCACAAGAAGATAGTATTACACTGGCAAAAAACTATATTAACGAATGGATTAAAAAACAGCTAATGCTCCAGAAAGCCGAAGAAAATCTTTCGGATGAAACGAAAAATATTGAAAAGCAAATTGAGGATTACCGCTCATCACTGCTTATATTTAAATATCGACAAGAGTTGATAAAACAAAAAATTGATACGGTAATTACCCAACAGGAAATAGAATCGTATTATAATGAAAATTCAGCCAACTTTATTTTAAATCATAATATTGTAAAAGCCTTATATCTTAAATTATCCAAAGAATCACCTGAAATTAATAAGGTTAAACAATGGTATAAGTCTGATGATGCTGAAGATTTAACGAAACTCGAAGATTATTGTTATCAGTATGCTACTAAGTTTGATCATTTTAACAATGAATGGATCTCTTTTGGTAATTTATTAAGCGAATTACCAATAAATCTTGACGATGAGGAACGCTATTTGAGGTATAATAAATATATTGAGACCCAGGATTCTTTGTTTCATTATTTTGTAAATATAAAGGATTATGCCTTACGAAGCACTATTCAGCCTATTGAGTATGCTAAACCTAAAGTTAAAACAATTATTCTAAATAAACGAAAATTTTCATTTTTTGAAGAACTTGAGAATAATACATACAATAATGCATTAAACCGAAATGAATTTATAATCTATTAAAAAATATTAGTAAAAATGACTTTTTTAAAAAAACTTTTTATATCTGCCGTATTAACGATAACAACATTTAACCTGATTGCTCAGAATCAATTTATTGCCGACAGAGTAGTTGCCAATGTTGGAGATAAAATTATTTTACAATCTGATGTTGAAAATCAGGTGATTCAGTTAAAAGCTCAGGGGTATCAAAGCAGAGGTGACATTAAGTGTGAAATTTTTCAGGAATTATTAGTCCAGAAATTATTATTAATACAGGCCGAACTGGATAGTATACAAGTAGGGGCAAATCAGGTTGAATCAGAATTGGAACGAAGACTTATTTATTTTATTCGTCAAATTGGATCACAAGAAAAACTAGAAGAGTTTTATAATAAGTCGATCATTGAGATTAAAGAAGATTTTCGACCCTTGATTCGTGAACAGATTTTAACACAGATGATGCAAAGTGAATTGGTTTCAGGAGTAAAAGTATCACCCAAAGAGATAGAGAAATTCTATAAAAAAATGCCTAAAGACAGTATCCCTATGGTTAATACGCAATATAAGATTAATCAAATTGTTGCATATCCCCCTGAAGATGAGGAGTCAAGAGCCGAGGCACGTGAAAAATTGTTAGATATTCGAAAGCGGATTATTAATGGGGAAAGATTTTCTACGCTGGCTGTTCTTTATTCCGAAGACCCTGGTTCGGCTCGAAAGGGTGGTGAGCTTGGTTTTAGGACCCGCGATGAACTGGACCCCGAATTCGCTAAGGCTGCTTTCAGGCTTACCGATGATGGAGGTGTTTCTCGTATTGTTGAATCTGAATATGGTTTTCATATTATTCAACTCATTGCTCAACAAGGTAACCAGGTTAATGTGAGACATATATTAATTATTCCTAAAGTGAATGTTCAGCAAAAAATTAAAGCCAGAAACAAACTCGATAGCGTTGTTACGCTTATTAGAAACGATAGTCTGTCATTTACAAACGCTGCACTTAGATTTTCTGAAGATGAGAAATCCAGACTTAATGAAGGGTTGATGGTTAATCCACAAAATTCCTCCACAACATTTGAATTGGACCAATTACCCCGTGCTGAGTATAATATTGTGAAAGACCTGGAAGTAGGAGCGATCTCTGAACCTTTTGAAACGGTTGATGAAAGTGGAAAACCGGTTTTTAAAATCGTTAAAGTTGCTGAAAAAACGGACGCTCATAAAGCCAACTTAGAAGATGATTATGAGATGATTGAAGAAATTGCTATCATGGAAAAACAACAACAAAAGATTGATGAATGGCTGGAGGAAACGAAAAAAAATACCTATATCCGTATTGACGATTCATTTATGAACTGCAAGTTTTTAGAAAATGGATGGATAAAACATTAAATAAATCAGATTTTTAATGAGTAAGCAATTTATTCGATTCTCTCTTTTAGTCTCTTGTTGCTGGCTATTACTTTTTCCTGCTCTTTCTGCTCAAAATAAAGAGCAAATAAAAATTCTTAATTCTAATTCTTTAGAATACAGTAAACATATTGGCGAGGGAGTACGTCGTTTTTTGGGGGATGTAATTTTTGAACATAATAATGCCACCATGTATTGCGATAGTGCTTATTTGTTTAATAAACAAAATGTTATACATGCCTATAGTAATGTACATCTAAACAGGGGGGATACCTTGCATCTGTATGGCGACTATATGAGATATAACGGGAATACCAATATAGGTGAGGTTCGTAGAAATGTTGTTTTAAAGGATGATAAAGCTACCCTTACAACAGATTCGCTTGATTTTAATACTGAAACCAGTGTTGCCAATTACTTTGAAGGCGGCAAACTGATCAATAATGACAATACCCTGGAAAGTGTTATGGGATATTATTATGCGAACCATAATCTTTTTGTTTTTAATGATAGTGTTGTTGTCAAAACTCCTGATTATAACGTTTTTACAGATACCTTAGAGTATAACACCGAAATAGAAACTGCCTTTTTTTTAGGCCCTACAAATATTTATAACGAAGAAAATCATTTATATGCTGAAAATGGCTGGTATAAAATCCCGGAAAAGAAATTTCAGTTTAATGAAAATGCAAGATATCAAAATAAAGAAAAGATATTAATTGGGGATAGCCTGTTTTTTGATGATTCGCTTGGAATAGGCATTGCTATTGATAATATCGAGATGATTGATACGGCTGAAAATATGATATTAAAGGGTCATTATGCATATTACCTGCGCGAACCGGAAAAGTTTTTTGTAACCGATAGTGCCTTGCTTATTCAGGTAACGGATAAAATAGATTCTTTATTTTTGCATGCTGACACCTTACGTTCCAGTTATGACTCTACGGGTTCTTTTCGAATATTAAGAGCGTATCATAAAGTACAAATGTACAGAAATGATTTTCAGGCCCGTTGTGATTCGATGGTCTATACTGATAAGGATTCAGTAATTACCATGTATTATGAACCTGTGCTATGGTCAGAAGGGAGTCAGATAACCGCAGACTTAGTGAAAGGGTATTTTAAAAATGAAAAAATAGATTATTTCCATTTTATTGGTAACTCATTAATTATTTCCATAGAAGAAGCAGATAAATACAATCAGATTAGAGGAAAAGAAATGAAAGGTTATATCAGGAATAACGATCTATACAAAGTAGATGTTTTTGGAAATGGTCAGTCTATTTATTACACCAAAGATCAAGGAGAGGTTGTAGGAGTAAATTTTGCTGAAAGCAGCGATCTCATCATCTATCTTAAGAATGGAGAGGTACATCGAATTAATATGGTTACTCAGCCAACAGGAACATTATATCCTCCCGGCGAACTCGAACAGAAACAATTAAAGGGGTTTAAATGGTTGGAAAATTTAAGACCAAAATCAAAGGAGGATATATTTTACTGGAAAAAATAAAGGGAACCGTTAAAGTAGTCCCCTTTTAATTAATATTCATCTTCGTTAAAAAAGAAATCATCTTTACTTGGGTAATCAGGCCATATATCTTCAATGCTTTCATAAATCTCTCCCTCATCCTCAATTTCCTGAAGATTTTCAATAACCTCCAATGGTGCTCCCGAACGAATTGCATAATCAATTAATTCTTCTTTACTCGCAGGCCATGGTGCATCTTCTAACTTTGATGCTAATTCTAATGTCCAATACATATATAATTTGTTTTAATTATACCCTTTAAATTTGTGCAAATATAAAAATAATATTGAAAAACAAAACTTTTTTGTCATACTCTTGGTTTCCACGGTATCTCCTTGGCATACAAATCGATAGCAAATTTTCTTGATAAGACAAATAAAAAATCGGATAAACGATTTAGATATTGAATGACTTTTTCGCTATGTTTAAATTGATTTTGAACCTTGATAGACAATCTTTCTGCTCTTCGGCAAACATTCCTGGTTATATGGCAATAAGAAACCGTAGGGTGCCCTCCGGGTAAGATAAATGAGCTTAGCGGAGGTAAATCTTTTTCCATTTTGTCAATCTCCTCCTCCAGCATTTCAATATCCTGATTATATATTTCAGGGATCTTTACATCGCAATTTTCGCAATCGGTAGCTAAAATAGATGCACATGTCATTAACCGGTCCTGGATTTCTATTAACGTTAATCTTGAATGCTCATCAATTTTTTGGTCTCTGATAAGGCCAATATATGAAATCAGCTCATCTACCGTGCCATAAGCTTCAATTCTATCATGAAATTTAGGGACTCTCTTTCCGCCAATTAGCGAGGTTTCTCCTTTGTCGCCTGTTTTGGTATATATTTTCATGTCCATAGTAAACTTTTTTTTAGAAGAAACGGTAAGATTCCTTTTTTGTTTAGTTTGTTAAGTTATTTTTTAAATTGTTTTAACGGGATTGGCATTTATCTCGTCCGATTCTATTATCCCATCTCTTAATCTTATAATCCGATGAGCATGCCGTGCAATTTCTTCTTCATGGGTAACCAGAATAATCGTATTCCCCATTTTATGAATCTGCTCAAAAAGATTTAAAATATCCATCGATGTTTTTGAGTCTAAGTTCCCGGTTGGTTCATCAGCAAGTATAATCGAAGGATTATTAACTAATGCTCTGGCTACGGCAACTCGCTGTCTTTGCCCTCCTGACAGTTCATTGGGCTTGTGAGTTATCCGGTCTTCCAATCCAACATTTATGAGTGTTTGTTCTGCTTTTGCCAATCGGTCTTCTTTGTTTACTCCTGCATAAATCAATGGGAGTGTTACATTTTCTAAGGCAGTATATCTGGGTAAAAGATTAAATGTTTGAAAAACAAATCCGATCTCTTTATTTCGGATTTCAGCCAACTCATCGTCAATTAAATGACTTACATCTTTGTTATTTAAGATATATTGACCATCACTGGGAGTATCTAAACATCCCAGGATATTCATTAGTGTTGATTTGCCCGAACCCGAAGGCCCCATGATAGCAACGTATTCGTTACGGTTAATCGAAAGTGACACTGAACGTAAGGCCTTTATTGTTTCGGCTCCGACATAATAGAATTTTTTGATATCCTTTATATGTATTACTTTATCCATTTTTTATATTCGTTATTAAATTGAAAAAAGTGTTACGAATTTAATCATTCTTCCCTTAAAACAATTAATATTTATTCAAAACTTAATTACATAATGCCTTTTCGTTATTTCTGTTTTAAAAAAGATAATTCCTATCTGAAAGATATCTATGCTAACGCTAATTTCTGGATGATTCTTAATCGTATTCCAGGCTTTTTTCATATCTGCAGACCAGTGGATGTCGTCAAAAATAAAAACGGAGTTATTATGCGCTTTTTTAAGACAGGCATTGAAGTATTTTATAGTCGCATTGTGTGTATGGTTTCCGTCAAAAAATACAAAATCCAACGGTTTGTTTTGTTTAAGTATCTCAGGTAAGATTAAATCAAAATCATCACAAATAAATTGAATATTTTGAAATTGCATTTCTTGAGTTAATTTTTTTGCGATTTGCATTTTTTCCTTTACTCCTTCGATAGTTATGATATTTGATTTGGGTGCGCCCCCGGCAATATATAAAGTGCTTATACCAACCGAAGTCCCTATTTCAAGAATGTTTTCTGGATTAAAGTATTTTACCAGACGATACATGAGTCCACCGTATTTTTTGGTAACGGATGAATTTCGAATGGTTTTACCCAATGTAGTTGATATTCTTTGTATGTTTTGATTGTTCCTTGATTTTAACTTAGATTTTGTTTCCCGTTGAGATCCGGCACCCCTCTCAGTATACACTAATGCCTTTTTTGATTGCTTATATTTATGATGTAAATAAAATATTTGCGCTAAGTCATCATCCGTTTTTTTATCATTGAAAACATTGGTAATTAAATCAAATATAAAAGGAGAGTGAACCCCGTGTCCCTTCCTGTGTTTAGCAAAAATTATATATTTTAAAAAAGGGAAAGCTAATTTTAATGACGCAAACATATGTTTAAGATTATTAAAAAAAATGTATTATTGTGTAGCAAAAATAAGATTTTAAACAATCTAACTTTACTAAACGGTATTTAGATTTGTAATTTTGCTTATTCTTTTTGATTTTTATTGCATTTTGATAATTCATATGCCTGATTTTTTACAACAAGATATTAAATTCTTAACCGGTGTTGGCCCCAAAAGGGCAGAACTCCTAAACAAAGAGCTGGAAATTTTCACCTTTGAAGATCTGCTGTATTATTTCCCTTATAAATACATCGATCGTTCCAGGTTTTATCAGGTCAGAGATTTAAATCCCGAATTACCACATATACAGTTAAAGGGGAAAATTATTGGTTTTGAGTACATCGGAGGAGGACGAAAAAAAAGACTGGTAGCCTATTTTACGGATGGAACCGGAACCATTGAACTGGTTTGGTTTAGGGGATTGAGTTACATTCAGAAAAGCCTTGAGCCTAATAAAGAATATATTGTTTTTGGTAAACCCGGATATTTTGGTGGAAAGTATAATATTATTCATCCTGAAATTGAAGACAGCATAAAAAATCAGCAGGTAATAAAAGCTAAATTACAGGCACATTACAGTACTACCGAAAAGTTAAAAAAGAATTATTTACCCTCGAGGGCCATTGCAAAGCTGGTAAACAACCTGCTTCTTCAGCTTAAAGATAAAATTCATGAAACATTTCCCGAATATTTAATTCAAAAATATAAACTTATTTCCTTACCAGATGCGCTTTTTAATATTCACTTCCCTCAAAATGCAGAGATTCTAAAAAAAGCCATCTATCGATTAAAATTTGAGGAACTGTTTTATATTCAACTCAATATTCTTCAGAAACGAAGTATAAGATTGAATAAATTCAATGGATTTGTTTTTTCAAAAGTCGGCGATTACCTTCATCAGTTTTATGAAAAGAACCTTCCCTTTGAGCTAACGAATGCCCAGAAACGAGTTTTAAAAGAGATTCGTAAAGATATTGGTTCAGGAAAACAAATGAACCGGTTATTACAGGGCGATGTGGGAAGCGGAAAAACCCTCGTTGCTTTGATGAGCATGCTTATAGCACTCGATAACGGATTTCAGTCCAGCATAATGGCACCTACTGAAATTCTGGCTAACCAACATTTTGAAACATTAAAGGAATTTTTAGATGGATTGCCTGTAAATGTTAGATTGTTGACCGGCTCGACGAAAACGGCTGTCAGAAAAGAGATTCATAAACAATTGTTAAGTGGCGAATTACAAATTCTAATCGGAACCCATGCATTGATTGAAGAGACGGTAAGGTTTAAAAATCTTGGACTGGTGGTAATCGATGAGCAGCATCGATTTGGTGTAGTACAACGGGCAAAATTATGGAAAAAAAATCTTCAGCCCCCACATGTTCTGGTAATGACAGCTACACCTATTCCCCGTACATTATCCATGACAATTTATGGAGATTTGGATGTTTCGGTCATTGATGAATTACCTCCCGGGCGTAAACCCATAAAAACGATTCATTTGTACGATTCGAAGCGGTTACGTTTATTTGGTTTTATGAGGCAACAGATTGAACAGGGGCGACAAATTTATATCGTTTATCCGCTGATAAAGGAATCTGAAAAGATGGATTACAAAGATCTTGAAGACGGATATGAAAGTATTTCCAGGGCATTTCCTCCACCCAGATATGCCGTAAGCATTGTTCACGGGCAAATGAAAGCCGAAGAAAAAGATGTTGCCATGAATTTATTTGTTAAAGGCAAAACGCATATTATGGTGGCAACAACCGTCATTGAGGTAGGTGTCAATATTCCCAATGCCAGTGTTATGGTAATTGAAAGTGCCGAAAGATTTGGTTTATCTCAATTACACCAATTGCGGGGAAGAGTGGGACGCGGTGCAGACCAATCCTATTGTGTTTTAATGACCGGCTATAAATTATCCAACGAAGCCCGCAAAAGAATTGATATCATGACCAAAACCAATGATGGATTTGAAATTGCAGAAGCCGATTTAAAATTGCGTGGACCAGGCGATATTGAAGGGACACAACAAAGCGGACTTGCGTTTGACCTGAAAATTGCTAACCTGGGAAAAGATGCACAATTAATTCAATATGTACGCGATATTGCTGATAACATTTTAGATGATGATCCATGGTTAGAAAAAAATGAAAACCAGGTTTTGAAAAAACAACTAAAGAAGATTGCACACAAAAAAATGGATTTTAGTGTAATAAGTTAAGAGAGGAAAGTTATGATCAATCATAAATCTGATTTGAATTTATTCTATATATACGAAATAGTTGTTTTTTGTATACTTTCTGTTTTTTTAGGGGCTAACACAGCAAAATCTCAGAATGCAACGTGTGAAATACATAATAATGCTTTTCAATCAGGCGAAAAACTTTCCTATGTCATCACGTACAATTGGTTTTTGGTTTGGACTGATGTAGGAGCAGTAGAGTTTGAAGTTTCTAATGAAAGAATGGCTGGACAACAGGTGTTAAATTTGAAAGGTACGGGGGTTACATTTTCGTTTTACGACTGGTTCTTTCAAGTACGTGATGTTTATCAATCGTGGGTTAATCCCGAAAATTTATTACCTGTGTATTATCATCGGGATGTAAACGAAGATGATTATATTATTGATATTAAGTATCAGTTTGATTATAACCATATGGTGGCCTATTCTGAGGTAGAAAAAACACGGACACCTTATTTTCGTGATACGGTTGAAATCCCTCCATGTACTTATGATGTTATTTCTGTAATTTACCAGGCCCGCAATATAGACTTTACAAAATATCAGATTGATGAACAAATTCCATTTAAGATATTGCTGGATAATGAAATTCACGAAGTATTTATTCGGTATAAAGGAAAAGAAGTAAGGAGAGTGCGCGGGATAGGCAAGTTTAAATGTTTAAAATTTACAGGTTCATTAGTAGCAGGAAATGTTTTTAAAGGTGGCGAAGATTTGGTTTTCTGGGTTACTGATGATGAAAACCGTATTCCTGTTTGGGCCGAAAGTCCGATTATTGTTGGAAAAATTAAAACCCGCTTAGTGGAATACGAGGGGATAAAACATCCTTTAGAATCATTTATAAAATAAAAATATTATTTATAATCAAACTAAATAAGTACTCTTGCTGTAAAAACTGATAAAAAGCAATTTTTAATTTTTAAATACCATTATTTTTGTATCCGGTAAGAAAAATTGAGAAAAATTCGGATGTCAGATTCCAAATCAATCGAACATATAGGTCGTATTGAGTCTATTAACAACAATCTTATAAAAGTAAAGTTTATAGCTCAATCAGCATGCGCATCCTGCCATGCAAAAGGTGTTTGTTCTGCCGCCGGTTTGCAGGAAAAAGTAGTCGATGTGTTTGATCATTCTAATCAATACCAGATAGGAGAAACAGTCCATATTGTTTTAAGACAATCATTGGGTTTTAAGGCCTTGTGGTTAGGCTATGTCTTCCCTTTTTTACTGGTATTATCCTTATTGATTATTTTAAGCATTACAACGGGAAATGAAGTAATCTCAGGAGTAGGAGCATTATTTGTTCTTATTCCCTATTATACGACTTTATATTTTAACAAAGATAAAGTACGCAAACAATTTACATTTACATTACATAAAATAGATTAAAAATCTGAAACATGAGTACGACCATTTTATTTACTATTATTTCACTTAGTGCGATTGGGGCCGGGGCTGCAATAATTTTGTATTTTGTAGCTCAGAAATTTAAGGTTTATGAAGATCCTCGTATCGACCAGGTAGAAGAAGCCCTTCCAGCTGCAAATTGCGGAGGTTGTGGTTATCCGGGTTGCAGGGGGTTTGCCGAAGCATTGGTAAAAGCCGATGATATTTCTGACCTGTATTGTCCTGTAGGTGGAAACGAAACCATGGGTGCCGTTGCTAAAATATTAGGTAAAGAAGTGGAAGCTAAAGAGCCGTTAGTAGCTGTTGTCCGATGTTCAGGATCTCCCGAACATCGAAAACGTGTTAATGAATATGACGGTGCTTCTTCTTGCGCTATTTCTTCGGCTTTATATGCCGGCGAAACCAATTGCCAATATGGTTGCCTGGGATTAGGCGATTGTGTTGAGGTTTGTGACTTCGATGCCATATATATGGATGAAGAAACAGGGTTGCCCGTAGTTGTTGATGATAATTGCACTGCTTGCGGAGCTTGTGTTAAAGCCTGTCCAAACGACATTATCGAACTAAGGAAGAAAAATAAAAAAGACCGCAAAATTTTTGTTTCCTGCGTTAATCAGGATAAAGGCGGTATTGCAAGAAAAGCATGTAAAGTTGCTTGTATTGGATGTGGTAAATGTGTTAAAGTATGTCCTTTTGATGCAATTACTATGGAAAACTACCTTGCTTATATCGATCCCAATAAATGTAAGCTATGCAGAAAATGTGTCACCGAATGCCCTACAGGAGCAATTCTGGAGATAAACTTTCCACCGCGAAAGGTGAAAGAAGAAAAAAAGGATGCTGCGAAAGAGAAAAAAGCAGAAGTATCTGATAAAAAAGAAAACGATTCATCAACTCAAAATAAATAAGGAGGGATAAAGTGTTAAAAACATTTACAAAAGGCGGTGTTCATCCTGCAGAGAGTAAATACTCGGCAGATAGCGCTATTGAAAAACTGCCGCTTCCAAAAACAGTATCAATACCCGTTGCCCAGCATATTGGGGTACCCTCTAAACCTGTGGTCAAAAAAGGGGACAAGGTTAAGGTTGGAGATATTATTGCTGAAAGTGCAGGGTTTGTTTCTGCCAATATTCACTCTTCTGTATCAGGAACGGTTTCCAAAATTGATAATGTTCTTGATTCTACCGGATATAAAAAACCTAGTGTTATTATTGATGTAGAGGGTGATGAATGGAACGAAGATATTGAGCAGTCAACTGATTTGAAAAAAGAAATCAGTTTAACGGATAAAGAAATTGTTCAGAAAATAAATCAATCAGGAATTGTAGGCCTGGGAGGAGCAACATTCCCCTCTCATGTTAAACTTTCTGTTCCGGAGGGTAAAAAAATTGATGTATTAATTATTAATGGGGTTGAATGTGAACCATACCTTACTTCTGACCACCGGTTAATGCTTGAAAAAGCCGAAGAAATGCTTGTAGGGATCCAGATTTTAATGAAAGCATTAAGTGTTAACCGTGCAATCATTGGAATAGAAAACAACAAACCCGATGCTATCGAATATCTTTCCGGATTGATAAAAAATTATCCCGGAATTGAGGTGCAGGAATTAAAAGTTAAATATCCGCAAGGTGGAGAAAAGCAGTTAATCAAAGCACTGATCAATCGAGAGGTGCCTTCAGGAGGCTTACCTCTTGATGTTGGAGCAGTAGTTCATAATGTGGGTACTGCTTATGCTGTTTATGAAGCAATACAAAAAAATAAGCCCTTATTCGAACGGGTAGTTACCGTTACCGGACAATCAGTTAAAAAACCTTCGAATTTTATGGTGCGCATAGGAACACCTGTGAATGATCTGATTGAAGCTGCCGGTGGTTTACCTGAGGATACCGGAAAAGTAATTAACGGAGGACCGATGATGGGTAAAGCACTAAATGATTTGGATGTACCCGTTGCTAAAGGAACATCAGGAATATTAATACTCCCTGATGAAATGGCTGCACGTAAACCGGAAAATAATTGTATCCGCTGTGCCAAATGTGTTTCTGTATGTCCGCAAGGCCTTGAACCATACTTATTGAATAAGTTAACACAACTAGAGAAAAATGATATACTGGAGCAAAACGGAGTAATGGATTGTATCGAATGCGGATCATGTGCTTTTACATGCCCTGCAGGACTGCCATTGCTTGACTATATCCGTTTAGGTAAGTCCAGAGTAAGTCGAATCCTTAGATCAAGAAAACAATAATGAATAAATTATTAACCGTATCACCATCACCTCATGTTTATGAGGATACAACCGTAAAACGGCTGATGTTTGATGTAATTATTGCCCTTTTACCCGCTTTAGCATTTTCGATTTACTTTTTTGGAATGGGGGCAATTTATGTAACATTAACAGCCGTAGTTTCCTGCGTAGCTTTTGAATGGTTAATTCAAAAGTATCTTCTCAAACAAGAACCTTCTATATCAGATGGTTCTGCAATTTTAACCGGCCTTTTATTAGCCTTTAATGTACCAACAAACCTGCCGGTATGGATTATCGTTATCGGTAGTTTAGCTGCCATCGGAATTGGGAAAATGTCCTTTGGAGGATTGGGGAATAATCCATTTAACCCGGCCTTAGTCGGACGTGTATTTCTTTTAATCTCGTTTCCTGTTCAAATGACCAGCTGGCCTGTACCTAAGGGCTTTAATACCGGATATGCCGATGCCGTAACAGGGGCAACACCCCTGGGAGTTATGAAAGAAGGTATAGATAAAGGAGAAGCTGTACCTGAAATCATGAATCAAATACCAAGCCATATGGAAATGTTTTATGGACATATGGGAGGCTCTATGGGAGAAATTGCTGCTTTAGCATTACTTATTGGGTTTGCTTATTTATTGATTCGAAAAGTAATTACCTGGCATATCCCGGTTTCAATCATTGCTACCATTACCGTATTTACCGGAATATTATGGTTTATTAATCCGGAAGCTAACGCCGACCCGTTATTTCATTTGTTAACCGGAGGAGTTTTATTGGGAGCTATATATATGGCTACCGATTATGTTACTTCACCCATGTCGGTTAAAGGGATGTGGATTTACGGAATAGGTATTGGTGTAATTACAGTTTTAATCCGGGTGTTCGGAGCATACCCGGAAGGTGTTTCATTTGCTATTCTGATTATGAATGCCTTTGTTCCTTTGATAAACGCTTATATTAAACCTAAACGTTTTGGAGAGGAGGTGAAACATGGCTAAGAAAGAATCTACATTTATTAATATGTTGCTTACCTTGTTTATGGTAACATTGGTAGCATCAGCAGCACTTGGTTATATTTATGAATTAACCAAGGGCCCTATAGCAGCCAGTAAACTGGCAAAACAAAATAATGCCATCAAGCAGGTAGTACCCGATTTTGATAATAAACCCGGGGAAGAATCATATAAAATGGGGGTTGATGGAGACACACTGGAATTTTTTCCTGCCAAACAAAATGGCGAATTGGTAGGAACTGCCGTTAGTACTTTTACGAATAAAGGATTTAGTGGCAACTTTAAGATAATGGTAGGTTTTTTACCCGATGGAACCATTCATAATATTTCAGTGCTTGAACATAAGGAAACTCCTGGATTAGGAGATAAAATGCAAAAAAACAAATCAGAATGGAGTGTTCAGTTCAATGGTAAAAATCCTGCTGATTTTGAATTGAAAGTTACAAAAGATGGTGGTGATGTAGATGCAATTACTGCTTCTACTATTACTTCCAGAGCATTTTGTGATGCTGTTGAACGTGCTTATAACGCATATATGGAAGGAGGTAAAAAATGAATCAATGGAAAAATTTTAGTAAAGGATTTTTTAAGGATAATCCGGTTTTTGTTTTATTCCTTGGATTATGTCCAACGTTAGGTGTTACTACTTCGGCATTCAACGGATTAGGAATGGGACTGGCTACAACGTTTGTGTTGGTTATGTCCAATTTGGTTGTTTCAATTATTAAAAGCCAGATTCCTGATAAAGTTCGTATTCCCTCATTCATCGTTATTATTGCTTCGTTTGTAACTATTGTTGAATTAGTAATGCAGGCTTATTTGCCTTCTTTATTCGAACAATTAGGCCTCTTTATACCGTTAATTGTTGTGAACTGCTTAGTACTTGGTCGATCTGAAGCCTTTGCCTCTAAAAATAATGTCGGTTCTGCCATTATTGATGGTTTAGGAATGGGCCTTGGATTTGCTATGGCGCTTACCATTCTTGGCGGAGTACGTGAAATCTTGGGTAGCGGTTCGATATTTGGATTTAAATTTATTGAAGGCGACGGTATGCTTGTATTTGTTTTAGCACCCGGAGCATTTATAGCATTAGGCTACCTTATTGTCCTAATCAATAAAATAAATCAAAAAACGGCTTAAATAAATTACTATGGAATATATTATTATCATTATATCGGCAATATTTGTAAATAATATTGTATTAGCTCAGTTTCTTGGTATTTGTCCTTTTATTGGAGTTTCAAGTAAAGTAGAAACTTCAGTAGGAATGACAGGAGCTGTAACTTTTGTAATGGTTATTGCAACCATTGTTACCTATTTATTACAAAATTATGTTTTGGTTCCGCTCGGAATTACGTTTATGCAAACCATTACATTTATTCTGGTTATTGCATCTTTGGTTCAGTTAGTTGAAATTATGCTTAAAAAGGTAAGTCCATCTTTATACCAGGCACTTGGCATATTTCTTCCGCTTATTACAACAAACTGTGCTGTTTTAGGTGTGGCCATTCTTGCTGTTCAGAAAGATTACAATTTGCTCGAAAGTGTGGTGTTTGCTATTGCCAATGCCATAGGTTTTGGATTAGCCTTAATTACTTTTGCCGGATTGCGTGAACATATGGATATGGTTAATATCCCTAAAGCCATGAAAGGTGTACCTATTGCTTTTGTTGTAGCTGGTTTACTGGCATTAGCATTTATGGGATTTGCCGGGCTTGTATAAAAAATATTTTTTGATAGTTAATAAGAGCAACTCATTCGGGTTGCTCTTATTTATTTTTGGTTGGTTTTTTTATTCCATGTTTTTTTTTAAATTGCTATCGTTAATTAATTCCTTTTATGAAGATTAAAACGGGTTTATTTGTAATACTTTATACTGTATTATGGGCTAATGTTACATGGAGCGCAGAAAAAAATAACATTTTAATATTAAATTCTTATCATAAAGGATTACAGTGGACCGATGAAATTGTTGAAGGGATAACTACCGGGTTAGGCAGATATACCAATAATTCAGAAATTCTAATTGAATATCTCGATTCCAAAAGATTTTATGATTCTGTTTATTACCGGCACTTAGCAGAATTGTATCTTAAGAAATACAAAAATACTGATATAAATGTTATTCTTGTAACGGATGACGATGCTTTTGAATTTATTTTAACTTACCGTGATAGCTTATTTGGGAATGTTCCGGTGGTTTTTTCTGGTATAAACTGTTCTCGTCATTATCCTATGGGATATACCGGAGTATTTGAAAAGGTGGATTTTATAGATAATATTTTGCTAATTAAAAAATTACATCCCGATTATTCCAAGATCTATTTTTTAACGGATTACACCAATACCGGAAAAATTATTTATGAACGTGCTAAGAGAGAATTAGAACCTTATATCCATGATATTAGATATGAATTTGTACAGGATTATTCTTTCGATGAGCTTTACCATAAAATTTCCCAACTGGATGAAAAAGCTGTTATTTTTCTTACAGCTTTTAATAAAGATAAAAACGGTGTTTATTGCTCTTATGATGACATTATAAAGAATATCACTGAAATTTCATCCGTTCCTGTTTATGGAGTTTGGACATTTTATTTAAATAACGGAGTCGTCGGTGGTAAAATGAATAGTGGGAAAAAGCAGGGTGTAATGGCTGGTAATATGGCTAAAAGGATACTTGACGGTGAGGATGTTAATAAAATAAATGTAAAAACAGCCAATACAGATTATTATTTTGATTATGAACATCTTTCAGAATTTAATATCAATAAATCTAAATTGCCCAAAGAAGCAAAGGTTATTAATAACCCTCTGGCCTTTTTAAAAGAAAATAGACAGCAAACAATTTATACTGCAATTATTATCATTCTTTTAATAACGGTAATAATTTTACTTTGGGTTAATATTATTTTTAAACGGAATAAGTTGCGTCAGGAACGAAAATATCTTAAGAAAATTGAAGATAACAATGAGAAATTACTTTTAGCCAAAGAAAAAGCTGAAGAAGCCAACAGATTAAAATCTGCATTTCTGGCCAATATATCGCACGAAATTAGAACACCCATGAATGGGATTATAGGTTTTTCCAAGTTATTAGTAGATAATCCTAATCTCGACCGGGAAACACTCGATCAATATCTAAACATTATTAATAAAAGTGGTTACATATTATTAAATTTAATTAATGATATTATTGATCTTTCCAAGATTGAGGCTAAATATTTAAAAATAAATTACCGTGCTTGCCGGATTAATAATGTTATGGAGGAACTATTGAGTTTTTATAACGAGGAAAAGAAAACCCTTGAAAAATCACATATTAAAATAATTCTTGAAAAAGGGGTTGAAAATAATGATTTTACCATATATTCCGATCCTAACCGGATTAATCAGGTTTTATTTAACCTGTTAAGTAATGCGTTAAAATTTACTTACAAAGGCCACATAATTTTTGGTTATAAAATAGTTTCAAATGAGGTTTTGTTTTATGTTCAGGATACTGGTATAGGCCTAATGCAGCACGAATGTGAAATTATTTTCGAAAGATTTAGGCAGGTTGATGATAAAATAACCCGAAAATACGGAGGTTCTGGATTAGGCCTTTCTATCTCAAAAGGAATTGTAGAAAATATGAATGGTAAAATCTGGGTGGAATCACAGAAAGAGAACAAGGAGGAGAATAAAGCAGGGGGATCTACTTTTTATTTCTCAATTCCTTTAAAGATTGTTGAAACCCCTAAAATCAATACCAAAAAGAAAGATAACAATTATGTATGGCCCGGAAAAACAATACTTATTGTTGAAGATGCCCACATCTCTTACGAATTACTGACCAAATTTTTAAAAGATTCGCAAGTAAATTTTATCCACGCAGAAAATGGAGAAGAAGCAATTGAGCTCTGTAAGAATAAGCATTCTATTGATTTGGTTTTAATGGATATTCAACTACCTATGATGGATGGACTGGAAACGACGAAGCAGATTAAAAAGTTGAATCCGGAGTTACCTGTAATAGCCCAAACGGCCAATGCCATGGATGAAGATCGAACAAATATAATCGATGCAGGCTGCGATGATTATATTGCTAAACCTATCAATAGATACGATCTCCTGGAGAAAATTAATAACTTTTTATAAACAAACGAATAGGTATTAAATCCTGATTTTAATCATTGTTGCAAAACATCTACCTTTTATTATTATACCTGAGAAAAGTCACTATTTATAATTCTAACTTATCCAATATTTGCCCAAATTTTCTTAGGGATTAATTTGGGGAACTATGAATGCAATAAAAAGTATAAAGAAATCAGATTTTTTGAGAAACAGACGTTACGAGGCTTTTATTTTTCTGATCCTGTTTTTTGGTTTTTTCGGGTACCTCGGATCTGTAATGGGGGTTACCAATTTACTTAACACCATTATGAACACTGCCTGGGATTTACTCATGAATACAGTGTTTTTTATCATGGGAATAACCGTATTATCAGGTGCATTGGGTAAATTAATGATTGAGTTTGGGGTGGTCCGGTTGTTGGAAACTTTTCTGGCTCCATTAATGCGCCCTGTGTTTAAGTTACCCGGAGTTGCTTCATTGGCGGGCCTTATGACTTTTTTTTCCGATAACCCGGCAATCATCAGCTTGTCGAATGATAAAAATTTTAGCCGCTACTTTAAAAAACACGAACTGATATCTTTAACCAACTTTGGTACTGCCTTTGGTATGGGCCTAATTGTTCTTACATTTATGTCGAGCTTTGGTTTTTTTGGCCCGGCAATGATTGGTTTTTTGGGAGCCGTTGTGGGAGCTGTTGTTTCTACTCGCTTAATGCAAGCCATGATTAAAGGAAAGTTAGATGAGGAACGACCTTTAGGAAATGAAAAGGAAGATTCATCTTCTATCTCATTTAAATCCAAAGGAGGGGTATTTCTGCGTTTTCTAAATTCTATTCTTGATGGAGGGAAATCAGGAGTTGATTTGGGATTACAAATTATTCCCGGCGTTTTAATCATAAGTACGATAGTAATGATTATTACTTTTGGCCCTGATGATGCCACTATAGGATACCAGGGATTAGCTTATGAAGGGGTACCTGTTTTACCTAAAATTGCCAGCTGGTTTGGTTGGTTATTTAATGGTTTATTTGGTTTTAAAAATCCCGAACTGGTTGCATTTCCCATAACATCCCTGGGGGCTGTCGGTGCAGCTCTTTCACTGGTTAAAGCTTTTATCGGACAGGGAATAATCACCGGCAATGAAATTGCCGTATTTACGGCCATGGGTATGTGCTGGAGTGGCTATTTAAGTACGCATACCGCAATGTTAGATACTTTAAATCATCGTTTCTTAACTTCTAAAGCGCTTATATCTCATACCATTGGAGGAATTGTTGCCGGAACATTTGCACATTATCTCTATTTGTTGTTGTCAATTTGGTTTAATTTTTAAAAGATAGGATTCAATAATTATTTAATAGCCCTGCAATTTTTGCAGGGTTTTTTTTTCACTCATTAATTTTCTAATTTTAGCTCTCTTTAAAATTAATGTTTTATGAACGAGAAACACATACAATCCATTTCATCTGCTTTGGGAATTGCTGAATGGCAGGTAGAAAACACTATTCGTTTGTTTGACGATGGGGCAACCATTCCTTTTATAAGTAGATATAGAAAAGAGGTAACCGGTAGTTTGGACGAGGTACAGATTACTGCTATTAAGGATATCCTTGCCAGGTTGAAAGAAATTGACCAGCGAAGAGAAACGATTTTAAAAACCATTGATGAACAAGGAAAACTGACTGATGAGTTAAAAGAAAGAATAGAAAAAGCAGACTCATTAACTGAGCTTGAAGATATTTACCTTCCGTATAAACCCAAAAAGAAAACCCGAGCAAGTATAGCCAGGCAAAGAGGTTTGGAGCCCCTGGCTAAGATAATCATGAAACAGCAGGAGTTAAGGGTAGAAGCCAGGGCAGAACAGTTTATTAACGAAGAGGTACCAACCATTGATGATGCTTTACAGGGTGCCAGGGATATTATTGCCGAATGGATAAACGAAAATGAGAGAGCCCGGAATAGTATTCGTCGATTGTTTCAACACAAAGCAGCTATCCGTTCAAAAGCAGTTAAAGGAAAAGAGCTGGAAGGAATTAAATATAAAGATTATTTTGAGTGGGAAGAACCGTTAAAGCGATGTCCTTCCCACCGGCTACTGGCTATGCGACGTGGCGAAAATGAAGGTTTCTTAAAAGTATCTATTTCTCCAGGTGAGGAAGAAGCTCTGGAGATACTCGAAAAGCAATTTGTGAAAGGAAGTTATGATATTTCCGCGCAGGTAAAAATAGCCATTAAAGATGCCTATAAAAGATTATTGGAACCTTCCATTGAAACGGAATTTAAAAATTCATCCAAGGAAAAAGCCGACGAATCTGCGATAAATGTTTTTGCCGATAATTTACGTCAGTTATTACTGGCTCCGCCCCTGGGACAGAAAAATGTACTGGCAATCGATCCGGGTTACCGGACCGGTTGTAAAGTGGTTTGTTTGGATTCACAGGGGAGTTTGATTCATAACGAGACCATTTATCCGCACCAACCGCAAAATGAAAAAGGGATGGCCATGAAAAAAATTGATTCGATGGCAGAAACTTTTAAAATTGATGCCATAGCCATTGGAAACGGGACAGCAAGCCGCGAAACCGAAGCATTAATTAAGCGAATACGTTTTTCGAAAGATGTCCGTGTATTTGTGGTGAGTGAAGACGGGGCCTCTGTCTACTCAGCTTCTTCCGTGGCCCGCGAAGAATTTCCCGAGTATGATGTTACCGTTCGTGGAGCGGTTTCTATCGGACGAAGATTGATGGATCCGTTAGCCGAGCTGGTGAAAATTGATCCTAAATCGATAGGGGTAGGGCAATATCAGCATGATGTAGACCAAAACAAATTAAAAAATAAATTAGATCAGGTGGTAGAAAGCTGTGTTAACCTGGTGGGTGTGAATCTGAATACAGCCAGTAAGCATTTGTTGAATTATATTTCCGGACTTGGCCCACAGTTAGCTCAAAATATTGTGGATTACCGAAAAGAAAACGGTGCATTTCAATCGCGAAAAGAATTGTTAAAAGTAAAACGAATGGGCGATAAAGCTTTTCAGCAGTCGGCAGGTTTTTTACGAATTAGCGAAGCAAAAAACCCGTTGGATAACACTGCAGTTCACCCCGAGAGTTATTTAATTGTAGAAAAAATGGCTGCTGATCAAAATTGTGAGGTAATTGATTTAATCAAAAATGAAAATCTGCGCAAACAAATTGTTTTAGATAATTATGTAACGGATGAAGTTGGTCTTCCTACATTAAACGATATTATGGATGAGCTGGCAAAACCCGGACGAGACCCGCGAAAAGGAATTAAAGTATTTGAGTTTGCCGAGGGTATCCATAAAATAGATGATCTGAAAGAAGGTATGGTATTACCCGGGATTGTTACCAATATTACCAACTTTGGTGCTTTTGTTGATGTTGGCGTAAAACAGGATGGCCTGGTACATATTTCACAACTGGCCAATCGTTTTGTATCTGACCCAAATGAAATGGTGAAACTGCATCAGCATATAAAAGTAAAAGTGCTGGAAGTGGATATTGCCAGGAAACGCATTCAGCTATCCATGAAAAATGTAGAAGAATGAAAATAAAATCAGGGTATATAATTGGTTTATTTTTATTGTTTTTGGTTGGGTGTAATTCTTCCAAAAAGGAATCAGCTCCTACGGTTTATCCACCGGATATGCATACTTCAGAAATTAGTCTCGACTGGGATGGAACATATAAAGGAGTGCTCCCTTGTGCCGATTGCCCGGGCATTGAAACAGAAATAACGCTTTACAAAGATAAGCGGTATGCTAAAAAGACAAAATACCTGGGCGAAGGTAGTCGTCGGTTTTTTGAACAAACAGGAACTTTTGTTTGGGATAGCACGGGCTCTGTTATTCAGTTGAATTCGATAAAAAATGCTGCAAGTAAGTATAAGGTAGGTGAAAATTATTTGCAACAGCTCGATTTAGAGGGAAATGAAATTAATGGTGACTTAAAAGAACATTATATATTAGAAAAGATGCTGGAATAAAAAAAAGCCCTATAAAAAATAGGGCTGTAAATTATTCTTTTTTTATTTTTATTTAAGCAGTCATTCCACCATCAATCGGATTAACCGTACCGGTGATGAATTCACTATCATCGCCGGCCAGAAACAGCATTAATTTAGCTACTTCTTCGTTGGTGGCATAGCGGCCAAGCGGAATGGATTGCTCGAAATTTGTTTTCGCGTTTTCAGCTTCTCCCGGAGCAAAACCTTCCTCTAATGAACGCATCATTCGGTTATCTACCGGTGATGGGTTAACTGTGTTAACCCGGATTTTGTGAGGAGCTCCTTCCAATGCTGCTGATTTCATCATACCAATAACCGCATGTTTGCTGGTTACATAAGGCAGTACATTAGGGGTTCCTACTAATCCGGCTACCGACGAAGTGATGACAATGCTCCCGCCATTTTTCTTCATATGTGGGAAAACATGACGTAAACCATAATAGGCTCCCTTTACATTAATATCGATAACCTTGTTAAATTCATCCAGAGGATATTCATCCAACGGAATTACTTTTCCCTCAACACCTGCATTGTTAAAAAAAACATCAATGGTTCCAAATTTTTTAATGGTTTCATCAACGTATTTTTTGGTTTGTTGCTCATCGGAAACATCAGCAACTACATAGGCCGATTTATCTTTACCAATATCATTGATGGTTTCTTTTAGCGCATCTTCGTTAATGTCGACAAGCATTACTTTAGCACCTTCATCTATAAGCATCTTTGCAGCAGATGCTCCTATACCACCTGAACCTCCGGTGATTAAAGCAACCTTATTTTCAAATTTTTTCATCATATTTGGGTTTTTCGTTGTTTTATTTGTTTGTAAAACAACGAGATGTTCCTTTTGTTTAGCCCAAATGCTTATTTATTAAAGCCTTTTTTATTTTATTGACTATTTATTGCAAATTCCACTGTTTTTTCAGCATGTATAGTAGTTGTATCAAATACCGGAATAGAAACGTCTTGTTGTTTAATAAGCAATGGAATCTCTGTACATCCTAAAATAACACCCTGTGCACCTTTTTTTGCCAACTGTTCAATAATTTGTGTATACTTTTCGCGTGATTTATTTTTAATCTCTCCTAAAACCAGTTCATTATAAATGATGTTATGCACAGCTTCCAAATCATTACCTTCAGGTGTTAAGACATTTATTCCATGATTTTTTATTAAACGGCCTTTGTAAAAATCGTGTTGCATGGTAAATTTTGTTCCAAGCAGAGCTATGGTTTCCAGGTTCTTTTCTTTTATTGCTTCTGCGGTTGCATCGGCAATATGCAAGACAGGGATGGAAATGCTATTTTGAACATCATCGTACATTTTATGCATGGTGTTGGTGCATATGGTAAGCATTTCGGCTCCTCCTTGTTCTATTTTTCGGGCTGTTTCAATCATTATTTGGGTGAGTTCTTCCCACCGATCTTCATGTTGTAATTTTTTAATTGGATCAAAATCTACCGAGTACATCAAACATTCGCAGGAGTGATGTCCTCCCAATAACTCTTTTACTTTTTGATTCACGATTTTGTAATATTCTAATGACGATTCCCAGCTCATTCCGCCAAGTAAACCTATTGTTTTCATACTATTTTGGTGTTTTAGAATTAAGTTAAATGCAATCTAAAAGGTTAAATACTAATTTCCTACAAAATTTTGGATTATTTTTGAAAAAAGAAAAGGAATGAAATTATTGATTGTAGAAGATAATTTTCAATTAGCCGATGACTTATCCAGGT
>Ga0209936_1000132_pt1 | contig 46644 bp, 45 predicted proteins | sample SalPonR1_A_D1_MG_FD_185694 | JGI IMG/M metagenome (GOLD analysis project Ga0209936, IMG submission 185694) | Salt pond soil microbial communities from South San Francisco under conditions of wetland restoration - Salt Pond MetaG R1_A_D1_MG... ...
ACTCTTTTAATTCTTCAATTTTTTGTTTTGATTTTTCTATCTGGCGAAGAATAACTTCTTTAATTTCATTTCTTTCTTTGTCGGTCATTATTAAAATACTTTAGCGTGTAAAGCTAATCAATATTTATGGATTTTTTTTACGACCTTTTTTGCGTAGGAAAAGAGATACATCTTATAAATGAGTAATTCATAAAACCCTTGCTTCGCCCGATTTTTTGAGTGCATATTTGGTTAAAATAGGGCCAATGATTTCAAAAATCACACAGGTTGCTGTAATGGTCGTAAAAACAATGTTTCCGATATGGTCGCCCATGGTCATGCCGGCACCTTCCATTTCGGGGCCCAGGCCCTGAAAACGGTTTTTAACAACAAGGGCTAAACCAATCGCAACACCGGCTTGTGAAAGTATTCCGAAGCCAAGGTATTTGCGTATTTTTAGTTCCATTTTTCCAATACTTGCCCCAATAAAAGCCCCTGAACCTTTTCCTGCAATTCTGCCTGCCACATAAAGCAGGCCTATAAGTCCGAGAGAAGGAACCGATTGTAGATGTAAGTTTGCCCCGGCTAAGGTAAAAAACAGGAGATAAAAAATGGGAATGATAAAACCAATCTCCTCTTCTTCATACTCTTTTAGTTCCTCCAGTTTTGGGTAGTTTCCAATGACAAGCCCAAACACCATGCCCGAGAGAATTTCTGATAAGCTTGCCAGTTGACTGACTCCGGCAACTAATATTACCGAACCAAAAGAAAGAAGCATCAATTCGTTACGAAAACCTTTAAAACGGGTCAACCAAATAAATAAAATAGCAGCAATCCCTCCCAATAAAATGCTTAGCCCAATTTCGCGAACGGGCTCAATAAGGGAAGTCCAAATACTACTGTCCGGCATTCCTTCCCCGCCCGAATGTGAAAGAAAAAAAAGAGCGACAGGGCTTATCAAGCCGAAAATAATGATGGCTAAACCATCGTCTAAACCAACAACAGAGTATAAGGTCTGAGTAAGGCTGCCTTTCGACCTGGTTTCATCAATAACAGCAATAGTGCCAGCCGGCGCACTGGCCGGAGCTAAAGAAGCAAAAATTAATGCTAAAGCCAGATTCCCTGTAAAAAGAAAAAGAAGCAATGCTACTATAATAACAGCAAGAAACGACTCGGAAAGAACAGTAATAATAATTCCTCGTCCATGGGCCAGAATTTCCCGGATATTTATTTCCAACCCAATCTTAAAGGCTACAAACCCCAGAACCATATGAGTAATGAATTCCAAATTACCCAATGTTTGCTCATCTAGAAAATTCAGAACAGAAGGGCCCAAAATAATTCCGGCTATCATATAGGCTATAATGTTTGGAAGTTTTAATCGTTTGGTGATTTGAGACAATGCAAGAGGAATCAAAAAGATAATACCTACAATAAAGAGTATTGGTAACGTGTTGTTCTCAAACCATTTTATCATGATAATTGTGTTTAAAAATTAATAGTATATAATTTAAAAACGATAATGATTGAAGAAATCTTAAGGATAAAAATAACGAAATAACCCTGGATTAAAAAATGAGGTAGAAAGAAAAAACCCCATGCTGGATTTTGTGAAATCCAAACACGGGATTTATACTTAATGTTGTCTGTTATTTATTTGATTACTCAATCTATACAAACTATTTTGTCGCTTCTGTTGGTCCATATTTTATCACGATTGTACCAATTCATTCATTCCTAAAACGTTCAAGACTAATCTTGTTTGGTTGTTTTGTCTGATAATAGATTGTTATCCGTCACGGTTAAAAATTCTGTTTAAAATCATCCACCTTTTTATTGACCAGGTAAATAATGGCAATGAAAATAATGGCTGCCACAGGCACAATAATCCAGGGGTTAATACCCAGTGCTGCTGAAATATCACCACTCATCTTGTTTGATGTAAAATGTTCCTTAAAGAATTTTACGTTGACAGCAAAAAACAATATTCCCAGCACGGTTCCAAGCAATCCTACCCGGGCATCTTTTTTGCCTTCACCAATGCGGGAGAGCATGGTTCCGGGGCAATAGCCAAGTAGTCCCATTCCTGCACCAAAAATAAGTCCGCCAACCGGTTTGCCCCAATCTAAAGGTTTTGGGTTAAGTTCAATAATGCCCAAACTATCGAGCGTATAAAAGCCAATCATTGAAAAAGTGACCGCGGTAAGCATAAATTTCAGGATTTTAAAATCTTTCAAAAGCAACATACCCATTACACGAGGATACTTGGTTATTCCTGTACGTTGTAAGGTATACCCAAATACAAAGCCAACAATTAGTCCGATAATTATTTTTAGTATCATGATTGATGCCCTCCTGTTTTTGGATAAAGAATTTTAGCTACAATGATTCCTGTAATAAAAAACGAAGCTCCGGCAACGATACTTCCCAACGAAAGATGTGCCCATCCCTGTAGGATGTTACCTGTAGTGCAGCCACTGGCCAGCACTGCTCCTAAACCAAGTAAAAATCCACCAAACAAAACAATAATAAATCTTTTTAATACACCCGGCCCGTGGTATTTTTTCCACACTGACGGAATGATTTCCGGAGCGTAATTTTTATTCAGTTTAGCGGCAACAAAGCCTCCTAAAGCAACACTAAATATCATGGTTGTTGATATCAGTGCTGCCGGACTGTTTGAGTATTTTTGAATAACAGGGTTATCTGCCAAAGCCGTAAAAGGGTATTTAAACAAGGTGGCAATACTACCAAAACTTGCCGTTATTCCAAAGGGGTAACTTTTGTAGCTTAGCGCCTGAAAAACAACATACGTGGCCATAGCCAGCACAGAAACAATAATTCCACCGGTGAACCAGTGCCATTCTCCGTTTTTTGATTGTTTTGATTGCATAAGTAATTGTTTTGACGAGTTTGTTCTGTAAATTTATAATTTAAAATGTATAACCAAAGCTTATCAATGGGGGATGATGATGAAATTTTGAACCGTTACTACTTGTTTTTTATCCATTAAGCCAAATGTTCAATTTTTTTTTATTTATTCTTCCAGGAATTTTTCAATGACCTCTTTTGATGGTAAATATCCCCTGGCCACCACTTTGTTGTTAATAAGTAAAGTGGGCAATACCCAGGTAGGATATCGAAGTAATTCGTTCGTATCATTAATGATTTGAATTTTTTCTTCAATCCCTTTTTCTTGTAAGATTGATTCTAACCGGCTAATCATACGCCGGCATTTTCCACATTTTTTGGGCGGGCATAATAGTTTTATGTCCGTTTTGGTCATTTTTACGATTCTTTTTTATTTAACTGTATGGTTCCTTCCTCTTTAGGCTCGGCAACAATTCCCTCAATATGTAATATTTTGGCCCCGTCGGGGTCATTGGTTATGGCCCTCACGGTACGGCTTATTTTGTGGGGGCGTGGGGGTATTCTGAACTCAACGGTTATGGTTCCTCTTTCTCCCGGTAATATCGGTTTTTTGGTCCAGTCAGGAATTTGTGTGCCACAACACCCGCTTACATTTTGTACAATAAGTGGTTTATCGCCATTGTTTACAAATTCGACATCCAGTTGAACATCTTCAATCCAGTCCAGATATATAGTATCCAGTACCATACGATTATCTTCGGCTATATATTCAAATTTAGGGCCGTTGCCAGGCTGAGCAAAAGTTTTATGATTTAAATGGCAAATTGTTGCTGATATCAGAGCGGCAAAAACAATTCTTTTTATCATTTTATTCGGTTTTTAATTTTAACTTTTAAATAAAAAAGTTATCCAACAAATTTAGGATATAATTTTAAGATTTGAGAACAATTTTAATGCCACATTCACCACTTTTTCAGGGTTGATTAATTTTAAAATTTTTCTTGTCAATAATTTTTTCCATCAAAATTCCAATTATTATGATTGCCGGGATAGAAGCTGCTGTTCGTAATAGAGAAAATTTCCATCCCAGGAAACCAATTTCGAAGGTGAGCATTGGAATTTTCAGGGTACAAAAAGCGCCTATGTAAATGAAAATATTACGTATACTGGCTCCTTTTTTCCATAAAAGATAAGTGACAGGGAATGCTCCATATAACGGGCCAACCTGCGCCATGGAAAGGAAAATGACCAGGATAATCCCTTTTATCCCCGAGCCTTTCCCAATATGCTTTTCTACCTTATCACGGTTAATCCACACATCACCCAGGCCAATCAGAATAAACATCACCGGAAGGAAAATTATCATTTCTTTAAAAAATGTAAAAAATTGTTCCTGGAAAATTAATTTGCCCGGTTGATAATCTATTATAAAAGACAGTGCAACAAAAATTGTAAATGCTGCAATAACAAGCAGGTTTATTTTATTTTTTTGAATAAATGATTTCATACGCTATAAAATAAACTAATGAATAATCCGATAAGCAAGGCAGCTAAAAAAAAGAAAAAATTTCGAAGTAAGCTTACCTTGCGGCCAAAAAATTTGATCTCAATGGGCAGGGTAAAGAATCCAACCATCATTAGGGTCGTCATAAAAACAGCAATCACAGAATAGCCAACGCCGGATTTAACTAGCATGCCAGCCATTGGGTAAGCTACAATACCCGGGATTAAAGCTATAGAACCTGCTATGGCAGCAAAAATGTAGCCTGTAATTCCTGATTCTTCGCCTAAATATTCGATAATTAATCCTTCGGGAAGAAAAAATAAGGCTATGCTTACAAGAATAAGTACCGAAATAATAGCAGGCAAGAGATTTAAAAACATTTTTAGCCCTTTTTTGATGCCCTGCCATGTTTTTTGCTTGTCGGCAATGAAAGAAATAATCAGTGCAATTATTACAAAAACAATTAAAAGTTTCATTTAAATGATATGCTTATGTTATTAGTTTTGACTTCCTGAAGATGAAAATTATCAAAGAAATGTATTCCTTGAAAACCTAAAGAAAAATTCTGTCCTTTTGCTCTGTTGTTTATTTTAATTTGATGGATAAAAATGATTCAATAGAACTTTGCCGGTAAAAACAGATTAGTTTCCGGCTTCCTTTTCCAGCCAGCTTTCTAACGTGTTTTTAACCGGTATTTTACCCTGTGATAAAACCTTTTCGTTAACTACCAGGCCTGGCGTAAGCATGACGCCGTAATCACCGAATTTATTCATATCGGTAACTTTTTCAATGGTGGCTTCAAGATTTTTTTCTGCCACAATCTCCTTGCATAAATTTTCCAATCTTATGCAGTTTGGACATCCGGTTCCTAAAATAACTATATTTAACATAACGTTATCATTTATCGGGTTTTACAATAATTATTCAATTTTTTAACAACATGAGCTGCCGGAATTACCGGCGGATGCTGAATTACATCCGCATCCGCAACCTCCGGTCATTACAACTTTATTTTCAAAGGGTAAACCTTGTTTTTTCCAGGCCGAAAAACCGCCATCCACATTGGTAACATTAGGATACTTATTAATGTTCAGCAGATTAGCCACTTTGGTGCTTCTTATTCCGGCCGGACAAATAAGCATAATATGTTGTTCTTTTGAAATGTGATTGAGTTTATCGACAATGGTCGACATTGGATAATACAGCATGGTATCCAATGGTATTTGTTCATATTCAATCTCATCCGGCTCCCGCACATCAATTAATACCGCCTGACGGTTATTAATTAACTCAAATGCATCAGCAGGAGCGATGTGTTTAACTCCTTCTATTTGAAATTCCTGTAATTCAGGATGCTCTTTTATAAATTTCATTGGTTTCCGTTTTATTATTTAAAATAATCCTCCGTATATTAATCCTGAAATAGTGGCCATCACTACAACCAGAACAACATAAACCAGGGTTTTTTTTGTTCCAATCACACCACGGATTACCAGCATATTGGGCAGTGATAGCGAAGGTCCTGCCAGCAATAATGCCAGTGCCGGGCCTTTGCCCATTCCGGCCGAAATTAACCCCTGTAAAATGGGTACTTCGGTTAATGTGGCAAAATACATGAATGCCCCTACGATGGATGCAAAAAAGTTAGAAAATACAGAGTTTCCACCTACTAAATTAGCCACCCATTCATTAGGAATTAATCCTGCCATGGCTGTTTCATCGTGAGTGGATCCCAGAAGAAATCCTGCAATCAATACACCAATAGCCAATAAAGGCATAATTTGTTTGGTAAAATCCCAGGTAGAAAGTGTCCACTCTTTGTTATCCGGGTCTCGCTTATCGGTTAATGTAATAATACTTAATCCTGCAATACCAACAACCATCGGAATGAGTGGTGATGAGCTTATAAAAGCTGATATAGCGGTTACAATGGCTGCTAACGCAACATATTGCCATTTTAATTTAAGAATAGCAATGAGCGAATAAATCAATAAAACAGCAAAGGCAGAGGTAATGTACCATTTATTTGACCAGATCCAATACCATGCTCCATCGGTTACTCCCTCGGCAGGTTTGCCCCAGTTGGCAAATACTAAAATAAGAACTAAGGTAAAAAAGTGAAAAGCCGTTTGCCACATGGGCCTCTTTTCTTCGCTTTCCGGGAAATTTAACTGTTCTTCTTTTTTGGCCTTTTCTTCCTTTCTGTAAATTAGCGACATAGCCGAACCTATGACCACAGCAAAAACTACCGCTCCGATAATTCGTGCTACACCCATTTCAAATCCTAAAATTCGGGCCGTAAGAATAATGGCTAAAATATTGATGGCAGGTCCCGAATATAAAAAAGCTATCGCAGGGCCTAAACCGGCACCCCGTTTATGGATGCTCGAAAACAATGGCAAAATAGTACAACTACATACCGCCAGAATGGTACCTGAAACAGATGCAACGGTATAAGCTACCCATTTTTTGGCTTTGGCACCGAAGTATTTCATCACCGCTCCCTGGCTTACAAAAACAGCAATAACACCGGCAATAAAAAAGGCAGGCAGCAAACATAAAATTACATGCTCCTGTGCATACCATTTGGCCAGATCGAACATCGCCATAATGGCTTCGGTAAAACGGGAACTTTCAAGTGGCATGAAGTATGCAAATACAAAAACTACGATAATCCATGCCAGTATTTTAAGTTCTTTTCTAATTTCCATTTTTTATTTAGTTTTTAATTTTTATACAAAATAAGTTATTTATTTGTTCGTAATAAAACGAACATTATTTTTAAATTTTTTTAGAAATAGATGATGATTACGTAATAGATTCCTATAACAATGAAAATTACTGAAATCACCCTGCGGAACCAGATTTCAAATATTTTCAGGCTATTATAAAGCTTGCCTACACCTGAAACGGTATAAGCCAGTAACCAGGCAAAAATAATCACCGGAATCCCGGTGGCAAAAGCAAATACAACCGGCAAATATAATCCCGAAGCACTGCTGATGGTCATCGGTATTAACATGCCAAAATAAAGCACGCCACTGTAAGGACAAAAAGCAAGGGCAAATATAATGCCCAGTAATAAAACCTCCCAATAATTGCTTGTTCCATTTTCCTGGAACCGCTTGGTTAAACCACTCATTCCCGGGAATTTTATTTTTATCAGATCCAACATAAACAGCCCGATAATAATTAATAGAGGCCCCAGTATTTTTTCTCCATACTGTTGAAACCAACCGGATATTTTAAACTGATCGGCACCGATAAAGATAATGACAGCAAGTAATGTATATGAAATTGCTCTTCCCAGGGTATAAACCAATCCATTTTTAAATACCTTTTTCTGGTGTTCAACATCCTTGCTGATAAATCCGATGGCTGTAATGTTGGTAGCAAGCGGGCAGGGACTGATGGCCGTCATCAGTCCGAGCACAAATGCTGAAAGCATGGGTAATGAGCTGTTACTCATCAAATTGCTTAAAAACTCTTCCATAAAAATTATTGTAGCGAATCTATTTTTTCTTTAATGATTTGTTTTAATTTTTCCGGATTCGTTCTTGCATTCAGAAATCCTTCGTTGGTAATATTCATTTTATTTTCGCCACTTACAATCATTAAAGTCTGTCCGGAAATGCCAATTTCTTCTGCTTTTTCTTTGCCATCAGCTTCATCAAGGTTGTAGGATTTAAAGAAAATATCATCCCCATAATATTCTTCGATAGCTTCTTTTGTTACATCTTCTACAGCATTGCAGGTTGCACAACGGCGGGTATAATGAAAGTAGAATACTTCAACTTCTTCAGCTTTAACGGTAGTTTCGCTTTTTTCATCTTTATTGGCCTGTGCCGTGCACGAAAAGTTTATGCTTATGGCAATAAATGCAATGGTTAAAAAATTAAATAGTTTCATACGTTTATTGGTTTTTAGTGATTAATTCTTTTAAATCGGCGATTGAAGGTACACGTCCTGAAAAAACTACCTTATCGTTAATAACTAATCCAGGAGTGCTCATCACACCATAATTCATAATTTTCATTATATCTTCTTCTTTGGAAATATTGGCTTCAATATTCAACTCCGCTACTATTTCTCTTGTGTTTTTCTCCAGGGTCTTGCACTTGGGGCAACCCGTTCCTAATACTTTTATTTCCATGATATTCCTGTTTTTTTAATGTTTGTAGTTCGCAAAACTACGAACAAAAGTATTAAAAAATTTTTACTGTAAAAATTTTAGCATTAATTTTTGAGCCTCTTCCCAGTTTTCTTTATTCAGGCAATATTTAATTTTGGGTGTTTCTATTTCACCTTGTATTAATCCTGCATTTTTTAATTCTTTTAAATGTTGCGATAAAGTTGATTTGGCAATAGGCAGAATATCGGTTAAATCACCACTATAACAGCAGGATTGTTTTCCCAGGTGTTCTAAAATGTATAATCTTACCGGATGCGACATGGCCTTTGCATAGCGTGCCAGTTTTTTTTGTTGCGCTGTAAAAATTTCTATTTCTTCCATTTTGTTATTCGTTAATTTGCGAACAAAAATACAAAAAGTATTTGATTTCCGGAGGGGGTTAATTCATTGAAATCTTTCAAAAGTTAGGGATAAAACTTACCTGTTTAATGTAAACGATTATCCCGACTGCTAACCTGTTGTATGACAGAGAGTAGTTGGTTTTCAGGGAAGATTTTCGGGTGTTTGATTTTTAACAACGTAAGAAAAGTTATCAACAAAGTGGTAAAAAATGGGAGAAAGTGGTATATTGTGGTAAATTTTTGTATATTTTTACAAGTTAATTAAGGTTTATTTTATGACAACGTTTATTGGCGACTATAATTGCAGAGTGGATGAAAAGGGCAGGGTTACTTTCCCGTCATCGTTAAAGAAGCAGATGGATACTGCTTCACAGAATCGTTTTGTTGTCAAAAAAGACATTTTTGAACAATGCCTGGTTTTGTATCCTATCGAAGAATGGGAAAGACAAAATGCAATCATCAGAAGCAAAATTAATCCTTATAATAAGGAACATAATAAATTTTTAAGAAATTTTTACCGGGGCTCGGCAGAGATTGTGCTCGATAGTAATAATCGGCTGTTGATTCCCAAACGATTACTTGAACTTGCAGAAATCTCTAAAGAAGCAATTTTAGCCGGCCAGTATGGCAAAATTGAAATTTGGTCGAAAGAACTGTATGAGGAAGCTGAAGAAGGCCACGAAGATTTTGCGGCATTAGCTGAAAAAATAATGGGGGGAAATTTAAATCCGGAAAATGATTAAAATATGGGTTATCATACGCCAGTATTGCTTAAAGAGAGTATTGACGGTTTGCAAATCAAGCCACAGGGAACTTACGCGGATGTTACTTTTGGGGGTGGAGGCCATTCCCGCGAAATCTTAAAAAAATTGAACAAGGGGAAACTGGTTGCCTTCGACCAGGATGATGATGCACTGCAAAACCTGATAGATGATGACCGGTTTATTTTTGTGAATCATAATTTCAGGTTTTTAAAAAACTTCCTGAAATATCATGGTTTTGAAACGATTGACGGCCTTTTAGCCGATCTGGGCGTTTCATCGCATCATTTCGACCAGCCGGAAAGAGGTTTTTCGTTTAGGTACGATGGTGATCTGGATATGAGAATGAACCGTAGTGCCAGGGTTTCTGCAAAAGATATTATTAATCAATATCCGGAGCAGGAGCTTGCTAAGATATTCTGGGAATATGGTGAATTAAAAAACAGCCGCAAACTGGCAAAAGTTATTGTCAGCAATAGAGCGGACAAAGAAATCAATACCATTAAGTCGTTTACCGATTTATTGATGCCTTTTATTCCAAAACATGCAGAACATAAGTTTTTGGCTAAAATTTTTCAGGCATTACGCATTGAGGTAAACCGCGAAATGGAGTTTTTAAAAGAGATGCTGTTGCAATCAGCCGATGTTATCAAACCAGGTGGAAGGCTTGTGGTAATTACCTATCATTCGCTGGAAGACCGGTTAGTGAAAAATTTTATTAAAAACGGAAAGTTTGAAGGCGAAGCAGAAAAAGATTTGTATGGAAGAACAGATGTGCCTTTTAAAGCAATAAACAGGAAAGTTATAACACCGGACGAAGAAGAGATTGCAGAAAATAACCGGGCAAGAAGTGCTAAATTAAGAATTGCTGAAAAGTTATGATAAAAGACGATGACAAACATGTAGAGTTTATTGATGAGAAACAAGAGCGTAAAGAACATAAGTTTGGCTCAGTAAAAGATTTTCTCGATGGCTCGCTTATTGCCAATGATTTTGTGGTAAGGCAGCTGCCCTACATCGTTTTTTTGGTCTTTTTGGCATTTATCTATATAGGCAACAGGTATCATGCCGAAAAGATGGTGCGAAGGAATGCTAAATTACAAAAAGAAATTAATGAGTTAAGAGCTGAGGCTATTACTACATCTTCTGAGTTAATGTTTATTAGTAAACAATCAGAAGTAGTTAAGCTGGTAAAAAAACGGGGCCTTGATCTGGAAGAATCGGTTGAGCCACCCCAAAAAATTGTAATCAAAGAGTAAAAGAATTTATGTCATTAAAGAAAGAAATAGTATGGAGAGTTGGGGTAGTATATATATTTATACTTGTCTTTGCCATGCTAATTGTCGGCAAAATTCTTTATTTGCAGCTTATTGAAGGAAATACCTGGAAAGAGAAAGCTCAAAAACTTACCTTAAAGGATATTACCGTTGAATCAAACCGGGGAGATATCTTAGCTGCTGACGGCAGATTACTTGCCAGCTCGATACCCTATTATGAAATACGGATGGATACCAGGAGTACCGGGATGGATAAAAGGACTTTTGAAAAAGGAGTAGATTCTTTATCTAGCTGTTTAGCACAACTTTTTAAGGATAAGTCTGCATCTGCATATAAAAGAGAACTGATTAATGCACGAAAAAATGGAGAAAGATTCCATTTAATTAAACGAAGAGTTAATTATAATCAACTTAAAGAACTTAAGGATTTTCCAATTTTCCGCCATGGAAGATACAAAGGCGGTTTTATTGCCATGCAAACCAATATACGGATACAGCCCCATGTAAGCCTGGCTTCCCGGACTATTGGTTATACCACAAAAGGTGTTGGTGGAAATATTGTTGGCATTGAGGGTGCATACGATAAGGAGTTGAAAGGTGTTGAAGGAGTCCGCCTAATGCAACGAATACAGGGCAATGTTTGGATGCCGGTAAATGACGGAAATGAAGTAGAACCTAAAGACGGGAAGGATGTGGTTACAACCATTGATGTTAATATTCAGGATGTGGCTACCAATGCATTGCTTAAACAACTTTTAAAACACGAAGCAGACCACGGGTCAGCAGTTTTAATGGAAGTAGCAACAGGGGAAATAAAAGCGATTGTTAATTTACAAAGAAACAGCAACGGACAATACAAAGAGACCTATAACTATGCCATTGGGGAAAGTACTGAGCCCGGGTCCACATTTAAATTGGCATCAATAATTGCAGCGCTTGAAGATGGTTATGTTGATTTAAATGATACCATTGATACAGGCAAAGGGGAGATTCAGTATTATGATAAAAAATTAACCGACTCCAGACGTGGTGGTTATGGCAAAATTACGGTGAGAGAGGTATTCGAGGTTTCTTCTAACGTGGGCATCTCTAAAATTATTACCGAAAGTTATACAGGACGGGAAGAAAAATTTATTAACCGGCTTTACCGGATGAATCTTAATAATAAACTGGGTTTGGATATCAAAGGCGAGGGAAGCCCTGAAATAAAATATCCCGGTGATAAGTATTGGTCAGGTGTCTCTTTGCCCATGATGTCAATTGGGTATGAGATAAGATTAACACCGTTACAAATCCTTACTTTTTATAATGCTATTGCCAATAATGGAAAAATGGTAAAACCCAAATTTGTTAAGGCATTAATGTATCACGGAAATGTAGTTAAAAAAATGGATACCGAGGTTATTAACCCTTCGGTATGTTCAAAAGCTACTTTACATAAAGTCAGAAAAATGCTGGAAGGGGTCGTAGAAGAGGGTACAGCTACCAATATCAAAAATAATAATTACAAAATTGCCGGAAAAACAGGAACGGCGCAAATAGCCAACATAGAATCGGGATATTCTGATAAATCGAAATTAAGTTACCAGGCATCCTTTGTGGGATATTTTCCTGCTGATAATCCTAAATATTCCTGCATTGTGGTGGTTAATTCACCATCTAGAAATATTTATTATGGAAACCTGGTGGCAGGGCCTGTCTTTAAAGAAATTGCCGATAAAGTTTATGCTACCCGTTTTGATATGCATGGTAAAAAACTGGCCGATATTAGCGATGATGTGAAAGTACCTTATACAAAACACAGCTATAGAAATGAACTTGATTATGTTTTAAGAGAATTGGGGATCCATGTTTATGATGACGAGGTAGATTCTGACTGGGTACTCACCACCAAAAAAGATTCGTGTGTAAAACTGTCGAACCGTTTTATCGACCAGCAGTTTATGCCCAATGTAGCCGGAATGGGGGTGAAAGATGCTGTTTTTATACTCGAAAATTTGGGGCTTGAAGTTGAAATACAAGGCAGAGGAACCGTATTGCAGCAATCGATAAAACAGGGTTCGAAAATAATGGAAGGACAACGGGTAGTCCTTGAAATGTCGATACAATAAAATTATAGATTGAAGTGAAAGCGTTAAACGACATATTAAAAGAGGTTAAAATCCTAAAAAAAGCAGGAGATATGGATATTTCTGTTCGGGATATTATTTTCGACTCACGAAAAATTATTCCCGGATGCCTTTTTATTGCCGTTAAAGGAACGCAGGCCGATGGACATCAATATATTAATCAATCCATTGAAAAAGGGGCTGTTGCCATAATATGCGAAAAATTACCGGAAAAATTAGTTGAGGGTGTTGCTTATGTTGTGGTAAAAAATTCGGCCCAAACATTGGGTGTGGCTGCTTCGGCATTTTTCAATCATCCTTCAGCCAAAATTAAATTGGTTGGGGTTACCGGTACCAACGGAAAAACAACTACCGTTACATTGCTTTATAACCTGGTTCGCAAACTTGGCTATCAAGCCGGATTATTATCTACGGTTCGTAATTATATTGATGATAAAGTAATTGAAGCAACACATACTACTCCCGATGCAGTGCAAATTAATCAATTGTTGAATGAAATGGTTCAATCGGGTTGTGCTTATTGTTTTATGGAGGTAAGCTCACATGCGATCGACCAGCACAGAATTGCCGGACTGGAGTTTGCAGGAGCTGTATTTACCAACATCACTCATGACCATCTCGATTATCATAAAACATTTGCCGACTATATTAAAGCAAAGAAAAAGTTTTTCGATGACCTGAAACCGGGAAGTTTTGCTCTCATTAATTCAGACGATAAAAATGGACAGGTAATGGTTCAAAATACCCGTGCGGAGGTTAAATCATACGGTATAAAAACAGCGGCGGACTTTAAAGCTAAAATTATTGAAAATCATTTCGAAGGGTCGTTACTAAGGATTGATAATATGGATGTCTGGACCTACTTTGTAGGTACGTTTAATGCTTACAACCTGCTCAGTGTTTATGCAGCGGCATCAATGGTGGGCTTGAGTAAGCCGGATACCTTAACCACCTTAAGTCAGATGAAACCCGTTGAAGGACGGTTTGAGACGTTCCGTTCTCAGCATGGAATTACGGCTATTGTCGATTATGCGCATACCCCCGATGCATTGTTAAATGTTTTAAATGCAATCAACCAAATTAGGAAAAAAGAGCAGGATTTGATTACGGTGGTAGGAACTGGGGGCGACAGGGATAAAACAAAACGACCGCAAATGGCAAAGATAGCTGCAAGAAGCAGCAGCAGAGTTATCTTAACCTCTGATAATCCTAGAACTGAAGACCCGAACCGGATTATTGAAGATATGAAAGCTGGGTTACAAGATGGGGACAGAAAAAAAACAATTGCTATAACCGACAGGAGGGAAGCAATACGGACAGCCTGTCTTATGGCTAAAAAAGAGGATATTATCCTGGTAGCAGGTAAAGGTCACGAAACATATCAGGAAGTAAACGGAGTAAAGCATCATTTTGATGACAGGGAAATTATTAAGCAAACTTTTAACGAAATCTATAACTAAACCAGATCATGCTTTATTATCTTTTTTTATATTTAGATAAATTCGACTTCCCGGGGGCAGGGGTGTTCCAGTATATTTCATTCCGGTCGGCAATGACCGTAATTACTTCTTTAATCATTTCCATGATTTTTGGAAAACGAATTATTAATTTCTTAAGAAAAAAACAGATAGGTGAAGAAATTCGTGATTTAGGATTAGAAGGGCAGATGCAGAAAAAAGGGACTCCAACCATGGGAGGAGTTATCATTCTTGCTTCAATTATAATCCCTACATTATTGTTTGGGGATCTATTAAATGTATATGTTGTTTTAATGCTTGTAACTACCATATGGCTTGGTACGATAGGTTTTATCGATGACTATATCAAAACATTTCTAAAAAATAAACAAGGCCTGGCCGGGAAATTTAAAATCTTAGGACAAATTGGATTAGGGCTTATCGTGGGATTAACCCTTTATTTAAGCGATGATGTAGTGATTCGTGAAACAGTGGTGGATAAACAAAATGTAACCAATCAGGAAATTGTTGAAGGGGTTGATAATACCAATAATGAGGGGGTTAAAAATACCCATGATATAAAATGCACGAAAACTACCATTCCGTTTGTGAAAAATAATGAATTTGATTATGAATATCTGGTTTCATTTTTAGGCAGGCATAGCCAAAAAGCAGCATGGATAGTTTTTGTCATTTTTGTAATTCTTATTGTTACAGCGGTATCCAATGGAGCGAACCTAACCGACGGGCTCGATGGACTGGCAACCGGTTCGTCGGCTATTATTGGCACGACACTGGGTATTCTGGCTTATCTGTCGGGTAATATGATTTATGCCGATTACTTAAACATTATGTACATTCCGTTAACAGGTGAGTTAGTGGTATTTATGAGTGCTTTTGTCGGTGCTACTATTGGCTTTTTATGGTATAACTCTTATCCGGCCCAGGTATTTATGGGCGATACCGGAAGCCTTTCTATTGGAGGTATTATTGCTGTGTTTGCGATTATCATTCGTAAAGAGCTGCTAATTCCTATCCTTTGCGGGATATTCTTTATGGAAAGCCTGTCGGTGGTTATGCAGGTTAGTTATTTCAAATATACCAAACGAAAATTTGGCACAGGGAAACGAATATTTTTAATGTCTCCCTTACATCATCATTACCAGATGAAAGGATACCCGGAGCCAAAAATTGTAGTGCGATTTATGATAATTGGGATATTATTAGCGATAATATCCGTAGTAACACTTAAAATCAGATAAAAAAACATGAACGAAAGGGTTGTCATATTAGGTGCAGGCGAAAGCGGAGTTGGTTCAGCCATTCTTGCAAAAAAGAATGGTGCTGATGTTTTTGTGTCTGATTTTGGCATCATTAAGGATAAATATAAAAATCTACTTGATAAGTATGGATTAGCATGGGAAGAAAAGAAACATACCCGGGAACTTATTCTTAATGCCAACAAAATAGTTAAAAGTCCCGGAATTCCCGAAAAAGTTGAAATCGTTCAACAAGCTATTGCAAAAAATATCCCGGTTATCTCAGAAATTGAATATGCTTCCCGGTTCTGTAATGCTTATAAAATATGTATTACCGGAAGTAATGGGAAAACAACGACCACCCATCTGGTTTATCATCTCCTGAAAAATGCCGGATTGAATGTGGGTATGGCAGGAAATGTTGGACAAAGCTGGGCATGGCAGGTGGCTGAGAAAAATTACGATTACTATGTGATTGAATTAAGCAGTTTTCAGCTGGACGGGATGTACGATTTTAAAGCCGAGATAGCTGTTTTAATGAATATTACCCCCGACCATCTCGACCGGTATAATTCTATGCAGGATTATGTGAATTCAAAATTCCGGATTACACAGAATCAAACAGCAAACGACCATTTTATTTATTGTGCCGATGATGAAATAACAAAAAAAGAGTTGGATAAAAGGAGTATTGCAGCTAAGAAAATTCCTTTTTCTATTAACGAAAAGTTTACCGAAGGAGCATTTATCGAAGAAAATAATATAAAAATCAATTATCAAAATAATCAATTTACTATGTCAATAAATAATCTAGCTTTAAAAGGGCAGCACAATACATATAACTCTATGGCTGCCGGTATTTCCGCACAAGTGCTAAAAATTCGAAAAGAAGTTATTCGCGAAAGCCTGAGTAATTTCCAGGGCGTTGAACATCGTTTAGAATTTGTTTTAAAGGTCCATGGCATCGAATTTATCAATGATTCAAAAGCAACCAACGTAAATTCCACCTGGTATGCGCTCGAAAGTGTACCGGATGATATTATCTGGATTGTTGGAGGCGTTGATAAAGGAAATGATTATTCTATTCTCGAAGATTTAGTACGCCAAAAAGTAAGGGCAATTATTTGCCTGGGTGTTGATAATAGCAAAGTACATAAAGCCTTCGGACGCATGGTATCTACCATAATAGATACCCAATCTGCTTCCGAAGCTGTAAAAGCAGCGTATTATCTTGCTAAAAAAGACGATACGGTACTCTTATCTCCTGCCTGCGCCAGTTTTGATTTGTTTGAGAACTATGAAGACCGGGGGAATCAGTTTAAACAGGCAGTAAGAGAATTGTAAAATAACGAATAATTGATTTTTTTTAAATCTGGTAATTGTATGAGATTAACAGAGATATTATCGAAATATTTTAAGGGCGACCGGGTAATCTGGGGTGTAATATTTGCGCTATCCATGTTTTCATTGTTAGCCGTTTACAGTTCTACCGGTACGCTTGCATACAAATACCAGGGTGGAAATACAGCATATTATATTATAAAGCACTTTGTTTTATTAATGGTAGGTTTGGGAATAATTTATATTACCCATTTAATCCCGTATAAATTTTATTCCAGGTTATCACAACTTTTTTTATACCTGGCGATATTTTTATTGGCGATAACCCTTATTATGGGAACCAGCCTTAACCAGGCAACACGATGGTTAACACTCCCCGGATTGGGTTTGACCATTCAAACATCTGATTTTGCCAAGTTAGCGCTAATTATGTATATTGCTCGTATTCTGTCTTTGCGACAGCATAAAATTGATGATTTTAACGGGATTGTTGTTTCACTAATTATACCGGTAGTAGCAGTTTGCGGTTTAATTATGCCTGCTAACTTATCTACTGCTGTAATATTATTTGCCACTTCATTTATCCTGATGTTTATTGGAAGGGTAAAGATGAGATATCTGATGTTAGTTGCAGGTATTGGTATATTTATAATCACTCTGCTTATTGCCAGCATTGTTTTTACCGGGAGCCAGGGGCGCGTGGGAACATGGCAAAACCGAATTGAAAGTTTCGTAAGTGGTGATAGTGAAGATAATTATCAGGTTGAGCAAAGTAAGATTGCCATTGCGACAGGTGGTTTTCTGGGTAAGGGTCCTGGAAATAGTACCCAGCGAAACTTCTTGCCACATCCGTATTCCGATTTTATTTATGCCATTATTATTGAGGAATATGGATTTCTGGGAGGATTGATTATCCTGATCTTATACTTGTTTTTGCTTTATCGGGCAGGTGTTATTGTTCGGAAAAGCAATCGTACATTTGCTGCCTTTTTAGCCATAGGGCTTACTATAAGTCTAACATTCCAGGCGATAATTAATATGGGCGTGGCAGTACATTTATTTCCTGTTACAGGACAAACACTTCCGTTGGTGAGTATGGGAGGATCGTCCATCCTATTTACCGGTGTGGCGTTTGGAATTATTCTGAGTGTTAGCCGGGGGGTTGAAAAAAGCCTTGAATTAGAAACCGAATCAGAAATCGAAAGTGAAGAAAACGAAGCATAAAAATATTATTATCAGTGGTGGCGGAACAGGCGGGCATGTGTTCCCGGCTATTTCTATTGCTAATGCGATAAAGCAGATAGAACCCGATAGCCATATTTTATTTGTGGGGGCATTGGGTAAAATTGAAATGGTGAAGGTTCCTGCTGCAGGATATAAAATTATTGGATTACCTGTTGCCGGATTACAACGGAGGATAACCTTTAAGAACATCGTTTTTATTTTTAAATTAATTAAGAGTTTGAGATTGTCAAAAAAAATAATAAAAGACTTTAAACCTGATGTTGTCGTCGGGGTTGGGGGATATGCAAGCGGTCCGGTGTTATATATGGCAAACCGTAAAAAGATACCTATCCTTATTCAGGAGCAAAATTCGTATGCCGGGATTACGAACAAATTACTGGCAAAGAAAGCACAAAAAATTTGTGTGGCATACGAAGGGATGGAAAAATATTTCCCAAAAGAAAAAGTTAACCTTACCGGTAACCCTATCCGACAGGATTTACTCGATAAAATGGGTAGCAAAACAGATGCGGCTGAGCATTTTAAAATGGATAAAGATAAAAAAACGGTATTGGTCATTGGTGGCAGCCTGGGAGCACGCACCATCAATCAAAGTATTATGGATAATATGGATAAAATTGGTCAAAGTGATATTCAGCTGTTGTGGCAAACCGGCAAATATTATTATGAGGATGCTAAGATAGTTACCAAAAAATCAGGATATTCAAATATTAAGGTGTTGGACTTTATTGTTCGTATGGATTATGCCTATGCTATAGCTGATGTAATTATATCTCGTGCCGGAGCAGGAACTATTTCTGAGTTGAGTCTGGTAGGGAAGCCGGTGGTATTGGTGCCATCGCCTAATGTAGCCGAAGATCATCAAACAAAAAATGCCATGGCACTGGTAAATAAAAATGCAGCCATCATGGTGAAAGATAGTAATGCTAAAACTGAATTGGTTGACTGGGTTTTAAATTTAGTCCATAATGAAGACAAAATGGATGATTTATCAAAAAATATAGAAGGAATGGCTTTACGTGATTCTGCTAAAATAATTGCTGAAGAAGTTTTAAAATTAGGATAATGACGCTGGAAAGGATACATAATATCTATTTTATAGGTGTTGGCGGCATAGGGATGAGCGCCATTGCCCGTTATTTTAATGCGCTTGGGAAACGGGTAGGTGGATACGATAAAGTATCCCGTCCGATAACTGATAAACTCCAACATGAAGGGATTACTGTTAACTTTACGGATAACGAGGAAAGCATTCCCGGGTACTTTAAAAACAAAGAAAATACTCTCGTTGTCATTACACCTGCCATACCAACATTGAATCATCAGCTCAACTATTTTATGGAGCAGGGATTTACCCTGAAAAAACGCTCCGAAGTGCTGGGCATAATTGCTAATTCACAGAATTGTATCGCTATTGCCGGAACGCATGGGAAGACTACGATATCAACCATGGTTTCTTATTTTATGCAGCAATCGAGAATCGGATGTAATGCATTTTTAGGGGGTGTTTCGAAAAATTTTAACACTAACCTGCTTGTAAATCCCGATAGTGAGATGATGGTTGTGGAGGCTGATGAATTCGACCGTTCATTTTTATATCTGCAACCGCAACATGCAATCATTTCAGCCATAGATGCCGACCACTTGGATATTTATAAGAGTAAAGATTCTGTAAATGAGGCATTTTGGCAATTTATTCAGCAAATAAAACCCAAAGGAACACTTATTATAAAATCCGGAATTGATATTGAGATTCAAAGAAATGATATTAATATCTATACCTATTCGTTAAATGATAATTCCGATTTTAAAGCAGAGAATATTAGAATAGATAATGGATTATATGTGTTTGATTTTGTGAGTAAGGGTTTGAGAATCCACGACTTAAAACTCGGACTACCCGGACGTATTAATGTTGAAAATGCTGTTGCAGCCATAGCTATGGCATACTTAAACGGGGCTCATCAAGATGAGATTTACAATGCTGTTCCAAAGTTTAAAGGCATAGAGCGTAGATTCGATTATCAGATACATCGAAAGGATTTTGTTTATATTGATGATTATGCACATCATCCGGAAGAATTGAAAGCAGCCATTACATCGGTTAAAGAACTGTTTAAGGATAAGAAAATAACCGGTATTTTTCAGCCTCATTTGTATTCGAGGACACACGATTTTGCTGCAGAATTTGCCCAAAGTCTTGAACTATTAGACGAAATAATATTGCTGGATATTTATCCTGCCAGAGAAGAATCTATACCCGGCGTAACAGCTGAAATCATTTTAAATAAAATTAAAAAATCGAATAAAATTTTATGTACTAAAAAAAATGTACTGGAAATTTTAAAAGAAAGAAAACCAGAGGTTCTCATTACACTGGGTGCAGGAGATATTGATGAGATTGTACAACCGATTAAAAAGATGTTTGAATAATTTTTATGAAAAAATTAAAAGACATATTGATTTGGGTTTTTGTGGTAGCTTACCTTGCTGTTTCCATGAGCTTTGTGACGAAAAAACGGAAGTCGGTGGTTTGTCATTCTATAAATGTAAGCATAATGGATAGTAACAGGAATCAGTTTGTTACCCAAAGTGATATTATTGAGTTTCTGCGCCAGCCTGAAATGTATGTTGTGGGAAACCCAATAACATCAATAAACACAAAAAAACTGGAGAAGGAGATATTAAATAATCACTCGGTAAAAAATGCTGAAGTATTTTTAAACATTAACGGAAAAATAAATGTTGAAGTTATTCAACGTAAGCCTATTGTACGCATCATTAATAAAAAAGGCGAAAGTTATTATATCGATCAGGAAGGAGCCATTATGCCATTATATGATAAATATGCTTCGCATGTCTTAATTGCGAATGGTTATATTGTTGAGCCCTTTGAAGTGAATAGAACGCATACAATAAATTGCAGTAACGATGAAAGTGATCCTGAAAAGAAAAAGAACAGGTTAATTTGTGATTTATTTAAGCTTTGTAAATTTATTGATGAACATGAGTTTTGGAAAGCGCAAATAGAACAGGTTTATGTAAACGATGAAATGGAATTTGAATTAATTCCACGGGTGGGCGCTCACCAAATCTTTTTTGGAGATATTGACAATTATAAGGAGAAGTTCAGAAACCTTGAAGCATTCTACCATCAGGGATTGAATAATGTAGGGTGGAATAAATATGATAAAATTAATTTAAAATTTGATAATCAGGTAATTTGTACTAAAAGATAAGCGTTATGAGTCATAAAACAGATTTAGTAGCAGCCATCGACATTGGAACAACAAAGATTGTTGCTATTGTCGGTAAGAAAAAAGAAAATGGGAAAATTGATATCTTAGGAATCAGTAAAACTCCTTCAAAAGGTGTTAAAAGAGGGGTTGTGCTGAATATTGAAGAAGCCGTTAACTCGATTCATAAAACGGTAGAGGATGTTCAGTTTGCCATTGGTAAAGAAATAAAGGATGTTTTTGTAGGGATTGCCGGGCAGCATATCCGTAGCATCAAAAACCGCGGATACTTTAATCGCGATTCGTATGATGATGAAATTACCCGGGAAGATATCGATAAGCTAATTGACGATATGTATAAAATTCCTATTGATATGGGTGAAGAAATTATCCATGTATTACCGCAAAATTATATTGTTGATAATGAGATTGGAGTTAAAAATCCTGTAGGAATGTCTGGTAAACGTGTGGAAGCAAATTTTCATATTGTCATAGGACAAGTGGCTTCAGCACGTAATATAAGCAAATGTATTACCAAAGCAGGGTTAAAATTAAACTCATTAATTCTTGAACCTTTAGCCTCTTCAGAGGCAGTATTAACAGCCGATGAAAAAGAAGCTGGTGTTGCTTTGGTTGATATTGGCGGTGGGACAACAGACATTGCTGTTTTTTACGATGATATCATAAGGCATACTGCTGTTATTCCTTTTGGAGGGGATGTGGTTACCAGAGATATTAAAGAGGGTTGCTCTATTTTACAACGCCAGGCTGAATTGTTGAAAATTCAGTATGGTTCGGCTTTGGGTGATTTGGCAAAAGAAGAAGAGGTGGTTTCTATTCCCGGAATTAGTGGCCGTGAACCTAAAGAGATATCCTTTAAAAGTCTGGCCTATATTATTCAGTCCAGAATGGAGGAAATCCTTGATGCAGTAATTTATGAAATTGAGAATTCAGGTTATTTCGACCGCTTAAGCGCAGGGATAGTAATCACCGGCGGCGGAGCATTGTTAAAACATTTGCCGGCATTGGTAAAATTTAAGACCGGAATGGATGTGAGAGTTGGATATCCCTCCGAGCATATGGTAAATGATAGCAATTCTGAGGTTAACGATCCCATGTTTGCTACCAGTGTAGGGCTGATACTCAAAGGATACGAACATGTTGAAAAAAATAAGAAAAATTTTATTGTTGAACCTGAAGAAGAAAAACCTGGACAGGAGCTGGAACCCGAAGATGAAGATACCGATAAAAAGGAATCTAAGCAGGGAATTATGAACACATTAAAAAAAGTGTTTACCGATATTTTTGATGAAGACGATGTGGAAATGTAGAATCGAACAATACCTGTGATGACTCATAACACAATATATTACGATACGATTTTGAAAATGCTAAAAATAGAATATTATGGCTGATGATTTAATGAACTTCGATTTACCTGTCGACCGTTCTTCGATTATAAAAGTAATTGGAGTAGGTGGTGGCGGAAGTAATGCTGTAAACCATATGTTTAGGCAGGGTATTAAAGATGTAAACTTTATCGTTTGTAATACCGATGCACAAGCGTTGTCGAATAGCCCTGTATCCATAAAAGTGCAGTTGGGAGAATCTCTAACCGAAGGCCGTGGTGCAGGAAATAAACCGAAAATTGGTCGCGAGGCAGCGATTGAAAACCTCGACGATGTGGTTGAAGTAATGGGAGGAAACACGAAAATGGTATTTATTACCGCCGGAATGGGTGGTGGCACAGGAACAGGGGCAGCACCTGTTATTGCTAAAGCTGCCAAAGAAATGGGATTGCTTACCTTAGCTATTGTTACTATCCCTTTTCGTTTTGAGGGTACACGCAGAATTAATCAGGCGATTGAAGGAATTAATGAGATTGAAAAATATGTGGACTCGTTACTGGTTATAAATAATGAAAAGTTAAGGGAAGTGTGCGGTAATTTAAAATTTTCAGAAGCCTTTTCCTATGCCGATAATATTTTAGCAGCAGCGGCCAAAGGTATTGCCGAAATTATTACCGTGCCCGGATATATTAATGTTGATTTTGCCGATGTGGAAACCGTCCTCACAAATAGCGGTGTAGCACTTATGGGAACGGGAATAGCCAAAGGCGAAGATCGTGCCGTAAGTGCTGTTCAACAAGCACTAAGTTCGCCATTACTAAACGATAATGATATTAGCGGAACAGAAAACATCCTGCTTAATATTACCTTTGGAAACGATGAAATTACAATGGATGAAATTGGAGAAATCGCCGATTTTGTAAATAATGAAGTTGGGTCTAATCCAAATATTATCTGGGGAACCGGATTTGATGAAAAACTGGAAGACCAGATTAGTATTACTATTATTGCTACCGGATTTGAAAGCAATAGTATCCCTGAATTGTATGCTAAAAAAACGACGAAAAAAACCATTACATTAGAAGACGAGGAATCCAAATCAAAGCCAAAACCAAAATCAGAAAAAAAACAAGAGCCAATCCCTTCATTTAGTGAGGATATAAATGCAGATATGGACGAATGTCTGGATTTTAAACAACGAACCATCGATTTTGATATTAAAAAAGACCGTGAATCGGATAAGTATATTGTATTGCATCAGCCCGAAGATGAATCCGAAATAGCGGTTGAAACCAAAAAATCGGAAATTGAAAAAAAATTGAAGGAGTCGCGCGAAAGAATGAAAGAACGACGAATGGAATCGTCGAAAATGAAAGATAATATTGATGAAATAGAAAATGAACCGGCCTACAAACGTAAAAATTTGAAAATTGACCAACCGGCTCACTCTAAAGATTCTAAAGTCTCAAGGTATTCGCTCGAGGATGACGAAGAAGAGAATACAACGAGACTAAGACCCAATAATTCGTATTTACATGATAACGTGGATTAAAATATAATTGTTATGCATTTACAAAATCAAATTGATCAGGATATTAAACAAGCTATGCTGGCTAAAGAAAAGGATAAGCTAGTTGCGTTAAGAGCAGTAAAGTCGGCTTTGTTGTTGGCAAAAACAGAGAAGAGTTCTTCTGAACTATCTGAAGAGGCAGAAATAAAGCTATTACAAAAGTTAGTAAAACAGCGTAAAGAATCGGCTGAAATTTATCAGCAACAAGGCAGAAATGATTTAGCGGAAAAAGAATTGAGCGAAGCCAAAATCATTGAAAATTATTTGCCGGCTCAAATGAGTGATGAAGAACTTACCGGCTCAATAAAAGTTATTATTGATGAAGTAGGTGCTTCTACCATGGCAGATATGGGAAAAGTAATGGGTATCGCAAATAAAAAATTAGCTGGAAAAGCCCAAGGGAAAGCCATTGCTGATAAAGTGAAATCATTATTAAACGAATAAAAGAGAAGAAATAAATGAAATAACCTGCTATGTAATCTGTAGCAGGTTTTATTATGTCCATATTCGAACAAGCAATATACTAAACCGTACAATAAATTTTATTTGGAAAAATGTTTTTCTTCTTTTAAGATTTTGTAAATAAGTGAATTACGAAAACTGGCATAGGTATTGTTTATAAAGATAAATAAACACTTTACAGCTATGATAAAAAATTATTTTAAAATTGCTTTTCGGAATTTAATTAAGCATAAAGGATTTGCCTCAATAAATATCCTGGGTTTATCCATAGGTCTGGCCAGTGCAATGCTCATTTTATTTTATGTAATGGATGAGTTAAGTTACGAAGATCACCACAATAAGGCCAACCAGATATACCGGATTTCTTTAAAAGGTCGTGTAGCCGGACAAGATCTGAATATTGCTTTATCTTCTGTTCCTTTAAGCGATGCTTTAGTAAATGATTATCCTGAAGTGTTAAATGCCGTTAAGTTAACTTTTAATGATGGGATTATTGTAAAATATAAAAATCGCAGTTTTGTTGAAGACCGTGTAATGTATGCTGATTCAAGCTATGCCGAAGTTTTTACCGTAGGATTTATTGACGGCGACCCGAATAATTTTATGAATCGACCCAATACCATGGCAATTACCAAATCAGCTGCTAAAAAATATTTTGGTAGTGAGAATCCTTTAGGAAAAATGATTGCATTTGGCGATGAGCAAACTTTATTTGAAGTTACTCATCTCATTGAAGATATACCTCATAATTCACACTTTCATTACGATTTTATTGTGCCATTTCTTAATAGCAGGTTATCTCAACCTGCTTTTGATATGTGGATAACCAATAATAATTATACGTATGTTTTATTACAGGAAAATTTTAATCCGGAGAAGCTGGAGGCTAAATTTCCTGAAATGATAAAAAAATATGTAGGGCCTGAATTCGAAAGTATATTAGGAACCTCATTTAGTGAATTTGAAAAATCAGATAGTAAGTGGGGGTATCATTTAACACCCATAAAAGATATTCATTTACATTCAAATCTCGATTATGAAATTGAATCTAATGGTTCCATTAAAACCGTTTATATTTTTTCTGTCATAGCTATATTTTTAATTGTGATAGCAGGCATTAATTTTATGAATCTTTCAACAGCACGTTCTGCCAATCGTTCTAAAGAGGTAGGTATTCGTAAGGTAGTAGGTTCTAAGAAAAAACAGTTAGTTGCTCAATTTTTTATAGAATCTGTTCTAATAACTTTTATTTCTTTAGTTATAGCCATTTTATTTGTTGAGCTGGCTTTACCCTATTTTAATCAGTTTACCAATAAATCATTATCTGTAAATTATTTTGCTAATCCGGAAATATTGTTAGGACTAGTTACTTTAGGCATTGTAGTCGGATTTTTTTCCGGAAGTTACCCCGCTTTTTATTTATCAGCATTCAGACCAATAAAAGTTTTAAAAGGTTCTCTTAATGCAGGGGCTAAAAATTCTTTGTTTAGAAATATTCTGGTTGTAATTCAGTTTGTAATTACGATTGTTTTATTTATTGCTACACTGGTTGTATATAATCAACTGAATTATATCAATAAAAAGGATGTAGGGTTTGAAAAAGACGGTCTGGTAGTTATTAAACGTTCTTTGTCTCTGGGAAATAGTGCAAATGTTTTTAAGGGAAATATATTAAAAAATTCTGGGATAGTAAATGCAAGCTATGTTACAACATTACCCGGGGAAGATTATGGGAATACAGTATTTGTGCCTGAAGGGTTAGGGGTAGATGAAGGCCGTGCATTATGGTTTTGTGCTGCAGATTTTGATTTTGCTCAAACCATCGGTTTAAATATTGAGCAAGGACGTTATTTTTCAAGAGATTTTGCTTCTGATTCTTCAGCCGTTGTTGTTAATAATGCTGTATTAAGTACCTTAGGATATGATCCGAATTCACTAGACAAAAAACTGACATTGGTTCAGGGAAATAATAATAATATTGACTTTGATATTATCGGGGTAACTAATTTTAATTTTGAATCGTTGCATCATAATTTAAGGCCATTAGTTATTCTTTTAGACGATAGAGTAGCGGGAAACTTGTTAGTTCGAATTGATAAGGATAAAGTCTCTCAGTCAATTGACTTCTTAAAGAATGAATGGGAGAAATTTGTTCCCAATCAACCTTTTGTGTATTCCTTTTTGAGTAATGATTTAGAAATGAAATATCAAAATGAGAAGAAAACGGGTATTTTGTTTACTTTGTTTTCTGTTTTGGCTATTATTATTGCTTTATTAGGATTGTTAGGCTTAGCTTCTTTTATGGCTGAACAGCGTACGAAAGAAATTGGGATACGAAAAGTTATGGGCGCATCGGTAACAAAAATTATTGCGATGCTTTCTAAAGAAATTGTTCAGCTAATTGTAATTTCTACTTTAATTGCCTGGCCTATTGCATATTTTCTAATGAGTAAATGGTTGCAGGATTTTGCTTTTAAAATAAACCTTCGTTTTGAAGTTTTTATATTTGCATCAGTTATATCTTTTCTATTGGCCATTATTACTGTGGGTTACAGAGCATATTCTGCAGCTACTGTTAATCCTGCCAAGAGTCTTAGAGATGAATAATAAACTATTTTCAGTATCTTTTTGAGGTCATCTTTACTTTTTGATGGTCTCTTTTTTTATTTTTAAAATAAATTCAGGGCGATAATTTAAATCATGAGCAAAGTACTTATCATCAATTTAAATACAGAAATTCTACCTTATCCTGTAGCTCCATTAGGATTAGCCCTTGTAGCCTCCTCGCTGAAAGACAGATATAACGTAAAGGTTTTTGATGCTGCATTTAATACTAAAGAAGAACTGATTAAATCATTAAATGAATTTGTTCCTGATTATGTGGGTATTGGAATCCGTAATATTGATAATGTTACCATGCGGCCTTGTAAGTGGTATCTTAACGATATAAAATCATCCATAATAATGCCTGTTAAAGAAAATTTTAGTGGCCCAATAATTATTGGAGGCAGTGCTTTTAATATAGCACCAAGAGAAATACTCGATTTCTTTAAGGCTGATTATGGTATTGTTGGCGAAGCAGAATATAAAATGCCTGAATTGTTAGCAGCTTTGGAACAAGATAAGAAGATTGTTCTTGATAATATTATATCAAAAAATGATATTAGTTATAGTAAACAAGATAATAAGAGAAAATATATTGAATTACCACAGGCAGATATTGATTCTTTTATTGATTATGGTCCATATAATACTCGCGGTAGTTACCCTGTTCAAACCAAAAGGGGGTGCGCTTTTCGTTGTATTTATTGCTCATACCCCAATATTGAGGGTAATCGTTTCCGTTTAAGAGAGGTTAAAGAGATTGTTGACGAGATTGAGCTAGTAAGTCAAAGAATCCCTGATGTAACTTTCGAATTTGTTGATTCTGTGTTTAATGCCCCTTACAGACATGCTGTAAAAATTTGTAAAGAAGTTATCCATAGGGAGCTAAAAGTTCAATTCCGAACCATGGGGGTAAATCCGGGAACTGTAAGGGATGAATTAATTTTTTAATGAAAAAAGCCGGTTTTGCGCAAATCGATTGTACCCCCGATTCAGCTTCTGAGCCTATGATTAAGGCCTACCGGAAAAATTTTTCGAAAAAGAAACTTATAGAATGTGCTTTAGTTATTCGTAAATATGATATGCCAACCATGTGGTTTTTTATGGTTGGAGGTCCTGGCGAAACGAAAGAAACAATTCTTGAAACATTTGATTTTATCGACCGCCATATTTCTTCGGAAGATATGGTGCATATTACCGAAGGAATCCGAATTATTCCAAATACAGCATTGTATGATATAGCCCTTAAAGAAGAGGTTATATCAGAAAATGATAGTGTTATTCAACCCATGTTTTATGTAAGTCCTTCTATTGGTAAAGAGAATCTTACCTTGCTTCTTGAACAGGAAATTGCTAAAAGAGAAAATGTTTTAAACTCTATAGATACATCACCACCACCTGAACGATTAGAACAAGCATTGGATTACCGCCAGAAATACACAATCAATGAACCTATGTTTAGAACCTTGTTGCGTGTTAAGAAAGTGGAATAAAAAAACGGAGTAATTAAAAGATTACCCCGTTTTTTATTGTTTGTATATTTTCTAATAAAATTTAGCTCTCTTATCTACAATGTTGGCAGCTTCTTTTAAGGCCTCAAAAGCCTCATAATTAGATCGGTTGCTATACTGCATCATTCCCTGGTTTTGTTGCATTTCAATCGTTCCGTTGTCGGTAATATTAACTGATGTTACCTGTACTACATAAACTCCTGTATTTCCTTTTACAGGATTTGATAATATATCCTGTTTCTGTGTAGTGGCAACTGCAACAAGTTTGGGTTCAACTCCGGCTTCGGGAACAGAGTATGATCTGAAACTAATATTTGTGGCTGTTTTAACTTCAGTATTAAGGTTTGAAGCCAGCGTTTGAATATTATTGTTTTCAGTCATCTGCTGACGAATCTTTTCTGCAAGTTGATTCGCTTTTTTCTCTTTCTTAACCTGAACAAGTATTTGCGAACGAACCTGTTCGAAAGGAGCAACCCCTTCTTCTTTAATCTCCGTAACAAAACCAATCACAAATCGATCTCCTAATTCAAAGATCGGATTATTTTGAGTTTTAATAATTTTGTTCAGATCAGTATTATAGATTGAACGGATAAACTCTCTCGGATTTTCTAATCCGGGGATGTTTCTGTCATTTTCTTTGATATTGCTGGCAACTTTCTTGGTTAATTCTTCGTCATCCTGAATGGCTTGATTAAACTCTTCGTAGGTGTGATTATTTCCTGCAAATTTACTCGCCTGAGCATAAATATTCTGATAAGTTTCTGAGCTTGGTTCGAGTTTTCTCCCCAGTGTTGCAACTTTTACCTTTTTAACTTCTCTGCCACGGTTTGTTACCTGAGCAATATGTAATCCGTATTGAGTTGGAACGGTTTTGTACTCTCCAACCCTGGCATTAAAACAACTATCACTAAAAGGTTTTACCATTTCATCTGCTTTAAACCATCCCAGGTCTCCGTCTTTTTCGTTAGCTGCTTTATCGGCCGAATATTGATTGGATAATTGAGCAAAATTAGCTCCTGATTTTAGCAGGTTAATTAAACTATCGGCTAAGGCATAAATCTGGCTATAGTCTGTATCCTGTTGCGATGGCTGTAATAAAATATGGCGGGCACGAACAGAATCGGGTAAATATTTAATATTCGATAGTTTTGCTAATTTAAATGTTTCATCTTCAAAATAAGGGCCATAAATAAATCCTTCTTTTGCATTAAACATTTCTTCTTGATAAAGTTCAGGAAGCTCATCCTTTTTATAATATTGATCATTAAATGGGATGTCACTGTTTAAACCGATGAAATCTCTGTCGTTTTCTGTGTTGGCAAAATCTTCATAAATATTATTAATCCATGTCTCCGCTGCATTTCGATCCGCTTCCGAAGGTTTTACATCAAAAGTAACATATTCAATATTTCTTGAGGCTGTTTGTTCAAAATCATTCTCATGATTTTTATAATATGTCTTTAGATCACTATCGGTAATATTAACTGATGAGTCTGGAATTTGGTTAAAATTCTGAGCAATAAAATGAAAATCTACCGTTTTATTTATTTTGTTTAGCTCATCCTGAGCTTCATCTTCTGTAACATATAATCCTTTTTTTATCAGGTTCGTATATTTAGAAAATTTTCTTTCCTGTACCATTTGGTCTTCAATAAACAACCAATAAGCTTTTTGTTGTCCGGAAGGATCTTGATCATAGGTTTTTAAAAATTGAATAACAGCCATGGTGTTTAGCTCACCGGTTTCAGGGTTGGTGAATAAATTTTGGATAATGGGGTGAATATTCTCTCCCTGAACCATGTCCCATAATTCCTGACTGCTAATATCAATACCTAGTTCTTTGTATTCGTCCTTAAGTATATTTTGTCTTAAGATTTGTTGCCAGGTTTGTTCCTGAATCTGTTGGGTCGTTTCTTCATCAAGGGCATTTCTTCCGGATGTAAACTTGGTAATTTCAGTTAAATCATTTAACTCTTTCTGATATTTTTGGAATGAGATTGATTTTCCCGATATTTCGGCTATTTCAAACTGAGAGTTTGAAAATAATGCTCCGCCTGAATTCAGGAAATCTCCTAAAATAAATGCTAATAGTGCCATTCCAATCACTATTGCAACTAATACGCCTGCTCGATTTCTAATTTTCTCTAAAGTTGCCATTGAATTTCTGTTTTTGTCTTAAAAATTAAAGGTTCGAATATAATAATTTAAATCTTTTTTTATAGCATGTTGCCATTTTATTAATCCGCAAATTTAATATTTTATTATTTTCTTTTAGTGTTATTTAGGAAAATTAAAAAAATTGCGGATTAAATTTATTCGTTAATTTCTAGTTTAATGAGTTCTACCCTGGTGTTGGACACTTTTAAAATACTAAATTTTAAGTTGTCGATGATAATTTGATCGTTAATCTTAGGAATATTTTCGGTATGGTATAAAATGTAACCGGCAATGGTTTCATATTCGTCATTTTCCGGGATATTTAACCCGTATTTATCATTTATATAATCGATTTCCTGACGTCCGGAGAAAATAAAATTTGATTCATTTATTTTTTTCTCATAATGCTCAATTACATCATGTTCATCTTTTATTTCACCAAAAATTTCTTCTAAGATATCTTCAATAGTAATAATTCCTGAGGTTCCTCCAAATTCATCTACTACGATGGCTAATTGTTGTCCTGTTCTTATAAAATGGCGTAACAGTTTATTGGCCTGCATTGATTCGGGAAATACAGGTAAGTTTTTAATGTACTTTTTAAAATTGCTATCGTAGGTAAATAAATCTTTACTTTTTACATAGCCTATAATATTATCAATGGAATCGCGGTAAATAAGTATCTTGGTCAGCCCTGTTTTTATAAACTTTTCTTTCAATTCATTTAATGTTTCATCTATCTCAATAGCAACAATTTCAGTTCTCGGAATCATACATTCTCGTAACTTTATATCCGAAAATTCGAGGGCATTTTTAAATAATTTAATTTCTGATGTTACTTTTTGGTGATTTGTTTTGCTATCCTCATTATCAATTACCAGTTTATTAAGGTCTTCTATACTGAATTTCTCATTTTTTGTCTTTTTAAATTTATCGTTAAATAGTATTTTAATGGTTATGCTGGATATAGCTGTAAGTATCCTGGTTATTGGATAAGACAATATATATATAAGAAAAATGATTAAAGCTAATGAATTGATAAGCTTATTGGCAAAAATTTTTCCAAAAGCTTGTGGTAAAATCTCAATAATCGGAATAATGATAAAGCTTATGAAAAAAACTTTTATCCAATAGCCTAAAGTATAATGGAGGTGGAAGGGTTTTAAAAGAGTGGATAATTCGTAATTGATGAAATAAATGAAAATAATAAAAATGATGCTATAACAGATAACGATTGCCAATGAAAAATCCCATAAATTTTTACTAATAAAATGTAATGTTTTGGAATAAAAGTTATTTTTTCCTTTATCTACCTCCAGTTGGAGGTGGTTTAGAGCGTTAAAAGCAGTTTTTAGGGCAGAAAAAAACAGGGTAAGAAAAAATAACAGCCCATATAGAAAAGGATCATCCATTTGTTTTTCCAGCGTTATTTGTTTTTCTGATATGTCGTTTGATTAGAAACATTAAAAAAGCTAATAGCGAAAATATAAAAAAGACATAACTTTTTGAAAATCCCTGGTAAATTGTTTGGTGTATACCCGAAATTAAACAAAGTATTGAGGTGGCAATCCATAAAAACTCAACACTTTTTGCAAGTTTATTTCTCATCTTCAATATTTATCGTTCCCGATGTTTTTTTAATTTTCCAATTTAATAAATTCTGATTTGATTCAAAACCGGTTCCATGAATAATACCATCTTTATTAACAATACGCACATATCGGTCGGAATAAATTTTTTCTTTGTCCATATCCCAAATAAGATACTCGGTATTAAGGGTGTCGCCTTCTTCGCTGATGGCCACTACATCATTTTCTGCAGTCCATATGTTTTCTTTTTCGTCGAATATGGCATAGTTGGCCCTAATAAAAGATGTAGGGGTTTGTGTAGAGTCATAGAATTGTACATGCAGTCCTTTGGGAAATTCTGAATACGGTTCTTCGACTTCCAGATATCGTTTAATCTCCGGTGAGGTTATTTTCATTTGTATAACCGCATCCTGACTATATATTATTTCTGTATTTTTAACAGTCGTAGAAGGGGCGTCAAGGTGTTTGGTTAACATATTTATTTTTTCGATATCCCCCTTTTCACAGGCATTGAATAAGATAATAATTCCTGCCAAAGCAGGAATTATTATCTTATGAAAAGCATTAATAAAAAGTTTATTTTGTTGTTCTAACAGTTGTTGTTTCATTGATCCAGCATCCTACGGTATATGTATCTCCATTACTGTAACCTTCAAAGAAAGCATCTTCCTGATTAGGGAAATGAGGTTTATATGCATCAATATATCTATCGGCTTCATCAGCTAAATCAGGATCAATTTGCTTAGCTTTTGTAAATTTATCAACAGCAGCCCAGTATACTGCTTTTTTTTCAAAATCTTTTTCCCCGCAAGTTTTGTTCCCTGCTGCATAAATATTTCCTAACAGAAGATATGGATATCCGCTGTCCGGATCTAATTCTGCTGCTTTTAATGCATAATTTTTGGCTGTTTGATAATCGCCCATCTTACGGGTAATATCACCAAGTTCAAGATAGTATTTTGATTTCTCCAGGATATCATCCTGCAAGTCAATGGCTTGCTTGAAATATGTCGTTGCATCTTTCAGATTATCCTTTTTACTGTTTAATTTGGCTATTTCATATGCTAAAGGAGCAGTTGGCTCTAATGAGTTTAGTTGTTTTAACATCTTAAAATAAAGATCAGAATCGGTACATTTGGTTGAGTTAAGTAAATCTGTAGCCTTTGTCAGAAATTCTACATCCTCTGTGTTTTGCTCAAATTTTGCAGCATAAAATGGTATTAAGTCTTCACAGCTGGCAGCACCACTCGATTCAAAAATTTTATCACAGATGTCTTTTGCTCTGTCTATACTTCCTTTTTTACCATTATTTAATATCTTATCGATGATGTCAGAAATCATTCCGTAATCCTCAACTACTTGAGCTGCACTGATTTTATTAGCAGAAAATAAAAATTTTGAAGCATTCATAAAGGTTACTAACTGGCCGGCTCCACTTTCTGCCTTTTCAAGTTCTATGGACTCTTTAAGCCAGTTATATCCTTTTTCCATATTTTCTGAAGTATTTTTTGAATACTTTATAAAATCAGTCCCTTTTCTGCCTAAAACATAGCCTTTCTGACCATAGTATTTTATCCGCTTATCATAAATCCGCATCATACTATCGACAAGAATTTCTTTTTTTGCTTCATCTTGTTCTTTTTCTATAGCGTCTTCAATCATCTTTATACCATCAATATAAATATATTTGCTGGCTTTTGGGCATTCTTTATAAACAATGGCCCATGGCTCTTTAGAATATTGATAATTATCTTGTTTAACGTACTCCCTGAATAAAGAAAAATTTCTTATACAACGAATACTGTCTTCGCCATGCCCGTATTTTGATCCATCTTCAACACCTTTTTGGGCAAATGAAACCCCAAAAATTAAGGTTAAAAACAATGTTGTTACAATCCTTTTTGCTAATGTTTTCATATTTTATTAAATTTTAATTAATTAAATTTTCGTTTTATAAACCAGAAGTCATACAGCGTTAAATTAACTCCAAAAAATAAGTTGTTTTCCTCTATTAATCCATTATTGGTTGTTCCTTTATTATCATATGTACAAGAAATATTTAAACTTGTTTTATCATTTGCTATTGGGAAACCTAGTCCAAAAGTTATGCCATAATTTTTAATTTGTTCACCTTGCAGTTGTAAATAGCTGTTGTTATAGTAGAAGCCGGCTCTGTAATTAATTTTATTTAAATAATTTCTAAGAGCTCTTTTATTAGGGATATACTCAGCTCCAACTCTTATGGTTTGTTCAGTTGTAAAAATGTCGTTTATATTAAGAGATTGTATATTTGACCAGTCCTGGTAGCTGTAATCCACACCGATGGTTAACTTATCTTTTATTCCTGCAGTAAATCCAACGCTGAATCGTTGTGGTATTTTAACTTTGTAGTTTGTGTTTTCTGTATTGGTTATCGTATCATATTTACTTCGGTAATTCGCTAAATAATCAATTACACTTATATCATATAAATTGTAATTTTCAGTCATTAATACCGATTGATCATTGGTTGCTTTAAAGTTGATTTTATTAGAATAGGTAAGTCCTGCAACATAAAAATATTTCTCGCCAACTTGTCCATAATATTGTAAGCCAAAATCGAAGGTTATTTTTTCCATTTTAATTTTGTTGACGATTACTGTTGAGTAACTTTCGGGAGCATTTAAATAAGCCTGGTTGTATTGTTCAGATGAGCCAAATAAATAGTTTAAATTAAATCCAACCGACAGGCCTTTGTAAATATTGAATGAGTTTGTCAAAAATAGTTGGGTAATCCCGCCATCTCCATAATAATTATATTTCATATCAACACTGTCAACAAATTCGTAGGCATCGGTTTTATTAATATTATATCCGATTTTTGAGTAAGGAGTTACCCCTGCACTCATATACCACCAATTTTTAATGGGGAAAGAAATGGCCAGATGGTCAAAAGCAAAGTTGCTATAAGTTAAACTATTTACATTTGATTTAAGGTTTTTGTGAATTCCGGAAATTCCAACGTCAAAAATAAACGACATGCTGTCTTGTGAGCTTAAAGAAGCCGGGTTTAGGAAGTTAATATGATTGTTTGAACGTAGTCCTGTAGATATCCCTCCCATTGCTTTGTTTTTGGTAAATCCCCCTCTGTCAATTTCCCCAATCCCGAATCGTGTATAGGGCGAATTGGTTAGGCTTTGTCCTAAGGTTTGTACTAGAGAAATAATGATGATTCCTATTGTTAAAAATGTTTTTTTAGTCATGCTTTTCTATTGTATTCTAAGATTCTGTTTAGTCCGATAAAATTTAAATTCAAGTTTACAAAGATGGTATTTTTTAGCTTTTTATCAAAAAAAATAGCATCTCCACCTGTTAAAATTATTTTTAAATTGTTAAATTTTGTTTTTAAGGTGTTTATATATCCGTCAATTTCAAATATTAACCCGTTTTGTACTCCTGAAATTATAGCGTCTTGTGTATTGTTTGCTATTAAGTGATGTTTATTGTTTTTTTCCAATAATGGTAACCTGTTTGTATAATGATGCAAGGCTTTAAATCGCATCTCCAGACCTGGAGAGATAACTCCTCCTAAATATTGATTTTGGTCATTGATAAAATCAAAGGTTAGCGCGGTACCCACATCAATAACCAGAACGTTGGTGTTGGGAAAAATATTGTTTGCTCCAATAACAGAGGCTAAACGATCTTTGCCCAGTGTATTTTTTGTTTGATATAAGTTTTCTATAGGTATTTTAGTTTCTTCGTTTAATTCAATAAAATACTCAAATTTTGATTGCAGAAAGGTTAAAAAAGAGCCCTCTAAATTGCGCACTGTAGAAAGTATAACGTGTTTAATATCAGGATATTTTTGGGTAATATCCTGTATATTCTGTATGTTTAATGTGGTAAAATTGAAAACTTCGATTATCTCTCCTCTGCTGATAACAGCAAATTTGTTTCTGCTGTTTCCTATATCAATCGTAAGGGTCATGAACATAATTTATTAAAAATCAGGCGTAAATATATAATAAATTATCAATTTTTACGGGTTCTTTATACATTAATTTTGATGATTGTTAATTTGTTGAAAAATATTGATCGCTTTTTGTATACTATCAACCTTTTGGATACTTAAGGTTAGTTTGTTATTTATTTCTTTCATTTTTATCGATTGAGGATTTTTTTGCAGAAATCCCAGGATTTTAGCAAAAACCGGAGATTTATAAAATGGAGAATCCTGATCGCTGATAAAATAGGCAACCAGTTTATTGTTTTTAAGAATTATTTTCTCAACACCTAAACCTATTGCTAACCACCTAAGTCTTACAACGTTCATGAGCTCTGTGGTTTGTGGAGGTATTTTGCCAAAACGGTCTTTTAATTGTGCTTCAAAATTTAACAATTGTTCTTCCGTTTCAGTATTGTCTAATTCACGGTAAAGCCTTATCCGTTCAGAGATACTGCTAATATAGTTGTCGGGGAACAGAATTTCCAGATCTGTATCGATTTGGCAGTCACTGATAAATTTTTGTTTCGTTATTTGCTTCTCGGTTTCTTTTTGTTGTTCCGATTCGTATAATTCCCTGAATGAAGTTTCTTTTAGCTCTAAGATTGCTTCGTTTAGAATTTTATGATAGGTTTCAAATCCAATATCGGTAATAAAGCCACTTTGTTCGGCACCTAATAAATTACCGGCTCCTCTGATATCTAAATCCTGCATGGCAATATTAAATCCACTACCTAATTCAGAGAACTCTTCAATCGCTTTTAATCTTCGCCGGGCATCTTGGGTAAGAGAAATAGGGGGTGGTGCTAAAAGATAACAAAAAGCTTTTTTATTGGATCTCCCCACGCGTCCCCGTAGTTGGTGCAAATCACTTAACCCGAAATTCTGGGCATTATTAATAATCATTGTATTTGCATTAGAAATATCAAGCCCCGATTCAATAATTGTTGTAGCAATTAATACATCGTATTCGTATTGGATGAAGCCGAGCATTACTTTCTCAAGTTTTTTACCCTCCATTTGCCCATGTGCCACAACAGTTCTAACATCCGGGCATAATTTATTGACCAGTTTTTCAACCTCTTCGATATTTTGTACCCGATTATGAATGAAGAATACCTGTCCGTTACGTTGAAATTCATAATCAATAGCTTCTTTTATAATGTCTTCGTTAAAGGTATGAAGTTCAGTGATAATGGGATAACGGTTGGGTGGGGGAGTGTTGATGATCGATAAATCACGGGCGCCCATCATGGAAAATTGTAAGGTTCTTGGGATGGGGGTTGCAGTTAAAGTAAGGGTGTCAACATTAACCTTTATTCTTTTTAATTTTTCTTTTATGGAAACACCAAATTTTTGCTCTTCATCAATGATAAGCAACCCCAGATCTTTAAATGCGATTTCTTTTCCAACCAGTCGATGAGTGCCAATAATAATATCAATTTTTCCTTCGCCCAGCTTTTTTATAATCTCTTTTTGTTCTTTTGCTGATTTTAGGCGGCTTATGTATTCTATATTACATGGGAAATCCGCTAACCGTTCGGTAAATGTTTGATAGTGTTGTAAAGCAAGAATTGTAGTAGGAACAAGAACGGCTACTTGTTTGTTGTCGGCTACAGCCTTAAAGGCCCCACGTATAGCAATTTCTGTTTTCCCAAAACCAACATCCCCGCAAACAAGTCGATCCATAGGAGTTTCTGATTCCATATCTTCTTTAACTGCCACAGAAGTAGATAGTTGGTCGGGTGTATCTTCGTAAATAAAAGATGATTCTAGTTCTTTTTGCATATAAGTATCCCGGGCATAAGCAAATCCTTTCTGTGCTTTACGTTTAGCGTATAAAAGAATTAGCTCTTTGGCAATATCTTTTACTTTCTTCTTGGTATTTTGTTTAAGCTTCTGCCAGGCTCCTGTCCCTAATTTGTAAATTTTTGGTGGTTCGGAATCTTTTCCTTTGTATTTGCTTATTTTATGTAAGGCGTGGATACTAACATATAGAGTATCCTGATCTTTGTAAACCAGTTTTATAGCTTCCTGAGTTTTTCCGTTGATTTCAATTTTCTCTAAGCCGCCAAATTTACCTATACCATGGTCTATATGTACCACATAATCCCCAGGATGTAGCCCTGTCAATTCACGAAGGGTTATTTGTTCTTTCTTTTTTAAACTGTTTTTGATCTTAAATTTATGATAGCGGCCAAAAATCTGATGATCAGTATAAAAACAAGCATTGATATCGTGATCGATAAATCCTTCATGGAGTGTTGTTAAAACCGGTTTAAAGCTTATTTCAGGATTTATATCATTAAAGATATTTTCTAATCGATCAATCTGTTTTTCATTATCTGAGAGGATATAGGTCTGGTAACCTTTCTCAAGACTTGAAGAGATGTTCTCGCCAAGAAGCTTGAAATTTTTATTAAAAACAGGCTGGTGGGCGATGTTAAATTTTATCTCGTGGCTGTTAAAATAATTATTTTGTCCAAATTCAATGTGTTGTGAATCTTGAATAAATTGTATTAATTGGTCGGATGTTATGATAAGGTCTTTACTATTTTCTTCGGAAAGTTTGGCATAAACCTGTAACGCTTTATCCGCAATAAATGACAGGTTATCTGTCCAGATGGTGGTGTTTGGGGGTAAAAAACTGAAAAAAGATTCGGTTTGTTTTAGTTCCTTGTTTTCTGTTGCAGGATTTACAATTTTAGGGACAATAGAAATATTTTCGAATTTTTCTTTTGATAGTTGATTCTCAATATCGAAGGAACGGATTGATTCAACTTCTTCGCCCCAGAAATCTATACGATAAGGGAGATCGGATGCAAAAGAAAAAATGTCAATAATACTTCCACGAATAGAATACTGTCCCGGTTCATAAACAAAATCAACATACTGAAAATGATATTCCTGCAAAATTTCTTCAATAAAATCAATACTCACTTGTTCTCCCACGCTTAAATGCAGTGTTGATTGGATAAGGTTATTCTTGTCAATCACTTTTTCAATCACAGCTTCGGGGTAGGTTGTAATGACAAGATTTTTATTGTCAGCAAGTTGTGTAAGAGTCTCGGAGCGGAGTAATAAATTCGCGCTATCTTCCTCACCATATATGACTGATCGTTTATAGGAAGTAGGGTAAAAGGCTACTTCGGCACCTAAAATATTAGAGATATCATTATGAAAATAGGCTGCCTCTTCTTTGTCCTGGAAAATAAAAAGGTGAGAATGGTTACTGCTGTTTATAATTTTGCCGGCAACTAGACTCTTGGATGAACCGAGCAATCCTCTTAAAAAGATATGCTGATTTGCACTATTTAAATGGTGCAAAATTTGATTAACCTGAGGATGGTTGTTGTAAAATCTTAAAATTTCCTGGAGTTGTATAATTTTTGGATCCATAAAGTAAAAAGGTAGTTGTTAAATCAACCACCTTGTGCATCATAAGATTTATCTAATTTTTAAATTACTTATATTTTTCTAAAAATTCTTCAGCTTTATCTACCATTTTTGTTGATCCGGTATAAAAGGGAACACGTTGATGTAATGATTCGGGTTTAATGTCTAATATTCTTTGGTGTCCATCAGTTGCTTTACCTCCCGCTTGTTCGGCAATAAAAGCAATAGGATTACATTCATAAAGTAGCCTTAATTTCCCTTTAGGCGTTTTGGCTGTTTCCGGGTAAATAAATATTCCTCCTTTTAAAAGGTTTCGGTGGAAGTCGGCTACCAGTGAGCCAATATACCTTGCCGAGTATGGCCTTTTGGTTTTTTTGTCTTTTTCCTGTGAAAATTTTATATATTTTTTTACTCCTTCGGGGAAGTTATTATAATAGCCTTCGTTTAATGAATAAATTTTTCCATCCTGGGGAGTTTTTATTTCGGGATGGGAAAGGCAAAACTCTCCAATTCCTGTATCTAAAGTAAAGCCATTAACACCAATTCCTGTAGTATAAACAAGCATGGTAGATGAACCGTAAATGATATATCCGGCTGCTATTTGCTTGTTTCCTTCTTGTAAAAAGTCGATGAGCTGAGCTTTCTCTCCCCGGGGAGAAATACGCCGATAAATAGAAAAAATCGTTCCTACCGAAACATTAACATCAATATTGGATGATCCGTCGAGCGGATCCATACAAACGATATACTTCCCATCTAGCGACAGTTCATCTTCAAATGTAATAATCTCCTGATCTTCTTCTGAAGCAATCCCGCAACATTCTCCGCTATCTTTTAAGGCAGCTGTAAACTGCATGTCGGCAAATATATCCAGCTTTTGTTGACTTTCTCCCTGGATATTTACATTTCCGGCCTCGCCTAAAACGTCTACCAACCCGGCTTTATTCACTTTTTTATGTACTACTTTTGCAGCAATACCAATATGATGTAAAAGGTTAGATAACTCTCCCTTGGCATAAGGGATGTTTGCCTGTCGGCGAATAATAAATTCGTTGAGTGTGGTTATATTATATCCTTTCATTTGAAAACTAAGGTTTTGGTTTTGCTAAGCCCAAGAATGCCCGATAAAATTAGTAGCATTATTTACAAAAATAGTTTTAATTTTATGAATAAGAATAAAATAATTAAAAAAACGATGTAATAGAAACTTTATTTAAGTTATCAAGGTTTAAAAGATAAGAAATGCTAAATTTGTAGGCTTTGCTTATGATAAAAAATGTGCAAGAATGATTGTTTACAAATTTGGTGGAGCTTCTGTTAAAGATGCCGGAGGGGTGAAAAATCTTTTCCGAATTATAAAGTCTGTTCCTGATAAATTAGTTATTGTTGTATCTGCATTTGGAAAGACAACCAATGCTTTAGAAGAAATTCACAAACTATCCTACGATAATTTATCGTTAAGCAAAGATAAAATTAAAAATTTGTTTTTATATCATTATCGTATAATGGACGGACTCTTTAAAGACAAAAGTCATCCAATATTTGAAATTATTAAATCACAATTTACAGATTTAGAAAAAAATGTTGAAAATAAAGCTTATCCTACATTCGATCAAAAATATGATCAGATAATTTCTTTTGGCGAAATATTTTCTACACAAATTATTAGCGAATACCTTGCAGCGTCAGGGTTTGCTAGTCAATGGATTGATATCAGAGAAAATATTGTTACTGATTCCACCTTTCGTGATGCTAAAGTTGATTTGAGTTTGTCTGAAGATAAAATAAAATCAACCTTCAACTTTATTAATACTTCTTCATACATAACACAGGGTTTTATTGCAGGAACAAATAGCGGATTAACCACGACTTTGGGCCGTGAGGGTTCTGATTATTCAGCCGCTTTACTTGCTTACTTCTTAGATGCCAGGGAAGTAGTGGTTTGGAAAGATGTGGAAGGAGTTTTGAATGCCGATCCGCAATTTTTCGCCAACACCCACAAATTAAATAAGTTATCCTATCAGGAAACGGTAGAAATGGCCTACTTTGGTGCTAAAGTAATCCACCCTAAAACCATTAAACCTTTACATAATAAAAATATACCGTTAAAGGTTAAATCTTTTGTTAATCCCGGCAGGGAAGGAACAGAAATTCAGTGTTTCAATGAATATGAAGAAGATCTGCCAATAATTATTTTAAAAAAGCATCAGGTACTGGTAAGTCTTTTTCCAAAAGATCTGTCATTTGTTATTGAAGACGAACTAAGTAAGATATTCAGTTATCTTTCCGAACATAAAATTAAAATCAATTTAATTCAGAATTCGGCCATTAGCTTTTCATTTTGTTTTGACAACTCAAATAATAGGATACAAAAATTAATTGAGCATCTTAAAGAGGATTTTAAAGTACTGTATAATGACAATTTAGAATTGCTAACGGTAAGACATTATTCTGCCGAAGTAATAGATGAAATTACGAAAGGCAGAAAGATCTTTGTTGAACAGCGGAGCCGGCATACGGCTCACTTTGTTGTGAAATAATCTATAATCTTATCGGCAATAAATTCAGAAAGTTTTATATTCGATTCGTGGGTCCACCCGGCAATATGCGGAGTTAGTATTACCCGATCGCTTTTTATAAGATATTCATAGGTTTTTGGGATTTTTTCCGCCGAATGCAAATGCTCAAAAGATGTTTGTTCGTATTCTAAAACATCTAATGCAGCGCCTATTATTTTGCCGGATTTAATATTATCTGCTAAATCATCCGTTTTTAATACTTTCCCACGGGCTGTATTAATAATGAATATGTTTTTTTTAAATCGCTGGATAAAGTTATTATCAACCATGAAATATGTCTCGTCGGTTAAAGGGACATGAAGGCTAAGAATGTCTGTCTGGTTAAATATATCTTCCAGTGTCTTTTCCGTTACAAAGTCGTCAGAATAGTTAATCTTATATTTGTCGTAAGCAATAACATTCGCCCCAAACCCTTTTAGTCGCTGTGCAAAAGCACTTCCCATATTTCCATACCCAATGATGCCTACCGTTTTTTCTTTAATTTCAATACCCCGGTTTCCTTCTCTATTCCATAAACCTTTTCTAACTTCACCATCAGCTTTTGATATATTATTGAGCAGACATAATAACATACCTATTGCATGTTCTCCCACAGCATCTCTGTTTCCTTCCGGAGAGTTAAAGCATTTTATCCCCTTTTTTTCAGCATATTCAATGTCAATATTTTCTAAACCAGCGCCTACTCTCCCTATAAATTTTAGATTTTCTGAATTATCAATAAAATCATTATCAATTTTTACCTTACTTCTTATAATTAGTCCTTCATATTCAGGGATTATTTTTATGATTTCATTTTCCTCAATATCGGGCTTGTAATCACAAATAAACCCCGCTTTCGATAATTTTTCAGGTAATATCTTATGGGTAGAATCAACAAAAAGAATTTTTATATTATTATTGGGTGCTTTCATTGTTAAAATATACTTTAAATGCTGGTTTATAGCCTTTGATTTCTCCGAAGTTATCATATATTTCGTACGCCAGCATTATAGAATGCACTTTTTTTATCATGGTATTCTTTTGTTTGTTATAGTACCATGCCTCTTCGTATTGCACTTTAGCAATATTGTTGCGATCAAATTCAGAATCTTTTTCCAGTTCTTTTATATCCTTAATGGTTAAAACCGTTTCTGAAAAAAAATCATATGGAGTAAGCTCCTCTGCATAAACCGCATCAAATATATAATTTACCAAAGAATTTTTATCCAGTTTTCTTAAACAGTAGGTGGTCCACTCGTCATTATCAGGATTCTTTATAATAACATTATTAATGATGGTATCTGCAATAACTTCATAGTTTTCAGGCTGATCTGCTTCCATCTGAAACGTTTCTTTAGGTTGATTATCGCAACCAAAAAAAATGAATAATAATACTGCAATAAAAGATAATTGTTTCATATCATTTTGTTTAAAGGATTATGGTCTGTTGAAATTTAATCTCATTCCTTTTTTTCCTTCATGGAAATGCCCTTCTTCAAAAACAATGTTTCCATTGACAATTGTATGTGTAATTTTAGATTTAAAAACCTGACCTTCGAAGGGAGACCAGTTACATTTATAAAATATATTGTTTTTTTGAACAGTCCATGGGTTGTTTAAATCAACCAGCACCAGGTCAGCATGGTACCCCTCACGAATATAACCTCTTTTATCGATTTGGAAGATATCCGCAGGAGTATGGCACATCTTGGTTGCAATTTCTTCGAGTGTTATTTTTTGCTGATGAAATAATTCTAACATCGCAACAAGTGAATGCTGCACAAGAGGCCCTCCAGATGGCGCTTTGAAATAGCTGTTTTGTTTTTCATCCCATGTATGCGGGGCATGATCGGTGGCCACAACATCAATCTTATTGTTTTTTAATCCGTCTAACAGCGTATCTCTGTCTTTTAATGTTTTTATTGCAGGATTCCATTTAATGCGTGTGCCATATTTTGGGTAGTCAGCATCTGAAAACCACAAATGATGAACACAAACTTCAGCTGTAATTTTCTTATCCTTAGAAGGAATGCTATGGTTTAATAAACTCATTTCTTTAGCTGTGCTCAAATGCAAAATATGTAAACGGGAGTTGTATTTTTGGGCTAACTCAACGGCTAATGATGATGATATGTAGCAAGCCTCTTCGCTTCTTATCATAGGGTGGTACTGAACAGGTACATTTTCGCCAAACTCTTTTTTAAATTTTATGATATTATTATTTATTGTGGTTTCATCTTCACAATGGGTAGCTATAAGTAATGGAGATTCAGCAAAAATACCGGACAGGGCCTTTTTGTCATCAACAAGCATATTTCCGGTCGAAGACCCCATAAATACCTTAACTCCACACACCTCTTTTGGATTGAGCTTTTTTATCTCGTTAAGATTATCATTGGTAGCCCCAAAATAAAAGGAATAGTTGGCTAACGATTTTTGTGCTGCCAGATTATATTTTCCCGCCAGCAATTCCTGGTTTGTTGCTTGAGGTATGGTATTGGGCATCTCCATATATGAAGTAACTCCTCCTGCAATTCCCGCTTTCGATTCTGTATAAATATCTGCCTTATGAGTTAGTCCCGGCTCCCTGAAGTGCACTTGATCATCAATGATGCCGGGGAAAAGATACTTGCCGTTACCATCAATTACTTGCTTAACCGGACCAATATTTTCATCCTTAGCCGAAACTATTTTACTTATTTTACCCTGGTCAATGAGTATATCACAGTGTTTTTGGGTGCCTTCATTTACTATTATAATATCTTTAATAAGAAGATCCATATATATATCATGTATGAAGTTTTTATATTTCTTTTTTATAATTTCTAAAAAAACTATTGACCTTCATTTTAATAACTCCCCAAACGGCTTCGTTAAATATTCCACCACTCATTTTGGATGCTCCCTCTTGTCTCTCTGTAAAGATAATGGGAATTTCTACAATTTTAAACCCAAGTTTCCAGGCGGTAAATTTCATTTCAATCTGAAAGGCATACCCTTTGAGTCTGATTTTTTCTAGATTAATGGACTCCAATACTTTTCGTTTGTAGCACTTAAAACCAGCTGTCGTATCTTTTATTTTCATTCCGGTTATTAATCGCACATAATATGAGGCAAAGTAAGACATAAGCACTCTGCCCATTGGCCAGTTAACAACATTAACGCCGGAAATATATCTGGATCCGATGGCAAGATCTGCTCCTCCCTCATAACATGCTTTATAAAGTCTTACCAGGTCATCCGGGTTATGAGAGAAATCAGCATCCATCTCAAAAATAAAATCATATTTATTATCTAAAGCCCATTTGAAACCCCTAATATATGCGGTTCCTAATCCTGACTTGCCCTCTCTTTCAATTAAGTGCAATCTTTCAGGATATTCATTTTGCATTTTTTTTATAATATCCGCAGTGCCATCAGGCGAATTGTCGTCTATAATTAATAAATCAAAATAAACACTTAATGAAAAGATATGATTAATCATCTTCTCAATATTTTCTATTTCATTATAAGTTGGAATGATTACTAGATTTGTAGACTTATTCATTTTTACAAAGTTAATAGTATTTTATATAAAGCGAAGATATAACATTTATTTCAAATAACTGATTTTATAGTGATTTGAGCATAAAATATAAAATTTATTTTTCTACTAATCAGCGGGTTGTGATTTTTAGAAAAATTAGTTCGGAAAATCGGTAGGTTAATTAAAACATAAATGTATATTTGCACTCCCAATTCGGGAAAAAAGTTCTACCAAATAGGATAAAAAAACTTCAAAAAATATTTTTAATATTTTTGTCAAAAGATTTGGAAAATAAGATTTAAAGTTTTTATATTTGCAGCCGCTTTCGGAGAGATGAATAAAGCA
>Ga0209936_1000135_pt1 | contig 46206 bp, 35 predicted proteins | sample SalPonR1_A_D1_MG_FD_185694 | JGI IMG/M metagenome (GOLD analysis project Ga0209936, IMG submission 185694) | Salt pond soil microbial communities from South San Francisco under conditions of wetland restoration - Salt Pond MetaG R1_A_D1_MG... ...
GAGAGTGCCGGCTTGGCACATACGTCGTAGACATTGATAAGGTCGATATCCCCCTCTTCGGCAATGATCGTTTTCAGAAGATGCGTATAGGTGAGAATGCCGTAGGCGTCGTGCCTGTCGTGACGCTCAACCACGAGGCTCTTCACCCCGCGCTCTTTCATCACCAGCAGCGCATCGCGCAGCGTGCTGAACGGCGAGATGGTCACCACATCAGTGATCATGACATCCCGGACCTGTTTCTTCGCCATTGTCTAGATCTCCTCATCCAGATTGTGCAGATGCTGTTCAAATTTCATGACCTGGGACATATCGATTCCGGTGAGATGGTCAATGCCCATGCTGAACGCAATGCCGCGGGAATCCCCCTCCTGCATGAGCACGTCGCGCACCGCCTTCAGAATGGGCTGCGACAGTGGTTTTGCCACCACCATGAGCAGTACCGACTGGTTGCCCTCGAAGGTCATGCCCAGAAACGTTTTGCGGCTCTCGTCGCCGATGCCGCGCCCGGTCAGAATGGTGATGCCCGTGGCGCCCGCCAGCCGGGCCTTGTCGATGGCAGCCTGCTCAAGCTCGTCCGGCGCGATCACCACTACGGCACAGAATTTCATGAGTCTGATCTCCTCTTGTTCGATGCCGCCTCAACCATCAGGGCATACAGCATCACGGAAATAATGGGAAAAATGGAGGCGAAGGCAATCAGTCCGAAACCGTCCAGCAGCGCGCTGCGCCCGTCAATCGAACTGGCAAGCCCGATGCCGAGGGCGGTAATCAGCGGCACTGTGACTTCGGAGGTGGTCACGCCACCCAGATCAAAAGCCAGGGCGGTAATATAGCGTGGTGACACGAAGGTCAGCACCAGCACCACAAAGTAAGCGAACAGTATGTACTGGTGAATCGAGTGGCCCTCTATAATGCGGAACACGCCGACGCAGATGCCGACGGCGACACCCAGCGCCACCATGATGCGGATCACGTTGCCTTTGAGTTTGCCCGGTGCCGCCTGCTCGGCCTGATCACCGATGGCGATCAGCGCGGGTTCCGCCATGGTGGTGGCAAAACCGATCAGAAAGGCGAACAGCAGGATGAGCAGGTTCTGGTTCCTCTCGATGAGCTGCTCAGCCATCAATGTACCGACCGGAAACAGCCCAAGCTTTAGGCCCACCACGAACGCGTAAAGACCGAACAGCACCAGCAGGAAGCCCAGCCCGACGCGCACGGCGTTTGCCAATGGCTTGCGCAACACCAGGTACTGGAAGAAGAGCACGACCACGATCATGGGCAGGATGTCGCGCAGCATCGTCGCCAGGTCAATAAGCATGCGCAGGGCCCAGTGCACCTCGCGCGCGCCCGATTCAGCGAGGCTGACCGCCTCAGTGCCCGCCAGATTGTAGACCCAGATACCATAGAGCTGGACGCTGATCATCGGCACCATGACGGCAAGCGCCACCAGCCCGAAACCATCGCGCAGCGTGTTGCGCCCGGCAATGGAGTTGGCCAGACCGATCCCCAGCGCGGCGATCAGGGGCACGGTGACGATATTGGTGGTGACGCCACCGGAGTCGTAGGCCAGGCCGACAATCTCCGCCGGTGCAAACCAGGTGATGCAGAGCACGATGACGTAGCCGCCAATCATCAGCCAGTGGATAGGCCAGCCATACACAATGCGCAGTATGCCAAGGGCGATCACTGCACCGACGGACAGGGCCACGATCATCCGCAGGGTAAAGCCGTTGACCCGACCCTCGCTGATCTGTTCTGCCTGCTCGGCCACGGCGATCAGTGCCGGCTCAGCCACCACAGCGGCAAAGCCAAGCGAAAAACCGAAGATCATCAGCAGCAGTACGGAGCCGCGGCGCGCAAACTGGTTGGCGAGACTCTTGCCGGCAGGAAAGATGCTCAATTCCAGCCCCTGCAGGAAGAGGGCGATACCGATGGCCACAACCAGCAAACCCAGGCACAGACTCAAAAGATCCGGCGGCAGCGAGCGGAAAATCGCCAGCTGGAAGAATGCGACCACCAGAACGATGGGCAGCAGGTTGCGCGATGCATGGAGGAATTGCGCGTAGAGCTGCGTCAGGAAGTACTGCAAGGGTAACCGTCCGGCCAGAGCAACCGACCCAGTATAGCGTCGGCGAGAGCAGGCGTCAGTCGCTATACCGTGGACGCGTTACAGCAGGTCCCCCAGGCAGATCCCCGCCCCGCGCGAGCTGGCGTGGGCGAGCAGCAGCTCGGCGGTGGCGAGGGCATCGCCAAGGGCATTGTGCGCCGCGTGGTCACCCAGGCCATAGCGCAACCGGCAGCCTGTCAGCGTGAGATCGCCGGTGCCGGGGGTGATGCCGCGGCGCCGCAACAGGCGCTGCTCGGCCCGCAGCGTATCCACCCAGGGCAAAAGCAGCGGAGCCCCGTGACAGGTATGGGCGAGGGGGTCGAGAAATGCCAGGTCGAGACGGCCGTTGTGAAACACCAGAATCCGGCCGCGGGCGGCGTGCAGCAGTGCCGCCAGCGCGCTTTCCGGTGACTCGCCATCCACCAGATCCAGGTCCCGCAGCTGGTGGATTACCGCACTTTGCCCCACGCTGCTGTGCGCACGCAGGATTCGGTGGGTCGCGCTGTCCAGCTCGATCGCCCCGGAACGGATTACCACCCAGCCCAGGCTGAGTAATTCACCCTGGCGCGGGTCCAGCGAGGACATCTCGGCATCGACCACCAGAAACTCCAGCGATCGCCAGTCTGTTCGTGCCGGTGGCAATCCGCCCTGCCAGCAGTCCTGCAGCACGCCGGGCCGCAGGTGCCTGCGCTGGCGAAAACGCGCCAGACGCAAAGCGAGCAGCTGCGGCGCCAGCATGCTCAACCCATGCCGGCGCGGTAGGTCTGACGCACGGCGGACTGGGCTTCATCGATAATAGTGAAGGCATCGCGCAGCTGTTCCCGCGCCAGCCGCGGCAACTCCCGGGGGTTGAGGAAGTTGTCCACCGCGGCGCCGGCGGCGATCTGCTCGCACTGATGCCGAATGCGCTGCTGCTGCACGCAGTGCAGGGCATCCGCCAGATTGCGACCGTCGCCGATGCTCAGGTGACGCGCTTCGGTCAACGCGTCCAGGCGTTCCCGGGTGTTCACCGCGCTCACCTGACGCGCGAGGGCGTGCAGGCGCACGATCTCCGTGATCGGCAGCACACCGCGCTTTTTCAGGTTCAGGCTGTCGCGGTGCTCGCCATCGCGATCGACCACAAAACGACGGAAAATCCCCAGCGGTGGCTTGCTTGCCAGGACGTTGGCCGCCAGCGCCGCGAGGAAAATGGTGTCGCGCGATGCGCGGCGCAGCATGGTGTTCTGCAGCGCGGTGCACAGCCTGTGGTCGCCGTGGATGGCGCGCAGGTCAAAGAAGATGCTGACACGCATCACCGCTGCAGGAGTTGGTGCACGCGTCCAGCTGGCCACCGTGTCCTGCCATATCGCCAGCGGCTGGCGCCAGCTGTCGGTGGTGGCCATGACGCCGCCGGGGCAGTAGGCATAGCCGCAGGCCGCGAGACCGTCACACACCCGCTGCGCCAGCGCCGCATACCAGCCGTGCTCCGCGGCCGGCACCAGGTCGCTGATAACAATGCCGTTGTCCTGATCCGCGCAGAGCAGCTGCTCACCCCGGGCCTGTGAGCCAAAGGCCAGCCATGCCCAGGGTCCTGGCGCCGGGCCCAGCTCGCGCTCGGCCAGCTGGATCAGGCGCAGCGTCACCGCGTCGCTGATGGCGGTGAGCAGCTGTGACACCTGTTCGGCGAGCATGCCGGTCTGTACCCAGGTCAGCAGTTGATCCGGCAGCCCGGTGAGCAGTTCGCGCAGGCCGTCCACGCTGTCCTGGCGCGACAGGTGCTGCACCAGATACACCGGATCGTTGCGCCGCGCCAGAATCAGGTCGGAGGTGGTGATGATTCCCCGGATATCCCCCTTATGAAGCACGGGCAGGTGGTGATACCCGTGCTGCGTCATGCGCAGGGTCGCGTTGAAGACGGTCTCCTCCTCGCCGATGCTCTGTGGATCTGGCGTCATGATTTCGCGCACCGGCGTGTGGGTTGGCAGCGCCGCCGCCACACAGCGGCTGCGCAGGTCGCGGTCGGTCACAATGCCCAGCAGCTGTCCGGCCTCGGTCACGAACACGGAGGACACCCGCCGCTCGGTCATGGCAGCGGCCACCGTCTGTATGGGCGTCTCCGGGGCAACGCAGAGCAGGTCCGTCGTCATCATGCCCGCGACCGGGGCCAGCAGGGGATTGTCATCCGGCATATAGCGTGCAGCGCGGCGCAGGCGACGGCTGCGCTGGCGACTGAAGTAGCGGTCGAAGTCGCGGTTGGCGGCGCGCAGCCGCTCGTAGGCGGCGTCCGGCAGCAGATAGATCAGAGCATCTTCAATCACCGTGGCGTGTACCACTTCCGCATCGGCATTCAGGCCGCCAATGTGGAAGCTCTCGCCTTCGCCGAGCCGGTCGAGCAGCTTGTTGCTGTCATTGCGCAGGTCCACCGCGCCGCTGCGCAGGAGGCGCAGGCCCATGGGCCGGGTCGCGACGTCAAAGCGCTCGGCCTGAGGGTGATAGGAAATCTTCAGGGCCGCGACCGCCTCCTGCAGCTGCGCTTCATCCAGCACATCGAAGGGCAGCGACTGGCGCAGGAATCCGGCCACGCTGGCCAGCTCCGCGGGCGGCGTCGTCATCGGCGCAGCTCCCGTTCCCGGGGAGCGGCGAACGCGGTCCCCGTCTCGGCAAAGTACAGTGCCCCCGCGGCCCGGGCCACCAGCTGAAGCTGTGCATCTGCCGGCAGATCGCCGGGCAGCGGCAGCACCCAGGTTCTGCCATCGTCACCGCGTGCCTCCAGGGCGCGTGGCGAGGCGGCCGCGTCACTGTCGGCGGTCTGCTCCCGGGCCGACGCAGACACGGCCAGCTTCACCCCGTCCAGCGGATGCGAGGCCGTGAGCCGCAGCTGCGGCGAGGCGCCGGACTCTGCCTCGATGCGCAGCCAGAGCTCCGCGTTCTTCAGCTCGCAGCTGCCGCTGGCGTAGCGGCAGTTTGACTGTGCCAGCAACGGGTAGGACTGTCCCGCCTGTGCTGGCGCTGCGCGCTCGCCGATCAACTGGCCCACCGCGAACCAGGCCAGTATGGCCATGACCGGGGCCACCAGCAGCGCGACGATGACGTGTCTGTTGCTAAACATGTGCTCAGTGATCCACTGCGGCTTCGGCGCCGGCGGGGACGCGGATATGCTGGACCAGCTCGCGCACCTCGGCCGGCGGTGCCTGGGTCACGGCGGTGACGCCGAAGGCAACCGCGAAGTTGACCAGTGCGCCCACCGCACCGAAGGCGTTCGGTTCAATGCCCAGGAACCAGTTTTCCGGCATATCGCCGAGGAAAGCGGTGGAGGCGACGAACATGATGCCCTTGTGCTGAAACACGTAGAACAGCGTGACACCGAGCCCGGCAAGCATGCCGGCAATGGCGCCCTCCTTGTTCACCCGGCTCGAGAAGATGCCCATCATCAGTACCGGGAAAATAGATGAGGCCGCGAGGCCAAAGGCCAGCGCCACTGTGCCGGCGGCAAAGTCAGGCGGGTTGAAGCCAAGATAGCCCGCGCCGACAATGGTCACCGCCATCGCCACCCGCGAGGCCAGTAGCTCATTCTTCTCGCTGATCCCCGGCCTGATCATGCCCTTCAGCAGGTCGTGGGAAATGGCGGACGAAATGGCCAGCAGCAGTCCGGCGGCGGTCGACAGGGCCGCTGCGAGACCGCCGGCCGCCACCAGCGCAATGACCCAGTTCGGCAACTGCGCAATTTCCGGGTTCGCCAGCACAATGATGTCCGGGTCCACCGTGACCAGCTCGTTGGTTTGTGGGTTGGCGCTGTAATACATGTCGCCGTCGTTGTTCTTGTCCTCGAATTCCAGCAGGCCGGTCGTCTCCCAGTTCCGGAACCACTCTGGGCGATCCTCGTACTGCAGATACTGACCGGGCTCCGGCTCAATGGTCTGCATCAGGTTGAGTCGCGCCATGCCGGCCACTGCCGGTGCGGTGGTATAGAGAATGGCGATGAACACCAGCGCCCAGCCCGCAGAGGAGCGTGCATCGCGCACCCGCGGCACGGTGAAGAAGCGGATGATCACGTGCGGCAGGCCAGCGGTACCGATCATCAGCGACGCGGTGTAGGCGAACATGTTGAGCTTGGACAGACGCACATCCGTGGTGTATTCGTGGAAGCCGATATCCATGACCATCTGGTCGAGCTTGTCGAGCAGGTAGGTATCCGTGCTCGCCAGGGTGCTGCCGAGACCGAGCTGGGGAATCGGGTTCCCCGTCAGCTGCAGGCTGATGAAGATGGCGGGAATGGTGTAGGCCAGAATGAGCACGCAGTACTGCGCGATCTGGGTATAGGTGATGCCCTTCATGCCGCCGAGGACCGCGTAGAAAAACACAATGCACATGCCGATCAGCAGGCCGATGTTGTAGTCCACCTCGAGAAAGCGCGAGAAGGCAACGCCGATGCCTTTCATCTGGCCGATAACGTAGGTCGTCGAGCAGATGATGAGACACAGAACGGCCACCGCCCGCGCGGTGCGCGAGTAGAAGCGGTCACCGATGAACTCCGGCACCGTAAACTTGCCGTATTTGCGCAGGTAGGGCGCCAGCAGCAGGGCCAGGATGACGAAGCCGCCGGTCCACCCCATGAGGAACACGGAGCCGCCGTAGCCCATGTACGCAATCAGGCCGGCCATGCCGATAAAGGAGGCCGCGGACATCCAGTCCGCCGCCGTGGCCATGCCGTTGGCGACCGGGTGAATGCCACCGCCGGCCACGTAGAACTCCTTGGTGGAGCCGGCGCGCGACCAGATGGCGATGCCGATGTAGATGGAGAAGGTGAAGCCGACAACCAGATAGGTCAGGGTCTGCAGTTCCATGGCGTCAGTCCTCCTCGACGTCGAATTCGCGATCGAGGACCGCCATGCGCCAGCGGTAAATGAAAATCAGCACGACGAACACATAGATGGCGCCCTGCTGGGCAAACCAGAAGCCGAGCTTGTAGCCGCCAATCTGGAACTGGTTGAGCGCATCCACCAGCAGGATGCCGCAGCCGAAGCTGACCACAAACCAGACGATCAACAGTTTCAGCATCAGCGCGAGGTTACGGTGCCAGTAGGCCCTGGCCTGTTCTTCTGTCATTTTTTTCGCCATTTCCGGCTCCTTCTGGGTTGTTGCGTGAGTCTGCGCGCCGCTTTATGGCGCTGTTTACCGCTATCGATCAGAAAACGTATTTCACGGCCATCTGTAGCCGCATCATGTCGCCGTCGCGCCCGTCCTGCAGTTCGCGGCCGGCCATCATTACCTCTCCGCCGAGTAGCAGCCCCGGGGCAGCAGCATAGAGCAGATTGGCGTGTATGGAGTGGTAGGACTTCGCCAGTGCCTCTGCGGGGAGGAACTCGGTGGCTGAGGGGTTGTCTGCCCCCATGGCGGACAGCGACAGGGTGCTGCGCCAGCTCGGAGTCCAGTGGTGACGATAGGCGGCGTAGGCACCCCACTGATTGAACGTCTCGATGCTGCCATCACTGCCGCTGCCCACGTAGGCATCATCGAAGGCGTTCAGACCGAGATAGCGTCCCATGGCATCGCCATAGCTGAACATGAAGCGCAGGTCGTCGGCACCGAGCGGCAAAACGCCGGACAAACTGAGGCCGTAACCGTAAGCGGTGTCGCTATCGGCCAGGGCGCCGCCGGCATTGCGCGCGTCATAGGCCAGCTGCCGCACCACGCCGGCCAGCGACCAGTCGAGCCCACCCTGCGTTCCGTTATAGCGCGCCACCAGGTCGGGCATGAGCTCGTTATCGTCGAGGCGGACACTGGCGTCGTTCAGCCGCACCCGGGTGATGGCGTTCTCCACCGCGAGCTGCAGGCCACCCGAGGTCCAGCGCACCTGTGGCTGGCGGCCAAATGCTGTGCCCGCCGGGCCGACGAAATCAAGTAGGTCGGGCAGGCTGGCCACGTTGTAGAAAGTAGACCAGTTCTGACCGGCCATGATCGACTTGCCCGGGGCATACTCCCAGGCCACGAAGGCATGCCGGATGCGCGCGGCGAAGCTGTTGGACACGCGCTCGTCGCCCTGTGCCCCGAGCAGGAAATCCAGCTCGACATGGGAGCTGAGGCGTCCGGCCCCGGTTTCGGTCGCGGTGTCGAAGAAAAACCGCGAGGTCTTCGCGTGCAGGTTGGTGCGGCTGGTGCTGTTGCCGCTGCCATCCGGGCCTTCCACGGGGATCAGTGCCGGCACGAACAGGTCATCCATGATGGGTGGCGGACTGCCCTCGGCATAGCGGCTGGCAATGGCATCCAGCTGTATGTAGCCACCATAGCGCAGGCGGGTTCCTTCGGGCATGGTTCGCGCGGCATTGAGCTCATCGCGGCTCGCCCAGTCGGCTTCAACGGTCTCGGAATGCAGTCTGTCGGGTGCCGCACTGGGGGCCTGCGTCTCGGCACGCAGAGTGGCCAGCGCCGTCTGCATCTGTGCCAGCTGTGCCTCCAGCGCGGCGATGCGCGCATCCGTGTCACTGGAATCTGCCGCGGCGCTGCCTGCCAGCAGCAGACCGGCACCGATCATCGTCAGTCTGTGAACCCCGGGTCTGTTCATATTGCCGGTCCTCGTTCGGTTGCTGTTGTCGGGGCGAATCGGCCGGGAGACGCCCTTGCACGATGACGTTGTATCGCGTCGCCGGCGAGGTGAATATTAGACCTTGGTATAAGACCGTTTCCGCGACAGCGGGGAGAACCGTAAAAAAGGCGGGCAAGCGGGGGCTTTACAGCGCGCTCAGGGCTGACGAGAATGCAAAAAAGAAGCCGAAGAACAACACGATAAATACAGCCCCGGGCGCAGGGGCCGGCACAGGCACCTTATGTCAGTAACAGGCAGTTCACCGTTGTCCGGGTCATCATCGTCGCGAACCATCGTGATTGCCGATGATCATCCGCTGTTTCGCCAGGCGCTCATGCAGGTGCTTGACGACCGGTTTCCCGGCGCACTGCTGCACGATGCCGAAGACGTTGGCACGCTTCAGGGCGTTCTCGATACCTGTGGTGAGGTGGACCTGCTGTTGCTGGATCTGCACATTCCCGGCGCGGTCGGTCTGTCGGCACTGTCCTGGCTGGTGGGTCAGCGTCCGCAGCTACCGGTGATCCTGGTTTCCGCAAACACGCACCCTGAAACCGTGCGCAAGGCAATCGATCACGGCGCGGCGGCCTTTCTTTCCAAATCCGCCGACGTGGATACCATGGTTGAGTGCATGGAGGCGGTGCTCGACGGCAGTCGCGGTCTGTATCCCGAGCTCGAGGCGTCTGCCGACGGCGTCGACCTGTCGGCTCTCGACACCGCCGCCGCGCTGGGCAGCCTGACGCCACAGCAGTTCCGGGTGCTGAACATGCTCGCCGATGGTCTGCTGAACAAGCAGATCGCCCATGCGCTGGAGGTCAGGGAAGCAACAGTGAAAGCGCACATTACGGAGGTTTTCCGCAAGCTTGGGGTGCACTCGCGCACACAGGCGGTGCTCGCCCTTGGCAGCCTCGTGATCGCGCCGCCGGATGCGCTGTCGCGGCCGCCGGGCGCCTGAGTCTACCTGGATGCGGGGCCCTTCAGGGCGCGCGGTGACTGCTGACGGCAGCGCCGTCGCGCGCGTCGAGCAGGGCACGCAGCAGGGCACGCAGCCGCGCCGGATTGACCGGCTTGGGCAGGAAGCGATAGCCCACGGTCTGCGTGGCAAGGCGCGTGTCGGCGCCGTCGTCGGCACTGATGATCACCGCATCGGGCAGGGGTGGCGTAAGCTCGCTGCACACCGCGCGCAGCGCGTCGATCCCGGTGTCGCCAGCATCCAGATGATAATCTGCCAGTACCACATCCACGGGCGCCTGCAGCAGGGCGTCACGCAGGCCCTGGCGATCGGCTACCGCGCGCACCTGGCAGCCGAAGGATTCCAGCATCGATAGCATGGCGCTGCGCACACGGGCATCGTTCTCCAGGCAGAGCACCCGTGCACCGGCGAGTTCTGCCTGGCCGTGGTTTTCGGCCCCGGGTACAGACAGCCGGGCCTCGCCCCGCGGCAGGGTGATGGAAAACAGGGTGCCGCGGCCGGGCGCGGATTCCAGGCGCAGAGGCAGGTCGAGGAGTTCTGCGTAGCGGCGCACGATGGCCAGACCGAGCCCGAGCCCCTCGTCATCGCGACCGCCGCCATCGAGGCGCTCGAACTCGTCAAAAATGCGCACCTGATCCTGCGATGAGATGCCCGGTCCGCAGTCGATCACCTGCAGTTCCGCCCCTGCGTTCCGGCGCCGCAGCCCGAGCAGGACATCGCCCGGCGCGGCATATTTGATGGCGTTGCCGAGCAGATTCTGCAGCACCCGGTAGACCAGCGCACGGTCACTGTATAGCCACAGTGAACCGGGGCGGCAGCGCAGGCGCACGCCGGCGCGGCGAGCGGCGGGGCCAAACTCGTCTGCCAGCTGCCGCAGCAGCGGTGCCGCGGCGAAGTGCTCCCGCTGCGGACGCTGGTGACCGGCGTCCAGGCGCGCCATCTCGCGCAGCTCCCCAATCAGCTGTTCGGCACGCTGCAGCGCATCGTCGATCTGGCCGAGGGTCGGCGCCAGCGCATCTTCCTCTGCGTTGCGGCTGCGCAGGGTGCTGAGAAACAGCCGCGCCGCATTGATCGGCTGCAGCAGGTCGTGACTGGTTGCCGACATGAAGCGACTGCGGCTCAGATTGGCCTCGCGCAGGCGTGTTTCCGCCGCCGCCCGCAGGCGATTTTCCCGCCGCAGCTCAGCGTTGCTCTCGCTGAGGCTGCGGCTACCCGAGGCCACCCGTGCCTCCAGCTCCTGCTTGGCATCTTCCAGCTCGGCCACCATTTCCCGGTAGTCGGTGACATCAACAAAGGTCGTGACAAAACCGCCGTTGGGCATGGTATTGCCGCGGATATCGATGACCCGGCCGTTGGGCATGCGCCGCTGCAGACGGTGCGGGCTGCCCTGGCGCAGCCAGGCGAGCCGTCGCGCAATCTGGTCATCGGGTGATTCACTGCCGCCGAGAATGCCGCGCTGCGCGTTGAAGCGATACACTCGCTCGATAGGGCAGCCCACATAGAGAAAGCGCGGCGGGTAGTCGAACATCTGCTCATAGCGGCTGTTCCAGGCCACCAGTCGCAGGTCGCTGTCGACCACCGACACCCCCTGCAGCATGGATTCCACCGTGGCTTCCAGTAGCTCGCGATTGAACCGGTACTGCTGGTTGGCGTCGCCGATCAGGCCGGCGAGATCGCTGAAGGCCAGCTGCCGACTGTCCTCCAGCTGCTGCAGGACCCGGCGCGCCGAGGCCGCACCGATCACGCCGGCCAGCAGGGATTCGACCTGCTGCACCACAAAGCGGGGGGCGCGATCGGCGATCAGCAGCCGCTGCTGGTAGCGGTCTTCCAGCTCCCGCCACAGTCGCTGGTAGGCCTCGTCACTGATAAAGGGCAGCAGCAGAGCCTGCAGCTGGCCCAGGCGCAGAGGGCTGAGCGCGAGCGCCTCGACGCTGTCGCCGGTCGGGATCGGCGAGTCCTCATCGAGAAAGGCGTGCGCCTGGCGCAGGTCGGCGGCCGAGGGGCGCAGGAGGAGCGACAGCAGCAACATCAGCAGGGCATTGCCGCCAAGGCTGATCAGCGTGGCCAGGGCGAGGGGCACGGGTAAGGTCTGCGCCATCGCGGTGTCCGTGGCCAGTGTCGGCGCCGGCATGTCGGGCTGGACGGCCGGCAGCGCCGCGAGGAGAAACCAGAGCGACAGGCCGAGCAGGAGTCCGGCCATGACCGCCACGCCCTGTGCCCGCCGCCAGTAGAGTCCGGCGAGCAGTCCGGGGGCGAGCTGTGCGGCGGCGAGAAAGCAGATAAAGCCGATATCCGACAGCCAGGGAATCCCGGCCAGCCAGCGCGCCACCCACCAGGCGGCAAGCAGAATGGCGACAATGGTCAGCTGGCGCACCCGTCGCAGATTCTCACCCAGTCGCAGGATGAGCTCACTGGAATCGCCGCGCAGCCGCAGCAGCACGGGCACGGCAATCTCGTTGGTGATCATGATGGCGAGGCTCACGGTGGCAACGATGACCATGCCGGTCGCTGCGGAGATGCCGCCGATAAACACCGCCAGCGCCAACCAGTCAGCGTCATAGGCCAGTGGCAGCCACTGTATGAACACATCCGGGCTCGGCAGGCCCGAGGCGCCGCCTGCCTGCACGGCGCCGCCGAGCGAGCTGATCGGCAGCGCCAGCAGCATGAACAGCGCAAGATAGGCAGGAAATACCCAGCGCATCAGGCGCGCATCGGCCAATCGCTGTACCTCCACCACGATGACGTGAAACTGGCGCGGGAGGCAGAGGATGGCGAGAGCACTGAGCAGCGTATGTGCAAGAAATTCGGCCGACAGCAGCGACGCCTGTGGCACCGGAAATGCCGGCGTAGCGCCACCGGGCACGGTCACGCTGCCCAGCTTGACCAGCGCGAATACCGCGACCGCGATGAAGGCGAGGAGCTTCACCAGCGATTCCACTGCAATGGCGTTCATCACGCCCGGATGGCGTTCGCGGCCATCGAGACGCCGGGTGCCGAACAGCAGGGTGAAGGCCGCCAGCAGCACCGCAATCAGCAGGGTGGTGTCGCCGCTGTCGTGCGCCAGGGGGGCACCGCGATCGGCTACCATGACGGCCCAGGCCTGATCCAGCGCGCGAAACTGCAGCGCGATATAGGGCAGCATCGCGGCAGTGGCCACCGCCGTGACCAGGATCGACAGTGACTGGCGCTTCCCGTAGCGGGCGCCGAGATAGTCGGCAATGGAGGTGACGCGATGGCGCACGCCGAGGCTCACCAGCCGCGCCAGAACTGGCCAGCCAAACAGGCACAGCAGAATGGGCCCAAGATAGACCGGCGCATGGCTCCAGGGCTGGGCGGTGGAGCTGCCCACCGCGCCGTAAAACGTCCAGGAACTGCAGTAAACGCCGAGAGACAGGGCATACACCCAAGGCCGCAGACGCATATCGCCCACGCTTGCGCCTATCTGGCTGCGCCGGTCGAACCACCAGGCAACGGCAAACAGCAGGCTGACATAGAACAGCGCCAGGCTGAGCAGATTGCTGAGTGAGGTCACGCCGGGCTCCGCGATCAACGGCAGGTGCCCGCGACTTTAGCATAGCGTGGCCGGGTTATTACCGCTTCACTGTTGCTTGACCTTCCTGATGCTCAAACGGGTAATGTCATACTCAGTATCTGATTGGGGAAACGTGCGGTACCTGGCATTGTTCACATACAGGGCGCCGCCGAAGATGGCACCGCTAGCCACACCATCCAGATTGTCCGGGTCAGTGATGCTGCCGACCAGGGTGCCAGTGAGCAGATCCCTGTCCAGCTCGACCACCTGGATTCTGTCGATATCCTCAGGATCCGCAGGGTTGTAGGGCGTCATGATGAAGAGTTTTTTCTGGTGCAGCACGATGCCATCGATAAAGCCCTGCAGCGGAGGCGTCACGATAATCCGGTCAGAGTGACCCGTTAATGGATCCACCCGATAAATGCGGCTGTTACCCGAATTACCGACGATCAGCATCTTGCCGTTTGGCGTAGCGACAATGCCGTTGCCTTTGTAGTTCTCAACAACGTTACCCTCTTCATCCGTGAAAGTGCCATCCTCCAGAAAGTCGCCACTCAATGGGATCGGCAGGGCGTCCTCGTGTCGGGACAGGCGGCCATTCTTCTCAAGCGGCAGCCGGTGCAAAAAGGGCGCCGTGAAATTGGTGAAGTACACCGCATCACGCGTGATGGCCAGATCGTTGATCACCTGGCCGAATCCCGCCAGATCATAGTTGCGCAGCTCTTCGCCGGTGTCTGCATTGAAGACATACGCATTGCCATTCGCACACCCCGCGACAAACAGGTAGTTACTGCGTGGGTCGACGCGCATCCCCAGCTTGAAGCACTGGGTAAAGAGGTCGAAATTTTCCTCCGCGGGGACCAGTATCTCGCCCTCGCCGCTGCGCAGATCCACCTTATAGATGGAGCCGTCAACGGAGCCGGTGTAGGCCCTTGGACCCTTGCCGATGGTGAATCCCTCGGGCGGTGCACCGGTCAATGCCGGGACGGTGGTGGCAAAGGCCTTTGCGCCGCCGCGGTCGGCCTGTGCAGGCAGGGCGCAGGCGGCGATGGCCAGCGCAGCAAAAAGGCGTGTCCTTTTCATACTCGTCATGCTCATGTGATCGTCCTCTCAGGGCTGAGTGCCCGGTTCATCTCGGCGGTAGCCGTAGAGGGGCACGGGCCGCCACTCTGCATGGCGCGAAGGGGGATTGCCTGATGAAATGCTGATATATTGCTGATGCACTCCTGATGTCCGTGTAAGAGGCTGATTTTGTGATGGTTACAGGGCTTTTCATTACGAGCGTATGCGCGCCTTTGGGCAGGAGTCCACAAGGGTGTCGAGGCCGCAGGTGAGCGGGGCGGGTGGTGAGAGTCCGGCGAGCCGCGCGTTCGGCCGCTGGCGATTCCACGCCGAGACCGGTGATCTTGAGGACGGAAGCACCACATGTCGACTGGAGCCGCAGGTTGCGCGGCTCCTGGATTATTTTCTGACCCACCAGGGCATCCTGATCTCCCGGGACACCCTTATCGGCGCGGTCTGGGATGGTCGCGTCGTCTCCGACGATGCAGTCAATCGCTGCATTTCCATCCTGCGTCAGAAGCTTACGCCGGATGACCGCAACGCCTATATCGAAACCGTCATGCGCCGCGGTTTTATCAGTCATTTTCCATCCCCCATCAAGGTCATGGCAGCAGCGGAACCCGTCCCGGCGCTGGACGCCGAGCCCGCGCCGGGGCAGCGCCGATACCGCGCGCACGTCTGGCGGTTTGGGATACTCGCTGCAGTGGCTGGCCTGCTTCTGATCGGCATTGCCGTTTTGCGCAGCGTCGGGACGCCTCCGGCGCCTGGCGCGGTGCCCGTTGTTGCGGTGCTGCCCTACACCTCGGTCGGGCTTTCCGCGGAGAGCGACTTTTTTGCGGTGCACGATGAGCTGCTGACGCAGCCGCAGGTCCTGCCCACGCAGAACATGGCCGCCTACCGGGCCTACCACGACGCAATCGAGCTGCGAAAAAGGGAGACCATCAGTACGCCGGCCTATCTCGCATACCTGAAAAAGGCCGTGGCACTGGATCCCGGCTTCCTGCGTGCCTGGGCCGAGCTGGCCGGCGCGCTCAGTTTTGCCAATATCCGTGTCAGGGATCCCGCTGTGGTGAGACGCCTTGAAGACATTCTGGAGCGGATGCGCGCAATGGCGCCGCAGTCCTCGGAATATATCGTTGCGCAGGCCTATTACACCTACTACGTGCTCAAGGACTATGAGCGCGCGGCTGCGCTGATCGCCCAGGCACGCCAGATGCGACCCGGCGATACGCTGGTGCTGGAGCTGCAAACCTGGATACAGCGACGCCTCGGCGATTACCCGGGTTTGATTGAGACACTGCGTGAGGCAATGAGCCTCGACCCGCGGAGCGAATACTGGGTCTACCGGCTGGCGATAAATCTTATTGTTGCCCACCGCTATGACGAGGCTGCGGCGGTACTCGACAGCGCACCGATGACCACCTTCAGGCAGGCGGCTCTCGCCAGCCTTCTGCGGGTGAGGCAACACCGTGAACCGTCCCGCCTTCTGCCGGAGCTGATGGCACTGCAGCGTGAGTACGCTGTCCAGGCACCCCCCGTGCAGCTGTGGGAAGCGCACATCGCCGCGAGAGATTATCGTGGCGCCACGACCGTGCTTGACGCCATGCAGCGGGACGGGGTCAGCGGGGAGGATTCGGGTGACAGTTCGCTGATTGATCTTAATCTCGCCCGCACCATTACCGCGCGCCTGCAGAATCATGACGCGGCGATTGGCGATCTGCTTGCCGCAGCCAGAGCCAGGGTAGACGTACAGCAGGCGGAAGGTCGCTATGCGTTTGCGCCCGGCGCGGACCTCGCGCTGGCGCTTCTGGCTACCCCAGACCCCCTTGGCGGCACGGCCGGAGTCGAGCAGCGGGTTCGCAGCTGGCAGCGGGGCGCGAGCAAAGACCTGGCGGACCTGACCAACAACCGGCATCTTGCCTGCCGTGCGCTGGCGATGGCCGGGGCGGTTGCTGCAAGCCTGGAATGTCTTACCGCGGCGCTCGGCGCGCCCAGTCTGGTGATGCCCTTTATCGAGCCCTTTCTCCCGTATTACGACCCGATCCGTGGCGATGCCAGATTTGAACGATTTCTGAATGATCTCGAACGCGTCTGAGGCCACCGGGGGCACGAGTGTATGCTGATGGCGCTGTCTCTGGTAAACCAGCGTCAGGCCCTTTAACAAAGAGCGAGAAAACCATGCCAATAAACACCCGCCGAAACCGGCTATTGATGCTTTGCCTGCTGATGCCCGCCATGTTGATGGCAGGTGGCTGCACGTCGGACGAGACGTCGCCTGGCCCTGCCACTGCCACTGCGACGGACCCGGAACGGCAGCGTCTGCAGGCCATTGCCGAGCGCGTCACCATCATGCGCGATGACTTCGGCGTGGCGCATATCTACGCCGATACGGACGCCGATGCCGCCTTTGGTTTTCTGTATGCGCAGGCCGAAGATGATTTTCCGCGCATCGAGCGCAACTACATCTGGGCCACCGGTCGCCTGGCGGAGGTCGAGGGCGAGTCCGCGCTATATAGTGATCTGCGGGCAAGGCTCTACATGACCCAGGACGAGGCGCGGGCCGCTTACGAGGCCTCGCCCGAGTGGCTGCAGGCCCTGTGCGACGCCTTTGCCGACGGCCTGAATTATTACCTTGCCACGCATCCCGAGGTGCAGCCGCAGCTGCTGACGACTTTCGAGCCCTGGATGCCCTTCTACTTTTTCGAGGGCTCCATCGGCGGTGATATCGAGGCCATTGGCCTGCCCGGCATCAAGGCGTTCTATTCGCAGGCCGGGGAGCGGGTGGACGAGCTGCCGGTCGCCTCGGCGCCGGCAACGATGCAGACCCCACGCATGGCACAGCGTCAGCCCGCCGCGGCGCCGCTGTCGCAGACCATCTTCGAAGAACCCGCCGGTTCCAATGGCTTCGCCGTGACCGGTGCCAAATCCGAATCCGGCAACGCTATCCTGCTGATCAATCCCCACACCAGCTTTTACTTCAGGGGCGAATATCACGTGGTCAGCGAGGAGGGTCTTAACGCCTACGGCGCCTCCACCTGGGGACAGTTCTTCATTTATCAGGGCTTCAACGACAGCACCGGCTGGATGCACACCAGCACCCGCGCCGATTTCATCGACCACTTCGTGCAGGACGTGGTGAGCGACAACGGCCAGCTGATGTACCGCTACGGCGATGAGCTGCGTCCGCTGGAGGTCATGGAGACGACCCTGCGCTATCGCGATGGCGATACCCTACGGCAGCGGCGTTTTCCGCTGTATCGTACCCATCAGGGACCGATTACGCACAGCATGGAGGGTCAGTGGGTGGCCACGCGCATCAACTGGAATCCGGTGGATGCCCTGCGACAGTCCTATCTGCGCATGAAGACCTCGGACTACGACGACTTCCTCGAGGTCATGAAAATCCGCACCAATTCCTCCAACAACACGGTATTCGCCGATGCCAAGGGCAACATCGCCTACTTTCACGGCAACTTCATGCCGCGGCGCGATCCGCAGTTCGATTATTCCCGGCCCGTTGACGGCAGCAATCCGGCCACTGACTGGCAGGGAGTGCACGCAGTGGAGGAAACCGTGATGCTGGTGAATCCGGCCAATGACTGGCTGCAGAACACCAATGCCACGCCGTTTACGGTGGCCGGGGCTGAAAGTCCTGACCCTGAAGACTATCCCGCCTACATGGCCCCGGACGCGGAAAACTTCCGCGGTCTGCAGGCCGTCAGTCTGCTGGAGGCCACGCCGCCACTGACCATCGACAGCATGATTGCACTGGCCTATGACAGCTACCTGCAGGGATTCGCACAGCTCATACCGGGCCTCGTCTCGGCCTGGGAGGCGAACGCCGACGAGTGGCCCCGGCTGGCGCAGGCCATTGCCGCTCTGCGCGACTGGGACATGCGGGTGAGTGCTGAGTCGGTGCCCATGTCACTGGCGCATTTTTACGGCATGAATGCCGCGCAGCGCATCGAGACACCCGCGGGCATGAGCCGCATGGAGCAGATCAACTGGCTGGGCACCGGCAGCCCGGAGGCTGAGCGCCTCCGCGTGTTCGGCGACACACTGCTTGAGTTGGAAAACGCCTTCGGCAGCTGGGCAACGCCCTGGGGCGAGATCAATCGCTACCAGCGTCTGACCGGCGTTATCGATCATCCGTATGACGATGATTCGCCGAGCCTGCCGGTGGGCATGGCCTCCTCACGCTGGGGTGCGCTGGCGTCCTATGGGGCCCGGGCCTATCCCGGCACGGACCGGATCTACGGTACATCCGGCAACAGCTTTGTCGCCGTGGTCGAGTTCGGGGAACGCGTGCGGGCAAAGTCACTGCTGGCCGGTGGCCAGAGCTCCGATCCGGCCTCTCCGCATTTTGACGATCAGGCGCTGCGCTACATCAACCGGGCGTTCAAAGATGTGGCGTACTACCGCGAGGACGTGGAGAAGCGGGCCGTGAGAACCTATCATCCGGGTGAGTAAGTGGTTCAGGCGAGCCGCGCTGTTGCATCCTTGCAATACGTGTCGATCTCATCCCAGGGTATTTCCACGAAGCCGCCGCGGCCGTCAGGTTTCTTCAGCGCCGGTTGGCATTACCTGATTCCGCCCGGCCGCCTTGCTTGCATAAAGGCACTTGTCCGCCTGTTCCAGCACGTCCTCGGCCGGCTGTCCGTCCGATATCGCGAGACCGATGGACGCCGTTACCACCGACGTACCATCGTCGCGGTACTCGTGATCGATAGCCAGATCCTGTATCTGCTGACGGAGTGCTTCCATGGCAACCCGGCCGCCGCTCATGTCTGTATCGCGCAGCAGCACCAGGAACTCCTCGCCACCGTAGCGGTAGACGCGGTCCGTGCGACGCTTGAGACCCTTCTTCAGACAAGCCGCTACCGCCTGCAGGGCACGGTCTCCGGCCTGATGACCGTAGTGATCATTGAATGACTTGAAGTGATCGAGATCCAGTAACGCCAGCACATAGGGCACACGCTGTTGCTGCAGCTGCGCCAGATCCCGATCCAGGGCGCGGCGGTTGAGTACCGCGGTCAGGCTGTCGGTCTCGCTGTACCGTGTGATAGCCCGATTGGCCTGCTGTAGCGCTTCATTGTCCCGCCGCGTGATTTCCAGTGCCTCGAGTTCACGGAATTTGATGCGGTAGTTCTGTATGGCAATGATCATGGCCAGACCGGTCATGATGCCGACGTTGGTGTAAAGCGCGCGCATGAGGGTGGGCGTGGATTCCGGCATGACCCAGTTCGCCCCGACGGCATAAACGAGGAATGCGCCGCCGAAAAACAGCAGCGCCAGCCAGGGCCGCACAAAAAACATCGCAGACAAAATGAAGACGTGAAGATAGAACAGATCAAAGGCGTCGCGAAAGGCGAGGTTCAGCGTGGCCGTGGCAATCAGCAGACCGCCCACCACAACGATAAATGTCGCAATGACAGGCCCCAGTCGCCGCTCATCCTGTCGCCAGCGCCAGGCGAGGGGAACAATGAGCAGCACTGCCGTCAGCGTTGCAATCCGGAACCCCACCAGCCAGTGGAACAGCGCTGGATCAATCGCGTCCACTCGGAACAGCGCGCCGAGTTCACGAGGGCTCATCGCCAGGTACGTCCGCTCGCGCGACAGGAACAACAGCATCAGAAACGTGACAACACCCGCCAGAATCCATAGGCGCGCCAGGTTCTGCCGATCTATTTCGGCACGCACCGCGCGCTGTCGGCCCTTGTTCGCGATTACTGGCTCTCCTTCCTTATTCAGAAATCTCTCCCTCTGCGTAAACGTGCAGCCGATTGTGCAGGACGCAACGTCCGCGGGGATTGAGCAGGCGTCTGCGGCTGTATATCATCCGGGTCTTCCCGCCGTCCGGATAGCTGCCATGCCTGTACTTTGCTCCTCTCTCTACTTCCGCTTCCGCTTCCGCGCTGCGCTTCGCGGCGTTACCGCGCCCCTGAGCCTTATTTTATCAATGTTGGCGTTGTCCGGCACAGCACTGTCGGCCGCGACCCTGGCCGACACAGCCAGCGCCTCCGGCGCCGCGCATGGCACTCAGCGCATTGGTTCCGGCGCAGATGCCTTTGCCCAGCTTGGCCAGATGCTGCCCACGCCCAACACGTACCGTACGGCGTCGGGGGCACCTGGCCACGATTACTGGCAGCAGCAGGTGGACTACCAGATTGATGCCACCCTGAACGCGGAGGCGCGGCGCATTGACGCCAGTGCACGCATAACCTACCGCAACAACTCGCCGGACACGCTGCGCTATCTTTGGCTGCAGCTCGACCAGAACCGCTTCAAGGCGGATTCCCTCGACCAGCGGTCGCGAACGGTCGCCAAGGACGTGGTCTCCTACCAGGATCTGCGGCAGCATCAGTCGATATCGACCGGCAACTATGGCTACAGTGACCTGAGCTTCAGAATCGCGGGGGAGGCGGTGCCCTTCGTGGTGGTGGACACGCTGGTCCGGCTGGATCTGCCGACGGCGCTGACATCGGGCGCGCAGGTGGTCATGGATGTCACCTGGTCGTTCAATATTGTGGAGCGCGACACCGTGCGCAGTCGCGGGGGCTATGAGAACTTCGACGACTCGGACACGCAGATCTTCTTCCTCGCCCAGTGGTTTCCGAGGCTCGCCGCCTACAGCGACTATGAGGGTTGGCACAACAAGGCCTTTCTTGGCTCCGGCGAGTTCACCCTGGAGTTCGGCAATTACGGCGTCAACCTCACCGTGCCGGACAATCACATCGTGTCGTCGACCGGTGCGCTGAAAAATCCCCGCGAAGTCCTGACCGATGTCCAGAGCGAGCGCCTGGCCAGTGTGAGCAGCGAACGACCGGACTTTATCGTGACGCCGGAGGAGGCGCTGGCGAACGAAAAGACCACGGCGAAAGGCCGCAAGACCTGGCGCTTTGAGGCCGAGAACGTGCGCGATTTCGCCTGGGCGAGTTCCAGCAAGTTCATCTGGGACGCCATGGTCCACGAGCAGCCCGGTGCGCGCCATGACCGGGTGCTGGCGATGTCCTTCTATCCCAACGAGGCAGAGCCGGTGTGGTCGATGTATTCCACCCAGGCCGTTGTCCACACCATGGATGTGTACAGCCGCCTGTCATTTGACTACCCCTACCCGACTGCACAGTCGGTGAATACCTGGCAGGCCGGTGGGATGGAGTATCCCATGATCACCTTCAACGGCTATCGTCCGGATCCCCCAAAATCCACAAACGACGATCCGGCGTCGCCAGAGGCCCGCGCAGAGGCGCAGCGGGCCTACTCGCTGCAGGTCAAGTACGGCCTGATTGGCGTTGTCATCCATGAGATAGGGCACATTTATTTTCCCATGGTGGTCAATTCCGATGAGCGGCAGTGGACCTGGATGGATGAGGGGCTGAATACCTTCCTGCAGTATGTATCGCAGCTGGAGTGGGAGGAAGACTATCCGGTCTTCCGGCGCATCTCCGACCCGCTGATCCGGGAAACCAACGTGCTCGACATGATTCCTGAGTACATGACATCGTCCAATCAGGTGCCCGTCATGACGCAGTCGGATTCCGTGCTGAACCTGGGCCCCAACGCCTACACCAAGCCTGCGGCGGCGCTGACCATTCTGCGGGAAACCGTCATGGGTCGTGAGCTGTTCGACTTTGCGTTCCGCGAATACGCCGAGCGCTGGAAGTTCAAGCGGCCGACCCCGGCGGATTTCTTCCGCACCATGGAAGATGCGTCCGGTATAGATCTCGACTGGTTCTGGCGCGCGTGGTTCTTCACCACCGATCATGTGGATATCGCTATCAGTGATGTGCGCGCTTATCGGCTTAAGCACGATGATCCCGATGTCGATTTTCCCCTGGACCGGGAGGAGCGCGCGCGCGATTACCCGGCGCCGATCAGCGTCGAGCGCAACCGCGAGGCGGGCATCGTGCCGCGGGCGTCCCGCATTGAGGCGCTGCAGGATCTGTACAGTGACAACGACGTCTACACCGTCACCAACAAGGACCGCAATGAAGCGGCAGACAAGTTTGACAAGCTCGAGGCCTGGGAACAGCGGGTCTTCAGGCAGGCCATCGAGGATGAGTCTCTCTTCTACTTCATTGATTTCGACAACCTCGGCGGGATTCCCACGCCGCTGCTGCTGACCATTTACTACGAAGATGGCGGCGAGCGTGCGCTGGAGCTGCCGGTGGAGATCTGGCGCAAGGACGCGGTGTCCGTGACCCACCGCCTGATTGAGACCCGGCCTATCGCCGCCATTGCTCTGGATGAGCGCCACCAGACGGCGGACGCGGACTACTCTAACAACCGTTTTCCAGCAAAGATCCGGCAATCGCGCCTGTCTGTGTTCAAGAAGAAGACGGCGAAGCGCAATCTGATGGCTGACATGCTGCACGAGCTGCGCGAGAGCGGCAAAGTGGATGCCAGCGACGATCGCAAGGCACCGCTGGTACCCGCCCGCGATGCGCGCGAAGACGCGCGATGAGTAGATGCGCGGTGTCCGCGTTATGTGCGCCGCGAGCTGCGGCGCACAGTCGCCGGCAGCGCGTGCATCGCTGGCTGCTGGGGCTGGTGCTGATATTGAGCGCAGCCCACGGCAGCGCCCATCGCGGCCATGCCGTGTGGACCGATATTCACTGGGCGGACGATCGCTTCGAGCTCACCCATCGACTGCACGTACCCGACGCGATCACGGTGAACCGCTTTATGGATGGCTCCCTGCCCATTGAAGACCTGCGCAGTCTGGCGCTGGTCGCGCTATACGTGGAAGATCGATTCTTGCTGGCCGGTACCGACGGCGTGGTGCTTGAGACGCTCGGAGCAGAAATCGTCGATGGCTTTGTCTATGTCTACCAGGAATGGTCAACCTCGCTGCCCGCGGCGTTTCCCGAGATCGACAACCGGGTCCTGCTGGATGTTGAGCCCGGGTCGCAGGCGTTCATCCGCATAACGGGTCCCGGGCTGGACGAGGAGCGCGTGCGCTGAGGCCCAGCGCCGCGATCTGTCAGGGCTGCAGCGTCAGCGTCTCAAACAGCACCGTTTCAATCTTTTTTCGGCTGTAGAACGCCGGAAACACCTTGTCGTTGGCCCACAGCTCGAACAGGTTATCGTACAGCGGATGGTCCGGGTCGCCCACCTGACCCGGGGTGTTCATGCCCAGCGTGTTGTCCCAGTCGCGGGTATCCACAAAAATCCGGAATGATGCGCCGGAGGTCTGATTGTTCCCGCTGCCGGTATTGCCGATGGTGAAGCCGTTGCCACCGCGAGGCACCGGGCCCACATTGAGTCGCTCGCGGGTTGTCGCGTTCACGGCACTGGCGAGGGGGTGCTGTATCAGGGCGTGTTTATAATCTGACTGGCCATAGACCCAGTTCGAGGCGTTGCCGCCGAGCCTGTCACGCAAATCCGCGACTCCTTGCGCCAGGGCATTACGCAGGAAGGCATCGCGTCCGGCCACGGGGTCGTCTCCGAAGTCGCCATCCGGCGCCAGCAGAAAATCGATCATCCGCTTCATGCCGATGGTCAGGAGGTCGCGGCCCGGCTCGGCAATCTTCAGCGTTTCGATGTTTTCCAGCAGGCGCCTCTCAAAGGCCACATAGATACCGGCTGCAATGGAGTCCTTGTCCAGCACGAAATCCCACGCCAGCAGGCGCTGGCGTGCCTGCTCCACCGCGGTATCGTCGGACCGCAGGTCATTGAGCATCGGCACCAGGGTGCGGGCTGGAATGGACAGGGTGTCATGCTGCAGCTGGATCATATCCATCATGTTGAACTTGCGCCCCGAGCCCAGGACTTCGCTGGCCCGCGCCCAGCGGTAGGGGTCGGCCCAGGTGTAACCGATGGCGTCCAGGTAGGGGTAGTCCGGCCGGGTGTAGTTGCTGTTGGACGTCTCGATATAGCCGCGCTCCGGATTGACCTCGTGGGGCTTGGCCTTGATGGGCAGGTAGCCGTCCCATTCGTAGCGTCCATCCCCCGGTACCGGCACCATGCCGGAGAAATTGCGGCGCAGGGGAGCAATCCCCACCGCCTGCAGACCGATCGTGCCATCGCGGTCGGCCCAGACCATGTTTTCTCCTGGGATGTTGCTGTAGTGGCTGGCTTCGCGAAAGGCTTCCCAGCTGGTCGCCTGGTTCATGCGCAGTGACGCCAGGTAGGGGGCGCCGCCGGGTTCCATCCACGCCGGGCGCACGGCATAGGCAAGGTGCCTGTCCCGGTCCTGGAAGGTCACCGGGCCGTGGCGTGTGTACAGGAGCTCCACGGTCACCGGATCATCGCCTTTTACGGGGATGACCTCCTCAATCACCTGCATGGTTTCCCAGCGGCCCTGGTACCGGTATTGCCGGGGGTTCTGCGGATGGGTTTCGTAGACCATCAGGTCCTCACCGTCGGTGCGGAATACCGTCAGCCCCCAGGCGCCGTAGCCATTGTGGCCGATGGATATGCCCGGGATTTCCGGTTCGCCGCCACCGATCACGTTCCAGCCGGGGCCCACCAGGTGGGCCCAGTAGCGCAGCGAGGGTACCGCCTGGGCGCGGTGCGGATCGTTGACCATCATCGGCGAGCCGTCCTGGGTAAGATCGCCGCCGACCACCCAGTTATTGCTACCGATGTCTTCAATGGCGCGCTTGTGCAGCGCCTGGTCTTCCTCATCACGCAACGCCGCCAGCCGGGCAAAGTTGTTCTCATCGTTGCGGTAGTCAGCGACCACATCCTGAGGCTCAAAGCGCAGCCGGTCGCGATAGGCGTTGTAGAGACGGAGAATGTCGTTTTCCAGCAGGGACTCGCAATCGATCAGCGGGTCGAGCGTGAGGTCGGGCTCGTGGGGATGAAAGTAGGACAGCTCACGCACCACGTCCTCGCCCAGCAGGCAGACCGCCCGCCCGGTGTCCAGTTCGCGGCCAATATTGCCCAGCAGGCCCTGATGGCGTGAGATTACCACCTCCGGGGTCCAGTGCCTGGGCTGTATGTCGAGAATGCGGAAGGGCAGCGGCAGCGCGTCGGGTCTGGCCAGCGCCGCGTCGATATAGGCATTCACGCCATCGACAAAGGCGTTGATGATGGCGACGCCCCGGGGATGGTAATGGCTCAGTTCCTGATCAAGGTTGCCACGGAACTTGAACAGACGGGTGCCGTGATCGCGCTCGACCATGCGTGGGCCAAGCATCTCTGCGGTGGTGCCGGTTGCCTGGGCGCGCCAGATCTCAAACTGGAACAGCCGGTCGCGGGCGGCGCTGTAGCCCTGGGCGAAGAACAGGTCGTGCTCGGTTTTGGCGTAGATATGGGATATGCCCCACTTGTCCTTGAGAATCTCCACCGGCTGCTCCAGTCCTGGCACCTGCAGGACCTGGTCGCTCTGGGAAAATGCCGGCGCGTTGAGCAGAGCGGTGCTGGCTATTGCCAGAACAAGCAAGAGGCGATGACGGGTCATAGAGGCTTTCCTTTGTTTTTTCCTGGATAGGGGTGGCCTAGGGGATGCGGTCTGCGTAGGAGTCGCCGGTAATCATTCGCACCGAGCGACCGTCTTCCTCGACAAAGCGCACGACTTCACCCACCGCACTGCCGCCACTCGGTGCCTTGAGCAGGAAGCGCCCTTCACCCAGAGGTTCAAGTGTTTGCGTGACGTCGATGCTGTCGGCATCGGGTCGCAGCAGAACCAGCTGCTCGTTCATGAGCACCACCTGCATGTCGGCCCAGGTAGAGCGGTAGATGCCCGCGAAGCGCGCCCAGTCCGCCTGCCATTCGACCGCCTCGGGCTCTGCCTGTGTCGCCCTGGCGACGGCCTGGCCGACGGTTTTCATGAGCTCGGCTGATATGTGTGAGGGGCCGGAGTCGTTGGTGTTGGTCAGCACAATGACGCCGATTTCGTCATCCAGCTGGATCCGCGTATGTGTAGTGAAGCCCGGGTAGCCGCCGCCGTGGCCCACGTAAAGCCTGTCGTCGACGCGCATGACGGCAAAGCCGATGCCCTGGCCGCGCGTCCAGTCGTTTTCCAGCATGCGCACGCGATGCATTTCGCGCAGGGAGGCGGTGGACAGAACACGGTTATCGCCGCGCGCGCCCTCACGGAACTGTGCCGACACAAAGCGCGCCATGTCTTCCATGGTGGAGGTCAGTCCCGTGGCCGACGCCATGGCGCGGGCGTCGACAAAGGGCATGATGGCGCGACTGCCATCAGGCATGCGACGGCCATAGCCGGTGGCCAGCTTCGGATCCTCACGATCAATACTGCTGGCCGTCATGGCCAGCGGGTCAAAGATGTTCGCCTGCAGATACCCGGCCCAGCTCTGGCCGCTGACCTGCTCAACCACCATGCCTGCCAGCGTGTAGGCGAGATTCGAGTACTTCCAGCGCGTCTCGGGAGAAAACGCCGCCTGGCGTCCGGGCAGCAGCGCCTGCAGCTGTGCCGCGCTCGGAAACGCGAAGTCCGACCAGTGCGGACCGGCCTCTCGCGGTAGCCCGGAGCTGTGGGTCAGAAGGTGCTCCAGGGTGATGGGCGCATCGTCGGGCGCTGCAGTCTGCACCTCGAACCATGGCAGGTACTGCGTCACCGGGTCATCAAGGCGCAGCAGACCCTGCTCGCGCAACTGCATGATCGCCGTCGCGGTAAACAGCTTGCTGTGCGAGGCCATGCGAAAGCGGGTGTCGGGCGTCATAGGCCGGTCAGAGGCTATGTCCGCATGACCGAAGCCCTGCGTCCAGACCAGATCATCTCCGGCGACGACGCCAACCACGACGCCAGGAATGCCCCGATAGGCCAGCTGGCCCTCCATCCAGGCGGAGAACAGGCGTATGGAGGCCTGCACATCCGGATCGTCGGCCGGGTCCGGTTCCTGCGCGACGACAGAAAGGCTGAGCATCACGCCCAATAGTGACAGGCTGACGCTGCGCACATAGCGCAGGGGCGTCGTGAGTTCATGGATCATCTGATAAGCCTCGGGGTGGTCCTGACCTGAAGTCTAGCACTGCCTGCGCCGCGCAGGCCGCGGCGCGCGCAGTCTTTCGCCGAGTCAATATGCTGCTGCATGCCAACACCGGTGGCGCCAAGCTTTTCCGCCCAGGCACTCAATTTCTCGCCGGCCGGGATCGGCGCGTCGGATAGCAGCAGCACATCATTGAGGCTGGGTGTGCTGCGCATCTGCAAACAGTGGTCGTAGTAGCCGGAGAGCCTTTCGATCAGCCGCCGTGTTTTGAAATCGCTGCTTATCGCAATGTTCACCACAACAACCCCGCCGGGGGCGAGGTTCGCGTGAATGTCCTGGAAAAAGCGGTGCGTGGTCAGGGGCAGGGGAAGATCATCGGCATCGTAGGCGTCGAGAAAGATATAGTCATAGGGCGCTGCGCGCTGCTTTACAAAGTCCACCGCATCCGCAACGTGGACTCGCAGCTTTTCTGTCTCCTTGAGGCGAAAGTAGTTTTTGGCGATTTGTGCAACGACAGGATCGATCTCGACAGCATCCACATAAACCTCGGGAAACCGTGCCTGCACGAAGCTGGCGAAGGCGCCGCCGCCCAGCCCGATCATCAATAGCCTTTCCAGCTTCAGGGGCACCGCCAGGCCAACGGCCGCGCTGCGGAGATAGGGCATGGGCAATTGCTCCGGATGGCCGGGTTTAATCCGGCTCTGGTCTTCCCCAGACAGGTCGCCAAAGCGCATAGAGCGAAAGCCACGCTCGTCCACGACAAAAACGCGGCGGTTGAAGTCACTGGGCGCCTCGAAAACGACCTGCGTTGTCGCGGTATTCTGGATCGGCAACGCTGATGCGACTGGCGCCCAGATAATCGTCGCCGAACAGACTGTGTACAGGGCGAACGCCAGAAAAAGGCAGATTACGCTGCTGCCGTGGGGTAGGAGTTTCATAAGTTCAGTCTCGCATTGAGGCAGCCGTCGGGAAAAGCCTATATCAGATCCGGGTCTGGCGCGATCACTCCGGCAGGATGTGAAAGCCGAGGCCAACGAGTAGTGAACATGCTGTACGGTGATCCCGGGCCTCTACAGAAGAGGATGCGGACTGACCGATGAATCAGCCAATCCGTGGCGTAAGCACGTGCGGCCCACTGGCCATGTGCTAACATTTTGTCTCGGTTTTCAAATACCAAGGAGGATCGCCATGAAACTGCACCGTACGCTGTTTGTATCTATCAGTATTGCCGCGCTTGCCGGTTGTGCCAGTGAAGAAACCACACAGTGCACGTCGGAGCCGCGCTCGGCCTGGCAGGATGCCGACGCGTTCCAGCAGAACCTGATTGATCAGGGCTACAGAATCAACGAGTTCAAGGTCACCGACGGTAGCTGTTACGAGATCTACGGTTTTGACGCTGACGACACCAAGGTGGAGATTTACTTCAACCCGGTCGACGGCAGTATCGTCAAGCGCGAGGAAGACTGACGGCGTGAACCGGCCGGCGTCCATCGTGATCTGGGACCCTGTGGTTCGGATCTTCCATTGGACGTTGGCCGCTATTGTCCTGGCCAATTACTGGCTGACCGATCCCGGGGAAGACATCCATACCTGGTTCGGCTATGCGGCTGGGGCGGCCGTGCTGCTCCGCGTGGGCTGGGGTTTTGTTGGTGGCAGGCATGCGCGGTTCGCCGACTTTCCGATCAGCCGTGCTCGAATTCGCGAGCATGTTGCAGAGCTTAGGGCACGAAGCCTCCCCGCGGAGTCTGGTCACAACCCACTTGGTGCGATCATGATCTACCTGATGTTCCTTCTGGTGTTCCTGCTCGTCTGCACGGGATGGTTGCACGAGGAAATCGATGCCTTGTACGGCAACGACCTGCTGCAGCGGGTGCACGCTTACGCTGCGCACGCCTTGTGGGCAGGTGCCCTGGTACATGTGGCGGCCGTCTTCATAATGCAATACCTTCTTGGCCGCGTCGAACTGGTACGTCCAATGATAACCGGGCGGCGCCGAATACGGCGTTAATCTCCACTTTAGGTAAGGTCTGGAAAAGGCCTGCTGATAACATGAAAGCGTTGACGTGGCGCGGGCATCAAGTGAGTGACGCTAATCAACGTCGGGTCGTGTTTGCGCTGCTCTTGGCAAAAGCGCGAATGCTTCGGTTTCACAGAGAAGTTCGGGGCGGCAGACGGCTGCCTCCACCAATACATTGGGAAAGCCCACGTAGCCGGCTTCGTGGAATTTCTGACGCATGCGCTGTGCATCTTCCGGGCGCTTCACATAGGTAATCGCGGACACCACATCACCGAAATCCGCTCCCTGTCCCTCCAGCAGGCGGGCAACGTTCATTAGCATGCGATCTGCCTGAGCCTCGAAGTCATCTAGGTGAACGGTTTCGCCAGTCTCGTCCAGACTCGCCGTCCCGGAAATATGCAGCGCCACCCTGTTTGCCTCCTCAACCCGCATACCGCGCGAAAAGTCTGAGCCGTACTTTGGCGCCTCATTTAATGTTGGCGTGCTCATCACAATGCGCTCGATGGGAGGACTCGCCTTGATTGCGTATAAACCCAGGCAAAGATCGTGTTGATCGCTCACCAGCCCAGCCCCAATGCCGGTGCTGGCAGGGATCGGCTCAATGCCGCGTGACTCAAAGAACTCGCGCCTTGCAAGATTGAAACCCGCGTAGTCGCGCTCCATTTCGGGGAAGTAGATCCAGGTGCGCATGACATCAGAAAAGTCCATTCCCGCCTTTTGCAGCAGCGCCTCGGCCACCTCGAACATGCCGAGGGTTTGTTCATAGGCGTTCTCACCCACACCGTAGAGGCCGCTTGCGTGAAATTGCGTTGCCTCGCCGGCGCGGACAGACAGGCCCTGTGAGGCAGCGCACTCGCCGCAGGTGCAGTTTGTGGTGGCGGTGAAAGAAGCCCGCTGCAGCGGTGAATCATTGGGTACTACCGCATGGATCAATACTTCAAGGGCTGCTCCATTTAGCGGCGCCTGCCCGATTTCAGCGCGGGCAGGACGATGAAGCGAACCCTCACTGTCAGTGAGCGCACGAGCGCGCGCCGAGCGGATCGGTACGATGTCCATTCGGTCTCGCAGAAAAACCGTTTCATTGACGACGGATTCGTAGCGCAGGCCTTCAGACGCCAGAAACGCTTTTAGCGCGAGATAAACGGATGCAGCCTGCTTTTCCGCACCCGCTGCTATGCCATAGGGTTGGCAGCTGAGAAAGAATTCCCTGGCGTGAGGGCCTTGAAACCGGCGCAGGGCTACAGGACAGCCGGCATACTGAGTTATTTCAAAAGGAGACTGAGACGACACCGCTATCCTTCATTCGACGGTCTATGAGTGCGCCCCCGCGCCGCGCGGGCCACGAGGGGAATAAACGAACAGGTATCAGCACTCAGATGGTAGATCGTTGGGGTCGGTACTGCCTGCCCCGTTGTTGAACGGAGGTATGGAGAAGACAGTAAAGTCATTTCTCGGTCTGTTCCTCTCGAAGCAATTGCCTTGTGGGGGCTGTGGGGGAACGAAGTTCTCAACGATCTGCGCATAGACTAAATCCGCGGACGGTAGGGCGCCAGTCGGCGGCGGGGGCTTGCCAGCATTGCCGCTCAGTCTGTTTTTGGCAATCAGGTTATTATTCGCCTGAGGCGGCGCACCCAAGGTGTTCGCATTATCAGGATTACCCTCCACAAAGATGCAAGCTTCAGCTTCTATCCCCAGTCCGGTACACCAGCCCACCACAGCGATGCCCACGTAGTCATTGTATTCAACTACGTTATTAGCAATGACGGTGTTGCTAACGCCCGATACCAGCACGCCCAACCCGGGCGGAAGGATTGATTGAAAAGTCTCTGGCGGCGCTTCATTAGGCCGGTTGTTATCGTAAATATCGTTTTGTTCAATCAACCAGTTGGCCATGACAGGCAAGGCCGGGTTTCCAGCACCGTCAGGATGGAACAAACCCACACCTACGGTGTTGTCATACATCTCGTTGTGCTTCACCTCAACATCGTTGGACACCGTTATCTCGAAACCGATCACGCTGCCGTACAGCTTGTTACCGATAACGCGAACGTTTTCAGAGCCCGCAACCCACATGGCAGTGTCAAGCGAGCCGTAGGACTCATTGTTGCGCACCAGCCCGTTAGCCGACAACGTTGGATAAATTCCGTTATTGAGATTGTTGATGGATTCGTTACGCACGAACTCGAAATCTTCTACCCAGCGGGTCTGGATACCGTTGCGTGGAAACCCCTCTACCGAGAAACCACGCACATAAAACCCCTGGAGATTTTCAACCGGGCCACCAATTCTCGCCTCGCAGTCCTCCAGGTTGTCATCAAATTCGCAACCTTCAGGGGCAGCGAAAATGCCAGTTCTCTGTCCTGTTTCGCAAATGGGGTCGCGTTCATCCTGGTCTGGATTACGGCACTGATTACTCGGGTGATAAAAATCGCCACTGTAGACAAGGCGAACCTTCCCCTCATCGCCCCGGCCCCTCTTAACCTTGCCAATCAAACGAAGATTCGGCGTTGTAATGTGAAGGCCATAGGTGGCGTCATCGGGCGCTGAGTAAGTGCCCGGTTCCACCAGGATTGTATCGCCCGGCTGAGCCGTATCAATCGCCTCCTGGATGGACATGCCCGGATAAACCCGGTGGACCGCCGCCTGCGCAGCAGTGGCAGCGACGAAGGTTGCAATCGCAAGGAATGCGCCGACAAAACCTTTTCTCATATTTATTCTCCGGTCAAGACACAGGGCGTTCAGACATGCGCACGCCACAGACGCAGCGCGCGAGAATCACCTCCCGACCTTAGAGATATAGTCGGCCGCCGGAGGGCTGTCAAATGGTCAAGCAAATTCACCGCCGCAAAGGAGGCGGCATTAAACGACCACGCGTGGAATGCATTGATTGACTTAAAAAATTCAATCAAACAAACTCAAAGAGTCGGGTAGATTGAACGCATTTATCTTGGAGATATAAGCTATCTATTCAGAACGCATTTCCAAGGTCGCCGGCGCAGCCCTGTTGCTGACAGGGTTCATGGCCCTGCCGGGTTGTCAGGGAGAATCTTCTCGAGAGCCGATCCCGTTTCCGACAGGAAAAGCTGGCCAGCTTGAGATCACTTACCCCCTGGACGAGACGCTTTTTCCACCCGATATCGTCGCACCGACTTTTGTCTGGACGGACGACACGGGCGACGTCGCGCAATGGCAGGTGCTTGTGCAGCTTGATGGTCAAGCTGACCTGCTGCGCTTCCCGACGACCGAGTCCGAATGGCGTCCGACTGCAGCAGTCTGGGCCGATATCAAACAGCGTTCCGTGGCTAACGATGCTCAGGTGGCGGTGGTTTCCCTTGACCCCAAAGGCCAGCCGGTGTCCTCTGCTACTGTTAACTTTCGCACGTCGACTGATCCGGTTGTCGATTCCATCTATTATCGTGAGGTTCCGCTGCCTTTTATTTCTGCAGTACAGGACCCCTCGCGCATCCGCTGGCGATTCGGTTCTGTCGACTCCGAGGAGCAACCCCCAATTGTTCTTGAGGACCTGCCGGTCTGCGGCAACTGCCACTCCTTTTCAGGCGATGGCGATGTGCTGGGCATGGATGTGGACTACGGTAACGACAAGGGTGGTTACGCCATTCTCCCCGTAGCAAAAGATATGACCTTGAATGATGAGAAAATCATTACCTGGAGCGATTACAAAAAGGACGATGGGGAAGCGACCTTCGGGCTGCTGTCCCAGGTTTCACCCGACGGTCGCTACGTCATCAGCACCGTCAAGGACCGTGCGGTATTTGTCGCAACCCCTGGCATTGAGTTCTCGCAGCTGTTCTTTCCGATCAAGGGCATACTCGTCGTTTACGATACATTGACAGGCACTTACAGCGCTCTGCCTGGCGCTGATGACCCGGCGTATGTGCAGAGCAATCCCACCTGGAGCCCCGACGGAAAATCCGTTGTGTTCGCCAGAGCAAAAGCCTACCAGAAGGATTCTATTGCTAACGCCAGTAGCATTCTGCTGGACGAGAACGATGTGCCCGAGTTTATAGAGGACAAGGAACCGTTCAAGTTCGACCTGTACCGTGTGCCTTTCAACGAAGGCCGCGGTGGCGAAGCGGAGCCGATAGAGGGCGCCTCGCATAATGGCATGAGCAATTTTTTCGCCAAATTCTCGCCGGATGGCAAGTGGATAGTCTTCACTCAGGCCGAAAACTACATGCTGTTAATGCCTGACAGCCTGCTGTACATCATTCCCGCCGAAGGCGGGGAAGCCCGGCGCCTGCGAGCCAATACATCGCGCATGAACTCCTGGCACAGCTTTTCGTCAAACGGACGCTGGCTGGTGTTCTCGTCCAAGGTAAATACGCCTTACACCCAACTGTTCCTGACCCATATCGATGAGGAGGGCAATTCAACGCCTCCGGTGGTGCTCGATCGATTCACGGGCACTTACGGTGCCGCCAACATTCCGGAATTTGTGCCACTGCCAGCAGACGCTATTGCGAAAATCAGTGAGCAGTTCCTTGATGCATATTCGTTCCTGCGCGCAGGAATGGCGAATGAGCGTACAGGCAATTACCCGGCGGCCGTGAAAGCATATGATCGCGGTTTGGCAGTAGAGCCGGAGAACGTTGAACTGCTAAATGCCAAGGGTTTTGCCTTGTTCCAGGAGGGCAGGAGTAAAGAGGCGGTAGCGTCACTGGAAAAAGCCCTCGAAGTGGATCCGAGACACTGGAAAGCCCATAACAACATGGCACTCGCCTCAGTCGACATCGGCGAGCTCGAGGTGGCAGAAGCGCATTATCGCGAGTCGTTGGCGATTGAACCACAGTCAGCCATCTATAACGATCTCGGCTTTGTACTTGAGCGACAGGGTTTACCCTTTGAAGCGACGGAGATGTATCGCAACGCTTTGGAGCTGGACCCCGACTCTGTAGCCGCACAGTTCAACCTGGCCTCTTCTCTGGCGCGCATCGGTCAATTCGCCGAGGCGGAGCCGCATTTTCGCGCGGTCCTGGACAAAGGCGAGAATACGCAAGCCTATACCGCGCTGGGCATCGTCCTCTGGCAACAGGGAAAGCAAGACGAAGCTGTTGTGACTATGCGGACCGCTATCGAAATAAATCCCGGCAATGCAACCGCTCACGACCAGCTTGGGAAAATGCTCTTCCAGCGTGGCAGGCTGGAAGAGGCGCGGGTGGAGCTGGCGAAGGCGAAAGCCCTGGACCCCAGCCTGGGTGATGTGAAGTAGGGGTTCAGCGCGAAGATCCATGTCTGGAGTGCTTGCGGTCAACGATAAGTTAACGCGTCCTGCCTCGTGACATTCATCGTCAAATTTCAAGCAATAAAAAGTCCACCGAATTGGTCCAGTCCATCAGGAGTTCTGTTTATACGGTTGCTCGACGCTTCCAGCCAAGCCCGAGAAGGCCGACACCGAACAGGGCCAATGTTGCAGGCACGGGCACATTCGTTATGCCTTCACCCGCCTCATCTGAAGCAGTTATTCTGAAGTTATCGAACACCGCGTAGCCGCCGCTGGAAAGGTCTACTTGAAGAGTCACATTTCCGTCCGTGGAACCTGACGCATTAAATGAAAAGGCTCCATTGCTCCAATCAAGCACGGCAACATCAGACGCAACGCCTGTCAGGTTGGCAGTACCAAGCATCGTGCCCGCGCCCGTCGTTAAACCGCCGCCAGGGTTGTCGAAAAGAGTGAACTTGAAGCTGGGTGCTACATCGTCAGAAGCGAATGGACCATTATTCGCAGAATTACCATCCAGGCCCAAGCTTGAGATGTCCAGCGAAAAATTGAAGAAATCAAAGCTCCCAATATTAAAGGACAGAGCCAATTTGTCGTTTTCAATGTCCGAGAGCATTCCCAGCGCGTAATTTCCACCGATTCCAGCCACGTCTGTATAACCAGTGCCAAAGGCGTCCTCGCCCGTAAGCAAGATAGTCTCTACGGTATTCGCTTGAGCGAAGCTAAACCCCGCCGGTTGTCCGCCATACAGATTATTAACCATCTGCTGAGACACATCGGCATAACCGGAACCGACTGCAAAACCATCGGGCGACTCAAAGTCTTGATCATACAGTGTGATAAAACTTGCCTGAGCCAGTGAGCTTGAACTGATTGCAGCGAAGAGGACGGTGACCTTTGATATCTTGAACATTAATAACCCTATGAAGTGGCTTTGTTGACTTAATTAACATCTAGCAAGTTTCGGACCATCAATGAATTCCTATATTTGTCAGTAGTTTAGGTGAGGCTTGGGTGAAGTTACGTAAAAAAAGCTGACAGTTTGAGCTGTGGTTATGCAAAACAGTGAGTGAAGTTCGCTCCAAGTCGAAAACCGTCATTAGCAATGCAACCGTGACGACGGCTATGTGCCAGCTGTGGACGTAACCTACTCAAGCCCCTGGCAATAAAAACCCTCCGAAGCGGGTCTTTGACGCGCGTTGTTTGCTTACGTTTTCTTGCGGCGTGAGTAGCCAAGTCCCACCAGACCAAGGCCGCACAATGCGAGCGTAGCGGGCGCAGGCACGAAGGCTAACTCGCCGAATCCGCCGCCAAAACTCCCGTCATCAAGCGCGCTGCTGAAAGTACTGTCCGTTTGAATGGAGAACGAGGAAATTTCAGCGCCGGCCAGCTCTACGGGGTTCGTCGGCAGTGACGGCCCTGAAAACAGGCCCGTGTTGGAACTTCGCAACACGAGATCAACGAGGTAGGCACTGTCGTCGTCCAGTATCGCCGAGATGCGAAAGCTGAGACCGTCCGCCGGGCCAAACCCATCCGTGAGCGCCCTGTCTCCCGAGTCATCGCGGTACCATAGCAAATCGGGTAACAGAGTGCCGATGGCGTTCGCCTCTTGTCCATAAGTCGTTGTACTACCGCCGATGGTGACGTCGAAGAACAGGCTCGAGGCGTCAAAGGAATACAAGCTTCCCCCGGCGAAAATCGCCTCTTCGCAGCTTGTGCGCGGCGTTGGAATCGCGTCGCAATTTGCTCCCAGGAATGTAGCATCTGCATCGTAGCCCACGACGACATTGAAGCTGTCACCAACGCTGTAAGCGGGCGAGCCTTGCACCACCTCAAACACACCTGAAAACCCGGCAGTGACAATCCCTGCCCAGGATGACGGGGCCAGAAGTGAGGCGCACAGCAGACCCGTTGTGCACAGTTCGGCGACACCCCGAGTGGATGTGTGATTCATGCCAAGTCTCCTGTTCCCGTCCCCGTTGACTGAAACACAAGGGTGCGCCGACTCGATGCGACCTTTCCTGACGAAATGCCGATATTTTGCTGATGAAAGGCCGAGGCTTATGCAGGCATCTGATTATTCGTAGTTTTTCCGTCTAAGGCGAGCGCGGTGTGCATCGGAAGCGCGACGGGTGATTTATTCCCGGTAGGGACTAGTACGGTACCGATGGTCCCCGCCACTCATCCCCTGTCTTCGTGCAGCGTTGTAACGCCGAGGTCGCATCGCCCCATCCTTCACAACGACTTTCGCCCGGACGGCCGCGATACCAATTCCAAAGCCCTTTGCAGGAAGCATAGAGTTTGAAAAATAGCAGCACGGATTGAAGCTGGGCGGGAGTGATGGGCTGGTGGGAGCAAATTAACTTGTCGTCGCGCATGAAGCGCTCACTCAAACCAATCGCACAGAAAGCGTAAACCTCAATCTGCGAACCTCTCGCGAGGCGTCGGTCAAGCACCACGGCATCGAGCAGATCTCCTTCACCGCCTAACAGGCCTGGGACGGATCCATAGTTGAACGGACATGGAAACGGCGAAATAAAATCGACGTTTCCGGTGCTGCCCCGCTTCAGAAAGCTCCATTTCGGGATTTCGATCACCACCTTGACTCGAGGTGTCTGCTTTGAAAGCGCAGCTGGCACGGAACCAGATGCTGGAGGCTGGATAGTCACCATAAAAGCTCGCTTCTTCGCCCCGCGTGTTCAATCCAGCTTACAAGAATCCGCCAAGGGGGAAAGGTCATTCTGAAGAAGCAGTGCTTATTGCAGCCGCCCCGGTGAGAGCGGCCAGCCCTGGCATCAGAACGGGTCTGTTCATGCGGTAACCCTTTTTTTGTTGCCCCGGCTGATCGGTATCTGTCCAAAAATGGCCGATAAGGCGCGCGGCCTCTACTCGGTGACGCCCCGCATGGCGTCATCCAGCGGCGGCGTCGTGCGCGGCAGACGTCTCGCCTGTGTGCGCTGTTCAAAGGCATAGCCCAGCCCCAGCAGTGCCGGTTCACTGAAAGCACGTCCAAGGAAGGAGACAGTCACCGGCAGGCCGCCGGCGGTAAACCCGGCCGGTACGATGAGGTCCGGGAAGCCGGTGAGGTTGGCGAGCGTTACCGGCGAGCCGCCAGAGCCCGGTGCGGAGCCCGGGTTCGGCTCCGGATCAATACGCTGCGGACGACGTGGCTGTGTGGGATAGACGATGGCATCCAGCCCGTGCTCGTCCATAAGTCCCTCAATGGTATCGCGCAGCAGCGGCAGGGCGTGATCGCGCACGGCCAGGTACTCTCTGTCGCTGAGCTCACCCCCGGCATCCTCTTTCAGCATCAGCTGCCAGCGCGAGGGGTTCGGTATGTAGCCCTGCTCGCTGTCCGGCGCTGGCAGGGTCATTGCAGTGTCAATCAGTGCCCGAAGCGTTTTGGGATAGTCTGGCCCGGTCGTTTCGAGGTAGTCCGCGATCTGCGCGCGGAACTCGCGGTAGCGAATGGTGCGATAGAACTCACCGCGCGATGCCAGCAGCCACGACGGTAGCGCGATATCAACCAGCTCAGCGCCGGCATCGCGCATGGCTTGAAAAGCGGACTCCATAATCCAGTCCACTTCGTCGTCTGCACCCATGAAGTCGCGCGCGATACCGAGCTTTGCGCCCTGCAGTGCCTCGTTATCAAGAAAGCGTGTGTAATCCTTGTGCGCGCGGCCTTTACTGCGCGCGGTTGCCGGGTCGGCAGGATCAACGCCCGCAACAATGCCCAGCGTGGCGGCGACATCGTATACGTGCCGCGCCATGGGACCTGCGGTATCAAACGACAGCGCCAGCGGGATGATACCGTCGCGGCTGACCAGGCCCAGAGTGGGCTTCAGGCCGACAATGCCATTGGCCGAGGAGGGCATGCGCACCGAGCCGCCGGTATCTGTACCGAATCCCACCATGGCGTAGGCCGCCGCGATGGCCGCGCCAGTGCCTCCGGATGAACCGGCGGGCGACCTGCTGGTGTCGTGGGGGTTATAGGTCAGCCCATCCAGCGAGTTCAGCGGTCCACCAGAGGCAAACTCGCTCATGTTCAGCTTGGCAATGATCACCGCGCCGGCATCACGCAAGCGTTTGACCAGAAAGGCATCGTCCGGCGGCACCGCGCCCGCGAGCATAAACGAACCCGCGGTTGTTGGCAGGTCGCGGGTATCGATGTTGTCCTTGAGCGCTACCGGGATGCCGTGCAGGGGGGAGCGAGGACCGCTGCGTTGGCGCTCCGCATCCAGCGCCCGGGCTTCAGCGAGCGCCGCCGGGTTGAGCTGCAGCACCGCGTTGATGCGCGGGCCAGTATCGTCATAGGCCTCGATACGACGCAGAAAGTGTCGCACGAGGGCTTCTGAGGTGATCTCTCCCCGCGCCAGAGCGCGATTAACGTCGTCGATGCTGGCGCTGGATAACGCGGTGAGCTCCGCCCGCGCCGACAGTGACAGCAGCAGGCAGAAAGCCAGCAGCGTGAGATGGGTCAGACAAGGGCGGGACTGCAGCATGGCGCGTGGCTCCGATGGACTGAAAAGCATGAGCGTAACAGACCTCTGGCCGACAGACTGCCTATCTGTTGCTCGACTGCGTCTGAGTCAGGTCCACGGCTTTTCTAAAAACGCGATTGGGTGAGCCTGAACCGCGAGATGCTGCTTGCGCTCGATCAGACGGAACCGGCGCCGGCGTCGTTGTTCACCAGGGCAGCACCTCACCATTGCTGTGCCAGAATGTCCCCGACTTCTCCAGAGACAGCGCATCGATGCGAGCGAGCAGACCGGCTGCTGCCTCGTCGACGTCAATCAAGCCCCGATGGTCGGTCATGTCGGTGCGAACATAGCCCGGATGCAGCACCGCAACGCTGATGCCGCGCTCTGCCAGATCGTGGGCCAGGGATTTACCCGCAGCGTTCAGTGCGGCCTTGGACATGCGGTAGCCGTAGCTGCCACCGCTGTCATTGTCGGCAATGGAGCCCATGCGGCTGCTGATCAGGGCGAGTTTCGCCTTGTCACGCAGGGTTGGCAGCAGGGCGTGGACCACGAGCAGCGGTCCCAGCGCATTCACCTCGAATTGCCGGCGAATGGCCTGTGGGTCCAGCGTGTCGAGAGACACCGGGTGCATCATACCGGCGTTATTGATCAGGAGGTCGGTGGAGTCCGACCCCAGAACGGATGCCAGGCTGTCCAGCGAGGCCGCGTCGGTGACGTCGACACCGTCGACCACCGCTACATCGAGTGCCTGCAGTTCGGCGGATCGCTGGCGGCAGGCGGCTGTGACGCGCCACCCGCTATCCGCGAGCTGACGACTCAGTTCCAGTCCGATGCCGCGATTGGCTCCGATAATTACAGCGTTTTTCATGGGCGTAGTCTAGCGTAAACGGCGGGCTGGCGTTATCCCTTCCACACCTCGCCGCACAATCGCACCCAGTTGCCGCCGATCACCTTTTCGATGACCCGGTCATTGTGCCCCCGCGATTTCCTGTAGGGCGTCCAGTCAAAGCTTGCCTGATGCCTCTGGAAAAGCCCAGTAGCGGCTGCGAGATACCTGTCCAGCGGGGTCTCACCTGCAGGTCACACCAGGTGAATCGGCTCCAGCGCCTCGCCCTGGGGCAGCACCCGCCCGATGATCGCCGCGTGGTCATAGTCCAGCGTCTTCAGCGCCGCCAAGCAGGCCTTAGCATTGGCTGCCGGCACGCTGGCCAGCAACCCGCCGGCGGTCTGGGGGTCGAACAGCAGCGGGTAACGCGGGTGATCGCTCATGCCTTCCGGGTTGCGCAGTGCTCGCCGCAGGCGCAGGTTCGCCGGCTGCAGTGAACTGAGGATGCCACTGGCGATGGTCTCCTCGGCGCCATCGAGCACCGGCAGGGCGGCGAGGTCCAGCTCGGCATCGACCGCCGATGGCCGGGTCATTTCCAGCAGGTGGCCGAGCAGCCCGAAACCGGTGAGATCGGTGCAGGCGCTGGCGCCGTGCTCCAGCAGGCAGAGTGCACCCAGCCGGTTGGACTGACACATGGAGGTCAGCGCCGCATCGATCCAGCGTCCACGAGCCGCCAGTTTTGCATGGGCGGCAAACAGTGTCCCGGTGCCGATGGGCTTGGTCAGCAGCAGCACATCGCCGGCGCGCATGCCGCCCTTGCGCAGCACCCGACCGCCGTCGACATCCAGCAGCCCGTTCACGGCAAAGCCGAGGGCCAGTTCACGGCCCTCGCCGGTATGGCCACCGACCAGCGCACAATTGGCCTCGTTCAGGACGGCCACCGCACCGGCCATCATCTGAAACACGGTATCCTCGATCTTGCTCTCCAGGCCAGATGGCACTGTGGCCACGGCGGTGGCACTCTGCGCCTCGGCCCCCATGGCGAAGATATCCCCCAGGGCATGGTTGGCCGCGATCTTGCCAAAAACATAGGGGTCGTTGATAACGGCGCGGAAGAAGTCGATGGTGTGCACCACCGCCTTGCCCGGCGGCACCCGCAACACCGCGGCGTCATCTGGGTCACTCAGTCCAATCACTACATCGTCCCGCTGCACCGGCTTAAGCTGCTCGAGTGCCCGGGACAGCGCGGACGCGCCGACCTTGGCGCCGCAGCCACCGCAGCGCATGGCGACAGCGGAGATCGCCTGGGCCGCCTCTTCATTGTCGAGGGCGATGCCGCGACCGGGATCAGCGGTCGTTTCCTCCATCGCCGGCAGCTCGCTGAATCGCTGCATGAAGCGCCGGTCAATCCAGTCCTTCCAACGCCAGACCCAGTCGCCTTCGATGCCCAAGGCGCCCCGGGAGGCCACCGCATGCCTGTCTCCGGTGCTGATCAGCGCGAGCCAGGTCTTCTGCGGGCGAAACGGTCGCGGCGCATGCCCCTGCACCGCTCGCCGCAGGTTGCGCGCCAGCGGCGGGCCCTGCCGCACGGCAAACACGCCAGCCTTTTCCCGGGGGTGATTCACGCTGGTGGCAATGTCGCCGGCGGCGAATACCCGATCGTCCGTGAGTGTCTGCAGCGTGTCGCGTACCAGTATAAATCCGCGCTCATCCAGCATCAGGCCCGTCTCGCGCAGCCAGGCGGCGCCGCCGGCCTGGGTGACCCAGACAATCTCGTCGGCATCGAGCCTGTCGCCTGCCGTGGTATGCACAACCCCGTTCGCGACCCGGTTGACCGCAGATCTCCGGTGCAGGTGGATGCCCCGGTCTTCAATCTGCCGCTCAAAAGTGCGACGCACGCGGGCGTTGTGCGTGGGCAGCACATCATCACTCGACGTGAACAGGTGGAATGCCAGCTCATCCGGATCGCGCCCGGCCTCGCGAAGCTCCCGGCGCAGCCGGTACTGCATCGCCAGGGTCAGCTCGACCCCCCCGGCACCGCCGCCGACCACCGCGACCCGCGTCGGCCCGGCGTGTTCACGAATGCGTGTCAGCAGCGCCAGCCAGCGGTCGTTGAACTGGTTGATCGGCTTGACCGGCACCGCATTGTCCCTGGCGCCGGGCACCTGGCTGACCTGGGGTGCTGAGCCGATGTTGATCGACAGCTGGTCGTAGGGCACGGCTGGGCGGCTGCGGCAGAGCACCTGCTGGCCCGCCAGATCGAGCCCCACGGCCTCGTCGCGAAAAAAACGCGCTCCGGCGAATGCCGCCAGTCTCGCCAGGTCGATGTGCACCTGGTCGTAGTCGTAGTGCCCGGCAATGTAGCCGGGCAGCATGCCGGAGTAGGGCGTGTGTGTATCGCGGCAGATCAGCGTCAGCCGCACGCCGGGAATGGGCCGCATGCCGAAGCGCCTGAGGACACCAACATGGCTGTGCCCGCCGCCGAGGAGGACGATGTCGCGCAGAACGGGCTGGTCGGGTTGCTGCATGCTGTGTTCCAGTGGCCAGGGCAAGACGTGGCGAGAGGGTGCCATGCTCCTCGATTCAGTGGAAGTCGCGGCGACAACCCGGGTTGCCATGCGCGGATAGCTGTCACGGTCCGCGAGCTGTCGCGGCTTTCGGGCGTTGCCATGGGGATGGCACAATGGTCCGGCGCCGACGGGCATATACAATTCGAGAGACGAGGCGAGGACGGTGATGGCACTGGATTTCCTGCAATGGCCGGCAATGCTGGTGACCGTGGTCGCTGTATGGCTGGTTGGCTACCAGAGCAGAACGGAGCGCAAGTACGGATTCTGGACCTTTCTGGCCAGTAACGTACTCTGGGTCGCCTGGGGCGTGCCTGCCGGGGCCTGGGCACTGGTCGTTCTGCAGTTTCTCCTGGCCGCGCTCAACATCCGCGGTATCCTCAAGAATGAGCCCGCCCGCTGATGGCAGTGTCACTGCTGAAGTTTGTCGAGACGCTGTGAAAGGCTGTCCAGGCTACGCGCCCTCCGACGCATCGACGCCCAGGGGTCATCGCGTCCACTGATTGCCCGGAACAGGTTCTGCGCGTTGTAGCGCCGCGAATCCAGGTCGGGATCATCCAGCGCGGCGCGCGGTATCGGCGTTGCCACCGGTGCGCCGGGTTTTGCCCGCAGGCTGTAGGGTGCGATAGCCGTCTGGCCGTAGGCATTGCGCTGCACGTCGAGATAAAGGCGCCCCCCGCGCTTGTTCTTGCGCTGCGCCATCGTGTAGCGGTCGGGATGCCGCTCCAGCAGGAGCCGGGCGCAGTCGCTGGCGACCTTGCGCACTGCATCGAAAGCGTACTTGCGTTGCAGCGGTATCACCACGTGCAGGCCCCTGGATCCCGTGGTCTTGAGGTAGGCCGGTATCGACAGTTCGTCGAACAGCTCGAGGCAGTCCCGGGCCGCGGTGCGCACGGGCTCGAAATCATCTCCCGGTGGATCGAGGTCGAAGATCATCTGATCGGGCGTGTCTGGCCGGTCCAGCCGCGACAGCCAGACGTGATAGCCCAGGCAGGCCTGATTGGCCAGGTACACCAGCGACGCGCTGTTGTTGCACACCGGCACGGTCTGGCTGCCGTCACTGGTCTCCACGTCTGCGCGCCGGAACCAGTCTGGGAAATACGCCGGAGCCGACTTCTGGATGAAGCCCTCGCTGTCAATCCCGTCCGGGTAGCGCTCCATCGTCAGCGGACGCTCGCGCAGTGCCGGCAGGAGGTGCTCTGCCACCTTTTCGTAGTAGTCGATAACATCGCCCTTTGTCAGGCCGGTATCGGTATAGAACACCTTGTCACGGTGGCTCAGTTCCACGTGGTAGGATCCGAATGTGCGCTGCATGGTTGTCTGCCTCCCGTGCCGCTGGCGCCGGATTCAGTTGCCGGAATCCCCGCTGTCGTCATCCGCGGCGATGTCCTTCAGGCTGCGCTCTGTGAGCACGCTGTCCGGCTGGCTGCTAGTTGGCTTGCGTCGGGCATCGGCATGCTCATCCTTTTGCTTGATCAGCAGCCACTTTTCCTGGCCACTGTCCTGGCTGTCCGTGCGTATCAGGGCCCAGCCGCCCCTGAGTTTCCTGCCCCATAGCTCAACCTGCAGTTTGCCCGCCTTGAGTGCCCTGCTCGCTGAGACGGGCCTGTCGTCATTATCCCGGGAGCGGTTCTTCCAGGTGCCCGCGTCCCATACCATGACGGTGCCGCCGCCATACTCCTGCTGTGGTATCACGCCCTCGAAGTCGGCGTAATCCATGGGATGGTCTTCCGTTCTGACCGCGAGGCGGCGCTCACGCGGGTCCAGCGACGGCCCCTTGGGTACGGCCCAGGACATGAGGGCGCCATCGAGTTCCAGGCGGAAATCGTAATGCAGCTGCGAGGCAGCGTGTTTCTGAATCACGAAGATGGGCCGGCTGGAAACCTTGCGGCCGCCGCTGCCCGTCGGTTCCGGGGAGCGGCGGAAGTCACGTCGATCGCGATAATGCCTGAGTCTGTCCTGGCTCATGCTTGCGGCGCCTGCAGTGACTATCGATTTCGGGTAAACACGATGGCCGCTATAGCTGGCGCGCACGATCCGACGCCATGGCGTGGTTATGTTCCCACATTTCCTTGCATTGAATGCAGCGCTCTGCCCAGGGCACCGCCCGCAGCCGCTCGGGATTGATGTCGACGCCGCAGTCCACGCACTGACCATACTGGCCCGACGCGATCGCCGCCAGAGCGCGGTCGATGGCGTGCAGCTGTTCCACCCAGCGGCTTGCATTGGCGTGATTGATCCCTTCGAGCATATCCGCCACAGATTTGTCGCCCGGGTCGTTAACCTCTCCGGCGAGTTCCGAATAGGACGCCTTATCGCTGGCCAAAAGGTCCTCGCGGATCTCCGCGCAGAGTGTGCTGTAGCGCTGCTTTAGCTGTTGTTCGAAATCCTGTAGCTGCTGCCGGTTCAATGGCATGTCGGCGCTCCTTTTCAACACTGCGTTAGGAAATACCGTAGTGCACAACGCGCGCCACTGCCAACTTCTGCACCGATCCCAGGCCTGAGACGTCACGCAGTTGCACCACGGGGGGCGTCTTCCCACGCAGGATAAAAAGGTGGTGTGCCCGTGGGCGCGCGGGCAGAGCCTTGGGGCGCGTTTCTTGTGCAACCGCGGTCCCGCGTGCGGACTGTCGTCATCCGCCGTTCTGCAGCGCCTCGCGTATCCCATGCGGATCGATGTCCAGTGCCGCGAAGCCCGGCAGCGCGGGGTCGGCCACATTGTCCCGAGCCATCAGTTCGACGTCGCTGGTGTTCAGTGGCCGGCGCGGCAGAATTGTCAGCAGCCCCGCAATCAGTAGCCACAGCGCGAACGGCACTGGCACCAGCATGCGCCGCCGTCCGCTGTGTCGCAGTTGCTCCGCGACGATATCCCGGTAGCTGAGCAGGTCCGCCCCACCCAGCTCGAAGACACGGCCGGCGGATCCGGGCCGCTGCAGCAATGCGCCGATCGCCCTGGCCACGTCGTCGGCCAGTGCCGGCTGCAGCTGCGTGTTGCCGCGGCCGAACAGCGGTACCAGCGGCAGTCGGCACAGGGTGCGAAGGCGCCTGATCATTCCGCCCTCGGCACCGAACAGTACCGATGGGCGGACAATGGTTGCGCGCTCGAACGCGTCGCGCACGCGGGCCTCACCCTCCCCTCTGGACCGGATATAGGCTGATGACGACTGCGGGTCCGCGCCGATGCCGGAGACGTGAATCAGCCGGTCCACGCCGGCCTCGCGGGCCAGGCGTGCCACCTGTCCGGCACCGTCGACATGGATGTCCCGGAAGCGCAGGCCGGGCCGCTCTGCATACAGCGACACCGCATTGACTGCCGCATCAGCACCTTCCAGCGCACTGCGCACCGAGCGTTCGTCCCGGACGTCGGTTTTTATCCGCAGGCTCGGCTCTGCGACGGTACCCGGTATCAGCACGTCCGGGTCGCGCGCGGCGATGCGCACCTCCCAGCCATCGGCCTCCAATTCGCGGGCAACGGCACGGCCCAGAAACCCGGTAGCGCCAAACACGGTAACGACGGGACTGTTCATGCCAGGCCTCCTCGACAATTTTCGACGGATGTCAGATAACCATAGCAGCTACTCAGCCATGCGCCGACCGTTCATGCCGGGCCGGCGCCGCCCTCTTGCGACGCCCGGATCCGGCGCTGCGAACGCAAAGATGAGGTGCCGCAGGATGTGGTTGTCGTAAAATGATAGGGGCGGGTCCCCCGTCGAATGTCGGCAGCACATCACACAGGAAGGATTTCCAGCATGGCCAAGCGCCCCAATCCCCTAGACCGTTTCGCCAGGGACTTAAGGCCCGGCCAACTGCAATGGATCGGCGTGCGGCCCGCGCGTCGTGCTCCCATGCAGGCACTGCAGCGCGCCCGGGCCGTCAGTGGGCGAGGTCTCGAGGGCGATCATCGGATCGACAAATCGCCGGGATCGGGGCGGCAGGTGACCCTG
>Ga0209936_1000140_pt1 | contig 45687 bp, 43 predicted proteins | sample SalPonR1_A_D1_MG_FD_185694 | JGI IMG/M metagenome (GOLD analysis project Ga0209936, IMG submission 185694) | Salt pond soil microbial communities from South San Francisco under conditions of wetland restoration - Salt Pond MetaG R1_A_D1_MG... ...
CTCGGCCGCGCCGGCCCAGGCGAGTTCCTGCCGCTCCAGCGCCTGCACGCGCCCGCGCCAGCCGGTTACCAGATGGAAGTCCAGCGCCACGCTGCGTTCGGGGTAGTCGTGCTCCAGCGCCATGAAGGGGCTGGCCCCGAGTACCTCGATGCCGATTTCCTCCGCCAGTTCCCGGCGCAGGGCCGCCAGCGGGTCCTCGCCCGGCGCGATCTTGCCGCCGGGGAATTCCCAGCGGCCGGCGCCGTGCTTGCCCGGCTGCCGCCGGCTGATCAGGATGCGGCCGTCACCGTCGCGGAGGATCCCCGCCACCACCTGCAGGCGGGGACGGGGCGCCTCGGTCACGACAGCCGGCCGTGGCACTGCTTGTATTTCTTCCCGCTGCCGCAGGGGCAGGGCTCGTTGCGGCCGATCTTGCGGCCCTCGCGCACGAACGGCTGCACCGGCTCGGCCGATGCGCCGCCTCCGCCGCCGCCGGCCACCGCCTCGGCGGCCGCGGCGGAAGCCGTCGCCGCCGTCGCGCCGGAAGCCAGCGCCGAGGACTGGGCGTGCTGGAACTCCATGGCCTTCTTGGCCCGCTGTTCGGCTTCCATGCGCTCCACTTCTTCCTGGCTGCGCAGCCGCACCCGCATCAGGATGCTGATGGTGTCGTGCTTCACCTGCTCGAGCATCTGGCCGAACATCTCGAAGGCTTCGCGCTTGTATTCCTGCTTCGGGTTCTTCTGAGCATAGCCCCGCAGATGAATGCCCTGGCGGAGGTAATCCATGGCCGCCAGGTGCTCCTTCCAGTGCAGGTCCAGCTGCGAGAGCATGACCTGCTTCTCGAAGCCCCGCATGATGGACTCGCCGATCTCCGCGACCTTCTGCTCGTAGTAGTCCTTCGCGGACTCGACGATGCGGTCGCAGAGCTGATCCGCGTTCAGGGTCTTCTCTTTCTCCAGCCACTGGGCGATAGGCAGGTCGAGTCCGAAGTCGGCGCGCAGCGCCTGCTGCAGGCCTTCCGGATCCCATTGCTCCTCGACGCTGCCCCGCGGGATGAACTCCTGCACCGCCGTCTCCACCACCTCGTCGCGGATGTTCTCGACGGACTCGGCGACGTCATCCGCCTCCATGAGCTCCGAGCGCTGGTGGTAGACCACCTTGCGCTGGTCGTTGGCCACGTCGTCGTATTCCAGCAGCGATTTGCGGATGTCGAAGTTGTGGGCCTCCACCTTGCGCTGGGCCTTCTCGATCTGGCGCGACAGAAGCCCGCTCTCGATGGCCTCGCCGTCGCGCATGCCCACCCGCTGCAGCAGGCTCTTGGTGCGGTTGGGATCGCCGAAGATGCGCATCAGGCTGTCTTCCATGGACAGGTAGAAGCGGCTGGAGCCCGGATCGCCCTGGCGGCCGGAACGGCCGCGCAGCTGGTTGTCGATGCGCCGGGACTCGTGCCGCTCGGTGCCGACGATGTGCAGGCCGCCGGCTTCCAGCACCTGGTCGTGCCGTTTCTGCCACTCCGCGACCACGGCCTGGCGCTGCTCGTCAGTGACGTCCTCGCCGAGTTCGGCGAGTTCGGCATCCCTGTTGCCGCCCAGCACGATGTCCGTGCCGCGGCCGGCCATGTTGGTGGCGATGGTAATGGTGCCGGGACGGCCGGCGTCCTCCACCACCTTCGCCTCGCGCTCGTGCTGCTTCGCGTTCAGCACCTGGTGCGGGATCTGCTTCTTCTTCAGCAGGCCGGACAAAAGCTCGGAGTTCTCGATGGAGGTGGTGCCCACCAGCACCGGCTGGCCCCGCTCGCGGCAATCGACGATGTCCTCGATGATGGCCTCGAACTTGTCGTTCTGGTTCAGGAACACGAGATCCGGATGATCCGCGCGGACCATCGGCCGATGGGTCGGGATCACCACCACTTCGAGGCCGTAGATGGACTGGAACTCGAAGGCCTCGGTGTCCGCCGTGCCCGTCATGCCGGCGAGCTTCTGGTACATGCGGAAGAAGTTCTGGAAGGTGATCGACGCGATGGTCTGGTTCTCTTCCTTCACCCGCACGCCTTCCTTGGCCTCCACCGCCTGGTGCAGGCCGTCGGACCAGCGCCGGCCCGGCATGGTGCGGCCGGTGAATTCGTCCACGATGACGATCTCGCCGTCCTTGACGATGTAGTCCACGTCGCGCTGATACATGGCGTGCGCGCGCAGCGCCGCCATCAGGTGATGCATGAGCTTGATGTTGCCGGCGTCGTAGAGACTCTCGCCGGGCTGTATCAGCCCTGCCTTCGTCATCAGCTCCTCGACGTGCTGATGGCCGTCCTCCGTGAGATAGACCTGCTTGGTCTTCTCGTCCGGCATGTAGTCGCCCGGCCCTTCTTCCTCCTCCTGTTTCACCAGCTTCGGCACGAGCTTGTTGATCTTCTCGTAGAGCTCGGTGCGCTCCTCGGAGGGGCCGGAGATGATCAGCGGCGTGCGCGCCTCGTCGATCAGGATGGAGTCCACCTCGTCGACAATGCCGTAGGCGAGCTTGCGCTGGGCCCGATCCTCGGTGGAGAACGCCAGATTGTCGCGCAGGTAGTCGAAGCCGAGTTCGTTGTTGGTGGCGTAGGTGATGTCCGCGCCGTAGGCTTCGCGCTTCTCGGCGGGCGACTGGCCGCTGCGGATCACGCCCACCTCGAGCCCGAGGAAGTTGTACACGGGACCCATCCAGGCCGCGTCACGGCTGGCCAGGTATTCGTTCACCGTGACGATGTGCACGCCTTCGCCGGTGAGCGCGTTCAGATACGCAGGCAGGGTCGCGACCAGGGTCTTGCCCTCGCCGGTCTTCATCTCCGCGATCTTGCCCTCGTGCAGCACCAGACCGCCGATCAGCTGCACGTCGAAGTGGCGCATGCCCACGGTGCGGTCGGCCGCCTCGCGCACGGCGGCGAAGGCCTCGGGGATGAGATTGTCCAGCTTCTCGCCGCTGGCGAGACGTTCGCGCAACACCGGCGTCATGGCCGCGAGTTCCTCGTCACTCTTGTTCCGGTACTCGTCTTCCAGCGCGTTGATGGCCTTGACGAGTTTGGAATACGACTTGACCAGGCGCTCGTTGCGACTGCCGAATATCTTTGTGAGAAATGCCACTGCGTTATCCGTCCTGAAACGCGCTCTGATACGCGAAAGAACACCGTCGGCCGCCGCGGCGCCGGTGCTCGGTTGGGGTCCGCCCGGAAAGGGCTATTCCGAAAACGGTTATTCTAAGGGCAGCGGGTGCGCTGCGTCTAAAAAGGGCCGGCGTCGGGGGCTCAGCTGCCGCTGGCGCGGATGTATTTGAGCGGATTGACCGACTTGCCCTCGTAGATGACTTCGAAATGCAGGTTGGGCCCGGTCGCCCGACCGGTCGCTCCCATGTGCGCAATAATCTGGCCTTTCCTGACTTCATCACCCACATTCACGAAATTCTCGGCGTTGTGCGCGTATCGGGTCACGTAGCCGTCGCCGTGATCGATCTCCACCATCTGGCCGTAGCCGTAGCGCTTGCCCGAGTAGGTCACCACACCCGCGCCCACGGCGACGATCTCCGCGCCCGCCTTGCCGGCGAAGTCCACGCCCTTGTGCCACGCCTGCTTGCCGGTGAACGGGTCCGTGCGCCGCCCGTAGTAGGAGGACAGCCAGCCGGACTTCACGGGCCGCCCTTCCGGCCTGATCTGCTCGTTGAGATTGCGGGTCAGGAGGACGCTTTCAAGTACGCCCAGCTGCTTTTCCCGATCGCTCAGCTGCTGGGATAGCTCGTCCAGCGAGGTCAGGATCTCCGCGACGCCGCCGCCGCCCAGCTCTTCGGGCTCCTCCGGTCCGCCGATGGCGGGCGGGGACTCGAAGTCGAATTCGCCGTCCTGCAGCTCGGCCATCTCGGTGAGACGCCGCCCGAGGGCGTCCAGCCGGATGACGTGGGCGTTCATCTGGCCGAGCCGGATCGCGAGCGCATCCAGTGTTTCTACCGTCTCGCGCCGGGCCGCCTCGATCTCGCGCCGCTGCTCGGCCAGCTGCCCGGCCATGGCGCTGAGCTCTGCCGTATCGGCCTGGGTGCCGTGCTGGCGCGCGAAGAAGTAACCGCTGCCGAAGACCGCTGCCGCGAAGACACCGACGATGGTGCCTGCGATGGTGAGGGTGAGCGGCGCGCCGAGGTCGATCTGGCGCACGCCAGTGCGGCGGCGGCTGAATATGACGACATTCATCGATTGCAGTCCCGATTACGAGTCGGATCCCGGTCCGGCAAGCCGTTCCAATAACACCACCGACCGGGAATTGTTGGTCGCTCTTGTTCCGACCTGTGACCGACGAAACCGCTGGCTCCGGAGTGACTGCCCGGCTTGTGCAGCAATGTCGGCTTCAGTCTAATGGTCATCCCCGGCAACCCCGCTGTCCGGGGCTCGGGACCCGCGGACCGGAAGCTTTGCGTCCCCGGCTCACACCGGGTTTGCCCTTATCGAGACCGTCAATATGCATAATGAAGGCCGGCAGATCAAGGAATTGCATCCGCGGGAGGGGTCCTTCAGGCTCAATCTGTGAGCCGGTTAACATCCACGGAAACCATGAACGAGAAGAAGCTCGGCAATCTGCTCTCCCGGCCCGACAGTCCGCTCGCCGGCATCGTCGAGCGCGCCCGGGCCATGGAGACGCTCACCGCGGCCGTGCGGGCCGCGCTCTCCGAGGACGCGCGCGCGCATCTGGTTTCCGCCGCGCGGCGGGACGACGGCACGCTGGTTCTTGTCACCGAGTCGTCCGCGTGGGCGGCGCGCCTGCGTTTCGCCGCGGACGAGGCACTGGCCGCGGCCCGCCGCTACGGCGTCACCGCCGAGTCGGTGAGCGTGCTGGTGCGCCCCGGGCGCGAAGACCCCGGGGCCGAAGACGAGTAACCGCTCAGGCGAATGCCGGGCTCGCGTAGGAGATCGGTGCCTTGCGGCGATCCTCGAAGGTGACCGCCTCCCAGGCCGTCTCGTCCTCGAGCAGGCGCCGCAGCAGCAGGTTGTTCAGCTCGTGGCCGGAGCGGTAGCCGCTGAACTCGCCGATCAGGCTGTGGCCCAGCAGGTACAGGTCGCCGATGGCGTCCAGGATCTTGTGCTTGACGAACTCATCGTCGTAACGCAGGCCGTCCTCGTTGAGGATGCGGTAGTCGTCCAGCACGATGGCGTTGTCCATGCTGCCGCCCAGCGTCAGGTTGTTCGCCCGCAGCGTCTCGATGTCGCGCATGAAGCCGAAGGTCCGCGCCCGGCTCACCTCGCGCAGGAAAGACGTGGTGGAGAAGTCGATGGAGGCGCGCTGGGCGTGCTTCTTGAACACCGGATGATCGAAGGCGATCTCCAGGTTCACCTTGAAGCCGTTGAACGGCCGGAATTCCACCCACTTGTCTTCCTGCTCGATGCGCACCGGCTTGCGGATGCGGATGAGTTTCTTGGGGGCACCCTGCTCTTCGATGCCCGCCGACTGCAGCAGGAAGACGAACGGGCCTGCGCTGCCGTCCATGATCGGCACTTCCGGCGCGCTCAGGTCGACGTAACAGTTGTCGATGCCGAGACCGGCCAGCGCCGACATCAGGTGCTCCACCGTCGCCACGCGAACGTCGCCGTCTATCAGCGTCGTGCCGAGCATCGTCTCGCCCACCCGGTGCGCCTCGGCACGGATCTCGACCGGCTCTTCCAGGTCGGTCCGGCGGAAGACAATGCCGCTGTTCGGCGCGGCCGGGCGCAGCGTCATATAGACCTTGCGGCCCGAATGCAGGCCGACTCCGGTCGCGCGGATGGCCGTTTTCAGCGTTCTCTGTTGCAGCATGGCTACATTTCCCGACGCGGCCCCGCCCTCTCCCCGGCATGACCGTTAGTAATGACAATCCCGCGGAAAGCGCCGCCGGATCACGAATGTTCACTGATTGCAGTCTGCACTGCCCGCGGTTCACCCACCGCGACACAACGCACATGTTGCGCAAACGCAACGGCGTATGCCCGGAAAGTATGCCGGCAAAGATGCCGGATTTCAGGCAGTTACGGCCGTTGCTTCACGCGCCAACAGATAACGATATCACAGCGTTTTTTTGCAGTGCAAGAAAAAAGGCCGGGGCAACCCAATCCGTGGATCGCCCCGGCCGAGCGGAGGCGTCGGCGGTCAGTCGGCCTGGCGGCGCAGGAACGCCGGGATGTCCAGCAGGTCCTCCTGCAGCCCCAGATCGCTGATGCCGTCGCCGACGGCACGCTTGCGCTGCACCGTCGGCTTCTCGAGCTCGCCGTAGTTCGGTTCGGTGCGGGCGGCACCGGAGCGGCGCACCACCCGCATGGGCGCCCCGGCGGCCATGGCCGGCTGGCCGAGCCCGGTGGCCACGACGGTCACCCGTATCGTGTTGCTCATGTCGGGATCGATCACCGTGCCGACCACCACGGTGGCGTCGTCGGAGGCGAACTCCTTGATGGTGTTGCCCACTTCCTGGAACTCGCCGATGGACAGGTCCATGCCCGCGGTGACGTTCACCAGGATGCCGTTCGCGCCGGCCAGGTTGATGTCCTCCAGCAGCGGACTCGAGACGGCCGCCTCGGCCGCTTCCCGGGCACGGTCCTCGCCGGACGCCGCGCCGGAGCCCATCATCGCCATGCCCATCTCGGCCATCACCGTGCGCACGTCGGCGAAGTCCACGTTGATGAGGCCAGGCCGGGTGATCAGTTCGGCGATGCCCTGCACGGCGCCCTGGAGCACCTGGTTGGCCGCGCGGAACGCGTCCAGCAGGGTGGTCTCGCCGCCGAGCACGGTCAGCAGTTTCTCGTTCGGGATCGTGATCAGCGAGTCGACGTACTTGCCCAGCTCGGCGATGCCCTGATCGGCGATCTTCATGCGCTTCGAGCCTTCCATGCCGAATGGCTTCGTCACCACGGCGACCGTCAGGATGCCGAGCTCCCTGGCCACCTGGGCCACCACCGGGCCGGCGCCCGTGCCGGTGCCGCCGCCCATGCCGGCGGTGATGAAGAGCATGTCGGCGCCCTCGATCACCTCCTGGATCCGGTCCCGGTCCTCCATGGCCGCCTGGCGGCCCACGTCCGGGTTGGCGCCGGCGCCGAGCCCTTTCGTGATATTGCAGCCGATCTGCAGCGCGGTGCGCACCTCGGCATTCTTCAGCGCCTGGGCATCGGTATTGGCGCAGATGAAATCCACCCCTTCGATGCCGGCCTCCACCATGTGCGCGACGGCGTTGCCGCCGCCGCCACCCACGCCGATCACCTTGATGACCGCGCTCTGGCTGTATGCATCCATCAATTCGAACATGTCGCTTCCTCCGCTCTCAACATTCCAATGTCGTTGCTCTCAGTACCTTCAGCCGGCAGCACCACCGCCGGCATCCGCTCTCTAGAAATGGCTCTGGAACCACGCACGCATGCGCGCCAGCACCTCTTTCAATCCTCCCCCCATCGGGACCTCGTTCTCCTGCCGGGTCAGGTTCTCGTAGCCGTACAGCAGCAGCCCGACGCCGGTGGCGTGTATCGGATTGCGCACGACGTCCGACAGGCCCTTCACGTATTGCGGGATGCCGAGCCGGACGGGCATGTGGAACACCTCCTCGGCCAGCTCCACGGCACCCTCCATCTTCGCGCTGCCCCCGGTCACGATGATGCCGGCGGCGATCAGCTCCTCGAAGCCGCTGCGCCGCAGCTCGTCGCGCACCAGGGTGAACAGTTCCTCGTAGCGGGGCTCCACCACCTCCGCCAGCGTCTGGCGGGCGAGCCGCCGCGGCGGCCGGTCGCCCACGCTCGGCACCTCGATGGTCTCGTCCGGATTGGCCAGCTGGGACAGCGCGCAGGCGTACTTGATCTTGATGTCCTCGGCGTACTGGGTGGGCGTGCGCATCGAGACGGCGATGTCGTTGGTGACCTGGTCGCCGGCGATCGGGATCACGGCGGTGTGCTGGATGGCGCCGCCGAGGAAGACCGCGATATCGGTCGTGCCGCCGCCGATATCGACGATGGCCGCGCCGAGTTCTTTCTCGTCCTCGGTCAGCACCGAATAGCTGGAGGCGAGCTGCTCCAGCACGATGTCGTCCACCTCCAGGCCGCAGCGCTGGACGCACTTGACGATGTTCTGGGCCGCGCTCTCCGCGCCCGTCACCATGTGCACCTTCGCCTCCAGGCGCACGCCGGACATGCCGACCGGTTCGCGGATGCCTTCCTGGCTGTCGATGATGAATTCCTGCGGCAGTATGTGGAGGATCTTCTGGTCGGCCGGGATGGCCACCGCGCGCGCGGCGTCGATGACCCGCTCCACGTCGCTCGGGCTCACTTCCTTGTCCCGGATGGCGACGATGCCGTGGGAGTTCAGGCTGCGCACGTGGCTGCCGGCGATGCCGGTGTACACCGAGTGGATGTCGCAGCCGGCCATCAGCTCCGCCTCCTCGATGGCGCGCTGGATGGAATGCACCGTCGACTCGATGTTCACCACGACGCCCTTCTTCAGGCCGCGGGAGGGATGCGAGCCGATGCCGATCACCTCGATGTCTCCGGCCTCGGACAGCTCGCCCACGATCGCCACCACCTTCGAGGTGCCGATATCCAGGCCGACGATGAGGTTCTTGTCCGTCTTCCTGGACATCTAGCCTGCCCCCCTGGCCACCACGGCGGGCGACTCGTCCGCGTCCCGGCTCGCCCAGGCCGCTTCCTTCCAGCCGATGGAGAAACCGTTCGAGTAGCGCATGTCGATATGTGAGATGTCTCCCTCCCTGGCCGCGACCATGTCGACGACCGTCTCCAGAAACAGCGCCAGTCGCTCGTCCACCGCCCTGCGGCCGAGTCGCACCTGGATGCCGTTGGTGAGCGTCAGCTGCCAGGCGCCGCGGGCATCGAGCCGGACGGCGGCGAGATCCAGACCGGCCTCGATCAGCGGGCCGCGCACCGCGAGATAGCGGGAAGCCACCTCGGCCGCGCTGCCCCCGGGCCCGGACAGCCGGGGCAGCTCGGCCGGGATATGGCGCGCATCGGTGAGAAAGAGTTCGCCGCGCACGTTCAGCAGCCCGCTCTCGCCCCAGCGCGCCGCCGGCACCTGCTCGCTCACCGCCACCCTGAGTTCGTCCGGCCACTCGCGTCGCACGGTGGCCGCATCCACCCAGGCCAGCGCCTCGAGGCGGCGGCGCATCGCGCCGAGGTCGGCGCTCAGGAAACCGTCCCGCAGCCCTCCGGCAATGGCCTCCTCGATGCGGGCCTCGGTGACCCGCTGGAAAGGCGCATCGATGGTCACGGCCCGGATCGGGCGGTCGAGGGCCAGCGCGCTCAGCTGATAGGTGGCGCCGATCAGCGCCAGCGCGCACAGCGCCGTCAGGATCCCGGTCACGGGAATCTGCGATAGCTGCGGCAGCTTCAGCTGCACGGCCGGCTTCTGCCGCGGAGCTCTTCTGCGCTTCGCCTGCTTACGCGCCATTGGCAGACCTCCGTGTCTCCACGGCCGGCAGATCGGCCATACTCGTCTCGAGAATGCGCCAGCACAGCGTGGAGAAGTCCATGTCCGCCCCGGCGGCCGCCATGGGCACGAGGCTCTGGCCGGTCATACCGGGCACGGTGTTGATCTCGAGCAGCTGGGGTACCCGGTCGGCCCCCACCATGAAGTCCACCCGGCCCCAGCCGCTGCAGCCCAGCGCACGAAAAGCGGCCAGCGCCTGGCGGCGCAGGTCCTGCTCGAGGGCGGGCTGGTCGGTGCCGGGACAGTGATAGCGGGTGTCGCCGGACTCGTACTTCGCCGCGTAGTCGTAGAAGACCCGCGGCGTCTCTATGCGGATGGACGGCAGCGCCGCCCCCTGCAGCACGGCCACCGTGAACTCCTCGCCGTCCACCCACTCCTCGACGATCACCTCGTCGTCGTAGTGCGCCGCCGCAGCCCACGCGGCCGCGAGCTCGGCCCGGCTCTCCACCCGGCACATGCCGACGCTGGAGCCCTGGCCCGCAGGCTTGACGATCAGTGGCAGGTCGAGGGCCGCGAGCGCCTCCTCCAGCGCGGCCTCACTGCGCACCGTCCGCCAGGGCGGCGTCGCCAGGCCGGCGGCCGAGAACAGCATCTTGCTGCGCACCTTGTCCATGGCCAGCGCAGAGGCCATCACGCCGCTGCCCGTGTAGGGGACGCCGGCCCACTCCAGCGCTCCCTGCAGCGTGCCGTCCTCGCCGCCCGGTCCGTGCAGGGCGATCCAGACCCGGTCGAATCCCGCCGCCAGAAAGTCGGCGAAGCGGTGTTCCGCCGGATCCCATGCGGCCGCGTCCACGCCCGCCTCGCGGAGCGCCGCCAGCACGGCGCCGCCGCTGCGCAGCGAGACCTCGCGCTCGCTCGAGGAGCCGCCGTACATCACGGCCACCCGGCCGAACTCCGCTGGCTCGTGCACGCTCCTGACCACGTCCGCGGCGCTCATGCGGCCTCCCCCACGATGCGGACCTCGTGGCGCAGGCGCACGCCGTGCTCGCGCTCGACGGTGGCCTGCACCAGGTCGATCAGCGCCTCGATGTCGGCAGCCGTGGCGCCGCCGTCGTTGATGATGAAATTCGCGTGCTTCTCCGAGACCACGGCGCCGCCGATGCGCCGGCCCTTCAGCCCGGCGGCCTCGATCAGCCGGGCGGCGTGGTCGCCGGGCGGATTGCGGAATACGGAGCCGCAGCTCGGCAGGCCGATCGGCTGGGTGGCCTTGCGCCGTTCCACCAGTTCGTTCAGCCGCTCGATGCTCGCTTCGCTTTCCGGCTCGAAGTGGAAGTGCGCCGCGACGAACCACTCGTCCGCGGGGCCGCGTACGCTGCGATAGCCGATCTCGTAGTCGGCCGGCGTGCGCTCGCGCCGCTCGCCGCCCCGGGACAGGGTCTCGACGCGCACCACCCGGTCCCAGGTCTCGCCGCCGAAGGCCCCGGCATTCATGGTGAGCGCGCCGCCGACGGTGCCCGGTATGCCGGAGAACCAGGCACTGGGGCCGAGACCCCAGCGGGCACAGCGCCGCGCGAGCCGGGTGCAGGGCACGCCGGCCTCCGCGCGCACGCCGGTCTCGCCCTCGCGCTCGAGCGCGGAGAGCAGCCCGGTCGTGGCGATGACCACGCCGCGGATGCCGCCGTCTCGCACCAGCAGATTGCTGCCGAGGCCGACCCAGTGCACCGGCGTCGCCGGCTCGAGGTCGCGCAGGAAAGCGGCGAGGTCCTCCACCCCGGCCGGGCGGAAGAACAGGTCCGCCGGTCCGCCGACCCGCCAGGAGGTGTGACGGGACATGGGCTCGTCACGGCGCAGATCGCCGGCCGGCTGCTGTCGCATCGTCCCGGCGTTCATGGCTTCACGCTCCTCAGGCGCCCCTCGGCCAGCTTTTCCGGCAGGGCCGCGGCCTCGGCGCCGATATCGCCGGCGCCCATGGTGAGTACGACGTCACCGTCGCGGAGCATGCCCGGCAGCACCTCGGCCAGCCGGCCGATATCCTCCAGGAAGACGGGCTCGACGGCGCCCCGGCTGCGCACGGCCCGCGCGATGGCGCGGCCGTCGGCGCCCGCGATCGGGGCCTCGCCGGCGGCATAGACCTCGAGCAGCAGCAGCGCATCGGCCCGGGACAGCACGTCGGCGAAGTCGTCCAGCAGATCCCGGGTGCGGGTGTAGCGATGCGGCTGGAAGACGAGCACGACGCGCCGCGACGGCCAGCGCTGACGCGCCGCCTCCAGCGTGGCAGCCACCTCGGTGGGGTGATGGCCGTAGTCGTCCACCAGCGTGATGCGGCCCGCGCGGGTCGCGACGCCGTCGTGCACCTGGAAGCGGCGGTCGATGCCCTCGAAACCGGCCAGCGCCGCCAGCACGGCGTCGTCGGCCACTTCCAGGTCCTGGGCTACCGCAATCGCTGCCAGAGCGTTCAGCACGTTGTGCGTGCCGGGCAGGGACAGCCGCACGTCCAGCTCCGGCGCATCGCCGGGCCGGCTGACCCGGAAGCGGCTGCCGGATTCGTCGAAGCGGATGTCGGTGGCGCGCACGTCCGCGTCCTCCGCCGTGCCGTAGGTCACGGCCGCGCGGCCGATGTCGGCCAGGATGCCGCGCACGCCCTCGTCGTCCAGGCAGACGAAGGCGACGCCGTAGAACGGCAGGTTGTGCAGGAAGGCGACGAAACTCTGGTGCAGCCGCCGCAGGTCGCCCTCGTAGGTCTCCATGTGGTCGGCGTCGATGTTCGTGACCACGGCCATCATCGGCTGCAGATGCAGGAACGAGGCGTCGCTCTCGTCGGCCTCGGCCACCAGGTAGTCGCCGGCGCCGAGCCGCGCGTTGGCGTCCGCGCTCTTCAGCCGGCCGCCGATGACGAAGGTGGGGTCGAGACCGCCCTCGGCGAGCACGCTCGCGATGAGACTGGTGGTCGTCGTCTTGCCGTGAGTGCCGGCCACGGCGATCGAGCGGCGGCTGAAGCGCATGAGTTCGCCCAGCATCTCGGCGCGCTGCACCACCGGGCAGCGGCGCTCGTTGGCTGCCAGCACCTCCGGATTGTCCGGCGTCACGGCGCTGGAGATCACCACCACGTCCGCCCCTTCCACGTTGGCCGGATCGTGGCCCATGCGCACGTCCGCGCCCAGGCGCTCCAGGCGGCGGGTGACGGCGTTGGCGCGCAGGTCCGAGCCGCGCACCTGATAGCCCTGGTTCAGCAGCACCTCGGCGATGCCGCTCATGCCGGTGCCGCCGATGCCCACGAAGTGGATGAGATGGACCCTGCGCATGCGATCGATCATCCGGCACCTCCCGCCGCGGCGAGGCAGAGCCCGGTGATCGTCGCCAGCGCGCGGGGCGCCGCCGTCGCGCGGGCCCGCTCCGCCCGCACCAGCAGTGCCTCCCGGTCGCCGCCCAGCTGCTCGATGGCGGTGGCCAGGCGCTCCGGCGTGAGCTCGCGCTCCTGCACGATCAGCGCCGCTCCCGCCTCGGCGAGCACGGCGGCGTTGGCGGTCTGGTGGTCGTCCACCGCCGCCGGGAAGGGGATGAACACGGCAGGCAGTCCCGCCATCGCCACTTCGGACACCGTCAGCGCGCCGGCGCGGCAGACCACCAGGTCGGCCCAGGCGTAGGCCGCGGCCATGTCCTCGATGAACGGGGCGATTTCGGCTTCCACCCCGGCAACCCGATACGCCTCGCGGGCGGCCTCCAGCGTCCGCTCACCGGCCTGGTGCCGTACCTCGGGCCGGATGTCGGAGGGCAGCGCGGCGACGGCGAACGGCAGCAGGCGGTTCAGCGCCAGGGCACCCTGGCTGCCGCCCAGCACGAGCAGCCGCAGGGGGCCGGCGCGCCCGCGCAGGCGCTCGGCGGGCGGCGGCAGCGCGGCGATGTCGCGGCGCACCGGATTACCCACCGTCTGCGCCGGAATGCGGCTGGAAAAGCTGCCCGGGAAGGCTTGCAGCACAACCCGGGCTAAGCCAGCCAGAAGTCGGTTCGTCAGTCCTGGGACTGCGTTCTGTTCGTGGATGATCAGCGGGCGGCGCGTCAGCCACGCGGCGACGCCGCCGGGGCCGCTGACGAAGCCGCCCATGCCCAGCACCGCGGCCGGGCGCCGCCGTATCATGACGAGGAGCGACTGCACCAGCGCGACGGCGAGGCGGAACGGCGCCAGCAGCCGGGTCGCGAGGCCCTTGCCGCGCAGGCCGGAGATGCCGATCCACTCGATCTCGATGCCGGCGGCGGGCACCACCCGCGCCTCGAGGCCCCGGCGGGTGCCCAGCCACACCACCTCGCGGGCGTGCTCCCGCAGGGCGTCCGCGACCGCCAGCGCCGGGTAGACGTGGCCGCCGGTGCCGCCTGCCATGATGAGAATAGGCCGCGCGCTCATGACGAAGCCCTCTTGCGCCGACGGCCGCGGCCGGTGCTGACCGGCGCGGCCGCGAGTTCATGACAGGCCCTGAGCACGAAGCCGATGCCGGCGAGCGTGACGATGAGACTGCTGCGACCGTAGCTAACCAGCGGCAGCGGCAGACCCTTGGTCGGCAGCAGGCCCATGTTCACGCCGATGTTGATGAACGCCTGCAGCCCCAGCCAGATGCCGAAGCCGAATACGGCGTAGGCCTGGAACCACTGCCCGGCCTCGGCCAGCTTCCTGGCGAGGCCGAGGATGCGCCACACCAGAGCGAGGAACAGGCCGATCAGCACCAGCGCACCCAGCAGGCCGAACTCCTCGGCAAACACCGCGAAGACGAAATCGGTATGCGCCTCCGGCAGGTAGAACATCTTTTGCACGCTCGCGCCGAGGCCCACGCCGAACCACTCGCCCCGGCCGATGGCGATCAGCGACTGGGTGAGCTGGAAGCCGCTGTCGTAGGGGTCCTCCCAGGGGTTCAGGAACGCGGTGAGGCGGCGCATGCGGTACGGCGAGGTGACGGCCAGCGTGGCCAGGGCGGCCACGGCCGCGGCGAAGAACACCAGGAAGTCCCGAATGCGCGCGCCGCCGATGAACAGCATGGCGAGCGCCGTGGCGACCAGCACCGTGGCCGCGCCGAAGTCGGGCTCCGCGAGCAACAGCACCGCGGCGAAGCTGATCACCACCATCGGCTTCAGGAAGCCGACGAAGTGGCTGCTGAGATCCTGGCCGCGGCGGACGATGTAGCCGGCCAGGTACAGGATGACCGCCAGCCGTGCCGGCTCGGACACCTGGATGGTGATGCTGCCAACGCGCAGCCAGCGGGTGGAGCCGTTCACCGCGTGGCCGACGCCCGGGATCAGCACCACCGCAAGCAGGGCCAGCGCCAGCAGCACCAGCAGAAAGCCGCTGCGCTGCCAGAACGTCGTCGGCACGCACAGCATGAACACCGCCGCGCCGAGACCCACGCCGATGGCCAGCAACTGACGCCAGACGAACGCGAAACTGCCGACTTCGCCGCCGTCCGCCACCGCGATGGACGCCGAGGCGAGCACGACCAGACCGCCGAGCAGCAGCGTGGACGTCAGCGCCACCAGCACCGGATCCAGCGACAGCTGCGGCATCAGACGCACCGGGAACGGCAGGGCTGCGGAACTGGCGGCGCTCATGGATCCAGCCCCTCCACCGCCGCGCGGAACGCATCGCCCCGCGCGCGGTAATCCGCGTACATGTCCAGACTGGCGCAGGCGGGCGCCAGAACGACCGTATCGCCCCGCTCGGCGAGCGCCGCCACCCGCGCCACGGCGCTCTCCATGTCGGCCGCGGTTTCCACCGGCCCCACCGGCTCCAGCGCCTCGGCGAGCCGCGGCGCGTCCCGACCGATCAGCACGGCGGCACGCAGCCGTCCGCGCAGCGCCTCCGCCAGCGCGTCGAAGTGGGCGCCCTTGGCGTCGCCGCCGGCGATCAGCACGACCGGCGTCTCGATGCCCTGCACCGCCGCCACGGCGGCGCCCACATTGGTGCCTTTGGAATCGTTGATCCAGGTCACCCCGTCCCGCTCGGCGATGAACTCGCTGCGATGGGGCAGACCGCGGAACTCGATGGCGGCGTCCACCATGGCGTCCATGTCGAGCCCCAGCCCCTCGCCGAGCGCCAGCGCGGCGAGGGTATTCAGCCAGTTGTGCCGGCCGCACAGATGCAGCGCCCCGGCCGGCAGCAGCTCTTCCTCGCCCCGCACCAGCCACCACTCGCCGGCGGACTCGCGCAGACCGTACTGACCCGCGGCCGGCGCGTCGTCACCGAAGCTGATCCGCCGCTCCGGCAGCTCGATGCCGTCCGGCGGCGCCTCGGCCCGGTTCGACACGGCGATGTCGGCATCGCGGTAGATGCGGTATTTGGCCCGCGCATAGGCGTCCATGGAGCCGTGCCAGTCCAGATGGTCGGCGCTCAGGTTCAGCACCGTCGCCACCCGCGCCGGCAGCCGGGCGGTGCGCTGCAGCTGGAAGCTGGAGAGCTCCAGCACGTAGCAGTCGGGCCGGGGCTCGTCCAGCAGGTCCAGCGCCGGCGTGCCCAGATTGCCGCCGGCCAGCGCCTTCACGCCGGCACCCTCGCACAGGGCCGCCAGCAGCGAGACCACCGTGCTCTTGCCGTTGGAGCCGGTCACCGCGGCGATGGGCGCCTCGGCCTCCTGTACGAACAGGTCGATGTCGGACAGCACCGGCAGCCCGCGCTCGCGGGCGGCCTCGAGCAGCGGCTCGGAGTCCCGGATGCCCGGCGAGACGATGAGCCGGTCCACGCCCTGCAGCAGCGCGGTGTCGAACGAGCCGGTGTGGATCTCGGCCCGGGGCAGCACCGAGCGCAGCACCTCGGCTCCGGCCGGCGCCGGACGGCTGTCGGCGAAGCGCGCGGTGAGGCCGCGGCGAGCCAGCCAGCGTGCCACCGACTGGCCGGTGGCGCCCGCGCCGAGCACGAGCGTGGCCACGGCACTGCCGCTGCCGCTGGCCTCGTCCCGCGCGTAGAGCGGTTTGCTGTCGGCGTAGCCCATCATCGGATCTTCAGACTCGACAGGCCGATCAGGACCAGCACCACGGTGATGATCCAGAACCGGACGATGACTTTCGGCTCCGCCCACCCCTTCAGCTCGAAGTGATGGTGCAGCGGCGCCATGCGGAAGATGCGCCGGCCGGTGAGCTTGTAGGAGGCCACCTGCATCATGACCGAGACCGTCTCGACGACGAACACGCCGCCCATCACGGCCAGGATCAGCTCCTGGCGGGTGACCACCGCGACGGTGCCGAGCGCGGCACCCAGTGCCAGCGCGCCGATGTCGCCCATGAACACCTGGGCCGGATACGTGTTGAACCAGAGGAAGCCGAGGCCCGCGCCGGACAGCGCCGCGCAGAACACTAGGATCTCGCCGGTGCCGGCGACGTAGGGGATGCCCAGATACTCGGAGAAATTCACGTTGCCGGTCACGTAGGCAAACACGCCCAGCGCGCCGCCGACCAGCACCGAGGGCATGATGGCGAGGCCGTCGAGCCCGTCGGTCAGGTTGACCGCGTTACTGAAACCGACGATGTAGAAATAGGTGACCACCATCTGCGCCGCCCCGAGCGGGATCGCCACGTCCTTCAGGAAGGGGATCAGCAGCGAGGTCTCCACCGGATCCACGGCCGTCACGTACAGGAACACGGCGGCGCCGACGGCGAACACGGACTGCCACAGCAACTTGAAGCGCGGCGCGAGACCGACGGGATCTTTCAGGATCAGCTTCTTGTAGTCGTCCACGAAGCCGATGCCGCCGAATGCGAGGGTGACCAGCAACACCACCCACACGAAACGATTGCTGAGATCCGCCCACAGCAGCGTGCTGACGGCGATGGCGATCAGGATCAGCGCACCGCCCATGGTGGGCGTGCCCGCCTTCAGCAGATGGGTGGCCGGGCCGTCGTCGCGCACGGTCTGGCCGATCTGGCGCAGCGACAGGCGGGCGATCATGTAGGGTCCCACCATGAAGCAGATCACGAGCGCCGTCAGCGCGCCGAGGATCGCGCGCATCGTCAGATAACTGAAGACGTTGAAGCCCGATTCGAAGCGGGTCAGGTATTCGGTGAGCCAGAGCAGCACGTCAGCCCTCCCCGCCGGCAGCCGCGTCCGGCGCTTCGTTCGCGAGGGCGTCGGCGATACGCTCCATGCGCATCCCCCGGGAGCCTTTCACCAGCACGCTCACGTCTGCCGTGAGATCGCCGCGCAGCGCTGCCACCAGCTCGTCCGCGCTGTCGAACCAGCGCGCACCGCTGCCGAAGCCTTCGGCGACGTGGCGCGCCAGCTCGCCGAGGCAATAGACGCGCTCGATGCCGGCCCTGCGCAGATCGGCCCCGGCCGCCGCGTGCATGGCGGCCGTCTGCTCGCCCAGTTCCAGCATGTCGCCCACCACCGCCCAGGCCCGTCCGCTGCCGGCGGCCACGGCGCGCGCGCCGGCCGCGAGCGACGTGGGATTGGCGTTGTAGGTGTCGTCCCAGATCACCGCGCCACCGGGCGCCGGCCGGCGGGTCATGCGCCCGCTCACGTGGCGGGCCGCGGCCAGGCGCTCGGCGGCCCGGCGCAGCGGCACGCCCGCGGCCATGGCCGCCGCCGCCGCGCAGCACGCGTTCATGACGTTGTGCTCGCCCGGCAGGGGCAGATCGACCTCGACCGACTCGTCGCCTGCCACCAGCAGGAACCGGCTGCCGCCCGCCGTCGGCCGGATATCCGTCGCGCTCACGTCCGCCGCGTTGCGGATACCGAAGGTCGCCACCTGCGCGGGGCCGGCCATGGCCTCCCACAGGCCGCACCAGGGATCGTCGGCGTTGATGACCGCAGTGGCTTCCGGTCCCAGCGCCTGGAACAGCTCGCCCTTCGTGCGGGCCACGCCCTCGATGCTGCCGAGCCCCTCGAGGTGGGCGGACCCGGCATTGGTGACCACGCCGATGTGCGGGCGGGCGAGTCCGGCCAGCCATGCGATGTCGCCCGGGCGGCTGCACCCCATCTCGAATACGCCGTACTCGTGGTCCGGCTCGAGTTCGAGCAGCATCAGCGGCAGCCCGATCTCGTTGTTCAGATTGCCGCGGGTCGCGAGCGCCGTCTCGCCCAGGCAGCCGGCGAGGAGTTCCTTCACCGTGGTCTTGCCGTTGCTGCCGGTGATGCCGATGACGGTGGCGCCGTGGCGGCTGCGCCACTCGGCGCCCAGGCGCCCGAGCGCCACCTTTGTGTCCGGCACGCGCACCTGGGGCAGCGCCGCATCGGCGAGCCGGGAGACGACGGCGCCGGCCGCGCCGCCCTCGGCCGCCGTCGGCACGTAGTCGTTGCCGTCGAAGTTCGGGCCGGTGAGTGCGAAGAACAGCTCGCCCTCGCCGAGGCGGCGGGTGTCGGTGCTCACGCCCGCCCAGGGACGGTTCTCGCCGACGAGCTCTCCGCCCACGATCTCCGCCGTCTCGCGCAGCGTGCCGGCGCTCATGCCGACCTCCCCGCGAGCGCCGCCAGGGCCTGCGCCGCGTCGCTGAGCGGACGGGAGCCGGAGGCGGTGATCTGGAAACGTTCGTGACCGCGGCCGGCGATCAGGACGCAGTCCGCGGGCGCCGCCTCGCGCACGGCCGTGGCGATGGCATCCCGGCGATCGGTGACGACGCGAAACTTGTCGTCTCTCGGGCCGTGCTCGCCGCCGTTCTGCTGGCCCTCTGCCGCAGCACCCGCCGGCGTCCCGCTCATGATCTGCACGATGATCGCATCGGGATTTTCGCCGCGAGGGTTGTCGCTGGTCACGACCACCCGGTCGGCGGCCGCCGCCGCGCGTGCCATCAGCGGGCGCTTGCCCGGGTCCCGCTCGCCGCCGCAGCCGAATACGCACCACAGCTCCCCGGCGCAGTGGGGCCGCAGCGCGTCGATGGCGGCGGCGAGGGCATCCGGGGTATGGGCATAGTCGACGACCACCAGGGGGCGCCCCTCGCCCACCACCTGCAGCCGGCCGGGCGGCGGGTCGACCGCACCGAGCGCCGCCGTGGCCTCGCCCGGCGGGATGCCGGTCTCAAGCAGGAGTCCCAGCACGACCGCCAGGTTCTCCACGTTGAAATCGCCCCGCAGGCGCGACCGCACGCTGCCGTCGCCGAAGGGCGAGTTGAACGAGAAGGCGATGCCGTCGGCGCCGAGGCGGACATCGGCGACGGCGAGCCGGCGCCGGGCAGCCGTCCCGCCCCTGCGGGTCACTGCCAGCGCGGTGTCCGCATGGCGGCGGCAGAGCTCGGCGCCGAAGGCGTCGTCGGCATTGATCACCCGGTGCTCGAGTCCCGGCAGGTCCAGCAGCTTCGCCTTGGCCTCGCCGTAGGCCACCATGCTGCCGTGGTAGTCGAGGTGGTCGCGGCTCAGATTGGTGAAGGCGGCCGCGGCGAGGCGTACACCGTCGATGCGGCCCTGGTCCAGCGCGTGGGAGGAGACCTCGATGCTCGCATGCCCTGCGCCCGCCTCCGCGAAGGCGGCGAGACGGCGATGTACCTCGATCACGTCCGGCGTGGTCAGCGCCGCCGTCTCCAGGGCTTCCGGCATGCCGGCGCCGAGCGTGCCGAGGTAGGCGCAGGGGCGCTGCAGGCGGTTCAGGGCATCGGCCAGCAGCCAGGTCACGGTGCTCTTGCCGTTTGTGCCCGTCACGCCGGAGACGGCGATGCGCGCCGACGGCGCGCCGAACCAACGGTCTGCGATGGCACCCAGACGGCCGCGCAGGCCCGGCACCGGGATGGCGGGGACGGCCGGCCCCTCCGGCGCCGCGACCCCGGGGGCGGGCTCGTAGACCACCGCTGCGGCGCCGGCCGCGAGCGCCTGCGGCAGGTAATCGAGGCCGTGGCCCGTCGTGCCCTGCAGCGCGAAGAACACGCCGCCCGGCACCACGCGGCGGCTGTCCAGCGTGATGTCCGAGATGGTCACCGCGGTCGCCGCGGGCATGGCCGTCGCCGGCACGATGCCGGCCAGCAGCGCCTGCAGCGTCGTCGGCCTGGTCGACCTCTCCGGCGGAGTCATGACACCTGCCACCGCACTCATCGGCCCGCCGCCTGCATCGCCTGCATCGCCTGCACCACCTCGCCGGGCTCGCGCACCGGCAGGTCGTCCGGCGGCACGGCCAGCAGGCGCAGCGCTTCCGAGGTCACCCGGGCGAATACCGGCGCGGACACCTGGCCGCCGTAGTAGGCGTCGCCCGCCGGCTCGTCGATCACGACCACCACCGCGAGCCGCGGGTCGCTGGCCGGCGCGAGGCCGGCGAAGATGGCGAGATAGCGGTCCTCGGAGTAGCCTCCCGCCGCGAATTTCCGTGCGGTGCCGGTCTTGCCGGCGATGCGGTACCCGGGCACGTCCGCCCGCGTGCCGGTGCCGCCGGGCAGCACCACCTGCTCCATCATCCCCAGCACCTGCCGTGCGGTGGACTCGGCGATGACCCGATTCGCCGGCGGCGGCTCGTCCAGCTTCAGCAGCGACACCGGGCGCATCAGGCCGCCGCTGCCGATCACGGCATAGCCCCGCGCGAGCTGCAGCGGTGTCACCGACAGGCCGTAGCCGTAGGCGAGCGTCGCCTGGCTGATCGGCCGCCAGTGGTTGTAGTGGCTCAGCAGTCCCGCCGACTCGCCGGGAAAGCCGCAGGAAGTGAGGCTGCCGATGCCGAATCCCGACAGCGTCTGCCAGAGCTGCTCCGGCTCCAGCGACATGGCGACCTTCGTCATGCCGACGTTGCTGGAGCGCGCCAGCACCGTCGTGAGGTCGATCGGACCCAGGTCCTCGGTATCCTCGATACGCTTCGCGCCCACCTCGACCCAGCCCGGCCCGGTATCGACGATGCTGCCCGGCCGGAAGCGGCCACTCTCGAGCGCCGCGGCCATGACCAGCGGCTTCACGCTGGAACCGGGCTCCAGGATGTCGGTGACCGCCCGGTTGCGGTAGCGCTCCACGGTCAGCTGAGAACGGTCGTTCGGGTTGTAGGCGGGCTGGTTCACCATGGCCAGCACCTCGCCGGTGTCCACGTCCAGCACCACGATGGAGCCGGCGGCAGCGCCGTGGCGTCGAACCGCGGCCTTCAGCTCGCGGTAGGCCAGATACTGGATGGTGAGGTCGATGCTGGCGGCGAGCGTGCGCCCGTGCCGGGGCGGGCTGATGCTCTCGACGTCCTCGATGGAGCGCCCCCGGTTGTCCTTCAGCACCCGCTTGGCGCCGGGCTTGCCGGCGAGCCAGTGATCGAACGCGAACTCGAGGCCCTCCTGGCCCGAATCGTCGATATCGGTGAAGCCGAGCAGATGGCCGGTGACCTCGCCGGCGGGATAGAAGCGCCGGTATTCGCGCAGCACGTTCACGCCGGGCAGGTCTTCCGCCTGTACCCGGTCCGCGCGGTCCGGCGTGAGGTGGCGGCGCAGGTAGACGAACTCCCGGTCCATGTTGCGGGTGAGCCGGCGCATGAGCTGCTCGGGGTCCAGGTCGAGCAGGCTGGCCAGCTTCGGCACGTCGTCGGCGGCGGGCGCGAGCTGTCCCGGGTTCGCCCAGATGCTGTCCACCGGGGTCGAGACCGCCAGCGGCTCGCCGTTGCGGTCGGTGATGGTGCCGCGATGTGCGGAGATCTTCGCGGTGCGCAGGTGGCGCGCGTCCGCCTCCCGCGCCAGGAAGTCGTTGCTCAGCACCTGCAGGTCGACGGCGCGCGCCACCAGCGCCGCGGCCGTCAGGGCGAAGAAGCCGAGCACCAGCGCGCTGCGGTTGCGGAATCGCCGCACCGCCTGCTCTTTCTTGCGCGCTCCCTTCTTCATTCCGGTTTCACGATGTAGATGTCACTGGTCTGCGGCCGCTCGAGCTCCAGATCGCGGCGCGCGATGCGCTCCACCCGGGCGTGGGTGGCATAGGCGCTCTGCTCGATCTGCAGCCTGCCCCATTCGATGTTCAGCGCGTCCCGCTCGCCGCTGAGCTCCTGCAGCTGCACGAACAGCTCCCGCGACTCCTGGCGGGTGTGAATAATCGCCATCGCCGAGGCCACGCACGCCAGCGCGAGCACCAGCGTGAGGCCGAGGGGCACCGTGGCCGGCAGCGTCTTCATCGGCTGCCGGCTCATGCCACCTTCTCCGCCACGCGCAGCCGCGCGCTGCGGGCCCGCGGGTTCGCATCCGCTTCCTTCGCCGCCGGCGTCAGCGGCTTGCCCACCAGGCGGAGCCAGGCCCGTGCCGCGGGCGGCACCTCCGGCAGGCCCCGGTAGCGGGCGTCGTCCAGCGAGGCCTCGCGCATGAAGCGCTTCACGATGCGGTCCTCCAGGGAGTGGAAGCTGATCACGGTCAGCCGCCCCCCGGGTGCCAGGACCTTGCGCACCTGCGACAGCGCCTCGGTGATCGACTCGAGTTCCCGGTTGAGATAAATGCGGATCGCCTGGAAGGTCTTGGTGGCGGGATGCCGCTCGCCGGGCTTGCGCCTTCCGAGCACCGACTCGACGATCCCGGCGAGCTGGCCCGTGGTGGCGAGCGGGGCCTCCTCCCGCGCACGGAGCACGGCCCGGGCGATGCGCGTCGCCTGCCGTTCCTCGCCGTAGGTTTTCAACACCTCTCGCAACTCGCGCTCCGATACCTGGTTCAGCCAGTCGCCTGCACTCGGGCCTTCCTGCCTGTCCATCCGCATATCCAGCGGGCCGTCCTGTCTGAAGCTGAAGCCGCGCTCCGCGTCGTCCAGCTGTGGCGAGGAAACCCCCAGATCGAAGAGAATCCCGTCGGTCGTGCCGCCGAAGCCGTGCCTGACCGCGATAGCCCCGAGATCCGAGAAATTCCCCCGTTCGATACGAAACCGTCCGTCTTCCGAAAACCGTTCCCGTCCGGCGGCGACCGCCTCATCGTCCCGGTCTATCGCCAGCAGCCTGCCGGCGGGACCCAGTCTTTCCAGAATCGCTGCGCTGTGACCGCCCCGGCCGTAGGTCGCATCGATGTAGAGACCGTCGGGCCGTATCGCCAGACCCTCCAGCACCTCGGCCAGAAGGACCGGGATATGCTCAGTCACTCGGCGCCAACCACCTTGTTCTTATAAGGAGAGCGATTCGAGTTCCGCCGACAGCGGCAGCTCGTCGCCTTCCTCGTCTGCCAACCAGGAGTCGCGCTTCTCGTTCCAGCGCTCCTCGTCCCATAACTCGAACTTGTTGCCCTGCCCGATCAGCACCGTGTGCTTTTCGAGCCCGGCGAATTCCCGCAGCTCCTTAGAGAGTAGAATGCGGCCATGGCCATCGAGTTCGACCTCTGTCGCATGACCCACCATGAGGCGCTGCAGCCGCCGCGCCTTCCGGTCGAGGGCAGGCAGCCGGACGAGCTTGCGCTCGATCTCTTCCCAGTCCGGCAGCGGATAGATAAGGAGGCAGTAATCCCGGTCTACGGTGACGACGAGGTGCCCGTCGCAACGCGCCGCGATTCGCTCGCGGTAGCGCGTCGGGACCGCCAGCCGCCCTTTGGCGTCCAGCGTGACTTTGGTAGGACCTCGAAACATGCGTGGCGGGACCCCCTGTAATCCCAACTATTCCCACTTTTCACCACTTTTCGACACTATAGGGACCGCCCTCGGAGGCGTCAATATCGGTGGGCGGATTATCACTTGCGGGACAGGGACTTAGCGGGAAAAAGCCCCGATCCGCCAGGACGAGGCCAGCGCATATAAAGCCGTAAATCAGTAGCTTAAATGTGCCTTCTCAGCGATAGCTGAACTGGCTGTCGCCGATCGGCGACAGGGACATTCGGGGGATCGCGATGGCCGTCCCTTGCGCAAACCGTGGTGGAGGCAGCGTCCGCCACCCCCACCACGGGCCCGTCGAAGGAAAAGGAGCCGGCCGGTAAGCCGGGTTCTGTCGAGGGCAATCATTCATCTGGGACAGCCGTCGCCGGCTGCCTCTAGCGACCTACCCGGGAGTCCGTTCGGGACCGACGGTGCGGCTCGCGCCGCGCACTCCCCTATTTGGTCTTGCTCCGGACGGGGTTTACCTTGCCGCGGTGTGTTACCACCCGCGCGGTGCGCTCTTACCGCACCATTTCACCCTTACCAGCGCCTCGCGGCACTTCGGCGGTATGCTTTCTGTTGCACTTTCCGTGGGCTCGCGCCCCCCAGGCGTTACCTGGCGTCCTGTCCGAGGGAGCCCGGACTTTCCTCCCTGCACGAGGCGGGGCGATTGCCTGGCCGGCTCCGCGATCCAAATTAGGGCAAGCCGGCAGCGGAATCAAGCACCCGGCGGCAACGGCTCAGTCGCCGCCTTTCAGGGCCAGGGCGCGGCGGTACAGGCGGTTCCTGGGCGCGCCGGTCAGCCGGGCGGCCAGCTTCGCCGCGGTCTTGACCGGCAGCTCCTCGAGCAGCAGGCCGAGCACGCGGTCGGTTTCCGCCGCGTCCCCGTCTTCCCCGGCCGCCGGCGCGCCGCCCACGCAGACGACGAACTCTCCTCTCGCCGTGATGGCGCCGTCCCGCCAGGCCGCGGCCATGTCGCCGGCGCGGCTCCGGTGGAAGGTCTCATGGGCCTTGGTGAGTTCCCGTCCGATCACGACGGGCCGCTCCGGCCCGAGCACGGCGGCCAGGTCCTCCAGCAGCTCGCCGCAGCGATGCACGGATTCGTACAGGACCAGCGTGCGCGGATCTGCGCGCACCGCCTCCAGCCAGCGGCGGCGGGCCTCGCGCCGGGCCGGCGGAAAGCCGAGGAAGGCGAAACTGTCGGTCGGCAGTCCCGCGGCGCTGAGCGCGGCGACGGCGGCACAGGGGCCCGGGACGGGCGAGACGGTCAGTCCCGCGCCAGCCGCCGCCCGTACCAGGCGGTAACCCGGGTCGCTGACCAGCGGCGTGCCCGCATCGCTCACCAGCGCCACGGATTCGCCGGCGCGAAGACGCTCGACGAGGCCCGGTATCGCCTGCTCCTCGTTGTGCTCGTGCAGCGCGAAAAGCGGTTTTTTGATGCCGAAATGCGTTAGCAATCGCCGGGTGTGCCGGGTATCCTCCGCTGCGATCAGCTCGACCGCACCGAGCGTATCCCGCGCCCGCACGGACAGATCGTCCAGATTGCCGATGGGCGTGGCGACGACGTACAGTACTCCGGCGGTATCCGGCGCCGGCGTGCTCTCTCCAGCGGCTCTGGCCATCTCGGGATCTTTCATGAGGAATCGTCGCATCGTGCATGGCAACTACACGCGAGGGCAAGCCGCCCTGCGCATCTTCGCGCTGCTGCTCGCCGCACTCTTTGCCGCCGGCTGTCAGACCACGCCCGGCGGCACCGGCCATCCCCAGGCCGAGGCCAGGGCCGACTCGCTGGCGGCGGCCGGCCGCCACCAGGACGCGGCCCGCATCTACATCGCGCTGGCCGGCGACGCCGCCGGCGACGAACGCACGCGCCTGACCCTGATGGCGGTGGAGTCATGGCTGCGCGCCGGCGACCTCCCCAGGGCCCGGACCGCCTTCGCCAGCACGCAGATGCCGGCGGATGCCGATCTCGCCACCGACTGGGCGCTGACCGCCGCAAGGCTCGACCTCGCGGCCGGCGATGCGGCCGGCGCGCTGGAACGGCTGCAGGCCCTGGACGATCTGAGCCTGCGGGTGGAACAGCGCCTGCGCCGGGACGCGCTGCGCGGCGCGGCGCTGTTCGACACCGGCAACACCCGGCAGGCGCTGGAACTGCTGGTGCGGCGCGAGCTGTGGCTGGACGACGCCCGAGCGGTGCGCACGAATCACGAGATCATCTGGGCAGGCCTCATCGGCACGCCGCCGGCGCAGCTGGAGGCGGCGCTGGCAGAGGCGTCCGACCCGACCATCCGGGGCTGGCTCGAGCTCGGGCTGACCGGCACCGCCGCCGCGGCGGATACGCTGGCCTTCCGACGCGGTGTCATGGACTGGCGCCGCTCGTATCCGCGGCACCCGGCCCTTGCCGACCTGGTGCCCTCCCTGCTGAACGTCGACATGGCCGCAGGCGCCTATCCCCGGCAGATCGCGGTGCTGCTGCCCCTCTCGGGCCGCAGCGGCCGGGCCGGGGCCGCCATCCGGGACGGCATCCTCGGCGCCTGGTTCAACGACTTCCGCGAAGGCATGAAACCGCTCGTCCGGTTCTACGATGTCGCCGCCGAAGGCAACGTCTACGCATACCGCCAGGCGGTGGAGGACGGCGCCGAGTTCGTCATCGGCCCGCTGCTGAAGCCCTCGGTGATGGATATTGCCACGGGAGTCGAGATCGCGGTGCCGACACTGGCGCTGAACACGCTGCCTGAGGAAGTCCAGCCTCCCGCCGGCCTGTACCAGTATGCCCTGGCGCCGGAGGACGAGGCCGCGCAGGTCGCGCGGCGGGTGGTGATCGACGAGCACCCGCGGGGCGTGGCGCTCGTGCCCGCATCCGACTGGGGCGAGCGGGTGCTGGGCGCCTTCGCCGCCTCGCTGGACCAGTCGGGCGGCAGGCTGCTGGACTATCGCCGCTACCAGCCCGGTGCCGCCGATTTCTCCGACACCATCGAGGATCTCCTGCTGCTCGACGAGAGCATCCAGCGTTACCGCCGGCTGCGCGGCATCGTGGGCGGATCGCTGCAGTTCGAGCCCCGGCGGCGCGGCGACATCGACTTCATCTTCCTCGCCGCCGACGGCACGACCGCCCGCCTGCTGCGCCCGCAGCTCAGATTTCATTACGCCGGCGGCCTGCCCGTCTATGCCACCTCGACCATCAACGAGCGCGACGGCCGCAGCAACTCCGACCTGAACGGCGTGCTGTTCCCGGAGGTTCCCTGGATCGTCTCCGACCGCGCGGAGATCGAACGGCTGCGCGCCACCTACGCCGAGCTGTGGCCGGGGTCGGGCCCCCTGTCCCGGCTGCACGCCATGGGCTACGACGCCTACCGCCTGGTCGGCGCGCTGCAGGACGGCGCCGGCAGCGGCCTGGAAGAACCGCTGCACGGCATGACCGGGGAACTCAGCATGGACCTGCGCGGCGTGATCCACCGCCGCCTGCCCTTCGCCACGTTCGAACAGGGCGAGATTGTGGCCGTGGCGGAACCGGTACCGGAGGTCGAAGACGAGACCGACCTGCCGCCGGGCATCGATATACTGCTCCTGGACAGACCCCGGGAGCGGCCGCCGGCATCGTGGGACGCACCGGCCGACAGCGACTAGGAGACGGCGCCGAGGAACTGGCGCGCCGCCACCTCGAGAGCGCCGGGCTCGAATGCCTGGCGGCGAACTACCGCTGCCGCCTGGGCGAGCTGGATCTGCTCATGCAGACCGGGAATACCCTGGTCGTGGTGGAAGTCCGCTACCGGGGTGCCGGCGCACGCTACAGCGCCCGTGACTCGGTCTCGCCGTCCAAGCAGCGCCGGATCGTCCGCGCGACCGAGCAGTTTCTCTGCCGGCATCCCCGCTATGCGCAGATGGAATTCCGCTTCGACGTCGTCTGCATCGACGTGAGCGCGGACGGGCGTCCACGGTTACAATGGCTTAAGGACGCCTTCCGACCCTGGTGAGGACTACGGACGAGAGCACCGACGAGAGCAGAGAGCCGCCATGGAACCCGAGAGCATCGTCAGAGACCACTTCGCCGAGAGCATCGCCGTCAAGCAGGCCGCGACGGAGAGCCTGGCTCTGCCTGTCGCAGCCGGCGGCGCCATGCTCACCCGCTGCCTGATGGAAGACGGCAAGATTCTCTCCTGCGGCAACGGCGGATCGGCCGGCGACGCCCAGCACTTCTCCTCGGAGCTGCTGAATCGCTTCGAGAGGGAGCGCCCCGGGCTACCGGGGCTGGCGCTCACCACGGATTCCTCGACACTGACGTCGATCTCGAACGACTACGCCTACGAGGAGATCTTCTCCAAGCAGGTCCGCGCACTCGGCAGGCCGGGCGACGTGCTGCTGGCGATATCCACCTCGGGCAACTCGGAGAACGTCTGCCGCGCCATCATCGCCGCCCACGAGCGCAGCATGCCGGTGCTGGCTCTGACCGGGCGCGACGGCGGCCGCATGGCCACCATGCTGGGTGCCGACGACGTGGAGATACGGGTGCCGGCGGAACGCACGGCGCGGATCCAGGAAGTGCATCTGGTGGTGATCCACTGCCTGTGCGATCTCATCGACCGCTCGCTGCTGGGCGGCGGCTAGCGGCGGCAGCGCTGCCTGCTACTTCACCACCTTGAGATGTGACGGCCGGCCGCTGCGCCCGCCGTCGCCATCCTTGTCGTCATCGTTGCCGCCGTCGCCGCCCGGCCCGTCCGGCGGCTCGGGGCCGTCGTCGTTCTGGGAGAAGATCATGCCCTGGCCCGTCTCCCGCGCGTAGATCCCGAGGATGGCCGTCACGGGCACCCAGACGTCGTAGGGCGTACCGCCGAAACGGGCGCGGAAGCTGACCGCCTCGTTGTCCAGTCTCAGGTCGTGGGCGGCGGAGTAGCTGATGTTCAGGATGATACGGCCGTCCTTCGCGTGCTGCTCGGGCACGTTGACTCCGTTCATGGTGGCATCGACGACGATGTGCGGTGTGTGTCCGCTGTCGCTCATCCACTCGTGCATCGCCCGCACGAGATAGGGTCGCTTGGATACCGCTGCCGGGGCGTCCGAACTCATCCTGCGGCTGCCGGCCGCAGGCTCACAGCCGCATCTCCTGTTCGCGTTCGGTGAGGCTCTGCTGGAACGAAGAGCGCGCGAAGATCCGGTCCATGTAGGCCTCGATGGCGCCGCTCTTGGTCGAGATGTCGATGTTGTAGACGGGCAGGCGCCAGAGGATGGGCGCGATGCTCGCATCCACCAGCGAGAATTCGTCGCTGAGGAAGAACTCCCTCGCGGCGAACACGTCCGCGCTCTGCAGGATCGACTCCTTCAGCATCTTGCGTGAGCGGGTTGCCTGCTTCTTCTCGCTGGCCTCCTCGATCTCCTCCGCCAGGCGGTACCAGTCCGTCTCGATGCGGAACAGAGCCAGCCGGAAATGGGCCCGGGTCACCGGGTCCACGGGCATCAGCGGCGGATGCGGAAAACGCTCGTCGAGATACTCGATGATCACCCGGGAGTCGTACAGCACGAGGTCCCGATCCACCAGGGTGGGCACGCTGTGATAGGGGTTCAGGTCGAGCAGGTCTTCGGGCAGCTCCGGCCCCTCGACGTTGACGATCTCGATGTTGATGCTCTTCTCGGCGAGCACCAGCCGCACCCGATGACTGTGGATGTCGGTGGGCCGGGAAAATAGCGTCATCACTGAGCGCCGGTTGGCAATTACCGCCATGATGGTCTACCTCTGACGTCCTGTTGCGGCGGGGCGCATGGCCCGGCGGCAGGCTGGTAACTCAGTGTACGTCCTTCCAGATCTCTTTCTTCAGCAAGTAGGCGAAGAGGAAGAATACCACCAGGAAAAGCAGCACCCAGACGCCGAGCACGCGACGCTCGAGCTGAACTGGCTCGCTGATGTAGTCGAGGAAGTTGACCGTGTCGCGCACGAACTGGTCGTACTCCTCGGGCGATAGCGTCCCCTCGGTGACTTGTTCGAACTCGACGAACTGCTGCACCGTCTGGCCCTTCTCGTTCGTAACCGCTTCGTAGACCGGCCGCTGCAGGCCCTGCAGCTTCCAGAGCACGTGGGGCATGCTGGCCCCGGCCAGCACCATGTTGTTGGTACCGGGGGGGCGGCTGTCGTCCACGTAGAAGGTGCGCAGGAAGTTGTAGAGATAGTCCGTGCCCCGGCTGCGGGCAATCAGGGAGAGGTCGGGCGGCGTCTTGCCGAACCACCGCGCCGACTGATCGGCCGGCATGGAAGCCTGGACCGTCTCGTGGGTCTTCTCGGCGTTGAACATCAGGTTCTCGATGAGCTGCTCCTCGCTCAGCTCGAGACCGTCGGCCAGCGTGTTGTAGCGCACGTACTTGGCCGAGTGGCAGCCTGCGCAGTAGTTCATGAAATTACGCGCACCGCGCTGCAGCGAGGCCTCGTTGCCCACGTCGTTGTTGGCCGGCTCGCTGAACTGCGAGCCGCCGCCGGCGGCCGTGGCCTGGACCGAGAAGGAAGCCGCCGCGGCCGCGACGAGCGTGACGACGATTCTTGCCTTAGCCATGGTAGACGACCCTCTCCGGCACCGGTTTGGTTTTCTCGATCTTCGTGTAGAACGGCATCAGCAGGAAGAACGCGAAGTACACGGCGGTAAAGATCCGCGCCAGCAGCGTGTAGAGCCCGGTCGCAGGCTGAACGCCGAGATAACCCAGTACGATGAAGCTCACGACGAAGGCCGCCAGCGCGCCCTTGTAGATCGCGCCCCGGTAACGGATGGACTTCACCTTGCAGCGGTCCAGCCAGGGCAGGAACAGCGGCAGCAACACGGCCGCGCCCATCAGGATGACGCCGAGCAGCTTGTCCGGCACCGCCCGCAGAATCGCGTAGAAGGGCGTGAAATACCACACGGGGGCGATGTGCTCCGGGGTCACCAGCGGATCCGCCGGATCGAAGTTGGCGTGCTCGAGGAAGTAGCCGCCCATCTCCGGCGCAAAGAAGACGACCGCCGAGAACGCCATCAGAAAGACGATGATGGCCACCAGGTCCTTTGAGGTGTGGTACGGATGGAACGCCACGCCGTCGACCGGCACGCCGTCCGCATCCTTGTGCTCCTTGATCTCGATGCCGTCCGGGTTGTTCGAGCCCACCTCGTGCAGCGCCAGGATGTGCACCACCACCAGCATGACCAGCACCAGCGGCAGCGCGATGACGTGCAGGGCGAAGAACCGGTTCAGCGTGATGTCCGAGATGGAGTAGTCACCCCGTATCCACTCCACCAGCGTGTCCCCGATGGCGGGGATGGCGCCGAACAGCGAGACGATCACCTGCGCGCCCCAGTAAGACATCTGCCCCCAGGGCAGCAGGTAGCCGAAGAACGCCTCGGCCATCAGGCAGAGGAAGATGAGCATGCCGATGATCCAGATGAGCTCGCGCGGCTTCTTGTACGAGCCGTAGAGCATGGCGCGGAACATATGCAGGTAGACGACCACGAAGAAGGCGGACGCACCCGTGGAATGCATGTAGCGGATCAGCCAGCCCCAGTCCACGTCGCGCATGATGTACTCGACGGAGGCGAATGCCTCATCGGCCGAGGGCTTGTAGTTCATGGTGAGGAAGATGCCCGTCACCAGCTGGATGACCAGCACCACCATCGACAGCACGCCGAACACGTACCAGACATTGAAGTTCTTGGCGGCGTAGTATTCGGTGACATGCTCCTTCAGCATGCTCTCCAGCGGGAAGCGGTCGTTGATCCACTTCACCAGGCCGCCGCGGGTCGACTCGGTCACTTCAGCTTCCGTTCTAGCCATGGTCTTACGCTGCTCCCGTCTCGTCACCGACCAGTATCACGTCGTCATTGATGAAGCGGTACGGCGGCACCGGCAGGTTCAGCGGTGCCGGCACGCCCGAGTACACCCGGCCGGACAGGTCGAACTTCGAACCGTGGCACGGGCAGTAGAAACCGCCGTACCAGTCGTCGCCCAGGTCCGCGGGCTGCACCTCGAACCGCTTGATGGGCGCGCAGCCGAGATGGGTGCACTGGCCGACCACCACGAAGTACTCGGGTTTACGCGCCCTCGCCGGGTTTTGCGCGTATTCGGGCTGGTCGGATTCGGAGGAGTCCGGGTCGCGCAGGTATTGTTCAGCTTTCTCCAGACGGTCCAGCATGTCCGGGCTGCGGCGCAGCACCCAGACCGGCTTGCCGCGCCACTCGACGCGCACCATCTCGCCGACCTCCAGGGGGCCGACGTCGATCTCCACCGGCGCGCCGAGGGCCTCGGCACGGGCGCTCGGTCGCAGGGAAATAACGAAAGGCGCAGCGGCGAGCACCGCGCCCACACCACCGGTTACGGCGGTCGCTACAGCAAGGAAATGACGTCTGCTGCGATCAACGTCGTCCGTCATCAGGCACTCCCATACAACCGGCTATGACAAGCTCGTTCTAGGTTTGGCTCGAAACTGGTAAATTGGCTGAGATTCCCGGCGGGAGCCTGACAGGCCCGGAGAGGTCCTGGGCCGGAGGCCGCGCGTGGGTCAAAACCGGGATTATACACACCGCCAGACGGAGTTGCCTACCAGCGGGCCGCCGGACGATCCGGGTCCAGGCGGTGTCCACGAGCGTCGCGAGAGCGTTATGGCAGGCATCCAGCGGGCAATCTACTTCCTCGTCCAGGCGGTCGTCATCGGGCTGGCCGCAGCCTTCCTGATCGTGCTCGTGAAGCCGGAGCTGATGCCCGTCTCCGGGGGGCCGGCAGCCGCCGGCGTTCCCGCTCCGGGGGGCTACGCCGACGCGGTGGCCCGCAGCGCCCCCGCCGTGGTCAACGTGTACACCACGCGGCTGGTGCGCGACGGCGCGCGGCCCGAGGAGCGTCGGCCGGAGCGCTTCCGGCTGGACTCCAGCCTCGGCTCGGCGGTCATCATCGACAGCGACGGCTACCTGGTCACCAACTATCACGTGGTCGCGGGCGCGGTGCAGATCCGGGTGCAGCTCGCCGACGGACGGGTGGCCGACCCGGAGCCCGTCGGCCAGGACCTCGAGACCGACCTCGCGCTTCTGAAGATCGATCTGCCGGACCTGCCGGCGGTGCCGCTGGGCCGCTCGGACCGCCTGCGCATCGGCGACGTGGTGCTGGCCATCGGCAACCCCTACGGGCTGAGCCAGACGGTGACCCAGGGCATCGTCAGCGCGACCGGCCGCGGCCTGCTCGGCCTGACCACGTTCGAGAACTTCATCCAGACGGATGCCGCGATCAACACCGGCAACTCCGGCGGCGCGCTGGTGAACACGCGCGGCGAGCTGGTGGGCATCAACACCGCCGTGCTCGCGCAGGACATCGCCACCGAAGGCATCAGCTTCGCCATCCCGGTGAACCTGGTGCGCGGCGTCGTGCGCGAGCTGAAGGAGCACGGCCGCGTCATCCGCGGCTGGCTGGGCATGGAACCCGACGATCTCACGCCCGCGGAACTGGCGGCACTGGGCCTGGAGAGCACGGGCGGCATCCTGCTGGAACGGGTCCACGAGGACAGCCCGGCGAGCCGTGCCGGTCTGCGGCGGGGCGACGTGCTGGTGGCGATCGACGGTGCGCCCATCGGCAACACACAGCAGGCGCTGCTGAGGGTGGCCGGAGTGAAGCCGGGCACCCGCCTCGCCATCACCGGCATCCGCGACGGGGCGCGCTTCGAGACCGAGGCGGTCGTCGGCGAGCGGCCCCAGTTCCGGCCGGCGCCCTCTTCCTCGCCCGGGCCGCCGGCCGAATCCCCGCGTTAGCCGGTCGCCCGCCCCGCTGCGCCCTCGCCGGCGGCGGTCTCGCTGCCCGGCACCCGCCGTATGGCCGCGCCGAGCTGACGCAGCTTCTCCTCTATGCACTCGTAACCGCGGTCCACGTGGTAGATGCGGTCCACCAGAGTCTCGCCTTTCGCGACCAGCCCCGCGAGCACCAGACCGGCGGAAGCCCGGAGATCCGTGGCCATGACCGGCGCGCCCTGCAGCGCCTCCACCCCCTCCGAGATGGCCGTGTTCCCTTCCAGGCGGATGCGCGCGCCCATGCGCTGCATCTCGAGCACGTGCATGAAGCGGTTCTCGAAGATGGTCTCGGTGATGGTGCCCACGCCTTCGGCCACGGCATTCAGCGCGCAGAACTGGGCCTGCATGTCCGTCGGGAAGGCGGGATAGGGCGCCGTGCGGATGTCCACGGCGCGCGGCCGCCGCCCGCCCATATCCAGCTCGATCCAGTCCGCGCCCGTCGCGATCTCCGCGCCCGCCTCGGTGAGCTTGGCCAGCACGGCCTCCAGGATGTCGGGCCGGGTCTGCTTCAGCCGCACGCGGCCCCGGGTCATGGCGCCGGCCACCAGGTAGGTGCCGGTCTCGATGCGGTCCGGCAGCACGGTATGGCGCGTGCCGGAGAGCGCCTCGACGCCCTGGATGCGGATGGTGCCGCTGCCGGCCCCCTCGATCCGGGCGCCCATGCTGTTCAGGAAGGCGGCGAGATCCGCCACCTCCGGCTCGCGCGCGGCGTTCTCCAGCACCGTCTCGCCCCGGGCCAGCGTGGCCGCCATCATCAGGTTCTCCGTGCCGGTGACGGTAACCGTCTCGAAAACGAAGTGGGTGCCCTGCAGCCGGCCGGCGCGGGCGCGAATATAGCCGTCCTCGATCTCGACGTCGGCGCCCATCGCCCGCAGCCCCGCCACGTGCAGGTCCACGGGACGAGCGCCGATGGCGCAGCCGCCGGGCAGCGAGACGTCGGCGGCGCCGTGGCGCGCCACCAGCGGCCCCAGCACCAGGATGGAGGCCCGCATGGTCTTCACCAGGTCGTAGGGTGCCCGCAGCTCGCGGATGGCCGAGGCGTCCACCTCCACGCTGAGCCGGTCGTCCACGGTGACCTCCACCCCCATGCGCTGGAGCAGAGAGATGGTCGTGGTCACGTCCCTGAGATGGGGAACGTTGGAGACGGTGACCCGGTCCGAGGCCAGCAGCGTGGCCGCCAGGATCGGCAGCGTCGCGTTCTTGGCACCGGAGATGCGGATCTCGCCGTCCAGCGCGGCGCCGCCGGTGATCTTCAGTTTGTCCATGGTCGAAACCGGTCCGCCGGGCGCCTCAGCCCTGGCGGTTCCATTCGTCCGGCGTGAAGGCGCGAATCGAGAGCGCGTGGATCTCGCGGCCCATGCGCTCGCCGAGACAGCCATAGACCATCTGGTGGCGCCTGAGAGGGCGCTGTCCCTCGAACTGCGGGCTCACGACGACGGCCTCGAAATGGGTGTTGTCGTCGCTGACCACCTGTGCCCGGGTGTCCGGCAGGCCCCCTTCGATAAGCTGCGAGATTTCCTGAGGTGTAATCATGTCCAAACTGATGAAGCACTCTGTATGATTCCGCGCGCAGTGTAGCCGAAAGGCCGTTCCCGACCCAACGGCTGCGCCCCGCGTCGCGGCGGCCGGGTTCTATTGTGTATGATTCTGCCCCTCTTCGCCGTGGGAGCGGCTGCCGCGGGCGCTGCGTCGCCCCTGTCGAGGTTCCTGTCTGACTCATGTTGCTCGATCTCATCTCCGTCGCGATCGGCCTGGCGCTCCTGATCTGGGGCGCCGACCGCTTCGTCGTGGGCGCCGCAGGGACGGCTCGCAACCTGGGCGTCCCGACGCTGCTGATCGGGCTCACCATCGTCGGCTTCGCAACCTCCGCACCGGAGATCCTGGTCTCCGTGGTCGCCGCCCTCGCCGGGCGCCCGACCCTCGCGCTCGGTAACGCGATCGGCTCGAATATCGCCAACATCGCCCTGGTACTCGGGGCCGTCGCCGCGGTGCGGCCCATCCTGGTCACCTCCACCATCCTGCGCCGGGAGATGCCGCTGCTGCTGGCGGTGACGCTGCTCACCCTCGCCCTGTTCCTGGATCTGCGCCTGACCCGCATCGACGGCTTCGTGCTGCTGGGGGCCCTGGTGGTGGTGCTGTACTGGATCGTGCGGCTCGGGACGGGGGCGCGCGCCGTCGACCCCATCGAGGCGGAATACGAGGCCGAGATACCGCGCGACGTGCCGATGCGCACGGCCATCCTCTGGCTGGCAGTGGGGCTCGCCGTCCTGCTCGTGGGCTCGGAACTGCTGGTGGACGGTGCCATCCAGCTGGCCCGGGAACTCGGCGTCAGCGAACTCGTGATCGGCGTGACCCTGGTGGCGATCGGCACCAGCCTGCCGGAACTGGCGGTGTCCCTGATGAGCGCCCTGAAGGGCGAGCAGGGCCTGGCCATCGGCAACATCCTCGGCTCCAACATGTTCAACCTGCTGGCCGTCATCGGCCTGGCCGTCGTCATCCACCCGGCGACGGTGGAACCGGCGGTGCTGACGCTGCACTTCTTCGTCATGGTGGCCGTCACGCTGGTCCTGTTCGCGATGACGTACAATTACGCCGACGCCGGCCGTATCGGCCGACTGGAAGGCGTGGCGCTGCTCGTCGCGTTCCTGGCTTACCACGCCTACGTGGTCTCGCAGAACCTGGGGCAGACGCTCACCTGAGCCGCGGCGGCGACGCCGCGAGGAGCGAGAGCTGGACGCAAGAGCCACCAGAGAACTGGCGCGCAACGTGCTCGGCATCGAGGCACGGGCGGTGCAGGACCTGGCCGAGCGCATCGGCGAGGACTTCGACCGCGCCTGCAGCCTCTGCCTCGCCTGCACGGGGCGCATCGTCGTGACCGGCATGGGTAAGTCAGGGCACATCGGCGGCAAGATCGCCGCCACCCTGGCCAGCACCGGCAGCCCGGCCTTCTTCGTCCATCCGGGCGAGGCGAGCCACGGCGACCTGGGCATGATCACCGCCACCGATCTGGTCATGGCGGTCTCCTATTCCGGCGAGACCCAGGAGATCATCACCATCCTGCCGCTGGTCAAGCGGCTCGGCGTGCCGCTGATCACGCTGACTGGCAAGCGCGATTCGACACTGGGCCGGGCGTCGGACGTGGTCCTCGACGTCGGCGTGCGGGAAGAGGCCTGCCCGCTCAATCTGGCGCCCACCGCGAGCACCACGGCGACGCTGGCGATGGGCGATGCGCTGGCCGTGGCGCTGCTCGAGTCGAGGGGTTTCACGGCCGAGGATTTCGCCCGCTCGCATCCCGGCGGCAGCCTGGGCCGGCGGCTCCTGCTGACGGTTGGCGACATCATGCACACCGGCGAGGACGTGCCGCGGGTGAGCCCCGGGGTCACGCTCAGCGAGGGCCTGCTGGAGATGACCCGCAAGGGCCTCGGCATGACCGCGGTGGTGGACGCGGCCGGCCGGGTGGTCGGCATCTTCACCGACGGCGACCTGCGCCGCACGCTCGACACCGGCGTGGACATACGCGCTACGACCATGGCGGAGGTCACCCATCCCGGCTGCCTGACGGTCACGCCGGCCACCCTCGCCGCGGAGGCGGTGCACATCATCGAGCAGAACAAGATCACGGCGCTGCTCGTCGTGGACGAACGCGAGCATCTGATCGGGGCGCTGAACATCCACGATCTTTTCCGCGCCGGCGTCATGTAACCGTGGCGGACCTCGGCGACAGGCTGGCCCGGCTGCGTCTGATCGTCTTCGACGTGGACGGCGTGTTCACCGACGGACGCTTCCTCATGGACGAGGACGGCCGCGAGTACAAGGCCTTTCACACCCAGGACGGCTACGGCGTGCGCCGTCTGCTGGAGGCCGGGGTGCAGGTGGCCGTCATCAGCGGGCGGCGTTCCGGCGCCGTGGACCGGCGCATGGCGGAACTGGGCGTGACCCGGGTCGTGCAGGGCTGTCGGCACAAGATCCCGGAACTCCACGCGCTGGCGGAGGAACTCGGCATCGACCTGGCCGAGGCGGCCTACGTGGGCGACGACCTGCCCGACCTGGAGGCAATGCGGACCTGCGGCCTCGCCATCGCGGTGGCCAATGCCGTCGACGACATCGTCGCCGACGCGGATTACGTCACGGCCCGCAGCGGCGGCCACGGCGCCGTCAGGGAAGTGGCCGATCTGGTGGTCGCCGCCCGGCTCGCCGCCGGCAACGCAGGCGCGCCCGAGTGAACCTGCGCGGCGTCCTCGCCCTGCTGTTGCTCGCGGCAGCCGCCGTCGGCACCTGGCTGCTGAGCCTGCGGGGCACCGAGGAGGTGCCGGAGGCGGCCGACCCGAGCACGATCGTCAGCGGCTACTACATGCGCGACGCCACCGTCACCGGCACGGCCGAGGACGGCGACGTCCTCTACCGGCTGCATGCGGCGGAGGCGATCCAGTCCGAGGACGGCGGTCCCGTGCAACTCTCCGACGTGACCGTGCGCTACAGCCCGGAGGCCACCGTGCCCTGGTCGCTGACCGCCGCCAGCGGGGTGCTGGAACCGGCGTCGCGGAAGATCGTGCTGAGCGGCAACGTGCGCGCGGTCAGCGAGCCGGACGACAACGGCGAGGTCACCGAACTCACCACGCCGCAACTGGAATTCGACCCCCGCGCGAAGACGGCGAGTACCGACGAACGCGTCACAATCCGCATCGGCGAGCAGAGTCTGTCGGCGACCGGCATGCTAGCATTCCTGCAGGAAGACCGAGTGGAGCTGAAGTCCAATGTCAGCGGCAAATTCATGCCCTGACGCCGGGCGCATCGCGCGCCGGCGAGGGTTAAACAAGCGGCTCGCGACCGCGCCCCTCCTGGCGGCGGCCGCCGTCCTGCTGGCGGCTCCCCTCGTCACCTCGGGCCAGAGCCTCCGCGAGGGCATCGACAGCCGGCTGCCGATCTCTCTCGATGCCGACTCCAGCGAATTCGACCGCCGCAACAACCTGATGATATTCCGCGGCCTGCGCATCACGCAGGGCACGATCGGCATCGAGGCGGATCGTGGCCAGACGCTGTTCGGCGGCGACAGCAGCCCGGACTTCCGGGACAGCGTGTGGCGCTTCGAGGGCGATGTGAAGATCGATGTGGACACCACCAACATCCTCTGCGACAGCGCGGAACTCACGTTCAGGGATCACCGCCTCTCGAGCGCCGTGGCCACCGGCGATCCCGCCCGGTTCCGGGATTACCGCCCCGAGGAAGGCACCGTGACCACCGGCCGGGCCGGCCGCTTCGAGTACGACGTGACCGCCGGCAGGGTCACGCTTACCGGCGACGCCCGCATCAGCGAGGGCTCCAATACGATTGCGGGCGATCTGCTGGTCTACGACCTCAACCAGCAGGTGGTCACCGCCCGTGGCGGGGAGGGCGAGGACGGCAAGGTGAGCCTCACCATCGTGCCGGAAGAGGTGGAGAAGAGACTGGACGACGACGAGGCGCCATGAGCATCCTGAGCGTCCAGGACGTCCACAAGAGCTACAAGTTCCGCGAAGTCGTCAAGGGTATCTCGCTGGAGATTTCCAGCGGCGAGGTCGTCGGCCTGCTGGGCCCGAACGGCGCCGGCAAGACCACGGCCTTCTACATGATCGTGGGCCTGATCCCCTGCGACAAGGGGCGCATCCTGCTGGACGCGCAGGACCTCACCCACCTGCCCATGCACCGCCGCGCCCGGCTGGGCCTCGGCTACCTGCCCCAGGAGGCGTCCATCTTCCGCAAGCTGACCGTCGAGCAGAACGTACTCGGCATCCTGGAGACCCGGGACGAGCTGGAGCGCAGCGACCGGGAGCGCATCCTGGATGAGCTGCTGGACGAGCTGCACGTGGGTCACGTGCGCACCAGCCTCGGCATGAGCCTGTCCGGCGGCGAGCGCCGGCGGGTGGAGATCGCCCGGGCGCTGGCGGCCGATCCGCGCTTCGTGCTGCTGGACGAGCCTTTCGCCGGCGTCGACCCGATCTCGGTCATCGACATCCAGCGCATCATCCGCCACCTGAGCGACCGCGGCATCGGGGTCCTCATCACCGATCATAATGTGAGGGAGACCCTCGGAATCTGCAGCCGAGCCTATATACTCAACGAGGGGTCATTGATCGCAGAAGGCACGCCGGAGGAGATTCTGGCGAACCGCCACGTGCGACAGGTCTATCTGGGCGAGGGATTCCGGCTCTGACCATCGGCAGACGCACACGGACTCACCGGCAGCGCGATGGCGGCTGCCCGGCAGCAAGATGTTGAAACCGTCACTCCAGCTAAAACTCAGTCAGCAGCTGACGATGACGCCGCAGCTGCAACAGGCCATCCGCCTGCTGCAGCTGCCCGTGATGGATCTGACCGCACAGATCCAGGAAGCGCTGGAAGAGAACGTGATGCTGGAGGCGGAGGAGCTGCCGGAGCCGCCGCGCGTGAACGGCGAGTCCGCCGCCGAGGAGGCGCCCGGCGACGTCCGGGCGGTCACCGCGGAGGACAGCTGGCGCGACCTGCCCGCGCGGAGCCAGGACTCCGGCTGGAGCGGCGACCGCGGCATGTCGGAGTTCGCCGACGAAAGCCAGGAATCGCTGCACGAGCACCTGCACTGGCAGCTCGAGCTGGAGAAGTTCACACCCCGGGAGATGCTGATCGGCGAGGCGATCATCGACGCCATCAACGACGACGGCTATCTGACGGTCTCTCTGGACGAGATCCGCGATATAGCCGGCCCCGAGCTGGACGTCAGCGAGGAGGAAGCCGAGCGCACGCTCAGGAAGATCCAGCGCTTCGACCCGGCCGGCATCGCGGCGCGCTCGCTGTCCGAGTGCATCGACCTGCAGCTGCGCCAGCTCGCCGGCGACACGCCCGGTCTCGGACTCGCCCGGGAGCTCGCCGCCGAGCACCTGGAACGGGTCGCCGAGAACGACCCGGCGCACCTGCAGCGCGAATTGCACGTGTCGGGCGACGAACTCACCGACGCGCTGGCACTTATACGCGGCTGTCATCCGCGGCCCGGACAGGCCATCGCACCCGCCCGTACCGAGTACGTCATCCCGGACGTCTTCGTGCGCAAGATCGACGGCGAGTGGCTGGTGGAGATCGCCTCCTCCGGCATACCGCGGCTGACCGTCAACCAGCGCTACGCCGAGATGCTGCGCGGCGACGGCGGGCATACGGCGCTGAAGGCGCAGCTGCAGGAAGCCCGCTGGCTCGTCCGCAGTCTGGAGATCCGCAACGAGACGCTGATGAAAGTGGCCACCTGCATCGTCGAGCGCCAGACCGACTTCTTCGAGCACGGCGAGGAAGCCATGAAGCCGATGGTGCTGCGCGACGTGGCGGAGGCCGTGGAAATGCACGAGTCCACGATTTCCCGGGTCACCAACAACAAGTACATGCACACGCCGCGGGGCGTGCTCGAGTTCCGCTATTTCTTCTCCAGCCACGTCGGCAGCGTCGACGGCGAGGACCAGTCCTCCGTGGCGGTGCGCGCGAAGATCCGCAAGCTGATCGGCGCAGAGGATCGCCGCAAGCCGCTCAGCGACAGCAAGATCGCCGCGATGCTGAAGGAGGACGGCGTGGTTGTGGCGCGGCGGACGGTTGCGAAGTATCGTGAAGCCATGGACATCCCGTCTTCCAGCCAGCGCCGCGAGCGCAGCTCCGCATGAGGGCTGCGGAGGCCGGGCGCGGCCTCGTCCCGAACGTTTCCGGCCGCGGGGCGCGGCGGACCGACGCCCGCCTCCCCGGCCCCACCCAGCAGAGGAGAGAGCCATGCAGCTAGATGTCACCGGTCACCACGTGGAAGTGACACCCGCGCTGAAGGACTACGTACAGACCAAGCTAGGGCGCATCGAGAGACACTTCGACCACGTGACCGACGTGCACTGTATCCTCACCGTCGAGAAACTGCGGCACAAGGCCGAAGCCACCGTGCAGGTCAGCGGCGGCCGGCTGTATGCCGACGCGACGGAAGAAGACATGTACGCCGCCATCGACGGACTCATCGACAAGCTGGACCGGCAGGTGAAGAAGCACAAGGAAAAGCTCTGCGACCACCATGCCCGCGAGGCGGACAAGCGCGCACTCAGTTGACAATCATCGGGCGGCCCGCCACAGCGCGCGGCGGGCCGCCACTTTCACGGTCTTTCCCATGACACTGCACGAACTCGTCAGACCCGACTCCGTACTCTGCAACGTCGAGGCGCGGAGCAAGAAGCACGCCCTGGAGATCCTGAGCGAGCTGCTCGCCCACGGCTCGGACGATCTGCGCCAGCCGGATATCTTCGCGGCGGTGGCGGAGCGCGAACGGCTCGGCTGCACCGCGCTCGGCCGCGCGGTCGCGGCGCCTCACGCCCGCATTGCGGACGCCCCCTTCCCCATCGGCGCGATGCTGAAGCTCTCCACGCCGGTGGACTTCGACACCCCGGACGACGAGCCCGTGGATCTGATCTTCGGCATGATCGTCCCCGAAGACGTCGACGACCAGGCCATCGAGGACTTCCGCGGCCTGACGGAGATGCTCTCGCAACGGGGCACCCAGGCGCGGCTCAGGAAGGCCCGCAGCAGCCGCGAACTCTACGAGGCGCTGATGGCCGAAGACCGGCCCCGCGCCGAGGGCGGCCTGGCGGCGGGCGGCGGGGCCTGAGGACAGCGCGTGGCGCCCGGCACCGGAGAACGCCGCTCCACGCGCCTGATCATCGTCAGCGGGCTGTCGGGCTCGGGCAAGAGCGTCGCGCTGAACGTCCTCGAGGACCTCGGCTTCTATTGCATCGACAACCTGCCGGCGGGACTGCTGCCCGCGCTGCTGCCCGAGATCACCCGGGAAGGCGGCGCCGTGGCCACCCAGCGCATCGCCGTCGGCATCGACGCCCGCAATCCCGCCACCGACCTGGAAGCGCTGCCCGGTCTCGTGCAGCGCATGAAGCACGACGGCATCGAGTGCGACGTCATCTTCCTGCAGGCCGAGGACGACATCCTGCTGAAGCGCTACAGCGAGACCCGCCGGCGCCATCCGCTGGGTGACAGCGGCCTCGCGCTGCGCGACGCCATCGACCGGGAGCGCGAACTCCTGGGCCCGGTGATCAACACCGCCGACCTGGTCATCGACACCACGCGCACCAGCGTCTACGAACTGCGCGACGCGCTGCGCGAGCGCGTCGCGGCGCGCCTGCCGCGATCGCTGTCCATCCTGATCGAGTCCTTCGGTTACAAGCACGGGATCCCCACGGATGCCGATTTCGTCTTCGACCTGCGCTGTCTGCCGAACCCGTACTGGGAGGCGAACCTGCGACCGCTGACCGGGACGGACGCCGCCGTCGTCCGCTTTCTGGACGAACAACCCCTGGTGCAGTCCATGTACCGGGACATCATCGACTTCCTGCGCCGCTGGATCCCGGAGTACCTGAGCTTCCACCGCAGCTATCTCACGGTGGCGGTGGGCTGCACCGGCGGCCAGCACCGCTCCGTGTACATGGCCGAGAAGCTCGCCCGGGCGCTGGCGGAAGAGCACACACCCATCCATACCCGGCACAACGAGCTGCCCGGCAAGAAGGCGCCGGACGCCGGCTGAGCCCCCCGCCACCCTTAGCTTTGTCACGGGCCGCGGGCTAAACTGCCTGCTGATTCCGGCGGCCGCGGGGGCCGCCGGACACCCTTCGCCCCATGGGCGGATGCGCCGGCAGCATGGATAACCAGGAACAGAAGCAGACACCGCTGGAGACGCTGCGCGAGGCCCTGGAGGGCGGCGCCATGCGTCCCGTGCGGCGCATGATCGGCAGCCTGCATCCGTCCGAGGTGGCACGGCTGCTGGAGTCCCTGCCGCCGGCCGAGCGCGCCGTGGTCTGGGAGCTCGTGGATCCGGACGACGAGGGCGACATCCTGGTCGAGGTGGCCGACGAGGTCCGCAGCGGCCTCATCGAGCGCATGGACGCCCAGGAGCTCATCGCCGCCACCGAGGGGATGGAACTCGACGATCTGGCCGACCTGGTGGCCGGTCTGCCGGAGACGGTCACCCGCCAGGTACTGCGCTCGCTGGACAAGCAGGACCGCGACCGGCTGCGCGAGGTGCTGTCCTACCCGGAGGACAGCGCCGGCGGGCTCATGAACAAGGACACCGTCACCGTGCGTCCGGACGTGACGCTGGAGGTGGTGGTGCGCTACCTGCGGGTGCACGGCGGCATGCCGGACCAGACAGAGTCCATCTTCGTGGTAAACCGGGACGACATCTTCCTGGGCACCCTGACGCTCTCCCGCCTGCTCACCAACGACCCGGACCTGACCGTGGCCGAGGTGATGGACACGGAGACGAAGCCCATACCCGCCGAGACCAGCGACCAGGAGGTGGTGCGCTTCTTCGAGAACCGGGACCTGCTGTCGGCGGCCGTGGTGGACATGGACAACCGCCTGCTCGGGCGCATCACGGTGGACGACGTGCTCGACGTCATCCGCGAGGAAGCCGAACACTCGCTCATGAGCCGCGCCGGCCTGGACGAGGAAGACGACATGTTCGCGCCGGTGGTGACCAGCGCGCGGCGGCGGGCCGTGTGGCTGGGCATCAACCTCGCCACCGCCTTCCTGGCCGCCTCGGTGGTGGATCTGTTCCAGGGCACCGTGGACGCCATCGTCCTGCTGGCCGTGCTGATGCCGGTGGTGCCCAGCATGGGCGGCGTCGCAGGCACCCAGTCGCTGACCATCATCACCCGGGCGATGGCGCTGGGCCAGATCGACAAATCCAACGCGCGTCAGATCCTCGCCAAGGAGGTCTCCGTCGGCATCCTGAACGGCGTCGGCTGGGCGCTGGTGGTAGCCGTGGTCACGGTGGCCTGGTTCGGCACCTGGATGGTGGCCGCGGTGATCGCGGCCGCCCTCACCCTGAACATGATCGTGGCGGCGGCGGCCGGCTTCGTCGTCCCGCTGACGCTGAAGCGTCTCGGCGTGGACCCGGCCATCGCCGGCGGCGTGGTGCTGACCACGGTAACCGACGTGGTCGGCCTCATGGTGTTCCTCGGCCTGGGGACGCTGCTGCTGCTCTGAGGTGCTGCGAGGCGGGCTCAGACGGCCAGGTCCCGCCGCATCCATGTGGGCGCGTAGAGCCGCGGCACGTCCGCGCCGCGCACGAAGGCCTCGAGCTCGTCGCGGACGGTCATCGCGTCCCGGTAACCCAGGTCGATCAGCGCGCGCGTGAATTCCGACTCGAACAGCAGATAGCTCAGCAGCCGCCGCTCGCCCTTGTCGGGACCGCCCAGCCCGCGCATCAGCGCCCTGAGCGGCACCGGCGCCGCCTTGCGGCAACTGGCCGCAATCTCCCGGATGTCCTCGCTGGGGATGACGATCATGGTATCGATGGGGCGCATCTTCGCCGCCGGGCCGGTGCGCTCGTCCTCCGGTATCGAATCGATCAGATCGTTGATGCGGGACAGCCGCTCCAGGTCCGAGTACAGGCCGTCCAGGAACAGCGTGTCGAGCATGTAGCCGGCGATGTGGCCGAAGCTCGGGTAGACCGGCGGCGTGTGCGGGTCGCCGGCCGGCTCCGGCGTCTCGTCGCGGATGCCGATCACCAGGATGCGGTCGGCGCCGAGATGGACCGCCGGCGACAGCGGCGTGGAATGGCGCATCGCGCCGTCGCCGTAGTACTCGCCGCGAATGCAGGCCGGCGGGAAGACCAGCGGCACGGCGATGCTGGCCATCAGGTGGTCCAGGTTGATGACACAACGCACGCCGCTGCGCCGGGTGCGCTGCCAGGCGCGGGTGCCGGGGGACGCCTGGAAAAAGGTCACCGAGCGGGCCGACTGGTAACCGGCGGCCGTGATCGCCAGCGCCTGCACGTGCCCGCGGTCGATGGCGGTCTGTATCCGCGGGAAGCGGATGTTGCGCGAGAGCAGCGAGCGCAGCGGATCGTTGTCGAGCAGCGAGCGGGGATTGCGTTCGCCCAGGCCGCCGAGCACGATCGTCGCCAGCCAGTGCAGGCTCGACTTCAGCATGGTCAGCGCATCGGTGCGGAAAACCTGCTCCGAGCGGAAGCCGGCCCAGACGGCCTCCATCTCGCCCACCGCCGAGCGGAAGCGGCGGGCGCGGCTCGCGAGCACCGCCGCGTTGATGGCGCCGGCAGAGGTGCCGCTCA
>Ga0209936_1000142_pt1 | contig 45602 bp, 63 predicted proteins | sample SalPonR1_A_D1_MG_FD_185694 | JGI IMG/M metagenome (GOLD analysis project Ga0209936, IMG submission 185694) | Salt pond soil microbial communities from South San Francisco under conditions of wetland restoration - Salt Pond MetaG R1_A_D1_MG... ...
GCCGCCAGAAAAGAAGGGTGGCGATTGGTGCTGGCAAACTCCCGGTGGAAGCGTACCGTTCTTCGTTTTGTATTTGGTGTAAAGTAAGGTGGGGCTCATCGATCTCAAAATCTTCTTTGAAGATGCTCTCGGGAAGGAGATGTCTGATTATCGAACGGAGTTATGTCGAGAAAGGTATGGCTGCGGATACAGCAACCGAGCCATCAACGACGACATTCGAGAGATGATTGACGAAGAGGTCGGACGGAAGTTCGCTAAGGCGATTCGCAAGATGGTGGAGAATGGTGATGGATGAACGAGCAACGGTTATTCTCAACGGTGTACACCATCTCGAGCTGACGTTAGTTCAGCGGGGACCAGACGGAACCATCATTGCAGGACGAGTGATGAATGGTTTTTGGGATATGGAGATCCGCAGCGGCGAAGTCCTCACAAAGGCAATCCCCGGGCGTGAAGAATACTCGGTAGAGAGGGCAGGCAACGATCCTGACAGGATCGTTTCGCGTTTCCCGTTCATATCGCTCGAGGAGGTCGAAGAAAGGCACGACCTTGTTTAAGCTCGGTAGAGTCTCTCCGCCCTTTAAGGACTGGAAGGAAACGGAAGTTTTCTCAGAGGAAGACCAGATCCATTATCCGACTGGTGAATACGAGCTTGTAGACGACATAGATAAAGAAGTGTGGGAGGTTTGGATAGACCACGTCGGCAAAGTTCACAATATGTCCGGGTGGGACTGCATGATTCAAGTCCGCGGCGAGACAGAAGAGATGGCGATGTTTTTGGCTAATGAGATTGTCAATCGCCTCAATGACCCAAAGGTGTTGATGAAGAGAAATCTGAAGGTTGGTGAATAGTGCATACATCCACTCACAAAGGCAAGCGGGTTCGCATCAAGCTAAAAGACGGAACGGTGTTTGTCGATAAGTTTCTAGACGAGAAAGGCAGTTACATCATCTTTGAGGAGCGTGGTCGGATTGCTAAGAGCGATGTTGCGAACTTCTCCATAAATAAGAATAAGTCGCAAGACGACTAAAACCCGCATAGTCGTGCGGTAAACAGTACAATGACGCACAGACCTGCACAGAACCTAACGCTCGTGCGGATTTACAGAAAATCAACGACTTAGCGACCTACAGAATCAATAGGTTACTCGCCCTGAGCTTGCGAGTACCCGCGCTCCCCATCGAAGGTGTAGAGGTTCTCCGTCTTCACAGCATCTAGACGATGCAGCCAGATGCGGGAGAGCAGCCCCGGAATGAGGTTGGTCACATCGCGCTCAACGGTGGAGACGAAACGGCAGCGCCAGTGGTCGGTGAGCAGCGTCTCAGGGTTGCCACCAGGGTAGACCTTCACCCCGCGATTGGTGATGAGTTTGAGCTCCAACCCGTGGCTCTCAATACCCTCTAATCGTTTGCCCAGCACAACAGGATTTCGATCATCCTCATCCCAGTTCAGGAAGACGTCCACACCGACGCAGACCTTCTTGGCCTTTGGTCGAGACGGAGTCTGCGCCGATAGGTCAATCTTCCTCGCTTGTGGTGGGTAGACGACCGGCTCCAGCTTCGAAGGGACCATACCGAGGCGGTCGATCACTGCCTGTGCAAACTCTCGCGTCCCCACGACGCGCTTAGAGGTGCGAGAGCAGATGTCCTTCGTATGAACACCATCTTCAATCGTTCGTAGCCAGGCGTTGTGAATAGTTTCCGCCATCTCTGGTCGTCCAAGATGGACCATCATCATCACCGCGGACATTAGCAGACCAGAAGGGTTAGCGATGTCTCGCCCGGCGATGTCAGGTGCGGAACCATGAACCGCTTCGAACATCGAGCAGCGAGCCCCGATGTTACAAGAGCCTGCAAGACCGATCGAACCACTCACTTCGGCAGCGATGTCGGAAATGATGTCACCATATAGGTTCGGTGTAACGATTATATCAAAATCTGTAGGACGGCTAGCCACTCGTGCTGAACCAATGTCGATAATCATATGGTCTGATTCAATCTCAGGATACTCGACACGAATCTCGTCAAACACCTTGTGAAAAAGCCCGTCCGTGATCTTCATAATGTTGTCTTTGGTCATACAAGTAATCTTCTTACGACCGTTGTTCTTGGCATACTCAAAAGCATATCGAATAATACGTTCACAACCTGGACGAGTAATGAGTTTCAAACATTGATAAACTTCATCCGATTGTCTATGCTCGATACCAGCATAGGTATCTTCTTCATTCTCTCTAATAATCACCACATCCATTGTAGGATGAAGCGACTTTACGAATGGATAGTATGAGCTACAAGGACGAAGGTTTGCATAAAGTCCTAATGTCTTACGCATGGTGACATTAACACTCTTGTATCCTCCACCTTGCGGGGTGGTGATCGGACCTTTCAATATCACACCGTGTTCTTTGATGGCATTCCATGTGTCTTGGCCAATGCCAGCCAACAGACCACTTTCGTAAGCTTTTAGACCTACTGTGGTGTATACGAAGTTTAAACTATCATCTGCTGACTTTAGAATAGAAAGGACCGCTTCGGTGATTTCGGGGCCTATGCCATCGCCCGGGGCAACTGGGATTGTGATCATGAGATACCTCTATAGTTGTCTATATTTATACACTAGTTTTATTCCAAAGTCAAATATTGACAAAAGGTGATAAATAAATGTATGAGCGCAACCATAACACCAAAGACAAGGTTGATAAATCAGATTCAACTAATGTTGGGCGATCGGATGATCGATGTTGAGTTAGATCCCGAACACTATGAAGTGGCAGTAGATCTGGCACTTGATAAACTCCGACAAAAGACATCTGGAAGCGTAGAGGAAGCACACGTCTTCTTCACTATGCAACCATATGAGAATGTCTACACGATGCCTGAAGAGGTACAGGAAGTAGAACGCTTATATCGTCGAGGGGTTGGAGCAAATAGCACAGGCGGAACAAATTTCGATCCATTTGAGGCAGCGTTCTCAAATATCTATCTTCTTCAAGCAGGTAGAACAGGCGGTCTCGCTACATGGGATTTCTTTGCTCAGTATCAAGAAACGATCGGTCGTGTGTTTGGGTCGGAGATCAACTTCACGTGGAGCCCGACGGAGCATAAGCTAACCCTTATAAGACGACCTACAGCAGAAGAGGACGTCGTTGCTAAGGTTTGGATGAAACGTCCGGCGGATTTATTAATTGAGGACCCGTATTCTGGACCTTGGGTTCGTGACTACGCCGCAGCCCAATGCAAACTAATGTTAGGACAGGCTCGAGGTATGTTTGCTGGCGGACTACCAGGCCCTGGCGGCGCGGTATTGTTGAACGGCCCTGAAATGAAACAAGAAGCAATGGCTGACCTAGAAAAATTAGAAGTTGAGTTACTCAACTTCGTTGTTGGTCGTGACGGAATGCCATTTGTTATCGGATAAAAGGAATAGTAAAAATGAAAGTAACAGAAATTCTTAAAGAGAATAAGCAAGGCCTCAACGAACTAAAAGATGCTATTGAAAATGGTGAAAAGCCATTCATTGCAGCCGCGACCGGTTCCGCTTCATCCTATGCTTGGGGCGATCTAGAAAAGTTGGGGTGGGCAAAGAGGCACACTCGCATTATTAGCCGCAGAGAAGCACTTGTTGAACAATGGTGGGAGTATACAGGACCAAACACAATCCGGGCGGAGACGTTTATGGGTAAGAAACCTGTAGAAATGCAAGCAGGCGATACAACCCCAAAGATTGAAGTAGACTATTCCTAGGTGGCATTCCTGCTATTCCTTCTCGGCGCGCTTCTTCTTTCTCTTTTCTTTTCACAAGATGGCCCAAAAGAATAGTTGACATATATTTATATCCCTGTTATAATTAACAATTATAAAAGGTGTATATATGATTATAGGTCTATTAGGTGCCATCGGTTCAGGCAAGAACACCGCAGCTGATATATTGGTTCGCGATCACGACTTTATTAGATTCTCTTTTGCATCGGCTCTTAAAGATGCTACGGCTGACATCTTCGGTTGGCCAAGAAATTTATTAGAAGGCGATACCGCAGAAAGCCGACAATGGCGAGAAGAAGTAGACGAGTGGTGGTCTAAAGAATTAGGAATTGAAAACTTTACTCCTAGACTGTCATTACAACTACTAGGGACTGAAGCTTTAAGGAACCATTTTCATAAAGATATATGGTTGCTTAGTCTAAAATATAAACTACAGACACAACCAAACACGAACATCGTTATTAGTGATGCACGATTCACAAACGAAATCAAAATGATTCAAGACCAGGGTGGATTGTTGGTTCGAGTAGATCGAGGTGAGAAACCAGATTGGTGGGAAGTAGCAGTCGCGGCCTACAATGGCGATAATCATTGTGAGGAGATGATGAGAACGGCCTATAGCCACATTCATGAAAGCGAATGGGCATGGGCTGGGTGTGAGCCACATATAATTGTTGACAATAACGGCGACTTAGATGATCTTAATGATCAGATGTCAATGGTTATAAAGACTTCAAAAACCCAGTGAAAGATAAATAGTTAAATAATCCTCTAAGAAGATTTCAATAGGCAGCATAACCGCCCTAAATGTCGCTCTTTAAGATAAATACCTGTAACAAAGTTCATTGAACAGGAGATAAGAGATGGCAACACTTGTAAGCCCCGGCGTTTCTGTAACCGTCACCGATGAAAGTCTATACACTTCTTCGGGTCCAGGTACAGTCCCACTAATTTTTATTGTAACAGCTAATGATAAGCCAACACCAGACGGTTCTGCCGTTGCTGAAGGCACCCGCGCATCAAATGCGGAAAAACTTTACCTTATTAGTAGTCAGCGAGAGCTGATTCAAACTTTTGGTGAACCGAATTTCAATGAGGTTGGTGGTTCGGCAAGGCATGGTTACCCACTAAACGAATATGGGTTATTGTCTGCATACTCCTATCTAGGAATTGCAAATCGCGCGTATGTAATGCGAGCAGATATAGACCTAGCCGAGCTAGAGCCGCTAACAGAAGCACCTACTGCACCACCAGTAAATAATACATATTGGTTGAACACCGGTGACTTCGTCCCAGGACTATTCCAATACGATGGTACAGACTGGGTTGCGGTAGACGTAAGCGTACATCTAAATACCACAGATGCTACAATTGATGGCGTCAGTCTTCCAAATGCTGGATATGTTGACGGCGATGTAATTGCAAGCTTTGATACTCAAGGCAACGTGCAATACTTTGAACGTTCCAGCGGCAATTGGGGATTCCTAACACCGTTTACAGCATCGTCCCACACGCAGGTTCCAGCGGCACCGACTGCCGGAGACTATTGGCTTAAGACAACAACACCAAACGCCGGATTAGATATTCCGTTAAGTTATTATAATGCATCTACCGGTGCATGGGTAAACACTAATGCTGTCTCAGTATATACAGACCATGCTGCATATTATACGGCATTTGATGGGAACGATGTATCAACTGGTACGGTAGCAGCATTCTTAGCTGCGACAGGATCCGAATTCGGACTAGAATGGCACAACGGTGAATCGCAAGTAATTGTTACAGGCACAGATGCGTTTGCAATCGGCGGCATGGGAGCAGGCACAATTGACATCAATGAGGTAACTGTAACATTTGCCGGTAGTGAAGATATAGATGCCACAATTCAAGCAATTAACCTATTGGGTATTCCTAACGTGGTTGCAGGTAAGACAACAAATGACCGTCTAACTCTTACAAATACCGCAGGTGAAGATATTCTCATTGAGAATGATACTGGGTCGTTTGTAACTGATGTATCGATCGCACTTGGCAATTACTCAAACTTCGAGCCACTTGGTACCGCAGCACCAGCATATATGGCATCCTCTGTAGAGCCAACAACACCAGCAGCCGACGGCGCATACTGGTACAACCCATCGTTCGATATTGACATTATGGTGAATGATGGAGCTGGCACATGGATTGAACTAGCTGTTGATCTGTTTATTCAACCAACCGCGCCAGCGGCACCAGCCGCTGGTGATCTATGGGTAGACACAGATCAGGTCGAAGAGTATCCTGTCATTTACCGTCGAAATGCCGGTAACACAGATTGGGTATTGGTCGATAATGCAGATCAGACCACAACAAAGGGTATTGTATTTGCTGATGCCAGAACAGAGCCTGGCGCTGCGCTAGACGCCGATGCACCAGATCCATTGCTATATCCAGTCGATATGCTTCTATGGAACACTCGTTACAGCGGTCGTAATGTAAAGGTCTTCCGTGAAGATTATACATTTGAAGGCACGCTAATTGGTGATCGTTGGGTTAACGCAAGCGGTAATCGTGAAGACGGCTCGCCATTCACAGGACTAGATGCTGTGAAGGCGGTCGTGACACAAGAACTTGCTTCTACAATTGTTTCCAACGAAGCTATTCGTTCCGACACAATCTTTTATAACCTATTAGCAGCACCTGGTTTCCCAGAGCTAATTGATGAGCTAATTGTGTTGAATCAGGATCGTAAGGAACAGGCATTCATCATCGGTGATACGCCGTTCAACCTACGCGATAACAGCACCGAGCTACAAGCATGGGCAACGAACGCTAATCAAGCGCCTTCCAATGGCGAAGAAGGTTTAGTAAGTTCTTATCCATACCTTGGCGTCTACTATCCATCAGGCTTTACAACGAATCTTGATGGCGGCGAAGTTGTAGTTCCACCATCGCACATGATGCTTCGTGTAATGGCGTTTAATGACCAAGTATCTTATCCTTGGTTTGCTCCAGCTGGATTCCAGCGCGGCACAGTAACTAACGCAACATCGGTAGGTTATCTGGATGCTGAGGACGAATTTGTCCCAGTAACGCTGAACGAAGGGCAGCGCGATGTGTTGTACCTCAACAATGTAAATCCAATCTCGTTCATTCCGGGACGCGGACTTGTTGTGTATGGTCAGAAGACACGCAATCCAGTAGAATCGGCACTAGATCGTGTCAATGTTGCTAGGTTGGTGAACTACTTGCGTTATCAAGCTGATAGAATTGCACAGCCGTTCCTATTCGAACCAAACGATAGCGTAACACGCGATGCCGTAAAGAATGCATTTGATTCATTCTTAGCAGAGCTGATTACCCTTCGCGCATTGTTTGACTTCCTTGTTGTGTGTGATGATACAAACAACACACCAGCAAGAGTTGATAGAAACGAGCTGTGGGTAGATATCGCAATTCAGCCAATTAAGGCAGTTGAGTTTATCTATATCCCAATTCGTATTCAGAACACAGGTGCAGATCTAACTGCCTAATCTTATAATAAAATAAGAAAATAAAAGCGGCAAATTGCCGCTTTTATTTTTTGCGATCTAAAAAATCATACAAAGATGATAAATAACTATTGAACAAGCTTCTTTTTAGGAGAATAAAAAATGGCATTAGATAAATTTGGTGTGCCTATTGATGGCGTAAAGCAAGGTATGCTACAACCAAAACTAGCATATCGTTTCCGCGTTGTCTTTCAGAATTTCGGCACAAACAACTTTCTTCGAGAGCTTACTTCGAATGTTCAGTCTGTAGATCGACCAAAGGTATCACACGAAGAGATTACGGTACACTCGTATAACTCACGTGCATATCTAGCAGGCAAGCATGAGTGGCAGACGATTAATCTCGAGGTAAGAGATGACATCACCAATGCAGTAACATCCGCTGTACACTCTCAGATTCAGAAACAATTGAATCATCTTGAGCAAATTGGTCCTGTCGCTGGAACAAACTATAAGTTTAGTATGCAGATTCATACTTTAGATGGAACAACCGCAGAAGAAATGGAAAGCTGGCAGTTGGATGGTTGCTTTATTCAGAGCACTGATGAAGGAACATATAACTACGAGAGTGGTGCAGAGTTTATGAGAATTACAATGACAATTCGCTTTGACAATGCAACACTACTAAGCGGACCAAACACGAACGATGGTTCAACCGTCGGCGGCGATCCGTTCCCTAACTTATTGGATGGATTCACTGGCGGAACTTCGATAGGCTAAGTGAGGGTCTAGCATGGCTAAGACCTTTAAGGGGATTGCTGGTAATTTGGCAGAGCAGCGTGTACACTTACGCGACTCTCGCCATGCCGCAGAGAACTTTGGACTAAACAAGGCGTACCTGGGACACGGTACGCCTCGTCAAAAGTTTCAATTCTTTGTTGTCTTTCGATTTAATACAGATCGCTATGTGATGGACCACGTAGCGAATTTTCTTGATCGTCCGGATCAGAAATTTATTTCTGCAATGGTTAAGACCGCAGAGATGCCTTCGATGAAAATTGATACGGAAATTCTTAATCAATATAATCGTAAAATAGTATCTCAGACAAAGATTCAGTATGATCCTATAAACATTACATTTCATGATACAGTAGATGGTAAAACTCTTCGACTGTGGGAAATGTATTATGAGTATTATTTTCGAGATGGTGTGGCTCCTGAGAAACTTCAAGACTCAAGGACGCAACGACCCGAACAGTTTACTGATACTATCCGTACGGCAGAATTCCGCGACAACTTTGGTTATAACATTCAGCGCGTATTCAATCAAAAATACCTATTTGATGCCATTGACATTTACCAAGTCCACGGCGGAGAATTTTCTCGCGTTCGCTTAGTCCGTCCTAGAATTTCGGCATTCAAACACGATACACTTGACTATGCAGCGTCTGCCGATTTAGTCGAACTACAAATGACATTCGAATATGAGACCGCACTATACTCTAATGTAAATGAAGATTTGAATGACGAAGAAATAGAAAGGTACGAGCGCGGCGACTTTTGGGAAATGGCAAATCTTATTACCATCAGAAATGATGTTCAAGGCAGATCCATAGAAACGCAAGCCCAGTTTCCAGCAGCACCGGCTTCTACTTTACCGAATCAAGAAGACGCAGAAGGAAAGTCGGGCATCTTCGGAAGATTGGCTAGTCGTGTCGGCATGAGATTAGGCGGAACCGTACAGGGCGTAGTTGACAGCATCCCCGACGCAATTGGCTCGGCAGTCTCGACATCTATTTTCGGCGGCAAAATCTCTTTGGACCCTGATCCAGTTAAGGCTGTTAAGACAGGCATTAACGCGGCAGGCCGGGATATTATCGGAACAAGCCGTAGAGCAGTGACAGAAGGCGTCGCGGACATCTTTAAGAAAGGCGAAGAAGAACCACCCGAAGAAGAAGGGCCATAAGCATGAATAGAACAAGCACAAACCTTGTCAAATTCTTCGGCGCCGAAGTATTCGCATCGACCATTTCCTCTTCTATAGGAAATGTGGTCGTGGATGGTAACGGGAATGAGAAGTCTACAAGCCCAGCAAATGTGCGCTTATCGTCAGACCGAGTGGAAGAAGCAACAATCAATTCCTCTCATTATCAAATAGCGGTTGCCCATTTAGAGAGGCGCGGAGTAGCCCCTCTAGCAGCAAAAGCAATGGCATTAGTTTTTCTCGATGTTGCAAAAATACAAAATATGACAGTGATGCAGCTACTAGATAATACAAACGATGTTGATATTAAAATGGTAACGGCTGAAGCATATAAGTATATCAATCAGCTTCGTAACAATACCAGTAGCCTAGCACGCTCTCAACCAACAAATAATTCACAAAGCTTCCGCGCACGATACCTAATACCATGAGCGCAAAGAACACTCTAAAAGGCGAGTTTGTGCCAAAAAACCCTAGCAAGTATACAGGTAAGTACCCTATCATCTATAGGTCATCCTGGGAACTTACAGCAATGAGAAAATTTGATAGTCACCCAGATGTAATAGCATGGGCCAGCGAGAGCATTAAGATACCTTATCGTAATCCTATCACAGGAAAAGGGTCTATGTATGTTCCTGACTTCCTAGTCATATTCGAAGATAAGAACGGGAAGCGCCGCCAAGAGTTAGTAGAAGTGAAGCCTCGTTCTCAGACCATCGTTACGGAAGCAAAGTCAAAGTACGATAAGATCAGTCTTGCGATTAACCTCGCCAAATGGAAAGCAGCAGGGTCGTGGTGTAAGAAGCATGGTTTGGTATTCCGCATCATTAACGAAAATGAGATTTATCGCAGACCATAAACTTAGTAGATAAATACTAGTATGACAAGAAAATTAGAAGAAACCTTTGATTTGAGACCGATTAAGGAAGCCGCTGACACAGAGTCCACAGAAAAAGAAGAGGCTCATCACGAGGATCCAGAAGCCCGGGCGGCAAATATCATCAGTGCCTTATCGACTGCTGAGAAGGTAGACCATTCACTATCGGTGGTGACTGGCATTAGTGATCATGATTCGGAGATGGACGAGATTGCTTCTGAAGCCTTAGCGTCATATCTTGAGCTGAAAGAGCTGGGTGCGGAGCAGAGCGATGCTCACGCCGCAAGGATGATGGAAGTAGCATCTACTATGCTTAAGACGGCGCTGGAAGCCCGTGACGCCAAGGTCACCCGCAAGCTCAAGACCCTCGACCTCCAGCTGAAGCGACTGAAGCTAGAGCAGGATGCGAAGAAGAATCAAAAAGCAGCCGAAGATAGCCCATCGGAAGAAGGAATGGAGTTCGATCGAGACCATCTATTATCGAAACTCCGCGGAATGCTCGACTCTGACAGCGAGTAATAAGCCAACCGATTTCGCCGGTTTAGATAAATACTACAGAAACCAGATTAGAGGAAGCTTCCAATGGAAAAAGGCTTTAATGAGTATTATCTACAAGAATCTGCTAAAGAGTATAAGTATAAACTAAAATTAGCAGCACATGAGGTTACTGACGAGCAGAAGAATAAGCTAGAATCAGCATTGCAGAAATATGATTTGCGATCAATTGCTACTTATAAAGACACTCCTATTCAGCAATCTCCTTTAGACTTTCCGAATGTTAAGAACACAAAGGTGTTCGTGACGGAGATTGTACTAGGGTATCCGGTAACAACAGACATGCTACGCCGCTATCTGTCGGATAAAATCTGTATGGACGAGTGCTGTGTGGTTGTATATTCTGGCAACGACCCGCGCGAAACTTATACGCAGCAATGGCTAGAAAGGAATTCAGAAGAGTATAAAGAAAACTATACGCCGTATCTTGGATCCGACCCCGAAGAGACAGAAGTCCCAGAATATGGCGACGCTTACAATAAAAAATTCTTAGATGAATTAGCGGATGAACGTAAGGAAAGAGAGATTCATACCGTGGAGAATAGTCTTAGTCAAAAGCAGAAATTCGATAGTGAAGGTAAGAGTGAAGAGATGCCAGAAGCACCAACAAGCTACAGCGTTCTAGGCAATAAGAAAAGATAATGAATGATATCCGTAAATGGCGCAAGATAGTAGATGAAGCGGGCCGCGGCAGCGGCTCAAACGAAGATCGTGTGACCGCGGAATATGAAGTTTGCCCGGTGTGCAATGCCAATGATGCGAATTGTGATTATTGCGATGGCGAAGGTCTACTTGATAGAACTGGTGAACATAAGATTTTGAAATTGGATGATGATTCCGATATACAGATGGAAGGGCGTGCGCAATATGCTGAAATAAAGCTAAAGCCAGAAGATCTCTCCGAACCTGGTGATGACGGATTAGTCGAGCGTCCGGAATCTGAAAAAAGCGTTAAGGATTATCTAAAGAAGATTGCTGACCGTTACGGTGTAGACTTTGTTCACGAGTTTGAAGAATACAACAAGCCAAAGAAAGTTAAGGAATCAGATAAGCCATATGCAACAATGGATGACGGCCCTGAAGATTATCTTTATAAGAAAGGTAAGAAACAAAAGTTAGTTGGGTCGAAAGAGTACGACGAAGAAGAGATCGAAGAAAACATCGAAGATGAATTAGAAATGATCTTAAGATTGTCGGGTCTTTTTCGCGATGTCCCTGGCGTAGAAAGCGAAGAAAACGAAGATGGAGAAGAATCAGTCTTCACTAATGCTAGTGACTTCGTAGATGAGATCAGAGGCGAACCACCACAAGATTATGATGACTTTGATAACCCTATGGGCGACGAGTCAATACTTACAGACTCAAAGTTAGATGAATATGCTGGCGAATTAACAAAGGCTTATCGGGATCTCTCATCCCATGAAATGATTCAGACACCGACAAGAGCAATAGCTCGAGGTGCAAACAATTTGAAGAATCGTTTGAAAAGTATAGCATCGGGTAAAGATATAAAGAGAGATACAAAATCAGACAACAAAACCGCTGAGAACAAACTCGATAAGGTAGCCGATAATATTATTGCAGCATACCAGAAAGAGCACGGTCGAAAGCCGAAATTTGGTAAAAAAGAAGAATATATGAAATACGTTCCTAGCTGGGTAGATCAAATATATAATTCTACCAAGTATTACGGACAAAAGAAACCAACCGAAAAAGAACAAGAGAAGTTGGCAGAGATTATTATGAAGAAGGTAAACGGCATGAGCGAAAACATCAACGAAGGTCAATATACAGAAGAAGATTGGATTGCCGCTGCGAACCAAGCTATGGCATATATTGATTCCGAACATGAGTTGGCATACGATGTTGCATCAATGAATGGGCAACAGTTTGAAAATGTAAAACACATGAGCTGGTTTATTGATGAAGTGGCAAAAGAATTGCTGCAACAAGGCCTAGAACATACGCCACCGGAAGGCAGCTTTGAAGATTCTTCCGATTGGGGCAACGAAACCTACGATGAGGATAATGATATGTACGGAGATGAATTCGATTGGGACAGCGTTCTCGAACAAGAAAACAAATGGCGTAAGGCTGAAAATCGCGATGTTGCTGAGGCGGAAATGGAAGAAGATTTCCTAGCCAAGCCAGAAGAGTCACCAGACTATGACGAATATGAAGACGAAGAAACAGAAGAGGGCATCGGCGAAGAAGGCGAAGACGAATCCCGCAGCTATATTCGTTTAAATGACAATGAGCGGGTTTACTATGCCCTTGCTGATCGTTATGGTGCAGAGCTGGACTTTGGTGACAGCAACGATCAGGTCGCCGTCCCAGGCCATCCAGAAGAAGTACAGGAATACCTTGCAGGGATGGGTTTTCAAGCCGGTGCAGACTATGAGCTTGAATCGGCAATGGAAGAAGATCTACAAAATGGCTACAATGATCGCCGCGAGCACGATAAAGACGATTACTTCCCAACAGGTGCAGTAAGTAACACATCTAAGCGCCACGGCCCAGAAGCTGCCAAGCACGGTAACAACCCGATGGCTACTCGCATGAGAACCAATGAAGGTGCTGATGTATATGAGAAGCTAAAGCAGGAGTATCGTAGACATCGCATTAGCGAGTCTTCTTCTGAACCTAAAAAAAAGGCTAAGTCGCCAGCAGCAGTCTTCAGAAAATACATAGTGGGGCCAGGCAGAACGGAGTTAGGTGGTCGCGGATTCTCATTCATGTATTTCGACACCGCCAGCACAAATCTTGAGCAGATTGCACAAAGGGCGAAAGATTTTGCTCAAAAGTATCCGGAACAGGTTGAGGATTTCAAAGTTGTTCGGTCGGGCAGAAATAAAGGTCAAGTGGTGCTAACTCTTCGAGGGGATATTTACGGAGAGGAGACTAGTCGAACACTCAATATTTTGCCGGATGATAAGAACTCTCCATATAAGAAAGGTAGGGGTTGGGTAACATACGGCTGATTTATGTCCATAGAAAACGCCTTTATCAAAAAACCAGGCACACGGCTAAAGTATTCACCTCGAATGCTTCAAGAATTGAAGGCTTGTGCTGACCCGGACACAGGTCCGATGTATTTCATGGAAAACTTCATGATGATTCAGCACTCGACAAAAGGTCGAATGAAGTTCACACCATTCGATTACCAGCGAGAACTGAGTGACGTTTATCATAACTATCGTTATTCTATCGCCATGATTGGTCGCCAGTTAGGTAAGACAACACTGGCAGCAGGCTATCTATTATGGTATGCAATGTTCGTACCTGACTCGACCATTCTTATCGCAGCCCATAAGCGAGAAGGTGCCAACGAAATTATGCAGCGTATTCGTTTCTGTTATGAGGAACTGCCAGACCATATTCGGTCCGCGGTGACAGAATACAACAAGGGTAGCATAGCGTTCAGCAATGGATCTCGTATCCTTGCTCAGGCAACAACACCCAACACCGGTCGTGGTCTGTCTCTATCACTAGTATACCTCGATGAGTTTGCCTTCGTACCACCGAAGATTGCGCGAGAGTTTTGGACATCTATTTCTCCTACATTGTCTACGGGTGGTAAATGTATTATCACTTCTACACCTAACGTGGATGATGACCAGTTCGCAGATATCTGGCATGGTTCACAGAATACAATCGATGACTATGGCAATGACACCGGCATTGGCGTGAACGGTTTCAAAGGATACTATGCAAACTGGGAATCGCATCCAGATCGAGACGAGGCATGGGCAAGAGTGGAGCGTGGCAAGATTGGTATTGAGCGTTTTCAGAGAGAACACGAGTGCAAGTTTATTTCCTTTAGTGAGACACTAATCAATTCTGCCAAGCTCTCAGAATTGAGTGCTCACGGTGTAGATCCTTTGTATAAGACTGGACAGATTAGATGGTATGAAAAAATCCGAGACGGTCGTACCTACGTTGTCTCGCTAGATCCGTCAATGGGCACCGGCGGCGACAACGCAGCTATCGAAGTTCTAGAACTGCCATCAATGAAACAGGTAGCAGAATGGCAACATAATAAGAGCATCATTGAAGAGCAGATAAAAATATTACGAGCAGTATTACTAGAAATTGCAGACAAGGCGCCAAAATCAGAAATTTATTGGACTGTTGAATCAAACACATTAGGAGAAGCAGCCCTGGTTGTAATACGAGATACAGGCGAAGAAAGGTTTCCTGGCGTGTTTATGCATGATCCAAATCGCCATTTAGGTTCTAGAAATAAAAGAAAAGGTTACCTAACAACAAATACCACAAAGCTTGAAGCATGTGCCAAATTAAAGACTCTTATTGAACAAGATAAAATCAGACTTCAAAGCACGAATCTTATTCATGAATTAAAATATTATATTGCAGCTGGTAACACCTATAGAGCCGCAGTAGGAGAAACAGACGATCTCATATCGGCGCTTCTTGTAATTATTCGAATGGTTCAGCACATATCTACATGGGACGACCAACTACATAATCATGTCAATAGTAATGTAGGCGGCATTTTTGAAGAAGATTTCGAGGCGCCGCTGCCTTTAATTATTTAATATTGTGCTGAATTGATAAATACTAAAACAAAAAGGCAAAGGTAAATGGTCAATTACAGCAAAATCGCAGATAAAATTTTTCAGATTGTTAAAGGTTATGATCACCAACCGTTAATGTATAATGATCGTGGCGACGAAATATCTAATCCAGAAGAAGCTCGCAAGTTTTTTATCAAAGACCCAAACTATATGGTAAGTCTAGACGAATCCGAAGACACTATTCGTTTCATTCGCAACAGTAATATTCCATTAGAAGAACTAGAGTCTTTAATGAAACATATAAAACAGTTGGCCCAGTCATATATGCTGAAGACCCATATCAACGTATTTGGTAAAACAATTAGCCCAAGAGAATTTTCATACGAGGTAGAAAAAGTGAGAGGAAGAGAAGAAAACAAATCTGACGTTTTGGAAAGTACAGTCGAAACGATAGAAACCATTATTACCCCGGTAGCAGAAGCATCGTTGTCAAGACTACACGGCAGCAAGAAGACCAGTTATCAGACCTTAGAATCGGTCCGCCTTGTGATTAGACATAGACAGGCTGTGGATGAAGAGCGCCACGGTGCTCGCAGCCGCGCCATTCACTCTATCTTCCTCGAGACAAATGGCGAGCGATTCCGATTCCCTCATAATCATCTGCCTGGGGCGCGAGCAATGGCCCGCCACATTTATGAAGGTGGCGAGATGAGCGACAATATTGGGCAGTACATCGTAAATCAAACAGGTAACTTTATCAAGCTACGAGAATTCTATCGTTACGCACGAAGCAACAAACTGATCAACGAAGGCAGCGAAGATATTGTAAAGGTTGTAAGAGAGAACATCAGCCAAATTAGAGATACTCTTGGCAAACTATCGGGCGCCAAGAGCTACAGTCGTGTAAAAGAAGAAGTAGAAAGTCAGGAAGAATGTGCCGAGGAAGAAAAGTCCGACGACTCTCTGGTCGATATGTTTACGGTTAAGAAGTTCGATGAGAAGATAGGAGAGATTTTGCCACTAGTGAATAAGCTAGTAACAGAGAAGCAGAATTGGAAGGCAAAGATTGAAGAAGCTAGCAAAGAAGTGTTCACAATTTATCGTGAAGAACTTTCCGAAGATGACATCTTTGAGTTTGAGAACCCGATACAGAAATTAGGATATAAGATTAGAAAAATCTCCGAGCGTGTTCAGGAAGAGTCTTCTCTATCGAAGTTCGTTGCCCGTGTTGGTGATAAGCTATCGGAAGGTGAAGAGATTAGTGACTTTGAAAAGACAGTAGTTCGCAATGTGCTAGAGAATCTTGAAGAAGTTGATAAACCAAAGCAAGAAGAAGCAGGATTAGATGTTATCGAGAATATTGTAGAAGGGTATGGCAAGAAGCTTTCGAAATATGATGACAGAGTTTTGTTCGAAGAAGAAACGTATGCAAAGGTTCTAGTAAATGGTAAAGATATTTTCCGTGGCGATTATGTAGGTATCGAAGAGCTTTGTGAATTTTTATCGAAAAAGTTATCGACTAGATATTTCTTATGTGAATACCCAAGCGAAGGAGAAACATTCGGTGTGGAATATTTCGACCTTTATGATTTGCTGGACGAAAATATGTTCGATGGATCAGAAATTAATATCGGAAATCGTAAGGGCAAGCAGATAAATCTAAAGTTTGTATCGGATAAAATATTCGAGAAAAAGATTAAATAAAATAAGCGCAGATAACAACAAAAAAGCTAAATAAGGGTGACAGCAATGTCACCCTTTCTTTTTGAAGGTGAAACAAAGTTGTCTACAGACTTAGTCTAGAATTGACTATTCTGTGCAAGGTGTCTATAATGTGTACATGCGTTATAGAACATTGCAACTCGAATCGAAAGTAATGCAATCGACTAGAGAAACATGGAACGCATTTAGGAAAACAAATAGGAGTTATTAATCATGGCTACATTAGATCAGATCCGAGCAAAGCTCAAGGCGATGGAAAATCGTCAAAATTCACAACAGTTCTCCGGAACATCCATCAACTACCCATTTTGGAAAATCGACGAAGGCAGCTCTGCTGTTGTTCGCTTTCTACCAGATGCTGACGAAGACAATGTCTTCTTCTGGAGGGAGCGACAGGTTATCAATCTGCCCTTCCCAGGCGTAAAGGGTGGTGATGAAACCCGCACGGTGACCGTCCGAGTCCCATGCGTTGAGATGTGGGGTGATTCTTGCCCTATTCTCGCTCAGGTGCGCCCTTGGTGGCAGGACAAGAGTCTCGAAGATGAGGCACGGAAGTATTGGAAGAAGCGTTCCTATCTCTTTCAGGGATTGATCCTCGAAGATCCTCTGAATGAGAAGTACGAAGACCCGAACCCAATTCGTAAGTTGACAATCGGCCCTCAGATTTTCAATCTGGTAAAGGACGCATTGAATGATCCAGACCTAGAATCAAATCCCGTTGACTACGTGAACGGGCTGGATTTCCGTATCAATGTAACAAAGAAGGGACAGTACCGAGATTACAGCACCTCGAAGTGGGCGCGTCGCGAAACGGCCCTAACTGAAGATCAGCTAGCTGACATTGAGAAGCACGGCCTGTTCAATCTCAACGATTGGCTACCTGCACGTCCATCCGAGGAGCATCTTGCCGCAATGGTAGAGATGTTTGAAGCGTCGGTCAACGGCGAGCTATATGACCCAGATCGTTGGGGACGTTTCTATAGACCTTTCGGTGTACAGATCGAAGGTCTGAATGACGACAGCGACAATGCAAAGGGTGGCACCAAGTCTACAGATTCGAAGAAGGAGGCTGAATCATCTACTCCTGCTCCAAAGGCAGAAGAGAAGGTTGAAGCCCCTGCAGAACCTAAGGACGAAGAAGCACCTAAGTCTGCATCTTCTGCTCAAGACATTCTAGCAAAGATCCGCCAACGGGCACAAAGCTAAGACTGCTATGGGGAGGGGAAACCCTCCCCATAGATCTCAAAACGGAGAATAATTATGACAAGACCATTCGATCCTTCCAAATTTAGGAAGGGTATAACTAAAAGTATCTCAGGCATTAGTGCCGGGTTCCATGACCCTAATACATGGGTAAGTACAGGCAACTATGCTCTTAACTACCTCATCTCTGGTGATTTCGAGAGGGGCGTTCCTCTTGGTAAGGTAGTCTGTTTGGCAGGCGAGTCAGGCTCGGGCAAGAGCTTTATTGCATCTGGTAATGTAGTACGCAATGCACAGGATCAAGGCATTTTTGTTGTGCTATTAGATTCAGAGAACGCCCTTGACGAGAAGTGGCTACAGGCCGTAGGTGTTGATACAAGTGAAGACAAACTCCTGCGCATTGGTGTGAGCATGATTGACGACGTGGCAAAAATTTTGTCCGACTTTGTGAAAGAATACGCAGATAATTACGGGCACCTTGAAGAGGAAGAGCGCCCAAAGGTTATGTTTGTGGTTGATTCTTTAGGTATGCTTTTAACGCCCACAGATGTAAACCAGTTTGAATCGGGCGATATGAAAGGCGATCTTGGTCGAAAGGCAAAGTCCCTTACTGCTCTTGTTCGAAATTCTGTGAATCGAATTGCCAAGTATAACATTGGTTTGGTTGTTACAAATCATACCTATGCTTCTCAGGATATGTTTGATCCAGATGATAAAATTAGTGGTGGACAAGGATTCATCTACGCTAGCTCTATCGTAATTGCGATGAAGAAGCTGAAGTTGAAGGAAGATGAGTCCGGCAATAAGGTGAGCGATGTCCGAGGCATCCGCGCAGCATGTAAGGTTATGAAGTCTCGTTATGCCAAGCCATTTGAGAGCGTGAAGGTAAATATTCCGTATGACACAGGAATGGATCCCTATTCTGGACTCTTCGACCTATTCATGAAAATGGAAATTTTCACTCAGGTCGGCAATAGGTATAAGTATGTTTCGCCTGTAGATGGAGAAGAAACAATCTTGTTCAAAAAAGCATGGGGAAGAAATGACAACGGTTGTCTCGATAAGGTAATTCAAGAATTACCTCAGATGAAGAAGAAGGTTGTTCAAACAATTGATGAACATGTGGCCGCCGAGGAATTCGGGGAAGAAGTCGAAGAAACAGAGTGATGAAGATTGAGGAGATTTTTGTCGGTCCGGAAAGAGACAGGTTCATCAATGATAAGAAAGATCGATTTGATAAACCTCAGCCGGTCGCAAAAATCTCCGACTTCTTTCTTAAGAAAGTAGCGAGAGACAACACCATCGAGTACGGCTTACTCAATCAAAATCATAAACTGGTGGCTTACTTAGGTCTAGAAGAACGTCAGAATAATAGGTATATGGTTACCTACACAGAAGTCGTTCCAGAAATTAGAGGGCACGGTTATGGAACCTTTCTATATGACTATGTCATTATGAATGATCAATTAGAGATATTGTCTGACACCAGACAAACTCCACATGCGCAAAGTCTGTGGAGAAAGTTTCGTACATATAAGAAATTTCACGTGGTTCCGTATAATCTGCTAACTAACAAAGAAGAGCTAGACAAAACCGAAGATGACGTGTATAATAGTGATAACTTAGTATGGTTAGCTAAGGGCAATGGAGAAACAATAAACGAAGCATTGACAAGAATCAATAACCGACACCGCGGGGCATCTTGGGAAGTTCTGTGGTACGGGCCATTTGTGAATAATGAATACTAGGAGTAAATATGAGAGACGATTTCATTGTGGATTTATGGGCTAGGCTGAAGCCCCTTATTCCCGCGAAAGAACGATTAGATGCTGCTGATGCATTGGTCGCAGTCAGTGACGAGTACGGTTTCGCAGACGGGCTTGAAAATATAGCGGATCTCGATCGAGAGTTAAAGACTGCTGTGAAGACCTATTTTGGAGATTACGAAGATGAAGAAGACGATGGAGGGTGGTAATGTTAGATGACCTAAAGGCCGCGATAAGATCCGGCGACAAAGATAAGACTCGAGAACTGTTAGCAAGTCTCCAAGAAGAGATTAGTTTAGGTCACAGCGACCTAATTGCAGAAATCACAACACCTGCGGTTATCACAGAGCTGCATAGTCTTCTAAATGAGAATTTAGGTGTTCCGCCTAGAGCAATGATGGTGAAGGGCAGAGTAACATCGAGGCGCAGCCGAGCGGCGTTGTTCTGCAAGGCAATGCGGTCCGGTGTTGAAAGAGTAAGCTAGATGGCTGGATGGTACAGAAAAATTGTATCCAGCTTAGACAATCTACCCGATTGTATGGATCATTTTCTCACAGAGCTAGAATGGGCTAAGAAGAATGATCTATCTCTCAAAGGTAGTCGCCTTGAAAATCTCTCAGCAGAACTCCCTGGCGTTGTTGAACAGCGATATAATCAGCTACAAGAAATTGAAGCTATATTAGAATATCTTAATGTAGAGCTTCTTCGTCTTCGGTCGAACAAGTTCCGCCAGTTCTTGGAAAAGTATCAACGCGCTCTAAGCTCTAGAGATGCTGATAAATATGTTGACGGCGATAGCGACGTTGTTGATATGGCTGTCCTAATCAACGAATTTTCGCTGCTGAGAAACCAGTGGCTTGGATTACTGAAAGCGATTGAGACAAAAAACTTTCAAGTGAACAACATTGTGAAATTACGATGTGCAGGATTAGACGATGCGACGGTACATTAAATGACAACCGACAGAACTGATTTCAACAATACTTGGCTAATGGAGTCTCCCGAAGGGTTGGGTTCTTTTGAGATGTTTGATGCGCTTGAATATAATATTCGAGATCGTAAAAAACATGGCGGCGAGATTGCTTCTCTAGGTAATAATCTCTACAAGATTCGAGGTGAGCAGGTCCTCTATTATTGGTACGAGAAGGATGGTAAGATTCTTCTTGGCTGCGAGCTATCTATTCGCCCGCAGGCAATGACTGTGAACATGGTAGGCAAAAATCCAAAACATCGTGGGTCTGCCCCATACGCATCAGACCTCTACGCCGCCATTCTTAAAGATAACTCTCGTTCGATAGTAGTGAGCGACACACAGCTCTCCGATGAAGGCTACAATATTTGGAAGCGACTAGTACGGAAAGGTTTCGCGGTATCGGTGTATGATTCCAAACAGCCAGGTAAGAGCTTCAAGACATTTCGAGACGAAGCAGAGCTAGATGAGTTCTTCAAAGACGATGACACGGATTATCGTCGTTATCAGTATGTCCTGTCCTCAGAGGGCGAAGTGCTAGCAGAGACTCGAAGCTATTTCAACACTCGTCGCTATCGTGAGCTAGCTGGTCTATCTTTGAAAGATTAACCAAACCAAAACCAACCAAAACTAGCCAAAGCCAAAGAAATCTGAGAATCCTTTGAATTTCAATGACTTAAAGTTGTTGATTTTATTAGGATTTTCATCTTTTTTGTAAGTTGTTGATTCGTAAAGGATTAAAGATGGAGAAATTGCTTGACCATTCCATTGAATGGTAGTATCATATTGATACTGGAGCTAAACATGCTCCGACACTAACGAAGCAAAGGTACTAAAGAATGGCAAAGATTACGATTACGAACGGCTCCTATCGCAACACGCCTGTTACCGGCATTTTCGAGCTTGTCAAAGATTACCAGGAAGGCGCCAAAGGCGGCTTCGTTACTGTGATCAACAACGGCTCGGTGGAAGCTGCTGAGAAGGGCTCCAAGATCCGCGTGAAGGTTGAGCCGGACAACATCGAAATCAATGGCGAACTGGCTGCTGAGTATAACTCTCCGAATAGCAAGGCCGCTGAGCGCGAGCCGTCCTTGGTTGAGACGGACGAAGAGACGACTCATCGCATTACGAAGACGTTTAACTTTATTGAGTCTCTTGCGGCTGCCGCCCAGCGCGGTCAGATCACGGGGCTGATTATCTCCGGTCCTGCTGGCGTTGGTAAATCATACGGCGTCGAGCGTCAGCTGGAGAAGATGAATATGACGCGGACTCTCAAGGGGCTGATGGAGAATTACGAACTGATCACTGGCGGTTGCTCGACGATCGGTCTCTACAAGACGCTCTTCAACAATCGCAAGGAAGGTCAGGTTGTGGTGTTTGACGACTGCGACACGATCCTGTGGGATGAGTCCTCGCTGAACATGCTGAAGGGCGCCCTGGATACCAAGAAGAAGCGGAAGATCTGCTGGCTGACGGAGTCCCGCGTTTTGGACCGCGAGGATATCCCGAACAGCTTCACGTTTGAAGGCTCGGTGATCTTTATCACTAACCTCAAGTTCGACAAGTGCCGCAGCGCGAAGATCGCCGAGCATTTGAAGGCGATCATGTCCCGCGTCCATTACTTGGACCTGTGCCTGGATACGCTCCGCGAGCAGAAGCTGCGCGTTCGTCAGGTGGTGGACGCAGGTATGCTCGACGATCATCAGCTGAGCGATGCGATGAAGGATGCGGTGGTCGAATATGTCTTCGACAACATCGAGTACCTCAACGAGTTCTCCCTGCGGACGGTGCTCAAGGTTGCCGACCTGGCGATGATTGAGCGTGATTCAGCGAAGTGGATGGACACGGCGGACTACACCGTCCTGTCGCACAAGGGTCGGGTCGCGAAGGCGATCTCGGCGCGTAAGGCCGACGAGGCGGCTGCCTAAGGGCCGCCCATCCTTAGGAGAAGAATGATGAGCGAGTATAGATTAGCAACTCCGGAAGAAGGCGAAGAACTTCTTCAAAGGGCAAGAGATTGGGTAGATGGCAGTAATCGCTTTCGTGATGTTAGGTCGGTGCCCGTATCTGCTATTGCTGAGTATCTCGCTAATCAGAAAGGACTAACTTTGTATCGGAACGAAACCTAAGTGGTGCGGCCCATCGAGACAGACAACGGTCGGAATCTTTGGGAGGATCTTCTGGGTTCTTCCAAGATTCGTGAGAAGGTGAAGGACGATACCTACGCTCAGAAGCTTTACCATTCTCTCTGTAACACGGATTGGCTCCCCTATGAGTTCTACCCAATGTTGCGCCAGCACCCCGAGAAGGATTTTTGGGGTTGCAGCTGGAGATACGCAGGCGGTCTCGTCGCCGATCTTCGTGACGAAGGCGACTATATGGACTGGTACTGTTCTGGTAACGAAGGATGGATTACCCCTGAGATTGCTGCCGATCTTCTCGAGTTGGGTTGGGTCGGTAGAGACCAGAATGGCAACTGGATCAGATAAATAATAGAAACTGTTTTGGAGACGAACTATGAGCAGAGAAGAAATGAGAAAGTTGATGGAGGCTGTGAGCGGAAAGCCCGACCAACAGGCAATGTTACAAAAGTACGGTGTGGAATTTGGTGAGTACGTCACGAAGGAAGAGAAAGAGTGGGTCGTTATTGTGCTGGATCGAGAAATCGATTGGGGCTCCATTCAAGATGTAGATGCTGTTCTTTCAGAAGCAGACCCACAGCAGAAAATGTATCAAAACTTCACTGCTATGGGAGACGATGTTCCTAACGCCATGAGTTTCAATATCCGATACTTTGATCGTATTGATCAGATTCTCCGACAGTCTGATACCGGTTATGACCTTGAGACCATCCTGACGGAATGGCCTGGTCCCGGAACCTACAGTGGCGACGAAGACGATTTCGGAGACGAACTATGAGCAGAGAAGAAATGAGAAAGTTGATGGAGGCCGTCGGTGGTCCGAACAACTCGTTTACAGAAGACGCGGGCGGGCTCCTGTCTTATAAAGGATATCCGGTTTATGCCCTAGACGACGAGGGTTCAGAATCCTGGGCATATTTTGCATTCGCAGGAACTAAGGAGAACCTTCAAGACCTCAAAGCCAGCCTTAAGGGAGGAAAAACTAAGGCTAGCTGGGAAGAAGAACCGCCAGTCCGAACCTCAAGACCTTACGATCGTGGCAAGCTTCGATTGAGAGAAGTTGACTTTGAAGAAGGTGAGGATTTAACCGCCGTTCCTGTTGTAAAATCTTTCACACCATCGCAGCTCAACAACATAAGAGGCACCTTTGAGAAACTGCTAGATAAATGTGAAAAGATGAATCCGCACGGAGATTTCAGTCTATAATTTCAAATCCATCTTGACAAGACGATCTGATTCAAAAATCCGCCTTAATCGGAAAGTAAGGCATAATTCAACTTTAGGAGACGAGCTATGAGCAGAGAAGAAATGAGAAAGCTGATGGAGGCGGTCGATACTACCGCTACGGCAAAAAAGGCCTCAGGTGCTGCTATGGTCGCATTCAAAGACATTATGAAGGAGGTTTTGCCGGAGGTTCGTGGTACGTTCTATAATGATAAGCAGACAACCAGTAGACGGCTGCGCGCATATCTCTCCCCTGGGAAATACGAAGGGACCTCCAATACTTCAAAGGCATTCCAACTCTTAATGAAGAATCTTAAAAACGAACAAACCCGAGATAGGTATCTTCGAAAAATCTCCAACAGAATGAAGAAGCACGGGTATAAGGTAAAGAAGATCGAGTATCAGCAGCCATACAACGGCTACGTTCATTACGGTTCAAGAGCCGGCTATCCTTCTATTACAATTTGGATTGAACCAGAATACTGATCCATTCCATCTTGATTTGACGCCTTCTAGGTAACCTGCTATTATAGTGGATACTTAGGAGGCGTTATGCCATATATCGACAAAAAAAGACGATCTACACTATTAGAAAAGACTGTGCCTATCAATGCTGGTGAGTTAAACTTTCTAATCACTATCCTTGTAGATGATTACATTAACTATCATGGAAAGAGTTACCATACGCTAAACGAAGCAATGGGGGTGCTTGAATGCGCCAAACAAGAGCTGTACAGGCGTATCGCAGCCCCTTATGAAGACGAAAAGATGAAGATAAACGGAGACGTGTACCAATGACAAAGTTCTACTATATTGCCGGACCAATGTCCGGAATTCCTCAATTTAATATTCCGGCGTTTGATGAAGCATCAAAGAACCTCAGAGCAGCGGGATATAAAATTATTTCGCCCGCCGAATTGGATGATCCTTCTACTCGAGAAATGGCATATAACTCGCCCGACGGCGCGACCTTGAATGACCAGCATCCTAATGGGGAGTCTTGGGGAGATTTTTTGGCGAGAGATGTGAAGATTGTCGCCGACAAGGCGAACGGAATTATTGTTTTGCCAGACTGGGAGAAGTCGCGAGGCGCCCGATTAGAAATGATGGTTGCCCTACTTTGCGGACACGAACTTCTACATTACAACCCAGACGCACCGAAATTTACTCGAGAAATTGATCCTTCTCAGGCTGCGCACATGGTGATACGAGAATTTATGGAGAATACGGCGTTACTGTTTTAGTCTTGATTTGACTAATGAACAGATATCACGTATACTGTGATGACTTGACTTAAGGAGGTAACTATGTCAAATACAGTAACTAAGAAGGAAGGTGTTCTTGAAGCCCTTCGCAACAGCGATCGCGGTCTAACCGCAGCACAGATCCAGGCCCGCTTTGGTGTTCGTAATGTTCGAGCAACGATTAGCGACCTGCGTTTTGATGGCTATGCCATTTATGCAAATCGCCACACCGACACGAAGGGTCGTGAAAAGACCTTTTATCGTCTAGGCACTCCTAGCCGTCGTGTTATCGCCGCCGGCTATCGCGCCATGGCAATGGGCCTCTAAGAGGCAAACTTCGCCCCGGGGGAGGCTTTGTATCCCCCAGCCTTAAGGATTTTATTATGGAAACTAACGAACTCGCAGCTCTTTGGAATTTGTTCACGCTCGTCGCACTCTATTTTGTGCCTGCGATGATTGCATCAATCCGAGAACATCACAATCGTGTTGCTATCTTCGTGTTGACTCTTCTCACCGGGTGGACAGCAATCGGTTGGGTCGCCGCGTTGGTCTGGTCCTTTACAGCAGTTAAGAAAGCACCTGCACAAGAATAAAATGATTGTTTGATTCTTGCATCGGGTACTAACCTGATGATAAATACTAGCATGTCATTACCAAACCCCAAATGGTTAGCACTAGAAGGTGTAAGATTTGCATCGACTCTTGTTGATTATTTGAAGATGGATATGAACTTGTTACCTAGAGGAGACGAACATCCAGTTCTTCTCTTACCTGGATTAGCAACAAATTCCACATCAACAACATTCATTAGAAGACGGTTGCGTAGATTAGGCTATCGTGCTCATGATTGGGACCTTGGATATAATGTTCGATTTGATGAAACCCGCGTACAAGGATTGAAGAGAAATTTAGATTACTGGCATGACTATTACGGTGAAGAAATTTCTATCATAGGACTAAGCCTCGGTGGAGTTTACGCAAGATTTCTTGCAAATTGGGCGCCAGAAAAAGTCCGGCAGATCATAACATTAGGATCACCATTCGCTGGAGAAGAACCCATTATTACATACGGTTCCTATCTTTATGATTTTCTAAATCGAGATCACAGAGCAAAGGATCTGTTAGAAAAATATGGAGGAATGTTTCGTGTTGATCCACCAGTGCCATCAACATCAATATATAGCAGGACTGATGGTGTTGTTCATTGGAAATATTCTGTACAAAAGGAAGGCCATGTTCGAGAGAATATAGAAATCGATAGTGGTCACATTAGTTTAGCATGTCATCCCAAGGTCATTGAAATAATATCCGACCGACTGTTAAACAGCAAAAACGATTGGAAACCTTATCATAGGAGGGTATAATGGAAATGGAAATGGTATACGGAGTTGGTGGTTTAATTTTATTCATTTTGGCTGCCGGCGGTCTTTATTGGTTTAATAAGAAACATAAGAGAAAGACTACATACAATCTAAAAATGAGAGTTGGTAGTGATATTAATACAGTATTGCCACAATCGGTCACGCCAGGCATGGAAGTTATCGTGGCGTTTGATGAAATGCTACTAAAACATAGCGAAGACGGTTCGCCAATTGTTAAAAATTTCGAAGGCGGCAAGGAAATTAATCTATTAGATACATCGTCAAAGATTTCTCCTATTCTAACAGAAATGAACCAGGAAGAACTTCCAAGCGGCAGATATGAATGGATCAGATTAAAAATTATTGCCGATCGTTGTTTTGTTCGCATAAACAACGAAGTGTTCCCAATGAAGATCCCCAGTGGCGAGCAGAGCGGACTAAAATTAGTCCGCGGATTCTTTGTGCATGGCATCGGGCGATCAGACTTCACAATTGATTTTAATGTCCGTAAAGGTATGACTCGCAAGTCAGATGGAACTTATATTCTTAAGCCAGCCCTTAAATTAATTGACAACACCGGGCGAGAAGAAGACGTTGATTTGCCTGAAGAACCAACAGAATAAAGGTATACGGGGAGGTCATCCTCCCCGTATATTATATGATGAATTACTGCATAGAAGTACCAGATGCTCCAAAGCAGATTTTTGAAACTGAAAAGCAGTATTATGCTTTCCTTTCTGCCTGGAAAAGTTTTCATAATAGCCCAGCAATAAAAGGCGAGTGGAAAAAAGTTGAAGGTAAGTCTTATCGGAACCCAGGAATTAAGTATAGTCATTTCATAAAGCAGACGCCGCTGGATGCCGTTCACTATATATTGTATAACCTCATAAGAGGTAAACCAACCAAAAAAGGGTTTTATAATGATCCTAATCAACGCTTAAGGCTTAGGTTTTATGATCACCTAATAGGCAGACCAACAACACTGGATACATATGAACGCGCCTTCAAATCATTGCTTTACTATCTTAAAACAATAGAGAATAACATGGATTTAGAGTGGGCGGACGGCTATCCTCGATTAAGGGGTGTTGATTATAAGACCCCTTATGATTATGCATCTCGATCCCTTCTCATCCCTTTTGGAAACACATTAACAAAAAAACACATGAAAGTTATTTGTTCCTTAGTATCTGAAGAAGCAACATTATTCAAAATAAGAGGTGTCTACTACCAGAATTGTAGTTGGAGTAGTTCTAACATCATTCATGGCTGGGGTATGCAGCCTAAATTTCAGAAGGATGTATTAAAAAATAAGATTCTTTGGAAGATTTAGTAGCCCCAGATTCCTTCAATATTAAGCTCTTGGAATACATATTGTATTGGGTTTAAGATAGTAACGGTATCACTGCCTGCGAACAATAGTCCTATGGCATCTCCATTCATGTTGAATACAGTCGAACCACTATCTCCACCTGCGCTCATATTATCAGCAATGATTTGATTCTCAAACATTGCTACCTGCCCAGGACCAAACTCGACTTCAACCGTAACTCCTTCTGCTAGAATTTCTCCGGTGGTGTAGCCTGTTGTTCTACCGCTTTTCTGAACGCGATCGCCAACATCAATTTCAGCAAGATTGCCAGTAAGCTCTATTGGAAAGTTGAGCATAGCATTAGAAAATGCAATCGGTTCCACTTGAGGTGTTATGTTTTGAGATGTTGCCTGAACATCCATAGACGAATCTCGTCCGCCGCCCAGCAATTTACGAAGGAAGTCTATAATGGTGTTCCAAACACGCTTCCACCAAGGCAGTTTCTCTTCTGGTTCATCAACTACTGGCGGCTCTGGTTTTACCGGAGAAGCATCGTGTCCAACAAGAAGAGCAAGAGCAGCGTCAACCTTATTTTTGGCTGTGAATGAAATTACAGGAAATTCTGTAAGATGGGCTACAGTATGCCTAGACCGTCCACCATCCATAGGTCCTGGTTGATAGATTGGGTCACCTAACAATGCTAGATTACTATTTGCCATAACGTGATTGTTTGATAGGATATGCGGTTTGCCGTCCTTCTTAACAAATAGCCCTAACGTGCCTGCTGTGATCTGAAAGTGGCCGCAGCTAACACCTGGCACCAATGGCCTATGATTAAATTGGTGTTCATTAAGTGCATGAATTTTACCCACCTCAATGACATCAACCTTAACCTTTGATTTATTATATTCTACTTCCTTAGGTAGTAGGTCTTCTGAGGATAGTTCTTTTTTATCAACCTTCTTCTTGACCAGAACGACAACAGCTTCTTCTTCTGTTGAGTGTCCGTCCTTCCACTTACGACCAGCGCCGACACCGATAACATTCGGTTTCTTCATAAAATCTTTCGCTTGTTTGCGAGCTGCACGGACCAACATTTTCTTAGTCATAAATACTCCTATTCGTAGATGCTCTTGTATTTATCTATTATATATGCTAAACTTATGCGTATGAAACGAACTACATTAGAGATTATTGATGAAGTGAATGTCCGATTTCACAATCTCGATATCACTACCAGAAGAAAAATGTCCGAGGCATTAAGCTACTTTATGCCGCATGCCTTTCATACGCCAGCGTATAAGCTAGGGCGATGGGATGGTAAGATGCGCTTTTGCGATATAGGAGGAAGAACATTTCTAAATCTGTTAGATATTGCATTGCCAATTGTTTATAAAGATGGGTATGAAGTTGATCTAGTTGATAATCGAGAGCCTCACAAATTCGAGTTCGAAGATATTAAAGAAGATAGCTATGCGAATTATAAATGGCCAAAAGGACACGTTCATGAAGGCGAACCTATTATTCTTCGAGACTATCAAGTTGATATTATCAACAAGTATCTAGAAAATATGCAAGGTGTGCAGAGTGTATCGACAGGAGCAGGAAAAACGCTTGTTACTGCGGTCTTATCTCATCAGGTAGAAAAGTACGGCAGGTCTATTGTTGTTGTTCCGACAAGAGATCTGGTAACACAGACTGAAAAAGATTATAAAAATCTAGGACTCGATGTCGGCGTTTTTTACGGCGGAAGAAAAGAATATAATAAAACACATACGATCTGCACATGGCAAAGCCTAGAAGCACTCAATAAAAAGTCTAAGAAATATGATGCTGACATTACTCTTGAAGACTTTATTGACGGAGTTTCTTGCATCATCGTAGATGAGGCCCACGGAGGAAAGGCTGACGTCCTTAAGAAGCTGATGTCAACAATATTTGCCAATGTGCCTTTTCGATGGGGTATGACGGGGACGATTCCGCACGAAGAATATTATCAAAAAGCAATCATCGGTACCATTGGTCCTGTTATTCATACTGTTACAGCAAAAGAATTACAAGACAAAGATGTTCTGGCAAACCTGCATATTGATATTCTGCAAACACAAGACCCGCCTGTAACATTCAGATCTTATCAAGAAGAATACAAATGGCTTGTGTCATGCAAACCTAGATTAGAATGGTTAGCATCTCATATACAAGAACAATCGAGCGAAGGTAATACGCTTGTTCTTGTAAGCCGCATCGAAACCGGTAAGGAGCTTGCAGCTCTTATTCCAGATTCTATATTTGTGAGCGGTAGTATGAAAAGCGCCGAGAGAAAAGGAGAATATGAGGATGTTCAATTATCTCAAGGAAAGGTTATTATTGCAACATATGGAGTCGCAGCCGTTGGCATTGACATACCGCGTATCTTTAATCTATATTTAATAGAGGTTGGTAAGGGTTTCATACGAACTATTCAGAGTATTGGCCGAGGTATTCGGAAGGCAAAGGATAAAGATTTTGTCAACGTCTTCGATGTATGCGGGAGTACAAAATATTCTAAACGACATCTACCAAAAAGGAAAGCCTTTTATAAAGAAGCGCAATATCCATTTACAATTACAAAGGTGAATTACTAATGCTAATACTTACAGAAAGAAACAGAGCTTTTGAGCTCAACAAGGTGCCAGATGAGATAGAAGATCTACGATACTGCGTATTAGATTGTTCTAATGCTAAAGATATTGATTTTTATTGGCGGCCCGCGATCTATCTCGAGTCATTTAGTTCTCCGTCGGTTGTTCTACAGATTGGACCCTATACAACACAGATGCCATTGGATTGGTCTATTCTAGTCTGTGATGATCAGTATGCTGACTTAGAGGTCATGCCACTCACAAGCTTAAATGATAGAGGATTTCACACGATCGCATTTAATCCTCTGAAGCACATGGTTCCATTGACATACGAAGTAGAAATTGTTAATATATATGCTGATGTGAAATGGTATTTCCCAAAGCTAAAGAACAGTAATGTTCTTGTCATGCCATTGCATCTAGGTGAAGAGCCAGTCTGCTCTTTATTTGTAAAAGAAGGTAACAAGGTACCAGATCCTATTGACATGGCTGTATTGTTTGATGGTTGACTACCCCATTAAGATCTTATTCGACACGAATAGTTTTCTAGACTATCCGGGTCGAAACGAACTAGTCAAGAAAACAGCCGAGTATTGGTGGGTGAAACAGTTGCAGTCGCCGGTCAAGGTATCGATGGAAACAGACCATAGAAAGCAAATGATGATTATGATAATTGTGATTTCGATTTCAGAAAAAGATTTGTTTTATGCTCGTTTAAGAAATGATTTCGATAAATTGATCGAGAAATACCTTGATTGGTTAAAGCAGATTCCAATTACACGCTAGAGATATTAGATATGCCTAAGAAACAACCAGCAATCCCATTGAAGGCTATGTTAGAAGCAATAGATAGGAATGATCTTGAATTCTATGATAGGTTGACGCCTGATCAACAGAAAGAGTTCTCACCATGGTTGGCAATGAGATACGCGAGCTCCGCATCAGGAATGGCGGCTTATCACTATCTGTTAATGGTTAATGATATTGTGAATTGCGATTTTTCGACACTTAAGAATCATCCAGGATTGCAATGGAAGCTTCTTGCGGTATGTGGTCAAGGGTCTCCAACTTTTCATCCGTGGATCCCGCCAGGCAAAGGAAAGAAAAAGAAAAGCAACATATTTGACTTTATAAAGCAGACGCATCCATTAATGGAGAATAAGGATATTGATACCTTAATATCATTAAATACAAAAGAAGATCTTAAACAGCTGGCCAAAGAGTCTGGCATGGATGATAAAGATATCAAGGAACTCTTTAAGTAATGACAAAACAGAAGTTCGTCTGCGGTTATTGTCAAAAAGCATACACCAATGAGAGAACACTATCGGCTCATATGTGCGTTAAGAAGCGCAGGTATATAGATCGAGACACCGTTGCATCTCGAATTGGTTTAGAGTTGTTTCGTAGATTCTATGAACTTAATACTGTGTCAAAAGCACCGAAAAGGGTCGAAGAATTTATTGACAGTAAATATTATAGCAGCTTCATCAAGTTCGCAAAACACATTATTGATCTGAGACCTGTTGATCAAGCCAGGTTTGTTGACTTCGTTTTTCAAAGCGGCGTTAAGGATCGAGACTGGTGTAAAGATAAGGTATATGAATCTTATATTCTGGATCTATTACAGAAAGAGGCAACGAATCGTGCGCTGGAGAGAACCATTCAAACAATGAACGAATGGTCAGAAAATAATGGTCGAGACCTAAATAAGTTTTTCATTGAGGTTAATCCACAAGAAGCAACCCACATGATAAAAATGGGCAAAATCTCTCCATGGGTTTTGTATCTTGCCGAAACCGCCGATAATCTGTGGAACCGACTGTCCGATGAACAGGTACAGATTGTATGTTCGACTGTCAACCCAAAGATTTGGAAAGCGCGTTTTCAGAAAAAGACCGAAGACTGCGATTTTGTTCGTAGCATACTTTCAGAGGCTGGCATATGAAAATCAACACAGATGTAGATATCGATCTCGGTCCTACTTCTCGAGATAAGTTATTAGATTCATTGCCGCATGTGATTGCAAGAATTGATAGAGAGGATGGATATGTCAAGCACAATACTGGTGTATATTTTCAAGACATTCCTTTTGATCCAGTAACTAATCTAGCTACAATAGATCATAAATTAGCAGAAGAACTAGGATACCTTAAGATTGATCTTCTAAACAATAATGTGTATAAGGGTGTGAATAACGAGAAACATCTTATACAGTTGGCAGAATCTGAGCCGCTGTGGCAAATGCTTTCCGACGCAGAAATTGTATCACAGTTATTTCATATAGGCCAACACGCAAGCCTTGTAACTCGGTTAGAGCCAAAATCAATTCCACAGTTGGCCATGATTCTAGCAATTATTCGACCAGGAAAGGCCCACCTACAACAAAGTTCGTGGGAAGATATTGAGAAAGAAGTTTGGATAAAACCTGCGGACGATACCTATTATTTTAAGAAGTCGCATGCCTATGCGTTCGCAACAGCTATTGTTGTTCAGATGAATCTGATGGTTGAACGAGCGATGCATCTGTAAGTACGGACTTTCTAAACTCGCTATAATAGGCATCTTTCACGAACAAACATTGTGAATCAGTCCACACCTCTGTGTCTTCTTGTATGGAACCAAGGTTGTGAATGTTAGAAACGATTTCAAAATTGTTTAATGTTGGGTTGAATAGTCTAGACAAGATTGCAAATGCCGCTCCGTCGGGCGCATTTTTATTAATTCGTTGTGCAAGATATTTAGCTAGAGGATTTTTTTGATATCCCCTAATGCTCTCAAGATTGTTGCCTTCTTGTAAAAATTCTTGAAACTTCTGAAAACCTTCCTGAAGATCATATATGGTGGTTTCTCCGCTGGCATCGAATCCTACAATACGACCAATCATCTCATTAACTACTTCGCCAACTTCGTCAGAGTATAATCCTAATTCCTTTTCAATATAAGGAAAGCTATACCAGACATCGCTTCCGTCGCACACGCCCATTTTGAAGCTGTCAGGGAGAATGACTGCATATACGCCAGCGCGAGTGCTGCCATAGGTCCTCGCGGTTTCAAAGGAAGTTGTGCAGATGAAGCTATGTGATCGTTTTGGAAAAGCTTTCCAGGTTGGTAGTTCGCTCATCAAAATTGTATATTCGTTCGAGGTGTTAGCAGATGCTCGGCCTTGAAGGGTGGGGTCTGCCAACATCACATGGCTATCTGGACTAGAGCGAAACATTCCTCTATAGACCGCCGGCGTGTCATAGCGTTTAAAATAAGTTAAAAACCGTTCACGAGCAATCTGAAGGGCTTCATCAGAGGCAAGTTCAGACTTGTGATTGCCACGAATCTCGTCTAATCGCATGGTATTACCTGATCACAATCTTATCGAAGGTGCCATTGCTTTCGACTATATCATTTTGAGTATAGACGAATCGAATCCACATAAAGTTTGCTTCAAAGGTATACGCAGAGACGCCAGTATAATTATCAAAGGTAATGGTATCTGTACCGCTTGTTATATTAACCGGAAAATAGTCATGGACATCATCGGGCGGCTGTAGTTCTAATGTTGCTAGTACCTGAAGAGTTCCTGTGAATCCGGTTGTATATGCAGCGAATGTATGAAGGCTGTTGATATGATTTTTGATTCGGGCGCCGGGAATAGAAGAACTATAATATCTTTTTGGTTGACCAGCATCAGCCTTAACTGTCCAATCTCCAGACATTAACACGGTGCTGGGCCTTGGTGTAGGATCTGCTGAGCCAACAATCTCTACTCTTGCGACAATGTTTGCATCACCGTCGATGAAAAACGGCGTCTGCATATTTTCGCCAATCTCTAGCTGCGGAATAAATGCTTCTTCACCTGTGATAACAAGATTGTAAAACCCTGGCGCGATACGCATAAGATCGCCTTCAAAAACTGGCAGATGCGCATACCCTTTGTGCGATGTTAGATTGGCATATCTATCAAAAACTCGTTCGCCGTTTTCTACATTAATCAATCTAGCTCTAAGACTTAAATGGTCAACGGATACCGGCTTACGATCAAGATTTAAAATACGAAATCGAATCTGATTATCTACGCCTTTGTGAAGCTTAATATTTTGCTGTCTATTCATTGGGGTGTTTCCTAGACGAATGTCGTTACGAATGACATTGTCGATATAGAGTAGGTCTACTCTGTTCTCATATCTATAAAGTTTATAGTCCATTATTCATATTTATCAAAGATACTATCATTTATAATAAATGATTTAGAACTTCATCAAAAGTAGACGATAAATATTAACTGCATATTATATACTACTACAATGGAAAATAACATGGATTTTGACGATATTAATGATATACAAGAAAAATTTCCTTTTCTATCCTGTGTTCGAGCAGGCGATGCAGAATACGTCTGCATTATTCAAAACACAGACGATAAGGTAATGAGTTTCTATGATCTATTTTCTATTACCAGCCAAGAAGAAAAAAGGCTGTTCTTAGAATTTGGCGAAATGTGGTGGTGGGAAAGTAATCGTCAGTTACCAATCAATATTTTCTTAAAAGGCCAGATGGATATTTTTCGTCACTGTCTTCGAACGATTAACGTCAAAGATGTAGAAGTATTGTTTGGGCCCGTAACTTCATTAAATGAACTGTTTAAAAAACGAGTCAAGCGGCGCCAAATACAGCTCATAAAACGTGAAACGTAAATATAGATTTTTCTTAAATAATATGCTATACTGCCAGTATGGTAGAAAATGAGCTGAAAGATATCATCGGCACTCATCTTCATGGACTGAAGCGCACTCCGTCTGGCTGGCAGAAATGTAATTGTCCAGTCTGCGTTATTAGGGGACATACGCCCGATCGAAAAGAGAGATTTGGAGTTTTATACTCGCCAGAAGGAGGAATTGCATTCAATTGCTTCAACTGCGGGTTCTCAGCATCTTGGAAACCTGGGTTATTACTGAGCAAGAGCTTTGTGTTTTTGCTCGGGTCGATAGGCGTGCCAAAAGCAGACCTAGACAAACTAAAATTTGAGGCTTTCCGCGAACAAAACAACATGGTCAGTAGAGATCTGAGTCTTCGTGGAGATATTACTAAACAGTGGCGACCGATAAGTGCCGATGATGCATTAGAAGATTGTCACCCTATTAGATTTTGGATAGAGCATAATTGTGAAGACCCAGATTTCCTGCATGTTGTGGATTATCTTCTTGGAAGGAATATCTTAGACGTTGATAAGTTATATTGGTCACCTTCGAAAGAATTTATGTTTCATAAGAGAGTTACAATACCTTTCAACTATCGAGGTAATCTCGTTGGTTGGACTGGTCGAATCACATCGCACGCACCAAGCGTGCCAAAGTATTATAACAAGATGCCAGCATCATATATTCACGGATTGGATAATCAACAAGATTATGACAGGAAGTATCACATCATCACTGAAGGTATACTTGATACCATCATAACAGACGGTATTGCGGTACTACATAATAATATAAATGATGAGCAGGCTGCGCTGATAAGTAAGCTGTACGGTGAAAAGGTGCTGGTGCCAGACAGAGACAAAGATGGTGATGATCTTGTCAATATTGCAATTAAGAATAAATGGTCTGTTGCGTTTCCGCATTGGGGACGAAACAAACAAAAACTTCCTATCAAAGATGTTGCAGAAGCGGCCGAAACCTATGGGCACCTGTTAACGATGCAGAGTATTATTGAGTCTATTGAAAGGGACCCACATTCAATTAGAGTCAAAAGAAAATTAGACCGAGGAAACTATGGATATTAAAGAATTTAATGAAGATATTGAAGATCTATTTGTGCAATTTCTTTACAGCGATGCTGAGACTTTTGTTCGTGTAAAGAATATTTTGGACCCATCATTTTTCGATGATGTTGATAACAGAAAGATTGTGAAGTTTATGATGGACTACACAACCGATCATTCGTTTCTTCCGACGAATGAACAGATGAAGGCCATAACAGGCAAGGAAGTCGAGAAGATTACTGATATTAATGACGAGCATTCAACCTGGTTCATGAAAGAGTTCGAGCGTTTTTGTCAGCAAAAGGCTGCAAAGCAAGCCGTATATGAATCTCTGGATTTGATTCAGAAGGACCAGTTAGGTGAGGTGGTCGAAAAGATTAAGAGGGCTGCTGAGCTAGGGATTGTGCGTGATCTTGGTATTGACTATTTCCTTAATCCTGGCGACAGGCTTAAAGAAATGCGAGATAAGAGCACAATGGTATCTACTGGATGGAAAACTATTGATGCAAAATTGTATGGTGGAATTGAACGAGGGACGCTGACTATTTGGGCTGGACAGTCAGGAGCAGGTAAGAGCCTGTTCTTACAGAACCAAGCATTAAACTGGGCAGAGCTAGGTTTGAATGTTGTTTACATTAGTCTCGAGCTTAGTGAAAAGTTATGTGCAATGAGATTAGATGCAATGACATCAGGTTACAGCACCAAGGAGATTATGAAGAATATCGATGATGTCGATATGAGAGTTCGAGCATATCATAAGAAGTATGGTAACGGATCAGTACAGATTAAGCAGTTGCCAAACGGGTGTACAGCAAACGATATCAAGGCATATATTAAAGAATATGAAATTCAATCTCAGAGAAAGGTCGATGCGGTATTAGTTGACTACCTTGACCTTTGTTCTCCGATGAACAGAAGAGTTGATCCGGGCAATCTTTTCGTAAAAGACAAGTATGTATCGGAAGAGTTGAGAAACATCGGCGTTGATCTGGGAGTGATTATGGTAACGGCGTCCCAGCTTAATCGAGGTTCTCACGAAGAGATTGAGTTCGATCACAGCCATATTGCTGGCGGCATCTCGAAAATTAACACAGCAGATAATGTTATTGGCATCTTCACAACTATCTCAATGAAAGAAGGCGGCAGATATCAAGTCCAATTTATGAAAACGAGATCTTCGGCAGGTGTCGGCAGCAAGGTTGATCTTAAATTCGATGTTCGCACACTACGAATTAAAGATCTTGAAGATGGTGATGAAGATGCTTCTTCGGCAGCAGCCAATAATCTACTTAACACCATTCAAAAGAAGAATACAAAAACTGAAAATGATAAACAACCGACTAAGTTAGACAGTGAAAATCCTCTGAGTCAGATTAGAGCATTAAGAAATATTGTGAAGAAAGGTAACATTTAAGATTTTATTCTAAGCGTTGATCTTCGTGATTTTCCAATCGGTCTTTAGCCAAATGAACATGGTCTAAAGATAGAATATATTGATAAATAAGATTATACGGAAAATCGTGAGGATTAACGTGAATAAAGATAAAATCAAACTGCATCAATCATCTCGATCTATATTTGAGGAGCTTAATCGCGCCATCCCGAATAAGAGTAAAGAACATGTGCTCGAATCAAGAGGACATCATATCATTTCATCTGCAATCAACTTTCTACAGGTATTGACAGAGAATTATTCGGAAGAAGAAGCTGATCAGATTATGAGGCGCTTTCTTAGCGCAATTAAAGGCGGCGACCCCGAAAGATTTGTAAGGGTTGTTCGTAAACTTCGAGAAACGCAAGGGGATGAATAAATGAAGATTTTCCTTGCTATCCTAGTTACCTTTGCTCTATTACTCGCGACCGGTTGTGAGCCTCGAAAAGAAGAGATCAATAAAAAATTCGATCGCTCTGGTGAGCCCGGCGTGGTTACGATTTACACATACGATTCTCAACGTGAGTTAGATGCAGCATTCCGTGAAATACACAATATTGCTCGAGGCGATGATGTAGACTCGCGATATGGTTTTGCTAGATGGCACGAATGGCGAGACCCCGAAGGCAATCTGGTAGAAGTCGAACGAGAATGTGAGGTTCATATCGTTAAACCCGAACATGTAGACGACGAAGCTACGCTAACTTTAGGGCACGAACTATTACATTGTTTATATGGAAGCTATCATGAATGAGATGAGAAAGCTAATGGAGGCTACTGATTATTCGCCAGAAGGCGACATCGTTGCATCTGCTGGTGAATTTATCGTTGTAGAAGAACACGGAATGATTCATATTATTGACGGAGAGCAGGTTGTAAGACTCTCTATGCAAAAACCAGAATGGGAAGAGCTAACACATAACGCCTATCGTAAAGGATTTGACGAAGGTTATGCGGAAGGACACGAAGCCGCAGACACCTCTTGGCAAGACAGAATAGAATGAGACTACTAGAGATACAAAGACAAATTAGAAAACGCCGCAAGTTTCGCGACGGCGACACCGTTGTCGAGGTGAAGCTGGTTAATCCCGGTGATGAGCAACAAGAGTTTCTGAAAGTCTATGTATTTGAGAATGGCGAGCGAGTTGCCAAGGGGCTATACAAGCAATGGAACAAGGATGGCCGCTGGGAACCGTTGAGTATCAACTCGAAAGAGTTTACAAAAAGAAAGCGAATGCAAGAGATTATTGAACAGTTTGCGCGAGAAGCAGGATTTGTATTATGAAACTAAACGAAGCATCCACACTATCAGCACTCGGAGCGACAAAACAAGATGTGGCGAAGATCCACCAGGGTGAGATCAACATTCCTCATGACATGGAGTATACTCCGGTAACGACAAGACGCGAAGCAAGAGCATACCTTCGGCAAGGCCACCTAATTCTAGGTAAGGCTGCTGACAATTCTTTCGCGAGCATCATGATGCAGAATCGAGACCTCCGCTATTCGAGCGGGAGGACCGAGACTAGTTACCGAGTTACGATTGACGGGGAAAGCGCGATAACATTCTCCCTCAAGGATGCGCTGTCAATGTTGCCAGGCAGAGGCTGGACGTTCTATAGAAGCGTCAAAGCCCTTGACACGCATTTCGGAGGCAGCTTCTCCGATAGCGAATGGGACGATGACATCGAGCATATAGAAAAGATGACCCAGAGAATCGAACAACTTTACGGTCCGCGCCTGAAGCAAGAAGCTCGAAAATATATGAAAGAGATTAAACGAGCAATTTCAAGTGCAGTCACAGGTGACAAGAGAACCTCGAGCAACTGGCTAAGTCGGGGGACCGCTGCAAAAAATCTTGAACAGCTTAAGGGTGGTTATGATAAACTAGAGGCCATTGCAAAAAGCGACCGACCATTTTCAACAATGGTAGCTGCAACTCGGGTAGCCTCGGACCGCCGCGGACTGTCTGGGCTTGTGGGGAGCGAAGTAGGCACCAACCACAGCGATTGGGGGTCGGCATATCATATTCCTGGGCAAGCCGGAGAATGGGCGAAGAAAACTCCGGCGGCGATGGCGAAGATTACTCGCTTCGCATTTTCTAAGCTCAGAGAAATCCGTGACGACGCCTTCAGCAGCTATCATAAGGAGAAGGCTCCAATCGAAGCCGAACCATATCAGCTACGAGTTCGCGAAGCATACGAAAGGTTTAGAGAGTCGGGCGAAGTCCGTTCGATTACAAAGGAGGACTAATGCTAGAATCAATTCTAATCGCAATAGGATTTTTCCTATTAGGTATTTTACTATTCCCTATGCTGATGTTCCTTCGCGCTCGCCGCGATGGCAGCTGGGATGATAGCAACATGCTAAACATGTATCGTGTCATCGCCCATCTTACGGTACGCCCAGGTGACTTTGGTAAGATGTTTTATGAGGATGGTCGCAGACCGTTTTGGTATATTAACGAAGATGAATTTTCAGAGGTTGTAGACAGCAGCCATCAACAGAAGGAACAAGAACATGAATGAGATGAGAAAGCTAATGGAGGCTGTCGATGCGACCGATCTCGAAGATGAATTAGATAATCTTAAGAGAAGATTTGCAGAGATTCTAAGTGAGTTGAAGGTAAAGCATCCAGAAGATGACGCGGAAACAATGTTTAGCCACGAGATGGAGATGTTTCAATCAGATGTACACGATTATCTAGACAACTCCGATTTTTTTGAAGACGACGACGATGATGACTGGCGAACAGGCGCCGGAAACCCTCGCTTCATGGATGACGACGAAGACGAAGACGAAGACTGGGACGACGAAGACGAATACGAAGAAGGCCGCGATTCGGCAATTAACTCTATTATCGGAAAATCAAGGCGTTAAGAACAAACTCGCCCGTGTCTGTATTACATTTGGTTTAAATGCAGAGTATGATTCCTGCACGGTAAACGCAAAGGGCACGGGCGAGTTTTAATTATTGGAGTAATGTTATGAATGAGATGAGAAAGCTAATGGAGATGTTCGAAGACGGCCTTGATTCGGAAGCTTCGGACATAGACCTCGACGATAAACTAGACACATTAGCAGAGCAGTTTGCGCATATACTCATGCAAAAACAACAAGATGACGCCACGGGCGAACCAGATGAGATGGCGGCATATTACGATGCAGAAACGGCATTCGATTATGAGCTAGAGATGTTTCAGAATGAGGTGAAGAAGCATCTAGAAAAGCTTGGATTTTTTTAATTACTGGAGTAATAAGATGAATGAGATGAGAAAGCTAATGTCGTTGATGGAAGGTGTCGACCTTGCCGATGTTCCTCAGCAAAGGCAAAGGCAAGATGCTCTAGACGACCAGCTACACGATTTGATTTATGTCGCAAATAAGTTTGGTATGTATGATGCGGCAGATTATTTGAAAAAGCTATTAGGAAACAGATAATGAACGAAATGCGTAAGCTAATGGAAAGTATTAAGCCGCTTTTTGAAGAATGGGAAGATCGTGTTAAGGCTGCGCTAGCATTTTTGGACGGTGAGATCGAAAACGCGATTGAATACGAAACCAACGATGATGATATGGGATGGGACGACGAAGACGATGATGAGTATGGTGATGACAGCATTCTAGTACCTGCCCTTCGCGATATTCGTGCCCGTGTCGCAGCAGGAGAAGTTGCCAACGAAGAAGACATCGAAGACATTAACATCGATGTATACGAAGCTACAATGGGTTCAGGATCGCATTACGGCGATACGGATTTGGCAGACCATATCGCTTTTACTCTTCGAGACATTCTAGGCATTATAGACGAAGAAGACGAGTATTCTAGTCTAGAAGAAGCCACCAAACCTGATCTTGAGGATGAGCTGCGCGGAGCGTTTAAAGCTGCCGGCCTACCATTTGAATACTACTCAGTATCAAAAACTAAGACTGGGTTTACGTTGACATTCGGTGGCGGAATGATGCGCTACGCAATGCCGTCGGACAGAAAGCTTGTTAGACTCGACCAAGAACTGAGAAATCAGTTCGGCGATCTTTACCGCGACGTGTCTGTAGAAGTGTTTAATAAAAGAAGCAGGACAGGGACTTGGACGAAACTGTATCCGCCATTGAATCTGGACGGAAACGAGAGACCTAAGATGACCAAGCTAAGAATTCGATTCACGCCCGATTTGATAAACCGATACCGACCGCACATGTAAAAATTATGAGAGCATACGAAATTCTAAACGAGGGCGGAAATGCATTTACGGATGTAGGTGCAGTTCACATCTCAGAGATCGAGCCCACGTTAGAATGGCTCTCTAAACAGATCGGCATGCCTGAAATCAAAAAGCAGACGCTTGGTAGTGTTGGCAAGAAAGAATACTCCGGCGATATCGATGTGGTTGTAAACCTCGACAAAGAGGAGATGAAGGCCCTTGGAGAGAAGCTACGAAGCATATTAGGTAATACTAATGTCCGAGGCGCCGCCGGTAATGTCATCTCCCGTGTACCAATACAAGGCTACGATGAGAGCAAAAATGAGCGCGGCCCACGAACAGGATATGTTCAGGTAGATTTTTTCCCCGGTGATCCAGACTGGGTGTCGTTGTATTATGCAGGAACTGGTGACGACTCGAAACTTAAAGGTGTACATCGTAATCTATACCTATTATCCGTGGCAAAGTTTGTCGATCGTAAGGCATCCGAAGAAGAGGACAGCTTCGGTCGTCCTATCGAATCTGTTCGCTGGAGATGGTCGCCACGAGATGGTTTGATCAAGGTGCTGGCTAAGAGTAAGAAGAACCATAAAGATGAATGGGCACGAAAGCAGGATGTAGAATACCTATCGCAGCCTATTAAGAATGCCGATATGATTGCTGACCTTCTGTTCAAAGGTAAAGCGGACAGCGATGCCCTATACAGCGTAGAAACCTTGATCGATGCCACGAAGAAGGCATACGATAAGAAAACGCAAGAAAAGATCTTCAAATCGTTTGCCCAAACGGTAGAAGAGCAAGGTCATCGAGAAGGGTTTGAATTCCCTCCAGAAGTGGAGAAATATCTGTCATGAAGATCCGCGAGTTATTAACCGAATCTCGAACTGGCATTACTCATATAGAAGACCTTATTTTTACTGATGGTCAATTGGGAGCGCAAACTGCCGTTGGTGTGTTGTCGGATATTGCTGAGAAACTTTCATTAGGGCACACACAGGTTGAGTCAGTTAGTGTGAAATGGGATGGTTCGCCGGCGATTTTTGCAGGGATTGATCCAGAAGATGGAAAATTTTTTGTTGGTACAAAATCCGCGTTTGCGAAAAAGGTTCCGCGCCGCATCAAACGCCCTTCTGATGTCAACAAATTCTATGGCGATGAAGAGCAAGACGATCTGCGACATAAATTACTTGTTGCTTTTAATAATCTTAGAAGATTAGAGTTCAATGATGTAATGCAGGGTGATCTGATGTTTACATCACAAGATTTAGAGAGAGCTACCATAGACGGCGATTCGTATGTTGTCTTTCGACCGAATACGATTACCTATGCGGTACCTTCAGATTCTAAGCTGGCGAATGATATTTTGTCTAAAGATCTAGGCATCGTATGGCATACACGATGGACTGGAGGACCTACACTAAATGATATGGTCCCATCTCCAGCTGGGCGCGTTGCTTTGTCAAAAGATCCAAATATTTGGCAAGATGATGCCACGTATAAGAATATGACCGGAATTGCTTCTTTGACCGCAGGGGAAGAGCGTAAGATTAATAATATTCTTGGAAAAGCTAAGGCACTAATGAGAGGATTGGGTTGGAACTCTGTATTAAAAGTTCTAAATAATAAAGAATTTGTAAATACTATTCACCCATTTATCAATCATCGTGTTCGACAAGGTAAACATGCCGGCAAGCCACAGGGTTTCATTAAAGAATTCTTAGAATTTTATAAGGAAAAACAGCTGAAGGGGTATGAGAGTCTTGGAGAACCACATCAGCAGAAGAGAATGAATAAGATTCAAGAAATGGTAGAATTTGTCCGATTACATCAGAATGAAATTTCAGGAATGGTTCAATTATATGATGAGTTGAATACCGCAAAACTATTTCTATTTAAAAAACTGAGTCGAATCGATTCAGTTCGCACGTTTAAGAAAACTGAAAACGGCTTTGAGGTCACAGCCCCTGAAGGGTTTGTGGCGGTACATGATCAGGGCGTTGTTAAGTTAGTTGACAGATTAGAATTTTCACGATTAAACTTTTTGAAAAGCAAATGACCTACGAATTAATAACAGATTTATCCGAAAGCCGCACATTTAGGACAAGGCATGCACTTAATAAATTCAGTAAAGAAGAAGCTGAACATTTCTTCTATGCCTTGTTACTTGCTCATTTGGTTTTGATGAGAGACGAAGATACAAGAACGTGGGCACAAAAAGAGTTTAGCAGAGCAGTAACATTTGGCAATTTCGATTATTTTCGCATCAGCATTAATGATTTATATACTCTTACATATATGATGACGGAAGTCCATGATTCGATCACAAAGATAATGGATGCTCGATTATATCGCATCTACCGTTTTTTAGGTAGAGGGCATTTTGTTCGTAGCGAAATTGAACCTGTTTGTCTAAGATTAGAACGAATGCTAGGGATTGATGACCCACAGCTTCGCATTGCTCGAAGAACAATGATTGACTGGGAGTTTGCAACACCAGCTAAAAGAAAGATGGTTTTACACTACTTAAGGATAAATATAAGGAAGTATAGTTTTATTACTGAAGTATTACCATTTTTAGATATACTCGATAAGAAAGAGGGAAGAAATGTTTGACAAATTTTTAAACGACTTCGAGCTGAATATGAAAACAGCCGACAATGGGATGAGTATTACTGAACAGCTTAAAGGGCTGGTAGAAGGTAAGATGGACTATGTTCGCATCGGCGACGAGAAAACGCGAATTAGTCAGCAGGATGCAAAGATTGCTCTAAGGTATGGCAACGGCGACTGGAAGTCGGTAGGAAAACTGAAGGAAGATATCCATAACATTCGTAAAAAGATCTCAGAGAAGGCTGCCGCTAAGAAGCGCGAACTTAAAGAAAGCGAATCAGCAATGTTTGATCTTGTTGCTAATCTTAAATACCTGCCGGGCATTGAGAAAGTCCTTAAAGTCAATGGAACGGTCGATGGGATGGAAGCAACCTGCGTATCTACACAGGGCATAAAGTATCATATTCGTATCTCGCAAATTGGTGCGGTAACTGAAGATCTAGATGTTATTCAGGGCGGAGAAAGTGATACGATTTCTGCGATGCGTAGAGCAGCTATTAACTTGCTTCGTGGCGGCGTAGATAAGGAAAGAATAGTATTAGAACTACAGACAATCGGATTAAACAAAGGTTTGCCTATTAAAGACGCTGTAGAACTTGCAAAAAAGTTATATAGACAAGAAGCCGATGCTCTCAGACGCAGGTAATCAGCAAAAAATTTCACAAAATAGATAAATAGAAGTAAGCACAGGCATAAAGCTTGTCAAATATCTTAGTAAGGAGAAATAAAATGGTAGACAGAGTAAAAGGTGGCCCAAAGCAGGGCGTATGGTTCTCAGCAGATGTTCGTTTCCTAGCACTAACCGTTGTTGGAAGCACTTTCACAGCTGACCTAGCTGCAGACCCAGCTG
>Ga0209936_1000145_pt1 | contig 45422 bp, 40 predicted proteins | sample SalPonR1_A_D1_MG_FD_185694 | JGI IMG/M metagenome (GOLD analysis project Ga0209936, IMG submission 185694) | Salt pond soil microbial communities from South San Francisco under conditions of wetland restoration - Salt Pond MetaG R1_A_D1_MG... ...
GAACTCGTCTTCAGCGGCATCCCCAGTTTCGCGCCCGAGATCTTCCGCCGCGCCGTGCTGCGCGACCCGCTGCGCCTGAAGGCGCTGCAGAAGGGGCTGGACCAGCTGTGCGAGGAGGGGGCCACCCAGCTGTTCCGGCCGCTGCGCAGCAACGAGCTGATCCTCGGCGCCGTCGGCATCCTGCAGTTCGACGTGGTCGCCGCCCGCCTGCGCGACGAGTACGGCGTGGAATGCACGTTCGACACCGTGAACGTGCACACGGCCCGCTGGCTCGAGTTCCCGGACGAGAAGAAGCGCGAGGAATTCACCCGCCGCAATCACGACAACCTGGCCCTCGACCATGCGGAGGCGCTGGTCTACGTCGCGCCCACCCGGGTCAATCTCCAGCTCGCCGAGGAACGCTGGCCGGAGGTCCGCTTCCACGCCACCCGGGAGCTGTGAACCGGCGCAGCCCTGCTATAGTCGGTCCGTCGCGGCGCCCCTGCGGAGCCTGGGATGACCTGCGGAGCCCGGGATGACGATGAGGATGACGACAGGATGACGACGGCATGACTACCGCGCCAGTCCGCAGCCGGGCGGGATCCGGCCCGTGACGCGCCGCCTGTTGCGCAAGCCGGTACTCGCCTGGGCGTTCTACGACTGGGCCAATTCCGCTTTCGCCCTCACCGTGCTGGCGGTGCTGTTCCCCATCTTTCTGGGCGAATACTGGAGTTCCGGCGACGTGGACGCGGACGTCACCTTCCGCCTCGCCGTGACCAGCGGCGCCGCGAGTCTCATCGTCGCCGTGCTGGCGCCGGTGCTCGGCGCCATCTCCGACCGTGGCGGCACGCGCAAGAAGTTCCTGACGGGCTTCGCCCTGCTCGGCATCGTCATGACCGGCGGGCTGTACTTCGTCGCCGAGGGTGCCTGGCCGGTGGCGATCGGCCTGTACCTGCTGGCCTCGGTCGGCTTCTACAGCGCCAATTCTTTCTACGACTCCCTCATCCACAACGTCGCCAAACCCGGCGAGTTCGAGTCGGTCTCGGCCTTCGGCTTCGCGCTCGGCTATTTCGGCAGCGCGATGCTGCTCGCGCTGAATACCTGGATGGTGCGCGATCCCGGCACCTTCGGCCTGGCCGGCCCGGACGTCGCGGTGCGGGTGGCCTTCCTGCTGGTGGCCGTGTGGTGGGCGGTATTCACCATCCCGCTGCTGCTCTACGTGGAGGAGCGCAAACTGGCCGAAAAACCCGTGGCCGGGGCGGTGCGGGAGGGCTATCGCCAGCTCGTCGACACTTTCCGCGAAATCCGCCGCTACCGGCACGTGTTCCTGTTCCTGATCGCCTTCTGGCTGTACATCGACGGCGTGCACACGATGATCCAGATGGCGACGAACTTCGGCCAGCGGCTCGGCTTCTCGAATGCCGACCTGATCACCGCGCTGCTGGTCACCAATTTCGTCGGCTTCCCGGCGACGCTGTTCTACGGCTGGCTGGGCGAGAAGATCGGGGCGAAGCGCGGCATCTACATCGCTCTGACCGTCTACATCGGCGTGAGCCTGTGGGCTTTCTATCTGGAGCACGTGTGGCAGTTCTATGCCATGGCCATCATGATCGGCACGGTGCAGGGCGGCGTGCAGAGCATGAGCAGGGCCTACTATGCGGCGATGGTGCCGCCGGACAAGGCCGCCGAGTTTTTCGGTTTCTACAACATGATCGGCAAGTTCGCCGCGGTTCTGGGCCCGTTCCTGGTGGCCGTGACCAGCAGCGTGACCGACAGCCCGAAGGCGGTGATCCTCGCCATCGTGCCTCTGTTCATCGGCGGCGCCATGCTGCTCTCGCGCGTACACCCGCCCAGACGCCGCGAAGTGGAGACGAGTGTGGTCTGACGGCGGCGGCCAGCTCGTCCGTTCGCGGACGCCCGGCGTAGCGCGTGTCGAGATAGAGGGCGGTCACCCGGCGTATGTCTCCCGCGAGGCCGGGCAGCGCCGCGGAGGCCCGCTCCGCGTAGCCCAGCGGCGGCTCGCCGGGCCCGCGCGGGATGCCGGTGGCCCGGACGAAGCGTCGGTACAGCCGTTCCGCCCGATCCGGCCCGGGCCGGCGGTGACGCCAGGCGAGCCAGCCGGCGAGCCCCGCGAGCAGCAGGGCCATGCCGGCGACCAGCCACACGACCATCCGCCGCCAGTCCGGGCGCTCCATGCCGAGCCAGCGCAGGAAGTCTTCCTGGGTGGACGGCCCGTAGCCCAGCACCCACTCGTCCCAGCGGGCGTTGGTGAGGTCCCAGTAGAAGCGCATCGTCTCCACGAAGTCGGCGCGCCAGAAGCGGTCCGCTACGCCGAACTCGGTCGAGTCCAGCGCGTCGTAGAGCCCGGACTCGATGCGCTGGGGGGCCACGGCAGCGGTCGGGTCCACCCTCACCCAGCCGTCGCCCTCGATCCAGACCTCCGCCCAGGCGTGGGCGTCGGACTGGCGGACGATGTAGTAGGGATCTTCCGTCTCCAGGGGGTTCAGCTCGCCGCCCTGGTAGCCGGCGACGAGCCGTGCCGGTATGCCGGCGGCGCGCATGAGCGTGGCGAACGAGGTCGCGTAGTGCTCGCAGAAGCCGCGCCGGCTGGAGAACAGAAACTCGTCGGCGGCGTCCCGGCCCAGCGCCGGCGGCGACAGCGTGTAGTAGAACGGCTGCTCGCGGAACCAGCCCAGCACCCGGCGTACGTAGTCCCGCTCGCTCTCCGCGCGGGCTCTCAATTCCCTCGCGAAGGCGCGGGTGCGCGGGTTGGTGCCCTCCGGCAACCGGGTCATGTAATTCCGGTAGTCCTCGCCGAGCACGGGCTCGAGGGCTGCCTCGGGCAGCGACGTGGCGCTGTAGACCAGCTGCCGGTTTATGGGCCGGGAGCGCGCCACCTCGTGGCGCCGGGTCAGGTACGCCCCTTCCGCGTCCACGTCGTAGGGGCGCTCCAGCAGGAACAGGTAACGCTGGCTGGTGGCATTGAGCCGGATCCGGTAGCGCAGCGCCTCGCCCGCGGGCTCGATGAGGCTCTCCGCTTCCGGATATCGCAGAACCTCCTGGGCGCTCCAGGTGCGGCCGTTCAATACCTGGTTCATGACGATGCCGCGCCAATAGCGTTCCGCCGGCGGCGGCACCGCGCCGTCGAACCAGACCCGGAACGCCAGGGCGTCGGAGCGCCCGAGGCTGGTGATGTCGCCGGGGCTCATGCGGTCGCTCAGGCCCGTGACGGCGCTGCCCTGCTCGTTCGGGATGGCCCAGAACGGCCCCGGCACCCGGGGGAACAGCACCCAGAAGACGAGCATCAGCGGCAGCGCGTGCAGCAGCAACCTGCCCGCGCCGCGGATGGCGAGGCGCGGCGCCAGCGCGTCACCCGAGCGTCCGGCGTTCAGCCAGGCGGCCGTGATGACGAACACGGCAGCGAGAAGATACGGCAGGGTCCACAGGAACTGCTCGCGCAGCAGCGTGGCCAGCACCAGGAAGAAGGCGATGAAGAGAAGCACGAACTGATCCCGCCGCGTGCGGGTCTCCAGCAGCTTCAGCGACGCCATCAGCACCAGCAGCGCCGTGCCGGGGCCCACGCCGTTGATGCCGCCGTAGGCGAACAGCACGGCCAGGAAGCCGCCGAAGGCCAGCGCGATCCGGAAGCCTCTCCAGGGCAGCGGCCACCGGCGTATCTCCACGACCCAGCGCCACAACCCGCAGCCGAGGGCCGGCAGCAGCACCCAGGCGGGCAGGGCGGCGGCATGAGGGATGACGGCCAGCAGCAGCGCCGACAGCGTCCATGGCAGCGTATCGAGCAGCCGCCCGTCGCTGCGCCGGTCAGCCTTCACGGTCGCTCTCCAGGGTCGCTCTCCGGCTCGTCGGCGCGGTACAGGGCCAGCGCGTCCAGGCAGCGGCGGCGGTGGCCGCTGCCCCGGGAGGGCTCGATGGGCTCGATGGCTGTGGTTTCACCGCCGAGCCGCAGGCCGTAGTGGCGTCCGCCGTTCTCGGCATCCAGGATCCAGCGGCACAGCACCGACAGCCGCTGTTCCAGGTCCCGGCCCGGCGCGTCGCGGAGGTCGAGCCAGGCGAGCGACGCCGTGGCGCCCGCGAATCGCTTCGACTTGAGCTCGCCGGTGCGCGCATAGGTCTTCCACGCGACGTGACGGGGCGGGTCCCCGGCGTGGAAGTCGCGGAGCCCGGCGAAGTCGTCGTCGCCCCGCTCGGAGGCCCGCCGGCGGCCGCGGCTGGCGGCGCTCGGCGGTGGCGGCGGCGGCGCGTCGGCCGGCCGCGGCCACACCAGGCAGCCGGCGTCGGCGTGGATCCAGACCCAGGCCCGGAACAAGGTCAGCGGATGGGTCGTGCGCACCCCGTAACGTCCGAGGCGGAGCCGGCCGCGCCGCTCGGTCGGCACCCCCACCTCGGTGACGGCGTGTCCGCCCGCCGGCAGGTCCACGCGCGGCGAGGAGGCCTCGCCGGCGTAGACGCCGAGCTCGTAGCGGGGCGCCTGTCCGTCGTTGGTCAGGTTGAAACGCAGGCGGGCCTCCTCCCCGGCGAACACCGGCTCCGCACCGGCGAAGGCCACGGTGAGCCCGGCCAGGTTGCGGTGACAGTGGTGCATGGCCACGAGGCCCAGTGCCGCCAGCAGGAAGGTCAGCGCGAAAGCCATGCTGTTGTTGTAGTTCATGGAGCCCAGCAGCATGGCGAACGTCATCAGGCCGTAGGTGATGCCCACGCCGGTCGGCAGGATATAGATGCGCCTCGAGGCGAGCCGCACCGGCACCGGGTCCGCGCCCTGACGGCGCCGCGCCCAGCGCGCCGCCCATTCGGCGGCCAGCTCCCGGGGACGGCGCCAGCCGCGCCACAGCGCCTCAGGGGATAGCGACGGACTCGAGGACATGGCGGCCGATCTCCTCCGGGCGGCGGCGGCGGTCGAGCTCATCCGTCGTCAGCCGGTGCGCGGCCACGGCCGTGAACACCGCCTGGACATCGTCCGGGAACACGGCCTCGCGGCCCTCCACCAGCGCGATGGCGCGGGCGGCCCGGGTGAGCGCGATGGCCCCGCGGGGCGACAGCCCGGCCGGGAAGTCGCCGGATTCGCGGGTATAGCGCACCAGCGCCTGGATGTAGTCGATCAGCGGCTCGCTGACCCTGACCGCGTCCACCGCCCGCTGCAGCCGCACCACGTCGCCCGGCCCCAGTACCGGCTCCAGCCCGGCCAGCGCCGCCCGCGTGTCGTGCCCGGCGAGGAGTTGCCTTTCGGCCGTCTCGTCCGGGTAGCCGAGTTCGATGCGCATGAGGAAGCGGTCGAGCTGGGACTCGGGCAGGGGGAAGGTGCCGATCTGGTTGCCCGGGTTCTGGGTGGCCACCACGAAGAAAGGCTCGGGCAGGGTATGGCTGGCGCCGTCCACCGTGACCTGTCCTTCCTGCATCGCCTCGAGCAGCGCGCTCTGGGCCTTCGGCGTCGCCCGGTTGACCTCGTCCGCCAGCACCAGCTGGGAGAATACGGGTCCCGGATGGAAATCGAAGCGGCCGTCCTCGGGACGGTAGATGGACACGCCCACGATATCGGCCGGCAGCATGTCGCTGGTGAACTGGATGCGCTGGTAGGTGAGGCCGAGCACCCGGGCCAGGGCATGCGCCAGCGTCGTCTTGCCCACACCGGGCAGGTCCTCGATCAGCAGATGACCGCGGGCGATCAGGCAGGCCAGTGCCAGCCTGAGCTGCGGGCCCTTGCCCAGGATGATCGAGTCGAGGGACGCCAGGGCCGATGTCAGCGCATCGCCTATCCCGTCGTCTATCGCGTTGTCCTTCTCCAGCACGTTCCCGATGTGCATCCGGCCTTCTCCTTCACGACGCCGCCGTTATGTTGACCCGTCGCGGCGCGGATTGCACCCGCCCGGCCGCCGGAATGTGACCGGATACTCAGATTGCGCCGTCAGCCGAGACGGTCCAGGCGGCGGAGTTGCTCCCGGATCTGGTCGAGCTGGCGGCGGAATTCGGCCTGGCGCTCCCGCTCTTTGGCCACGACCTCGGCCGGGGCATTGTCCACGAAGCGGGGATTGGCGAGCTTGGCCTCGGCCCGGGAGAGTTCGGCCTCCACCTTCTTCGCCTGCTTGCCGAGTCGCTGGCGCTCGGCTTCCACGTCGATGAGTCCGGCCATCGGCACGAAGATCCTCAATTCGCCGAGGAGCGCGGTGGCGGAGGGCGGCGCCTCTGCCTCGTCGTCCAGGAAGTCGACGGACTCGATGCGCCCGACCTCCCGCACCAGCCGGCCGTGGCGCTCGAGCAGGCGCCGGACTTCCTCGCCGGCGCCCTGCAGCAGCACGGGCAGCCGGCGGCCGGGGGCGATGTCCATCTCGCCGCGGATGCGCCTCACGCCCAGGATGAAGCCCTGCACCCATTCCATCTCCGCCTCCGCCGCCGGGTCGATGTCGTCGGTGTCCGCCCGGGGGAAGGGCCGGATCATCACCGTGTCGCCGTCCTGCCCGGCGCGCGGCGCGGTCCGCAGCCAGATCTCCTCGGTGATGAACGGCATCAGGGGATGCGTGAGCCGGAGCAGCGTCTCCAGCGTCTCGATCAGCGTCCGCCTTGTGCCCCGTTTCCCGGCCTCGCCGGCGTCGCCCGACTGCAGCACCGGCTTGGACAGCTCCAGGTACCAGTCGCAGAACTCGTGCCAGGTGAACTCGTAGATGGCCTGGGCCGCCAGGTCCAGCCGGTAGGCGGCGAACTGCTCGTGCACCGTGGCGATCGTGCGCGCGAGACGGGAACGGATCCAGTGATCGGCGGCGGAGAGCACCTCCTCGCCGTCATCGAGGCCGTCATCGAGATCCTCGGTGGCCATCAGCACGTAGCGCGAGGCGTTCCAGAGCTTGTTGCAGAAGTTGCGGTAGCCCTCGATACGGCCGAGGTCGAAGCGGATGTCCCGTCCCGTGGTCGCGAGTGCGGCGAAGGTGAACCTGAGCGCGTCGGCGCCGTACTCCGGGATGCCGTCCGGGAACTGCTGGCGGGTGGACTTCTCGATCTTCGGCGCGAGATGGGGCTGCATCAGGCCGCGGGTGCGCTTTGCGATGAGCGTGTCGAGGTCCACTCCGTCGATGAGGTCCAGCGGATCCAGTACGTTGCCCTTGGACTTCGACATCTTCTGCCCGTCCTGGTCGCGGATCAGGCCGTGGATGTAGACCTCGCGGAACGGCACCTCGCCGGTGAACTTCAGCCCCAGCATGATCATGCGCGCCACCCAGAAAAAGATGATGTCGAAGCCGGTGACCAGCACGGACGTGGGGTAGAAGGTGCGCAGCTCCTCCGTGTCCTCGGGCCAGCCGAGGGTGCTGAACGGCCACAGTCCCGACGAGAACCAGGTGTCGAGCACGTCCTCGTCCTGCGCGAGCGGCACGGAGGCGTCCAGGCCGTGCTTCTCGCGCACCTCTTCCTCGCTGCGGCCGACGTAGAGGTTGCCTCCGGCGTCGTACCAGGCCGGGATGCGGTGGCCCCACCACAGCTGGCGGCTGATGCACCAGTCCTGGATCTTGTGCATCCAGTCGTAGTAGGTCTTGTCCCAGTTGGCGGGGACGAAACGAATGTCGCCCTGCTCGACGGCGCGGATGGCCGGCTTCGCCAGCGGTTCGATGGCGACGTACCACTGGTCGGTGAGATAGGGTTCCACCACCGCGCCGGTGCGGTCGCCGCGGGGCACCATCAGCTTGTGGTCCTGCGTTTTCTCCAGCAGGCCGGCGGCCTCCATGTCGGCGACCACCCGCTGGCGTGCCTCGAAGCGGTCGAGGTCCCGGTAGGCGGCCGGCACCGCCTCGTTCATCCGGGCGTCATCGGTGAGCACGTTGATCATCTCGAGGTCGTGCCGCTGGCCGATCTCGTAATCGTTGAAGTCGTGGGCGGGCGTGATCTTCACGCAGCCCGAGCCGAACTCCGGATCCACGTATTCGTCCGCGATCACCGGAATGCGCCGCTCCGCCAGCGGCAGCAGCACCTCCTTGCCGACGAGGTGCCGATAACGCTCGTCCTCCGGGTGCACCGCCACGGCGGTGTCGCCGAGCATCGTCTCCGGCCGGGTGGTGGCTACGGTCAGGTGCCCGTCGCCGTCGGCAAGCGGATAACGGAAGTGCCAGAGGTGCCCGGATTCCTCGTCGCTCAGCACCTCCAGGTCGGACAGTGCCGTATGCAGCACCGGGTCCCAGTTGACCAATCGCTTGCCGCGATAGATCAGCCCCTGGTCGTAGAGGCGCACGAACACCTCGGTGACGGCCTCGGACAGCCCCTCGTCCATGGTGAAGCGCTCCCGGGACCAGTCCACGGAGGCGCCGAGGCGCGCGAGCTGCTCGGAGATGGTGCCGCCGGATTCCGCCTTCCACTGCCACACCCGCTCCACGAAGGCCTCGCGGCCGAGATCGTGGCGGGTGAGCCCCTCTGCGTTCAGCTGGCGCTCCACCACCATCTGGGTGGCGATGCCGGCGTGGTCCATGCCGGGCTGCCACAGGGTGCGCCGGCCGCACATGCGGTGGTAGCGCGTCAGGGCGTCCATGATCGTGTCCTGGAAGGCGTGGCCCATGTGCAGGGTGCCGGTGACGTTCGGCGGCGGGATCATGATGCAGTAGGCATCGCCGTCACCGGCCGGCTCGAACCATCCGTTCTCCCGCCAGCGCCGGTAATGCTTCATCTCGATATCGGCGGGGCGATAGGCCTTGTCCATGCTCATTGCTCTTGCGCCGGCGCCCGCGCGCCGGTTGTTCTGGTCGTTCATCCTGCCGGGTCGGGCGTCCCTGTCAGGACGACTCCTCGAAGTGTTCGCCGAACTGCTCGCGAATGATCCGTGCCACCAGTTCCGGCAGCTCGGCCCGCAACCGGTTCGAGACCTGCTCGAACATCGCCGCCTCCATCTCCTGGAATGCGGTGTGCAGCAGGCGGTCGGTCAGGTCGAGGCTGGCGGAGGCGAGCCGCACCTCGAGTTCCGCCAGCGCCGCCTCGTCGATGGCCGCCGGCCGGGCCGGCGTGCGCTCGCCGACCACCGACGTGAGTGTCGGAATCTCGTCCGGGCCGTCGATGTCGTCCGGTTCGCTGATGGTCCGCTCCGCGCTGTCAGCCGATCTCGTGGGTTTCGAGAGGATAGCCTTTCTCACGATAGAAGATAAATCGGCGTCGGGCCTCGGCGCGGGTCTGCTCGTCGCCGCCGACCAGCTCCGCGATGCGGGGCAGCTCCAGCGCGAAACCGGGCACGCCGGCGGACAGGTTGATCACGAGGTCCGCGGCGTCCGGCGCGGCTTCGCCGTAGCCGACGGTCACCGGCGCGCCGCTCTCGTTCGGCAGCGTCTCGTGGGGCAGGAAGCTGCCATCACGAAAAGTCCACAGCAGTTCGTCAAGCGCCTCGGCCGCGGTCGGGTCGTCGGCATGCAGGTGCACCCGGTGCTCGAGACGGTAGGCCTTCTCGGCCAGGCGGCAGGCGAAGCGCCGGCGCGCGTCTTCACCGCCCGCGGCGAGGATGTAGAAGTCGACCCGCGGTGCGGCCACAACGCCCGTCAGTCCCGGGCGCCGGCGCGCTCGATGAGGTAGTCCGCCAGCAGCGGCACCGGCCGCCCGCTCGCACCCTTGCGATTGCCCGAGCGCCAGGCAGTGCCGGCGATGTCCAGGTGCGCCCAGGTGGCGTCGCGGGTGAATTTCGACAGGAAGCAGGCGGCGGTGATGGCGCCGCCCTCGCGCCCGCCCACGTTGGCGAAGTCCGCGAAATTGCTCTTCAGCTGCTTCTCGTAGTCCTCGCCCATGGGCAGACGCCAGGCGGTATCGTCCGCGCGTCGGCCCGCCGCCAGCAGTTGCTCCGCCAGCTCGTCGTCGTTCGCCATCAGGCCGCTGTTGTGATTGCCCAGCGCGATGACGCAGGCGCCGGTCAGGGTGGCCACGTCGATCAGCGCGGCTGGCTCGTAGCGCTGGGCGTAGGTGAGCGCGTCGCAGAGGATCAGGCGGCCTTCGGCGTCGGTGTTCAGGATCTCGATGGTCTTGCCCGACATGCTCTTGACGATGTCGCCCGGTCGCGTCGCGCGGCCGCTCGGCATGTTCTCGCAGGTGGGCACGAGCACCATGAGGTTGATCGGCAGCTGCATGGCGGCCACGCTCTGCATGGTGCCGATCACGGCTGCGGCACCGCACATGTCGAACTTCATCTCGTCCATGGCGGGTGCCGGCTTCAGCGAGATGCCGCCGGTATCGAACGTGATGCCCTTGCCGACCAGGACGACGGGCGGCTCGTCGTCGGCGCCGCCACGGTAGTTCATGACGATGAGCTTTGCCGGCTCCTCGGCGCCTGCGGTGACGGACAAAAGGGCACCCATGCCGAGACGCTCCATGTCCTTCTCTTCCAGCACCTCGACGCTCAACGGGCGGTAGTGTTTCGCGAGCCGGCCGGCCTCTTCGGACAGATAGCTCGGCGTGCAGACGTTGGCGGGCAGATTGCCGAGCTCCCGCGCCAGATCCATGCCGCGCACGATCGCCTGGCCGTGCCTGGCGCCGTCCAGCGCGGCATCGCCGTCGGCTTTCGAATCCACGCCGAAACCGAGTTTCTTCAGTTTCAGACCGCCGTCCCGGTTGCTCGACTTCATCTTCGTGAAGCGGTACAGGCGGTCGCCCAGCGTCTGCGCGGCGTAGCGCGCCAGGTAGTACGCGTCGGTGTCGGCGACCTTGTCCCGGTGCAGATAGGAGACGGCCTCCGTCACCCCGGTGGAGGACAACGCGCCGAAGGCGGCGTCGAGCGCCTTGCGATACTGACGGACGCCGAACTCGCTCTTCTTGCCCAGCCCGACGACGAGCACGCGCTTGCACTTCACCTTCGCCGGCGCAGGGATGAGACTGGCCTGACCCAGCTTGCCCGAGATGTCGCCGGACTTCTTCAGCTTGCCCAGCAGGCCGCCGCTGCCCTCGTCGATCTCGCCGGCGCCGGCGTCCAACGCGCCGTTCGCATAGAGGCCGACGATGGCGCATTCCGTTGCGCGTTTCGCGGCGTCGCCGCTGGTGGTGAAATATTCCATGGATGAACCTCGGTGCAGCGTCCGTGCGCCCCTTTCCCGGAGCCGCAGGGCCTCGCCCTCGCTTGACTCCGTGGTGCAGCGCACCGGATCATGCAGTTTCTTGTTGTGTGCCGGGAGCTTAGGGCACGTCGCCGTGCCGGCGCGCTCTGCGGGAAAGCCGGGATTCTAGCCCAATTGTGGCCGCGAAGTTAAGCGCGGCCCTGGTCAGCGGGATGGCAGCGCGATGAAGATACTCGATCGCTATGTATTGCGCGAAGCGGCCCGCACCTGGGCCGCCGTCACCGCCGTGCTGCTTTTCATCCTGCTCAGCAACCAGTTCGCGCGGGTTCTGGGCGACGCTGCGAAGGACAAGCTGCCGCGGGATGCCGTGTTCAGCGTCATCGGACTGACTGCGCTGCAATACCTGACCATCCTGATCCCGTTCGGCCTGTTTCTGGCCATCATGCTGGCGCTGGCGCGGCTGTACCGGGACAGCGAGATGCCTGCCATGATGGCCTGCCGCATGGGGCCCGGCGCGATGTATCGTCCGCTCGCCTGGCTCGCGGTGCCGCTGGCGCTGCTGGTGGGCTGGCTGTCGCTGGATCTCGGCCCGCGCGCGCTGCGCGAGGTGCAGCGCATAGCCACCGTCGCAGAGCAGCAGGTGGATCTCAGCGCCATCGAGCCGGGGCGCTTCACCAGCGCCGGTCAGGGAGATGCGGTCATCTACGCAGAGCGGGTGGACCGGGACGGTTCGCTGACCAACGTCTTCCTGCAGCGGCGCTCGGGCGGCGCGCTGGAAGTCGTGCTGGCAGAGAAGGGCAGCCAGCGATCCTCGGCCGATCCGGGGACGCGCTACATCGTGCTGGAGAACGGCCGGCGCTACGAGGGCCGGCCGGGCGAGCACCAGTTCCGTATCGTGGAGTTCGCCGAACACGGCATTCCCTACAAGGTGCCGGCACCCCGGGAGCCGGATTTCGACGCCGAGGCCCGCGGCACCGACGAACTACTGGCCTCGGACGACCTGCAGGCCGCCGCGGAGCTGCAGTGGCGGGTCTCCGTGCCCATCTCGGCGCTGCTGCTCGCCTTCCTGGCGGTGCCGCTGGCAAAGAGCCGGCCCCGCCAGGGACGCTACGGCAAGATGCTCGCGGGAGTGCTGGTGTACTTCATCTATTTCAATCTGCTCGGTGCCGCCCAGGTCTGGGTGGAGCAGGGCGAGCTCGCACCCGCCATCGGCATGTGGTGGGTGCATGCGCTCGTATTCCTGCTGGGAATCGTATTGCTGGGGGCGCAGAACGGGTGGTTCTGGCGGCTGTTGCCGAGGCGATGGGCATGAAGGTATTCACGCTCTACCTGGTGCGCTCCGTTGTCTCGACGACCCTGATCGTCGTCGCGGTGCTGCTGGCGCTCGCCGGGTTCTTCGAGTTCATCGCCCAGCTGGACGATACCTCGGTGGGCCGTTACGACACCTGGGACGCGGCGGTCTACACGCTGCTGCGCCTGCCCCTGCTGGCCGTGCAGATGCTGCCGGTGGCGACCCTGCTGGGCGCCATGCTGGGCCTCGGCACACTCGCCAGCCACAGCGAGCTGGTGGTCATGCGCGCCTCCGGCGTCTCTCACTACCGGCTGGCGGGCTCCGTGGCGGTGGCCGGCGCCCTGATCATGCTGGGCACGGTCGTGCTCGGCGAGTATCTCGCGCCGCCGCTCGACCAGTTCGCGCGCAAGTATCGCAGCGTGGCGAAGAACGAGGAGGCGGGCCTGACCGGAGGGCGCAGCACCTGGGTGCGCGACGGCAGCACCATCTTCAACGTGGAGCGCATCAGCAGCGAGTTCGAATTCGGCGGCGTCTACCTGTTCGAGCTGGGCCCGGACCGGCGGCTCGCGTCGGTCAGCCATGCCGACAACGCCGGGCTGGACGCCGAGGAGCGCTGGGTGTTCGAGAACTTCGCCCGCACCCGCTTCACCGACGAGGGGGCGACGGCGAGCCGGCAGCCCCGCACGGTGGAGGACTACGGGGTGGACGCCGAGGTGCTGGGTATCGCGGTGGTCAAGCCCGGCAGCCTGTCCGTGCGCGGCCTGCTGAGCTACATCGGCTACCTGAAGAAGAACGAGCTGGACGCGACCACCTACCAGACCGAGCTCTGGAACCGGATCGCCTCCACGCTCACCATCACGCTGATGCCGGTGCTCGCCATCGGCTTCGTGTTCGGCTCCCTGAGAAGCGCCGGCGCGGGCGGGCGGCTGATGGTGGGCGTGCTGATCGGGCTCGCCTATTTCCTCGCCAGCCGCATGCTGGCCAACACCGGCGTGGTGTTCAACCTGAATCCGGCCGTACTCGCCTGGCTGCCCACGGTGGCCCTGCTGGCGGTCACGGCATTCGTGCTCTCCCGCGTGCGCTGAGGCGCGCTCTGGCCGCGCTCTGGCCGCGCTTTTGCCACGCTCTAGCGGCGTTTCGCCGAACGCACCAGCTTCGTGCCCGAGAGGCGGTCGTGCCAGGCGAGGCCGTCGCTGTCGACCAGCGACCAGAGGAAGCCGGCGCCGCAGGGCAGCCAGGACAGCACGGAGGCGGCGGCGCGCAGCATCGCGCGACGCACGGTCACGGGCCCGCCGTCGCGGCTTACGATCATGATGCGCCAGGATTTCATGCCCAGCGTCTCCGCGCCCCGCACCCAGAAGAAGACGAAATAGCCGGCGACGATGGCCAGCAGCCAGAGCCGATACCAGGGCGTATGGGCGGGTATCGCCTCGCCCGCGTTCATAACGACCAGCGGCAGGGTGCCGAGGAAGACCAGGGCCAGCACGAGCAGGCCGTCGTAGAGAATCCCGGCGAGGCGCAGGAGCAGGCCGACGGGCTCGTCGCCGGCCGGTACGGCACGCGTCACAGCGACTCTATGAACGAGACCATGCGCCGGCGCAGGGCGGCGTCGGGCAGCGCGCCGGTGGCGGCGCCGAGGTTGTCCCGCATGTGCCTCGGCTTCGAGGTGCCCGGGATGACGCAGGTGACCGCCGGATGGGCGAGCACGTACTTCAGGAAGAACTGGCCCCAGCTCTGGATGCCGGCTTCCACGGCCCACTCCGGGACGTCGCGGCCGCGCACGGCGCGGAACAGGTCGCCGTCCTCGAAGGCGCGGTTCACGATCACCGCCACGCCCCGGTCCGCGGCCAGCGGCAGCAGTGTGTCCTCGGCGGCGCGGGTCACGATGGAGTAGTTCAGCTGCACGAAGTCGGGACGCTCCGCCTCGATGACGTCGGCCAGGTCGTCGTGTTCGCTCACCCGGTAATGGGTGATGCCCGAGTAGCGGATGCGGCCGGCCTCCCTGAGCTCGCGGATGCTGCGGAGCTGGGTGCGCGTGTCCACCAGGTTGTGGACCTGCATCAGGTCGATCTTCTCCGTGCGCAGCAACCGGAACGATTCCTCCATCTGCGCCAGACCCTCCTCGCGGCCGCGGGTCCATACCTTGGTGGCGAAGAAGAGCCGGTCGCGCACGCCGAGATCCTCCACCACGCGGCCGACCACGTCCTCCGCCCGGCCGTACATGGGCGAGGTATCGATGACGGAGGCGCCGTGCTCCACCATCAGCTCCACGATCTCCCGCCGGGTGGCCAGGTTCTCCGCCGTCGGCTCCACATCGAAAACGCCCGAGGTGCCCAGCCCCACGATCGGCAGCGGCTCGCCCGAGGCCGGGATCTTCCGCCGCATCACGGGCTCGTCGGCCGCCAGCAGGCCCGGGACCAGAAGACCGCCGCCGGCGGCGGCGCCCATGGCCATCAACTCCCTGCGATTCAGTCTCCACTCGCTCATGTCGGTGCCTCCGTTATCGGTCTCTCTTCCCTCAGCCGCCGATCATAACGCGTGCGGTAGCCCCGCCCGAGGCCGAACGCGACGCCGAGCCAGGCGGCGCAGACGCCGATGACGATGGCGAGGATCGCGGAGAGACCGGCGCCGGCCGCCTGCAGCCCGCCGATGATCTGGGCGGACAGCGCGTCCCCGCCCCGGTAGACGACGGTGTCGATGAAGTTCTTTGCCTTGTACTTGGCCGCGCGGGAGACGACGGTGAACAGGACCTCCTTGGCCGGGCCGGCGATGCCGTAGTTCATGGCCCGGCGCACTACCTGCAGGGCCAGGACGACGCCGAGTACCGGCGTCATCGCCAGCGCGAGGAAGCCGGCGATGCTGACGGCCGGCAGCAGCGCGAGGGTGATGCCCAGCCCGAACCGGCGCATCACCCGGCCGACCACGAGCCCCTGTGCCACCAGCGCCAGCACGTTCACGCTCAGGTCCACCAGAGCGAACACCCGGGTGCGCTGGTTGGAATCGGCGAAAGCCTGCTCGAGGAACTGGGCCTGGAAGATGTACAGCGCGGTGCCGGCGAAGACTGCGAGCATCATCATCGCCGAGACGCCCGTGAGATACGGGCGGCGCAGCGTCAGCGAGATTCCCTCCAGCACGCCGCCGCCCAGCGCCTCGTCCGTGTGCGCCCTCTCGTGCCGGGGCTGGGCATGGGCCCAGCTGCGCAACCGCAGAATGCACACCACGGTGAAGGTGAGCAGTGCGGCCGAGATGAGCAGCATCTGCTGGTAGCCGATCTGCGCGACAAGGAGCGCGGTGAGCGCCGGGCCGGTGAGGGCGCCCACGCTGCCGCCGGCGGCGACGATGCCGAACAGCCGCTTGGCCTGGTCCCGGTCGTAGAGGTCCGCCATGAAGCTCCAGAACACGGACACCACGAACAGGTTGAAGACGCTCAGCCAGACGAAGAAGGCCCGTGCCACCCAGACGGCGTTGTCGCCGGCGCTGGCGAAGGCCAGGTAGAACACGACCAGGTTGGCCGCGCAGAACAGATTCACCCAGGGCAGGAAGCGCGCGCGCGGCCAGCGCCCGGTCACGTAGCCGAACAGGGGCACGACAGCGAGCATGGAGAGGAACGTGGCCAGGAACAGCCAACGGATATTCTCGGTGCCGCCGAGGATGGCCATCTCGTCGCGGATGGGCCGCAGCAGGTAGTAGCTGCAGAGCAGCGTGAAGAAGTAGAGAAAGGACCAGACGACGGCGCTCCGCTCCCGCGGTTCGAGTGCGAACAGACGTTTCAGGAGGGGGGCGTCCCGGCCATTGTCATCCGGGTTCTCGTCATCCGGATTCGCGTCATCCGGATTCGCGTCATCCCGATTCAAGGGCGGCTCCCGCGAGGCAGGCGTCGCTCCGGGAGCGTGGCGGGGTGGGTGAGCCGCATCGACTGATCCTGTGAGGCCACGACCGGTGAGGCACCGGGTGCCTCGGAGGGGGGGCAGGTTGGCACTCCCTAGGGGAATCGAACCCCTGTTTCCGCCGTGAGAGGGCGGCGTCCTGGACCGCTAGACGAAGGGAGCGCAGCTCTTTTTATCCTGCCCGACCCTGCGGGGGCTGCTATTATACGGGCCACTTTGGCAGTTACAAGCGAACTCTATTTGTCGAAACCAGCCCCGGCGGGCTCCGGCCAGCCTCCCATAATCATACCGCGCCCGGACCACAGCGTCTCGCGCGCCAACATCTCCAAGAATGCACTGAAAGTCCTGTACCGGCTGAAGGACGCCGGCTTCCAGGCTTTCCTGGTGGGCGGTGCCGTGCGCGACCTTCTCCTGGGTCTGAGGCCCAAGGACTTCGACGTGGCGACGGACGCGGATCCGGATCAGGTGCGTGATCTCTTCCGCAACTCGCGCCTGATCGGGCGGCGATTCCGCCTGGCCCACGTTCGCTTCGGTCGCGACATCATCGAGGTGGCCACTTTCCGCGCCAGCGCCGACGAAGCCGACGAGCGCGCGGACGTGGAGCTGGACCAGCACGGCCGCATCCTGCGCGACAACGTGTACGGGGCCATCGACGAGGACGTGTGGCGGCGGGACTTCACGGCCAACGCGCTCTACTACAACATCGCCGACTTCAGCATCTGGGACTACGTTGGCGGCGCGCGGGATATCGAGGAGCGCGTGCTGCGCCTGATCGGCGACCCGGAGCAGCGGCTGCGCGAAGATCCGGTGCGCATGCTCCGTGCGGTGCGCTTCGCCGCCAAGCTGGATTTCACCATCCACGACGAGGTGGCCGAACTGATGCCCGGGCTCAGCGCGCTGCTGGGCCACGTGCCCGCGGCCCGGCTGTTCGACGAGTTCGTGAAGATGTTCCAGGCAGGCCATGCCCGGCGCACCTTCGAGCTGCTGCTCGAGCACGGGCTGTTCGGGCGGCTGTTCCCGGAGACGCGGCGCGAGCTGGACGGCCCGGTCGCGGCCAGGTTCCGGGAGTTCATCGCGCTGGCGCTGGCCAACACGGACCAGCGGGTGGCGGAGGGCAAGGCGGTGACGCCGATGTTCCTGCTGGGGGTGTTCCTGTGGGCGCCGGTGCGGGCGCGGGCCGCGGAGATGCTCGCGGAGCGCAAGATGGGCGAGCCGCAGGCGCTAGGCATCGCCGCCGGGGAGGTGGTGGCGAGGCAGCAGTCGCTCATCTCCATTCCGAAGCGCTTCGCGATACCCATGCGCGAGATGCTCGCGCTGCAGCCCCGCTTCGAGCGGCGCCGCGGCAAGCGGGCCATGAGTTTCCTGGAACATCGGCGTTTCCGTGCCGCCTACGATTTCATGCTGCTGCGCTCGCGCATCGGCGAGGTCGATCCGGAGGTGGCCGCTTTCTGGACCGAGGTGCAGGAGATGAGCGGCGAGGAGCGGGCCGGCGCCTTCGAGGTGCGCGGTTCCTCAGCCGGCGGCAAGGGCAGTGGCCAGGGCGGCGACCAGGAAAGCGGCAAGGGCGAGGGCAGCAAGAGCGGTCGCCGCCGGCGTCCCCGCCGGCGCAAACGCCGGGAATCGGGCGATTGAAGCCGGCCGGGCGGGCGGTGTGGCGGCCCGCCTGGGTCGCGCTTGGCAGCAACCTGGACGCGCCCGATGAGCAGGTCCGCGGCGCCTTCGACGAGATCGGCCGATTGCCGGAGGTGCGCCTGGTGGCCCGCTCCCCGCTGTACCGCTCGCCTCCCATGGGTCCGGCCGACCAGCCCGACTTCGTCAACGCCGTCGCGGGCCTGGTGACCCGACTCGGTCCGTCCGAACTGCTGCAGGCGCTGCACGGCATCGAGCGGGCGCACGGGCGCCGGCGCAGCGAGTCCGCCCGCTGGGGTCCGCGCACCCTCGACCTGGACCTCCTCGTCCATGGCCAGACGGTCTGCGACGAGCCGGGTCTGACCCTGCCGCACCCGGGCATCGGCGAGAGAAATTTTGTATTGTTGCCGCTGGCGTCGGTGGCCCCGGATCTCGTCATCCCGGGCCTCGGTCGAGTCGCGACGCTGGCGCAGCGGATCGCCGGGACGGGTGTCGAGTGTCTGGGGCGCCTGGAGCAGCGGATGGAGGAGCGAGGAGGCGAAGACGGAGGATGAGCCCGTCCGATAACAGCACAGTCACGCCGCTGCGGCGCCAGGGCGGCAAGGATTCGTCGCCGCCCCGCTACCTGGTGGTGGAAGGGCCCATCGGCGTGGGCAAGACCAGCCTCGCGCGGCGCCTGGCCCGAACCTTCGGCAGCGAACTGCTGCTGGAGGAGACCCAGGAGAATCCGTTCCTCGAGCGCTTCTACCGCACGGGCAGGACGGCGGCATTGCCGACCCAGCTGCACTTCCTGTTCCAGCGCGCCCGCCAGGTGGAAGGCCTGCGCCAGGACGACCTGTTCCGGCCGATGCTGGTGGCGGATTTCCTGCTGGAGAAGGACCGCCTGTTCGCCGAGCTGAACCTGGACAGGGAGGAGCTCTCGCTGTACGAACAGATCTACGACCGGCTCGACATCGATGCGCCAACGCCGGACCTGGTCGTGTACCTGCAGGCGCCGGTGGAGGTGCTCATGGAGCGCATCGCGCGCAGGGGCCTCGACTACGAGCGCGACATGGACCCCGGTTACCTGGAACGGCTCGCCGAAGCCTATGCGCGGTTCTTCCACGATTACGCCGAAGCGCCGCTGCTGATCGTGAATGCGGCCGGCATCGATCCGGTCCATAATGACGACGATTTCCGGCTGCTGTGCGAACAGATCCGTCGCACCAGCAGCGGGCGGCACTTCTTCAACCCCAATCCGGTCGCTTTTGCCTGACGCCCCGGGCCGGGCGCGTCGCACCGCGACCCTCATCCCCAGACGCCAAGAAGAGACATGTACACACAGCTTCAGCAACGCGACATGGCGGAGCCGCCGGTCAACGTCGGCACCCTCGTGCAGATGAAGTCCGAGGACGAACCCATCGCCTGCCTGACGGCCTACGACGCGAGTTACGCCCTGCTGGTGGATGCCGCGGGGACCGACGTGGTGCTCGTCGGCGACTCCCTCGGCATGGTCATCCAGGGCCACGACACCACGGTGCCCGTGACGGTGGACGACATCATCTACCACACCCGCAACGTGGCCCGCGGACTGCAGCGGGCCTTCCTGATGGCGGACATGCCGTTCATGAGCTACACGGATCCGGCCCAGGCGCTCGACAACGCGGTGCGCCTCATGCAGGAGGGCGGCGCCATGATGATCAAGCTGGAAGGCGGCGCCGGCCAGATCGAGATCGTGCAGCACCTGGCCCGCCACGATATCCCCGTCTGTGCCCATCTCGGGCTGAAGCCCCAGTCCGTGCACAAGATCGGCGGGTTCCGGGTGCAGGGCAGGGAGGCGGGGGAGGCCGAGAAGATGGTGGACGCCGCGAAACGGCTGCAGGACGTCGGCGCCGACCTGGTGCTGCTGGAGTGCGTGCCCAACGAGGTGGGCGCCGCCGTGCGCGAACGGGTGGAAGTCCCGGTGATCGGCATCGGCGCGGGGCCGGAGGTGGATGGCCAGATCCTGGTGCTCTACGACATTCTCGACATCACCCAGGGCCGCACGCCCCGCTTCGTGAAGAACTTCATGGCGGGCCAGCCGTCGCCGCTGGAGGCGCTGAAGGCCTACGTGACCGCGGTGAAGGATCGCAGCTACCCGGCGGCGGAGCATTGTTTCTCGTGAGCGCCGCAGACCGCAGGAAAGGGGACGGCACGCTGCACGAGGTCAGCACGCCGGCCGAAGTCCGTGCCTGGACGGCGGAGCGGCGCCGGGCGGGCGAGCGCATCGCCTTCGTGCCCACCATGGGTAATCTGCACGAGGGCCACCTGAGTCTGGTGCGCCTGGCCCGGGAGTATGCCGAACGCGTGGTGGCGAGCATCTTCGTGAACCCCACCCAGTTCGGTGCCGGCGAGGACTACGGCGACTATCCGCGCACGCCCGGGGACGACCGGCGGCTGCTTGCGAGCGCCGGTACCGACCTCCTGTTCACGCCCTCGCCGGAGACGGTCTACCCCTTCGGCGAGGATGCGGCCACCCGGCTGCACGTGCCGGGCCTGTCGGAGGATTTGTGCGGGCGCTTCCGGCCGGGTCACTTCGACGGCGTCGCCACCGTGGTCTGCCGCCTCTTCTGCATGGTGGGGCCGGAGGTGGCCGTGTTCGGCCAGAAGGACTACCAGCAGTTCCTCATCATCCGCCGCATGACCCGGGATCTTTCCATGCCCATCGGCATCGTGCTCGGGCCCACGGTGCGCGAGCCGGATGGTCTCGCGTTCAGTTCCCGGAACCGCTACCTGACCGAGTCCGAGCGCAGTACCGCGCCTCTGCTGCATGAGGTGCTGGAAGAGGTGCGCGAGGCGCTTCTGAGCGGCGAGCGCGATTTCGCGTCGCTGGAAGGTCACGCGCTGGCCCGGCTGGAGAAGAGCGGCTTCGCGCCGGACTACGTGGGCATCCGCCAGGCGAAGGACCTGGCGGTCCCCTCGGCCGGCAGTCACGAACTGGTGGTGCTGGCCGCCGCCCGGCTGGGTCGCGCGCGGCTGATCGACAACGTGCTGGTGCAGGTCTGAGGGACGCGCCGAAGGCTCAGTCGGAGACGTAATTCCGCCCGTGGTGCTTGGCCCGGTACAGTGCATCGTCGGCACGCCGGAGCAGCGACGGGAAGTCGTATTCCCGGCCCGTCTCGCAAACGCCCATGGAGACCGTCACCGCCGAACCGGGGCCTTCCTCGGCGCCGGGCGCAAGGCCGCAGACCGCCTCCCGCACACGCTCGCCGACGGCTTTCGCCGCGCCGGTGGACAGCCCGGGCAGCAGGACCGCGAACTCGTCGCCGCCGAAGCGCGCCAGCAGGTCGGACGGGCGAAAATACGCCCGCAGGGCGTCGGCCACCTCGGACAGCACCCGGTCGCCGGCCACGTGGCCGTAGCGGTCGTTGAACGACTTGAAGCGGTCGACGTCGATCATGATCAGCGAGGCGGGTTCGTCGTCCGCGCGGCAGCGGGACAGTTCCCGCGGGAACATGTCCTCCATCCAGTGACGGTTGTTGAGACCCGTCAGCGCGTCCGTGGTGGCATGGTGCTCGAATTTTCGCAGCGCACCGATGCTGTCGGCGAGGAAGTTGTTGTGCTGTCGCACCCGCTCGGACAGCACGGACAGCAGGTTCTTGGCGAAGGCATGGGAGGCGTCCACCAGATTCCAGAGGACGTCCTTGTGAATCACCATGAGATGGGAGTCCTCGTCCGCCACCACCCAGGCGGAGGGGTCCCGGTTCTCGATGATCGACATCTCGCCGGCGCAGTCGCCAACGTCCAGGCTGCGCAGCGGCGGCGCATCCAGATGGCCGACGTGCACACTCATGCTGCCGGAGAGAACGATGTAGACCGATTCGTTGGTGCAGTCGGGTGCCAGCACGACCTCGCCACGGGAGGCATCGCGGCGGTCGCAGGCCTGCAGCAGTTCCTGCACGGCGTCGGCATTGACGCCGTGGAAGAGCCGCAGCCCCGCCAGCAGGGAACGCTTGTAGTCCGAGTTGATCGTGGGGTCTTCTCGGTCCTGGCCGTCCCTGCGCCAGTGTCCCGTCGTCTTCTGCATCAGGCTGTCAGACATAGCCGCCCGGGCCATGAGCCCCCCTGTGTTCAAGGCGTCAGGTATACGCCAGCCCACCGGCAAAAACAACGACCGGGCGGCAAAAAGGCGCGCCGCGTCCCCGCCGGAGGTCAAAAGTGTGAACTCACTCGCTCTCCAGCATGGATTTCATCTGTTCGAAGGTGGAGGCTTCGGCGGCGCCGGCGACGGGATAATGCAGGTTCAGCGAGCGGAGATTGTCGACGATGATCCCGGCGACCGCCGCGCGCATCTCCTTCTTGTCGTCGGCCGGTATGGCATACCACGGCGCCCAGGGCCGGGAGGTGGCGTTCAGGGCCGCCTCGTAGGCCGCCATGTATTCGTCCCAGTGCTGGCGCTCGCGCACGTCGTGGGGTTCGAACTTCCAGTTCTTGTCCTCCTCGTTCAGGCGGTCCAGGAAGCGTTGGCGCTGCTCCTCGCGCGAGACGTTGAGCCAGAATTTCATGATCACGGTGCCGTTGCGGGCGAGATGCTTTTCCTGGTCGGCGATGGACTCCAGGCGCTGGTCCCAGATGCCGTGCTGGTCGATCGCGCCCGGCAGCCGCTGGTTGTCCAGGATGTCGGGATGGACCCGCACGACCAGCACCTCCTCGTACTGGCTGCGGTTGAATACGCCGATACGGCCGCGCTCCGGCAGCACCCGGGTCGTGCGCCAGAGGAAGTCGTGGTCCAGCTCGGTGGCGCTCGGCTTGCCGAAACTGAAGACCTGGCAGCCGGCGGGATTGACCCCGCTCAGCACCGCGCGGATGGTGCTGTCCTTGCCCGCCGCGTCCATGGCCTGGAAGACCAGCAGGACGGCGTAACGGTTATGCGCGTAGAGGACCCGCTGCAGTTCCGCCAGCTTCTTCACCCGCTTCTTCAGGCGCTTCTTCGCCGAGCCCTCGCCGTCCGCTATGCGGGTGGGCGTCTCGTCGACCCGGAAGCTGCCGTCGAAGGGGACCAGGTAGGGGGAGGGGCTTGCTTCGAACATCGGTGTCTCCGGTGGTCTCCTTACGACAGGGTAGCTCCGTGGCGGGCGAGCGCCCAGTCGACGTGCTCGCGCACCATGGCGGAGGGGTGGTCCGCCCTGGCCCGCAACGCATCCAGCACCTCGGCCGTGCTGTCTGCGTTGCCGAGCGCCACCGCGACGTTTCGCAGCCAGCACTCATGGCCGATGCGGCGGATCGCGCTGCCTTCCATGCGGGACAGCCATTCCCGCTCGTCCCAGAGGAACGCCTCCGCGAGCGCGATGCCGTCCAGACCGTGGCGGGGCGCGAAGTCGTCCTCCCGGGTGAGCTGCGCGAACTTGTTCCAGGGGCAGAAGAGCTGGCAGTCGTCGCAGCCGTAGATGCGATTGCCGATGGCGGCGCGGAATTCCTCCGGGATGGAATCACGCAGCTCGATGGTGAGATAAGAGATGCAGCGGCGGGCGTCCAGCTCGTAGGGTGCGGTGATGGCGCCGGTGGGGCAGACGTCGATACAGGCCCGGCATGTGCCGCAGTGATCGGTGACTGGCTCGTCGACGGGCAGCGGCAGGTCGGTGTAGATCTCGCCGAGGAAGAACCAGGAACCGGCATCCCGGCTGAGCAGGTTCGTGTGCTTGCCGATCCAGCCGAGCCCGGCGTCTCTCGCCAGCGGCTTCTCCAGAACCGGCGCGCTGTCCACGAATACCCGGTAGCCGAACTCGCCGACCTCGCGGCGGATGCGCTCGGACAGTCTCTGCAACCGCCGGCGCAGCACCTTGTGGTAGTCGCGTCCGAGCGCGTAGCGCGAGACATAGGCACGCGAGGGGTGATCCAGCAGCTGGCGCGCATCCTCGGCCTGCTCGGGCAGATAGTCCATGCGCACGCAGATCACGCTCACGGTGCCCGGCACCAGTTCCGCGGGGCGGCTGCGCCGGGTCCCGTGCTTCTCCATGTAGTGCATCGTGCCGTGGCGTCCCTCGCCCAGCCAGCGGGTGAGGCGGGCCTCGTCGGCGGCCAGCTCGGGCCGCGCGATGCCGCACCGCTGGAAGCCGAGTTCCTTCGCCCACGCGCGGATGCGTGCGGCGAGGTCCGTCATCTGCGGGTTGCTGTCTGTTGTGTCTGCGCTCATCGGGGGCGGGGAAGCATGACGGTGGGGGTGGTTCACTGCCTGGCCCCAGTATAATGGCGGCCATGGATCCATTACCGATGACAGTCTACGACGCCGAGGGCGTGCGCGCGCTGGACCGCTGTGCGATCGAGCGCCAGGGCATCCCCGGTTACACTCTCATGTGCCGCGCCGGCAGTGCGCTGCTCACGGCCCTGGAGGCGGAGTTCCCGTCGGCGAACCGCCTGCTGGTGGTCTGCGGGGCGGGGAACAATGCGGGCGACGGCTACGTGCTGGCCCGGCTGGCCCGGGAGGAGGGCTACCACGTGGTGGTCGCCGCCCTGGTGCCGCCGTCGTCGCTCGGCGGCGATGCTGCCCGCGCCTGGCAGGACTTCGCGGCGGACGGCCGCGAGGCCGTGGAATGGAATCCGGCGCTGCTGGCCGAGGCGGATCTCGTGGTCGACGCCATCCTGGGCACCGGCCTGACGCGGGACGTCGAGGGTCGCTTCGCGGCGGCCGTGGACGCCATCAACGAGGCGGATCCGCCGGTCCTCGCGGTGGACATCCCCTCCGGGCTCGATGCGGATGACGGTCGCATCCGCGGCACTGCCGTCGAGGCCGATGCCACGGTGACCTTCGTGGGCCTGAAGGCCGGGCTCGTCAGCGGCGCCGGCCCGGAGCTCTGCGGCCGGCTGCGCTACTCCGGCCTCGACGCGCCCGCCGACTGCGCCGACGCAGCGGAGCCCGTGCTGCGGCGGCTGAGCGAGACCACGCTGGCTCGCCTCCTGCCGCGGCGGCCGCGTACCGCGCACAAGGGGCTGTTCGGGCACCTGCTTATCGTGGGCGGCTCGCCCGGCATGGGCGGCGCGGTTCGGCTGGCGGGCGAGGCCGCTCTGCGCGCCGGTGCCGGCCTCGTGACCATCGCCACTCACCCCGACCATGCCGCCGTCGTCACCGGCGGGCGGCCCGAACTCATGTGCCGCGGCGTGCAGCGAGGCGATGACCTGGCGCCATTGATCTCCCGGGCGAGCCACCTGGCCCTCGGACCGGGGCTGGGTACCGGGGACTGGAGCCGGGAAATGTTTGCGGCGGCGCTGGCCTCGGGCCTGCCGGCGGTCCTGGATGCCGACGCCCTCAATCTCCTGGCCGAGGCGCCGCGGCGCAACGACGACTGGATCCTCACCCCCCATCCCGGCGAGGCGGGGCGGTTGCTGGAGACCGGCAGCGCTGACGTTCAGGCCGGCCGGATGGCAGCGGTGGCGGCCATTTGCGAGCGCTACGGCGGCGTCGCGGTGCTGAAAGGCGCCGGCACTCTCGTGGCGGCCGGCGACGGCGGGCCGCCGGCGATCTGCACCGACGGCAATCCGGGCATGGCGTCGCCCGGCATGGGCGACGTGCTGACGGGCCTCGTGGGCGCTCTGCTGGCCCAGGGCCTCGAGGCCCGTCGGGCGGCGGAGGCCGGCGTGCTGGTGCACGCGCTGGCCGGCGACGCTGCCGCCCGAGATGGCGAGCGCGGCCTGGTCGCCGGAGACCTCATCGCCGGGATACGGGCGTGGGTGAATCCCTGAGCGCGGAACTGCCGGACGCTGCGGCCACCGAGGCACTGGGCGGGGCGCTCGCCCGTGCGCTCCCCGGGCCGGGCGAGGGCGGTTGCCTGATCCTGTTGCAGGGCGAACTCGGTGCCGGCAAGACCACCCTTGTGCGCGGGCTGCTGCGGGCGGCCGGGCATACGGGGCCCGTGCCCAGCCCCACCTACACGCTGGTCGAACCCTACGAGATCGACGGCCGGCGCCTCTTCCACCTGGACCTGTACCGCATAGCGCATGCGGAGGAACTCGAGTATCTCGGCTGGCGGGACATGGAAGGTGCGATCTCGCTGGTGGAATGGCCGGAGCGGGCGCCGGATCTGGCGGCCGCAGCCGACCTCGTGATCCGGCTCGCGCACGCCGACGGCGGCCGGCACGCCTGCATAGAGGGGATCACCCCCACCGGCGCGCGGCTGGCAGGGGCCATGGAGCAGTGGATTTCCCACTTCAAGTAATAGCCGTATCTGGCTGGTTATCCAGCGAAAAACCCCTTGGAATTCTGTTCCGGATCAGTATACTGGGACGGCCTTATGTCGATTGCGCACGGCGGCCGGGTTTATGCAGCGAGCGGGGATTCCATTCTTTTCGGCAGTAATCTGCGCGGCCCTGTGCCTGCTCGCCGTACCCGCATCTTCCGCCACCGTCGAAGACATCCGCCTGTGGTCGGAAGACGGTAAGACCCGCGTCGTCCTCGACCTGAGCGCGCCGGCCGACCACACGCTGTTCACGCTGCCCCGGCCCGACCGGGTGGTGGTCGACGTGCGCAACAGCCGGCTCGCCGAACGGCTGGCCGAGCTGCCGCAAGGCACGGGCTACGTCCGCGGTATCCGGGCCGCGCGGCGCGACGGCGACGACCTGCGCATCGTGCTCGACCTGGAGCGTTCCGTGCGTCCGCGCAGTTTCAGCGCCGGACCTTACGGCCGCTACGGCGACCGCCTGGTCATCGACCTGGCGGAAACCGGCATCCCGGAGCCCGTGAAGACGGTGCGCCCGCGCCCCGACGCCAAGCCCCGGGACCTGGTGATCGCCGTCGATCCCGGCCACGGCGGGCGCGACCCGGGCGCCATCGGCCAGGGCCGGACCCGCGAGAAGGACGTCGTGCTCGCCATCGGGCGCAAGCTGGCCGCCAGGATCGATGCCGAGCCCGGCATGCGGGCCGTGCTCGTGCGCAAGAACGACAGCCTGATCCCGCTGCGAGAGCGCATGGAGTACGCCCGCCGCCACCGCGCCGATCTGTTCGTCTCCATCCATGCCGATGCCGTGCGGGACAAGCGAGCACGGGGCTCCTCGGTGTGGGTGTTGTCGCTGAAGGGCGCCAGCGACGAGGCAGCCCACCGGCTCGCCGAGCAGAACAACACTCATCTGATCGGCGGCGTAGCGCTCTCCGACAAGGACGAGGACCTGGCCTCCATACTGCTGGACCTGTCCCAGAACGCCTCGCTGGGCGCCAGTATGGAGGTGGGCAAGAAGGTGATCGACGAGCTGGCCAAGGTGGGAACGGTCCACAAGCGCACCGTGCAGCAGGCCGGCTTCGCCGTGCTGAAGTCGCCGGACGTGCCTTCCATCCTCGTCGAGACCGCGTTCATCTCGAATCCGAGCGAGGAGCGCAAGCTGAAGGACCGGAATCACCAGGAGCGGCTGGCCGATGCCATCCTCGGCGGCATCCGCAACTACTTCTACGCCAACCCGCCGCCGGACTCCTGGGTGGCGCAGGCCGTCCGCGACGGCCGCGAGCCCGAGGTCAAGCACGTGATATCCCGCGGCGACACGCTGAGCGAGATCGCCACCCGCTACAACGTGAGCGTCTCCTCCATTCGCGCGGTGAACAATCTCGCCGGCGACCGTATCCGCATCGGTCAGGTGCTGCGCATCCCCTCCGACGGCTGACCTCCCGGCCTTCGTGCGACGGGCCTCCCGCCTGGCGGCCGGTCGGAGCTTTGTGACAGAATCTCGGCACGGGCCTACGGTTGCGCCCGGCACCCGCATTATGGCCATCCGAATACTCCCCGAACATCTGGTGAATCAGATCGCCGCCGGCGAGGTCGTCGAGCGGCCGGCTTCCGTGGTCAAGGAGCTGGTGGAGAACAGCCTGGACGCCGGCGCGCGGCGCATCGAGGTGGACATCGAGGCGGGCGGGGCGCGCCTGATCCGGATCCGGGACGACGGCGCCGGCATCCCGGAGGCGGAGGTCGGGCTGGCCCTCGCCCGGCACGCCACCAGCAAGATCGACAGCCTGGACGATCTCGAGGCCGTCGCCTCGCTCGGTTTCCGCGGCGAGGCGCTGCCGAGCATCGCCTCGGTGTCCCGCCTCTCGCTGACTTCCCGTGCAGCCGGCGCCGGCAGCGCGTGGCGGGTTGGCGCCGACAACGGCGCCGTGTCGGAGCCGGTCCCCGCGGCGCATCCGGAGGGGACTACCGTCGAGGTGCGGGACCTGTTCTTCAACACACCGGCCCGGCGCCGGTTTCTGCGCACCGAGAAGACGGAGTTCCAGCACATCGACCGGACGCTGCGCCGGCTCGCGCTGTCTCGCTTCGACGTCCAGTTCACCCTGACCCACAACGGGCGCAGCGTGATGCATCTGCCCGCCGCCACGGACGGCACCGGTCGGCTGCGGCGACTGTCCCAGGTGCTGGGCGAACGCTTCGCGGCGGAGTGCATCGAAGTGGAGCGCGAGGCGCAGGGTATCGCTCTGGCCGGCTGGCTGGCCCTGCCCACCTATTCCCGCAGCCAGGCCGATCTCCAATACAGCTACGTGAACGGGCGCGCGGTGCGCGACAAGGTACTCATGCATGCGGTGCGCCACGGTTACCGGGACGTGCTCTTCCACGGCCGCCACCCGGCTTACCTGATCAGCGTCAGCCTGGACCCGGCCCGGGTGGATGCGAACGCCCATCCCGCCAAGCACGAGGTCCGCTTCCGCGACTCGCGCAGCGTGCACGAATTCGTCTTCCGCAGCATCGAGCAGGCCCTGGCCGAGACCCGTCCGGGCGCGCGTCCCGCTGCCGCGGCGGTCGCTGCCCCGGCGACACTGCGGGAGTTCCGCCAGTCGGCCATGCCGCTGGCGGCCGCCGACTGGCCTGTTGCGGAATCGGGAGCCGCGGAGCCGCTGGCCGCCTACGCGGCGCTGGCCGGCAGCGACGAACCCGGCAGCGACGAACCCGACGCGACGGCGACGGTGGCGGCGACGGAAGCGCAGGCGCCGTCTCCGGCGGCCGGCGCCGTGCCGCCGCTCGGATACGCGCTGGCCCAGCTCCACGGCATCTACATCCTCGCGGAGAACGCGGACGGGCTTGTCCTCGTGGACATGCATGCCGCGCACGAGCGCATCACCTACGAGCGGCTGAAGCGGGCCTTCGCCGACCGCCATGTGGTGCGCCAACCGCTGCTGGTGCCCCGGACGGTGGAGGTTTCCCGGGCCGAAGCCGACCTGGCCGAGCAGCACGCGGACGAGTTCCGTGAGGTCGGCCTGGTGCTGGATCGCCACGGGCCGGAGTCGGTAGTGATCCGGGAGATACCGACGCTGCTTGCCGCCTCCGCGGCGGAAGAGCTGGTGCGCGACGTGCTGGCGGACCTGGCCGAGCACGGCACCAGCGGCCGCATCGCCGGCCACGTGGACGAGCTGCTCGCCACCATGGCCTGCCACCATTCGGTGCGGGCCAATCGCTCCATGACCGTGCCGGAGATGAATGCCCTGCTGCGCGCCATGGAGACCACCGAACGCGCCGATCAATGCAACCACGGGCGCCCGACCTGGACGGCGCTGGGCCTGCGCGAGCTCGACCGGCTGTTTCTGCGCGGGCAGTGACTCGCGGCAGGGCAGAGCGCTCCCCGGCCGGTCCCGTGATCTGCCTGATGGGGCAGACCGCAGCCGGGAAGACGGACATCGCCGTGGAGCTCGCGCGCCGCCTGCCGGTTGAGATCGTCAGCGTCGATTCGGCGATGGTGTACCGGGGCATGGATATCGGCACCGCCAAGCCACCGGCAGAGGTGCTGGCCAAGGCGCCTCATCGGCTGATCGACATCCGCGAACCCGAGGAAACCTACTCGGCCGGCGAGTTCCGGCGTGACGCGCTGCGTTCGATCCGCGAGATCCGCGAGGCCGGCCGCATCCCGCTGCTGGTGGGAGGCACCATGCTCTATTTCCGGGCGCTGATCCGGGGGCTGGCCGAGCTGCCCGGCCGCGACCCGGCCGTGCGCGCGGCCATCGACGCCCGCGCGGGCGCACTGGGCTGGCCCGCGCTGCACGGCGAACTGGCCCGGATCGACCCCGAGACGGCGGCGCGCGTGGAACCGGGCGATGCGCAGCGCATCCAGCGGGCTCTCGAGGTCTGGGAGCTGAGCGGGCGGGCGCTGTCCGACTGGCACCGGGAGCAGGCACAGTCGCCGCCGGCCGGGCACTTCATCCGCCTGGCGCTGGTGTTCGGGGACCGGGGCGTGCTCCGGGAGCGCATCCGCCTGAGGCTGGAGGCGATGCTGGAGGCCGGCTTCGTCGCCGAGGTGGCGGGATTGCTGGCCCGGCCCGGCCTCAGCGCCGATGCGCCGGCGCTGCGTGCGGTCGGCTACCGGCAGCTGGTGCGACACCTGTGCGGTGAGGCCACCCTGGCAGAGGCCGTCCGGGAAGCGGAGGTCGCGACAGCGCGTCTCGCCAAGCGTCAGCACACCTGGTTACGCGGGGACGACGAAGCGCAATGTCTGGACCCCCTTGATCCGTCCGCACCCGGCCGCATATCGGCATCGATAGAGGCAATTTTCGGTTGTCCCGACGGACCCTGACCCGCGACGGCCTGTGGTATGCTGCCGCCGTGTCTGCTTGGGTTGAGACACCCGCACCGGTTCGCCCGCGCCCCGTACGCGGAGTCGGGCAGCAGCCGGCGGGACAACGATAACAATAAAGGAGTAGGAGGATGGCCAAGGGCCAGTCTTTGCAAGATCCGTTTCTGAACATCCTGCGCAGGGAAAAGGTGCCGGTATCCATCTACCTGGTGAACGGCATCAAGCTGCAGGGGCAGATCGATTCGTTCGATCAGTTTGTCGTATTGCTGAAGAACAGTGTCAATCAGATGGTGTACAAGCACGCCATCTCGACGGTGGTACCGTCGCGCAACGTCCGTCTTCCCGCTGCCGACGAAGGTGGGGATGACGCTGACTGAGCGGAGCAGCACGTTCTCCCCGGAGGTTCCACTTGTTTGAACGCCCGAAGAGCGGCGAGCGTGCGATTCTGGTCAATGTTGAGTTCGGCGCCCGGCCGGACCCGGAGGAGTGCCAGGAGCTCAGGGAGCTCGCGCTGTCCGCCGGAGCCGACGTGCTGGACACCATCGACGTCACCCGGCGCTCGCCCGAACCCCGCTACCTGATCGGCAGCGGCAAGGTCGACGAGCTGGCCGATCGCGTCGCCGGCGAGTGCGCCGAGCTCGTGATCTTCGGTCATGATCTCTCGCCCAGCCAGGAGCGCAACCTGGAGAGCCGCCTGCGCTGCCGCGTGCTCGATCGCACCGGCCTGATCCTGGACATTTTCGCCCAGCGTGCCCGCTCCCACGAGGGCAAGCTGCAGGTGGAGCTCGCCCAGTTGCGTCACATCGCCACCCGGCTGGTCCGCGGCTGGACTCACCTCGAGCGCCAGAAGGGCGGCATCGGCCTGCGCGGGCCGGGCGAGACCCAGCTCGAGACCGACCGCCGGCTGATCCAGGACCGCATCCGGCGCATCCAGGCCCGGCTGGAGAAGGTGGACAGCCAGCGCGAACTCGGACGGCGCAACCGTCTGCGCGGCGAGGTGCCGACGGTCGCACTGGTGGGTTACACCAATGCCGGCAAGTCGACTCTGTTCAACCGGCTGACGGAAGCCCGGGTCTATGCGGCGGACCAGCTGTTCGCTACGCTGGACCCCACCCTGAGGCGCCTCGAGCTGCCCGACGCGAGCGAGGTCGTGCTGGCCGACACCGTCGGTTTCGTGCGCGATCTGCCCCACGAACTCGTCGCCGCATTCCGCTCGACGCTGAAAGAGACGCGGGATGCGAGCCTGATCCTCCACGTGATCGACGCCAGCGATCCGCAGCGCCTGCCGCGTATCCGCCAGGTCAACGAGGTGCTGGAGCAGATCGGCGCGCGGGATGTGCCGCAGATCAGGGTGTACAATAAGATCGATATTCTCGGGCGCCCGCCGCGGCTGGAGTCCGACGATGACGGCGATCCACGCGGTGTCTGGCTCTCCGCCCGCACGGGCGAAGGTCTGGATCTGCTGCTGGAAGCTCTCCGGGTGAAGTTCCGTGCCCGCCGGGTAAGCGGCAGGCTGCGGCTTGCGCCGTCGGAAGGGCGCCAGCGCTCCGTGCTCTATGGCGCGGGCGCCGTGGTGGAAGAGGAGCCTGCCGAGGATGGCGGCTGGTGGCTGGAGCTGGACATGGATGCGACAGATTTCGCCCGGTTCTGCGCCCATGAGAACATCGCCGGGGACCGCCTCGAGCCGTACCGTGAGGACGGCGGGGCGGGCGTCGAACAACGCGCGGCGTCCTGACGCCGGCAGAGGAATGAACGAAGCACATGGCCTGGAACGAATCTGGTGACGGCAATGATCCCAAGGGCCCCAGGGACCCCAAGGACCCCTGGGGAGGGCGAGATCAGGGCCCGGCTGATCTGGACAAGATCATCCGCGACTGGCAGCGCCGTCTGAGGAGCGCCTTCGGCGGCAAGGGCGGCGGCGGTGGTGGCGGGCCGGCGGGCGGCAATACCGGCATCGCCATCATCATCGTGCTGGCGCTGGTAGCCTGGGGGCTCACGGGCCTGTACCGCGTCGACGAGGCCGAACGCGGGCTGGTACTGCGCTTCGGCGACTATCAGGCGACGACCATGCCGGGGCTGCACTGGCATATTCCGTATCCCATCGAAACGGTGGAGAAGGTGAATGTCGGCGCGGTCAGCCGCTTCGAGCAGACCTCCCAGATGCTTACCGGCGACGAGAACTTCGTGCTGGTGGATCTCGCCGTCCAGTACCGCAGGATCGACCCGATCGCCTTCCGCTTCAATGTGCGCAATGCCGACGAGACGCTGGACGAGGTGAGCGAGAGCGCCATCCGCGAGGTCGTCGGCAAGAGCACGCTGGACGAGATCCTGCTCGAGAACCAGGCGGAGATCGCCGACCGGACCCAGGACCTCATTCAGCGCACACTCGACCTGTATGAGGCCGGAATCACCGTGATCTCCGTGAATCTGCAGAAGGTACAGTTTCCCAACCAGGTGAGGGACGCCGTCCAGGATGCGGTCAAGGCGCGGGAGGACAAGGAGCGCCTGCGTCTGGAGGCGGAAGCCTACCGTAACGACATCATTCCGCGGGCGCGGGGTCAGGCCGCGCGCATGCGCGAGGATGCCCTTGCCTACAGGGACCGGCTGATCGCCAACGCGGAAGGTGAGGCGGCCCGCTTCGAGCTGCTGCTGGCGGAATATCAGGCGGCGCCGGAGGTGACCCGGGAGCGTCTCTACATCGAATCCATCGAGGACGTCCTGCAGCGTTCCAACAAGATCCTGCTGGACGCGGAGGGCAGCGGCAACCTGCTGTACCTGCCGATCGACAAACTACTGCAACGTCAGACCCGCGGCGCCGAAGGAGACGGCGGTTCCGCGGCGCAGTCGACGACGAGTTCGCTGCCGCAGATGCGAGAGCAAAGCGATCCCAGAAACCGCGACGACGCTCGCACCAGGAGGACCCGCTGATGAGTAACGCCCGATTCATCGTCGTCATCGTCCTCGGTCTGGCACTGGTGATCCTCGGCCTTTCGGTCTTCACCGTCGACGAGCGCGAGTATGCGCTCAAGTTCCGGTTCGGCGAGGTCATCGCTTCCGATTACGAGCCTGGCCTGCATTTCAAAATGCCGATCGTCAACAACGTCCGGAAGTTCCCGCGGCAGATCCTGACGCTGAACAATCCACCCGAGGAAGTCATTACCGCGGAGAAGAAATCCGTGTTCGTGGACTTCTTCGTGAAGTGGCGCATCCGGGATGCGAGGCAGTACTACGTGTCCACGGGCGGCAACGAGGTGATTGCCACGGGCCGCCTGCTGGAGATTCTCAAGGCCGATCTGCGAAACGAGTTCGCCAAGCGAACGGTGCGCCAGGTGGTGTCCCTGGAGCGTACCGTGCTCATGGACGACATAGTCGTCGCCGCGGCGGAGACGGCGACCGAGTTCGGGATCGAACTGGTCGACGTGCGGGTGAAGCGGATCGAGTTCTCCGAGGACGTGGCGGAGTCGGTGTACCGGCGCATGCGCCAGGAGCGCGCGACCGTGGCGACGGAGTTACGCGCCGAGGGCGCCGAGGAGGCCGAACGCATGCGCGCCGATGCCGACCGCCAACGCACCATTCTCATCGCCGAGGCGAACCGGGAGGCGCAGCAGATCCGCGGTGAGGGCGACGCGATTTCCGCGGAGGTCTATGCCCGCGCCTTCGACCGGGACAGGGAGTTCTACGCTTTCTACCGCAGCATCCAGGCCTATCGGAGCTCGATAGGCCTGACCGGCGACCTGCTGGTGCTGGATCCCGACGGTGATTTCTTCCGTTACCTGAACGACGCCGGCGGCGCCCAGCGCTGACCGGCCGCCGGTTCCCCGGGCTACCGCCGGTGAGTGCCCGAACGGAGACGCCGCATGCAATGGAGTGATCTCTGGGCGGCATTCGCCCTGTATCTCGTGCTCGAGGGGCTGCTGCCTTTCGCCAGCCCGCGCCGCTGGCGCGAAGCCCTGGTTGCCATCGCCGAACTCGACGACAGCAGCATCCGTCGCGTAGGGCTGATCAGCATGATCGCCGGACTTGTGCTGCTGTACTTCGTACGCTACTGAACAGGCCTCACAACCGGGGACAACGAACATCATGGGCAGAAACGTAGTCGTCATCGGCACCCAGTGGGGCGACGAGGGCAAGGGCAAGATCGTCGACCTGCTGACCGACCGGGCGGCGGCCGTCGCGCGTTTCCAGGGCGGCCACAACGCCGGCCACACACTCGTGATAGGCGCCGAGAAGACCGTGCTGCACCTGATTCCTTCCGGGATCCTCAGGGAAGGCGTCCGGTGCCTGATCGGCAACGGCGTGGTCCTGTCCATGGATGCGCTGGTGGAGGAGGCCGCGGCGCTGATCGAACGCGGCGTGCCGGTGTACGAGCGTCTGCGGATCAGTCCCTCCTGCCCGCTGATACTGCCGTCCCACGTGGCGCTGGACCGGGCGCGCGAGAAGGCGCGGGGTGCGGCAGCCATCGGCACCACCGGCCGGGGTATCGGACCTGCCTACGAGGACAAGGTGGCGCGCCGGGCGCTGCGCGTCTCCGATCTGTACATGCGCGAGCAGTTCGCCTCGCGACTCGGCGAGGTGCTGGACTACCACAACTTCGTCCTTAAGCACTATTTCAACGCGGCGACGGTGGACTTCACCGAGACGCTGGACCGGGCGCTCGAGCTGGCCGAGACCATCGCACCGCTCACCGCCGACGTGACCCGCATCCTGCAGGAGCTGACCGAGGCCGGCGAGAGCGTGCTGTTCGAGGGCGCCCAGGGCGCCATGCTGGATATCGACCACGGGACCTACCCGTTCGTGACTTCGTCGAACACGGTGGCGGCCAGCGCCAGCACCGGCACCGGCATCGGCCCGCGGTCCATCGACTACGTGCTGGGCATCGTGAAGGCCTACACGACCCGGGTGGGTGCGGGCCCTTTCCCCACCGAGTTGTTCGACGACCAGGGCGAGCGCATGGCCAAGGTGGGCGCGGAGTTCGGCGCCACCACGGGGCGCCCGCGCCGGGTCGGCTGGTTCGATGCCGTGGCCCTGAAGCGATCCATCGTCAACAACAGCGTTGCGGGACTCTGCGTCACCAAGCTGGACGTGCTGGACGGAATGGAGACCATCCGCGTCTGCACCGGTTACCGCATCGGCGACGACACCATCGACACACCGCCGGTCGCGGTGGATCGTTATGCCGATATCGAGCCGGTCTACGAGGACATGCCCGGCTGGACGGAATCCACGGTGGGCATCACCGACTACGACGCGCTGCCGGCGAACGCCCGCAGTTATCTCGCGCGGATCGAGGCGATTGTCGCGACGCCCATCGATATCATCTCCACCGGCGCCGACCGGGAGCACACCATCGTACTGAGACACCCCTTCGACTGAGCGAGGAGCCGATGGCAGACAGCAACGCCGACGAAAGACCGGACATCGAGGTCACCCACAACAGGGCCGACGGCCGCTTCGAGACCGAGGTGGACGGCCACCTGGCGTACGCCGATTACGAGATGGACGGCGACGTGATGCACTTCACCAGCACGCAGGTGCCGGAGGCGATCGGCGGCCGGGGCATCGCGGGCCGACTGGTGCGAACCGGGATGGATTACGCGCGCGAACACGGCCACGGCGTGGTGCCGGCCTGCTCCTACGTGGCGGCGTGGCTGGAGCGTCATCCCGAGTACGAGGACCTGCGCGCCGCGGGCTGACGGGCCGCGCGCCGGATCAGGAACGGTCTCTTGGCGGGGCGTGCTCTGCGATTCCTGGCCGGCCCGACCGCGCTGGCCGAGATCCGCGAGCGCGGCCTCGACCCGGAGCGCATCCGCCTCCTGGCCGGTGCCTCCGGCGGCGCAAAATGGCTGGTCCTGTACGGCCTGGACCGGGTCATCATGCGCGATCTGCTGCCGCGCCTGCGCGGCGCGGTGCACCTGATCGGGTCGTCGATCGGCACGTGGCGTTTCGCCTGCTACGCCCAGTCGGATCCGCTGGCGGCGATCGACCGCCTGCGTGACGGCTACATCTACCAGCACTACAGCGAACGGCCGGACCGGGCGGAGATCACGGCCAAGAGCCGTGAGATCCTCGGTCACGCGCTGGGGCCCCGCGGCCCCCGGGAGATACTCTCCCACCCGGTGCTGCGCACCCACATCATGACCGCCCGCGCCCACGGGCCGGCGGCCTCCGAGCGGGGCGCGATGCTGACGGCGGGCCTGGCGCTCGCTGCTGCCGGCAACCTGCTGAGCCGCCGCAGCCTGCGGGCGTTCTTCAGCCGCGCCCTGTTCAGCGATCCCAGGGAGCAGGCGCCGTTCCTCCATGCGGCCGATTTCCCGTTGCGGGTGCACGCGCTCACCGAAGAAAACCTGGCGCCGGCGATCCTGGCGAGCGGCGCCATCCCGCTGGTGATCGAGGGCATGCGCGACATCCCCGGCGGCGTACCCGGTGTCTATCGGGACGGCGGCATCATCGACTATCACCTCGACCTGCCGCTGTCCGCGATCGACGGCATCGCGCTCTATGCCCATTTCTATCCCCACCTGATCCCGGGCTGGTTCGACAAGCGGCTCTCCTGGCGCCGTCCCGCGCGCGCGCACATGGACCGCGTGCTGCTGATGGCGCCCTCCGACGATTTCGTCGCCGGCCTGCCAGGCGGCCGCATCCCGGACCGCCACGATTTCCGCCGCTACGATCCGGCCACCAGGGAGCGTCACTGGAAGAGGGCGGTGGCCGAGAGCGAGAGGCTGGGAGACGAATTCGCGGAGGTGATGGAAAAGGGCCTGCCCGCGGAGCGCATCGAGCCCCTGCTGCCCTGAGGCCCGGCCCGTGCATCAGCCTGCAGCCGAGCGGCAGATGAGCCGCCGATCAGCCGGAGATGAGCCGGAGATGAGCCATGATAGACTCCGCCCGGACCGGGGTCCGGCAGAGGCGTGACAGCGGACCCGCAGAGGAGCGATGCCCATGAACAATGCCGCGGGACCGGTGCCCATGCAGGGCGCCTATCCGGAGCTCTCCTGGCCGGCGGTGATAGTCGGCTGGTTCCTCGGCGTCATCATCGCCATCTCCATCGGCTACGCGGCGCTCATCCTCGGCTTCTCCATCGAGGGTTCGGAGCTCGCCGCCATACTCGGCTTCGGCATCCTGCGCGGCCTGCTGCGCCGGCGCAGCATCATCGAGAACAACATCGCCCAGACCGTGGCCAGCGCGGTGAACGGCGCTTCCTCGGGCATGATGTTCTCCGTGCCGGCGATCTTCATCCTCGGTCACGGCGGCGACTTCAACCCCTACATCCTCACCTTCGGCTGCATCGCCGGCGCCTATCTGGGCATCGCCTTCATCATCCCGCTGAGGAAGCAGATGATCGATTTCGAGCGCCTGACCTATCCCGGCGGCGTGGCGGTGGCCACCATCCTGAAGTCGCCGGGCGCCGGCGTGCGCAAGGCCGCGATCCTGCTCGGCGCCGCCGCCGTGAGCGCGGCGGTGCATTTCGTCACCCAATTGACCGGCGTCTCCGACTGGGACCTCGGCTCCCGCCTCGGCATGCCCGAGTACATGAACGGGGTCTGGTACCTGTCGCTGCTGACCGTGGGCGTCGCCTTCATCGCGGGCAAGGGCGGCGTTGCCTTCATCATCGGCGGCTTCGTGACCTGGTGGTTCATCGCGCCGCTGCTGGCTGCGAACGGCCAGCTGCCGGTCGACCCCGCCACCGGCCAGACCATCACCGATCCGGGTTTCCTGCGCTCGGCGCTGTTCCGCCCGATCGGCATCGGCATGCTGATCGGCGGGGCGGTGATGGGCGTGGTGCTCGCGTTCCCGCTGATCCGCTCGGCGGTGCGTTCCATGCAGAGTGCCGCCAAGGTCGAATCCGCGGTATCCGGGGACGAGATGCCGATCAAGCTCCTCTACGGCGCCATCGCGGGTGCCGCGCTGCTGCTCGCCGTCATCGCCGTCTCCTCCACGGAGGCCGTCGGGCTCGGCCGGGGCCTCCTGATGGCGCTGCTCGGCACGGTGTGGATCTGGATGGCGGGCGTCATCCTGTCTGAGGCCATCGGGCGCACCAACTGGTCGCCGCTGTCCGGCATGACGCTGATCGGCATCACGCTGCTGATCGTGGCGACCAGCGGCCTGGATCGGGCGGACGCGATCGTCGCCGCCATCATGGTCGGCGCGGCCACCTGCGTGGCCATGTCCCAGGCGACCGACCTGATGCTGGACCTGAAGACGGGCTACCTGGTGGGCGCGACGCCGCGGATGCAGCAGATGGGCCAGTTCATCGGCGCCTGGCTGGGCCCGCTGGTCGTGATCGTGCTGATCTTCGTGCTGGACAACGCCTACGGCCTCGGCAGCGAGAAGCTGCCCGCGCCCCAGGCCCAGGCGCTGGCCAGCACCGTGGAGGGCATCCTCGGCGGCGACGTCCCCGTGCAGAAATACGTGGCCGGCGCGGCGCTGGGCGCCATCCTCTCGGCGCTGCAGGGCGGCCTCGGTATCACGGTGGGCCTCGGCTTCTATCTGCCCTTCAACATCGTGCTGACCTACGCGCTGGGCACGTTGCTGCGGCTGGCGTCGGACCGCAAGCTCGGCCAGCGCTGGAGCGAGGACACCGGCATCCCGATCGCGGCCGGACTCATCGTCGGCGAGGCACTGGTGGGGGTCGGCTTCGCCATCTACTACGTGCTGGCGGCGGCATGACGCGGCTGGGTTATCTGTTGCTCGCGGCCGGATTTCTGTCCGGCGCCTATTTCGCGTCCACGGACGCCGATGCCACCGAATGGGCCTGGTTCCTGCCGGCCGCGTTTGCCGGTGCCGCGGGCGTCATCATGGTCAAGCGGGCCACCCGCGCCGGTGCCACCGCAGACCACGTGCTGGAGGGCAACCGCCGCGACCTGACCGAGAGTCTGACCGGGATCTGCGCCAACCTCGAGCGGCTGTACGGCGACCGGGACTCGATACCGCCGCACAACATGCGCTTCGAAATCGACCGGCTGTTCCGCGACGACCTCATCCGGTTCGTCGACGCCCGCCACAGCCTGTCGCATCTCTACGGGCTGCAGGTCTACGCGGACGTCATGAGCGAGTTCGCCGCCGGCGAACGCTATCTCAACCGGGTGTGGTCGGCTTCGGCGGATAATTACGTCGACGAGGTGATGCTCTACCTCGGCAAGGCCCGGGATCAGTTCCTGCGGGCGAAGAAGTTGCTGGACAGCATCGTCGAGAATAACGGCGCCCGCTGAGACCCCACGGCGCTCGCGGCCGCCGGCCGGTCCGGATTGCCGCCGGTTCCGCCTTCCGCGTCCCCGGATCCGGCGTAGCGGAAATCCGAGTAAGTCAGCAGGATGTCGCGCTCGATGCTCTTCAGGCCGAATGCGGCGCTGCCTCGCACACGGGTGGTGACCCGGACCGGCATGTAGGCCCGCCGGTCCAGTCGTATCATCTCGATCCGCGTGTTGAACCGCTCGATCTTCGCGATGACTTTGGCGCGGAAGGGCTCGTCGCTGTAGAGGCGGAAGGACTCGACGTACGGGACCGACTTCAGGATGGTCATCTCGCCCTGCAGGTGCTTGGCCATGCCTTCCCGGTCCGTCGCGCCCGCCGCCGGGCGAAAGCGCCACGTGACCCGCCGGTCGTCTTCTTCGAGCAGCTCCCAGCCTTCGTCCGCTGCCAGGCCGTCGAAGTCGTTGTCGCCGGGTCGGCCCTCTTCGCGGGCGAGGCGCTGTTCGACTTCCTCGGCGTAGTCGCGGAGCTCCTCTTCCGTGGGCTCGCGGCCGTTCACGGACACCAGCTGCCATTTCGGGTCGGCGGCCGGGTCGAATCGCTCGACCCGGCTGCCGTCGTTGTCCTCACGGGTGCGCGTGAACGCCCATTCGCCGGTGACGCGGGGCATGTTGGCGAAGGCTTCGCGCGCGATCGGAGGTACTTCCGCCGCCGCCGGGGGCGCGGCGCCGACGGCGAGAACGGCCAGGACGGCCATGCCGAGCCGGCCGGAAACGGTAGAGGCGGCGCTCGTGACGCCGCTCGGGCGCGATTGCATATTCTCCTCCGACGGGTTTCGGGTGACCCGCATGTGTTTGAATGGCAGGTACCGGTATTGTTCGCAACAGGATTCCCTACCGATGCGCACCATTATGCGACATCAGCACTGGCGTCTTCGCCGTCATCGTACTCGTACTCGCCCGCGCCGTCGGCCGGGCCGCCGCCCGCGGTGCCGCGCGTGAGCGCCGCCTGGCAGGATCCGGGAGCGCTCGCGGACGCCATCGTCGCGCGGGTGGGCCGCGACATCGTGCTGGGGCTGCCGGTCGGGCTGGGCAAGGCGGTCCATGTCGCCAACGCCCTGTACGAGCGAGCGGCGTCGGATTCGTCGATGCGGCTCACTATCTTCACCGCGTTGACGCTGGAGGTTCCGCGCGCTCACGGCGATCTGGAGCAGCGATTCCTGGCGCCGCTGGTCGAGCGGCTGTACGGGGAGTGGCCCTCGTTGCGCTACGCGCAGGCGATTCGCGCCGGCACGCTGCCGCCGAATATCGAGGTACGGGAGTTCTACTTCCGCCCGGGGGCGTATCTGGGTACGGCGTCCGCGCAGCAGTCCTACACCAGCATCAATTACAGCCAGGTGGTCACCGAGCTGATGCGGCTGGGCGTGAACGTGGTGGGGCAGCTGGTCTCAGCGCGCGCGGAGAGCCCCGGCAATTACAGTCTGAGCTGCAATCCGGAGATCTCGCTGGATCTCCTGCCGGCCTTCCGCGAGGCGAAGGAGGCCGGCCGAAAGGTCGCGATGGTCGCGCAGGTCAATCGCCGGCTGCCTTATATGACCGGCGATGCGGAAGTGCCGGCAGACGTATTCGACTTCGTCCTGGATGCGCCGGAACGGGAATTTCCGCTGTTCGGGTTGCCGAACCGGGCGGTCGAGGCGGCCGACTACGCCACCGGGATGCACGTGGCGAGCCTCGTGCCCGACGGCGGCACCATCCAGCTCGGCATCGGCTCGCTGAGCGATGCGGTGGCTCATTGCCTGGCGTTGCGCAACGAGCGGCCGGATCTGTTTCGTGCCGTTCTGGAGAGGCTGCCCGGCGGCAGCGCATCGCCGCGCCGCGCCGCGCTGCCGCTCGAGACGACACCGTTCCGCGAGGGGCTGTACGGCTCCAGCGAGCTGATGAGCGATGCCCTTTTCTCGCTGTTCGAGCGCGACATCCTGCGGCGGGCCGCGGACGCCGGAGACGAGACCGTCTTGCATGGCGGTTTTTTCATCGGTTCGTCGGCATTCTACGAGGCACTGCGGCGTTTGCCGGAGGAGCGACGCCGGCTCATCAACATGACGAGCATCTCCCGGGTGAACACGCTGTATGGCGACGAGGAACGCAAGCGGCGCCAGCGCCGGGACGCCCGCTTCATCAACGAGACCATGATGGCAACCCTGCTGGGCGCCGCCGTATCCGACGGGCTGGAGAGCGGCCGGGTGGTGAGCGGCGTAGGCGGGCAGTTCGACTTCGTCGGCATGGCCCAGGCGCTGCCGGACGGGTTCTCCATCCTCATGCTGCGCTCGTGGCGTCTGCACGACGGCAGGCCGCGCTCCAACATACGCTGGTCCTACTCTCATGCGACGGTGCCGCGCCATTACCGGGACGTCTTCGTCAGCGAATACGGGATCGCGGCGACCCGCGGCCGACCCGATCGGGAGGTGATTGCCGGGATGGTGGACATCGCGGATTCCGCGTTTCAGGACGAGTTGCTGGAGTCTGCCAGAGCGGCCGGCAAGGTGCCGGCCGATCAATCCGTATCCGCCGATGCGCGGCGGAATACGCCGGAGGTGCTCGAATCGGTCTTCGGCGCTGCGGACGTGGCGCCGTATTTCCCGCAGTATCCCCATGGCACCGACCTGACGACCGTCGAACAGGAACTCGCCGAGGCGCTCACCTGGCTGAAGGGCGCCACCGCCCGGCTGCCGGACCGGCTGCGCGTGGGGTTCGCGGCGATGCGCCATGCCGGCGCAGATGGCGGTGGCCGATGGGCTGATCACCTGGAGCGGCTGGATCTGGCGTCGCCCGAAGGCCTCGGGCAACGGATGATGCGGCGTCTCGTCGCCCTGGCACTGGACCGATCGAAGAGGGAGGGGCCATGAGCATGCCCGGTCGAGCACCTTCGCATTCCGCCGTCGAGCAGAACGTCTACAAGGTATTTCCCAACGACCTGAATGCGCAGCAGACGGTGTTCGGCGGGCTGGTGATGGCTCTGTGCGACCGCACGGCCCTCATCGTGGCGGAGCGCCACAGCGGCACCACCTGCGTCACCGCCGCGGTGGACAGCCTCAACTTCCTCTCTCCCGCGCGCACCGGCGAGACCCTGGTGGTGAAGGCCGCCGTCAATCGGGCCTGGAATACCTCTATGGAAATCGGCGTACGGGTCGTGGCCGAGAACAGCCGCAGCGGGGAGATCCGGCACGTGGTCTCCGCTTATCTCACGTTCGTCGGTCTCGACGAGACGGGCGCTCCCACGTCCGTGCCCGACGTCGTGCCCGAGAGCGACGACGAGAAACGCCGCTACCGTTCTGCACAGGTGCGACGCGACGCGCGGCTACGCACACGGGACAGTCTGCGCACGATCTAGCGGCCCATTCTCCGATCCCCGCCGATTTTTCCAGCCGTGCTATTCTCTGCGCGTCCGGCCTGCAGTCGCCGGCCGGACCACAACCACGACAACGAAGAATCAAGGGAGAGAATCATGCGCAGTATCCGACTGTCAGCAATAGCCGTTCTGCTGGCGTTTTCGTCCTCGGCGATGGCCGAACTGGAGCCCTGGAAAGACTACGACATCAGCGACTCGGTCTATCAGATCTCGGCCATCAAGGTGCAGCCGAACATGATGGACGCATACCTGGAAGGAATCCGTGACACCTGGGTGGCCGCCAACGATCTCGCCAAGGAACTCGGCCATATCGAGGACTACGCCATCTACTCGAGCCAGCTCGCGGCGAGCGGCGATTTCAATCTTCTGCTGGTGATCAAGTTCGCCGAGACCGCGGATCTTGCGCCGTCGAAGGAACGCTATGAGGCGTTCATGGCGAAGTGGAGCGAGGAGCAGGAAGAGCGCTCCGAGCAACTCGTACAGAATTATCCGGCGATGCGGGAGATCACCGGTGCCTACCTCATGCGCGAGATCACCATGAAGTAGCATCGCTGCGCGATTCCCAAGAGCAAAGGCCTCGTCTTCGTGCGGGGCCTTTCTTTTTCTGGTTATGGCAAATTGCGCCATCCCGCTGCGTTCCCCGCCCACGCGCACAACCGCAGACGACATGACTCATCGCGGTCCGCCGCAGTGTTTTTCGGCATCTGCGTGTCGGCGATTTGAGACATGTTGCGCTCCACATAATCGGTGCTAGAGTCCGTCCTCAACAGACAGTCTCGAACACCGAGGTCTGCTGACGACAGAGAATCGACTTAGTTGAAAAGGGCAAACCGATCGAAAGGTCGGGACGCAAAGCCACCGGTCTACGGGCGAGAGCCTAAGACAGCGGGGTTGCCAACAGGAACAGGGCGCTCACCGGCCTCATGCCGGCGTCCCAACAACAAGAGCGCCCGTTCGCCGACCCCCGGCAGCGTTTCGATTCGACATTACCTCGCAGCCTGAAGCTGCGTCTTTTGATCGGATAGCCCGCCCGACCAGGCAGGAGTGCCGTTATGCGCCTAAATTCCGCGCCAGCAATACTGAACAGGCTGCTGATTCTTCCCGTGATGTCGCTCGCGCTGAGCGGCTGTCTCATGGAGGAGGAAGTCGCCGAGCAGCCCGTTGCGAACGATCCCGGTGGTGCCACCGGCGAGATCCTGCGAGATCACGAACTGTCGGGCAGCGTGGGGGACGGGCCCATCGTCGGCGCGACGGTGCGCATCTTCGCCAGCGACGGCACCGAACTCGGCAGCATGAACAGCGATGCCAGCGCCGGCTACAACATCACCGTGCGCACGAAGGGCAAGCACTATCCGCTGTCCATCGACGCGCAGGGCGGCACCGATCTGGTGACCGGCCTCATGCCGGACTTCGTGCTGAAGAGCGTAGCGCTCGAGCCTGGCAAGAAGACCGTGTCGAACCTGAATCCCTTCAGCACGCTCGCGGTGGAACTCGCGGCCGAGCTGCCGGGGGGGGTGACGAAAGAGAATCTCGCCATCGCGCTGAACCGCGTGACGACGAGGCTGAACAGCGGTCTCGTCGCTCTGTCGGGGGAGCCGGTCATGGTCCAGGCCCTGGACGCCGCCACCATCGCGGAGATGGTGAAGGCTTCGGAGACGCTGGGCGAGACGATCCGCCGGACCCGCGATTCGCTCGTTGCCGTGGGCCGCCAGGTGGACGGCGACGCCGTCGTGGCCGCGATCGCCTCCGATCTCACGGACGGCAGGCTGGACGGCGCCGGCGGTGCGAAGGCGGATGCTCGCATTGCCGCGGTGGCGACGGTTGCGGCTACACAGACGTTGCTGGAGGCGATCGCGAACCGCCTGCAGGTCAACGGCGTCGACGCCATGGGCCCGATGGACGATTCCATCCGCCAGGTGATGCCGGATGCCGCGGGCGCCACGACGACGGAGGTGCCCGTCAGCGCCGCGGCGCTCGAGCAGATCCGGGTCGGCCTGGCCGCGGCCAAGGCCGTGATGCCGACGCCGGAATTCGACGATCTCGAGGCGGTGCTCACCGGCCTCGATCCCGGCATCTCGCCGAAGCAGGTCGAGGGCCTCGTGCCCCGGGAGCCGGTGGAGTTGCTCGATAACGCCATCATCGCCGTGGCCGACGGCAGCCAGCACGATCTGGACACGGTGAACGGCACCACGCGGAACGATGGCGACACGCCGTCGACGAACAGCCCGCCGACGATCAGCGGCGACCCGCCGGCGGTCGTTACCGAAGGCGAGCGTTACAGTTTCGCGCCGACCGTGTCGGATGCAGACGGTGACGCCCTCATCTTCGAGATCGCCAACCGTCCCGCGTGGGCGAGTTTCGACGCCGGCACCGGCGAGCTGTTCGGGACGCCCGGCGCCGGTGATAAAGGTTCCTATACCGATATCACCATCACGGTCAGCGACGGCGAAGCGACCGCCTCGCTGGGTCCGTTCGCGGTGGAGGTGCGCCAGCTGGTGACCAATACCGCGCCGAGCATCGGCGGCAGCCCTCCCGCCTCGGTCA